>FWPU01003490.1_pt1 | contig 39486 bp, 30 predicted proteins | sample 2228361 | NCBI WGS metagenome assembly FWPU01 (sample SAMEA103939777, study PRJEB20133) | metagenome | reverse complement strand
CCAACCTCTGCGCTTGCTCTAGCTCTGTCCGCCCCTGAACCCGCGAGGGAGAAGGGGCCGGGAGATGAGGGGAAAAGTGCATAACACGCTTTAAAGAGCGCATTCGCATTGCGGGGCGGTTATTTTGAACCGCCGGCGCGCTGAGGACGCAGCGCAAAACCTGTCAAGTTCTTCTGCGATTCAGGAAAACAGGGCCAATTCCGCCTTTTCACCTTGAGCACAGCCCCTTGCCAGACGCATTTTGCACGACACTCACCCCTTGCTGGCAGGCATGCCTGGCGAGTACTATCTACATAGGATACGCTCTGCCTGGAGGTGTTGCGTGGCTGCTGGCACAGAGACCCTTTCTCGCCTCAGTGAAGACATCCATCTCTTCGGCGACTTGCTGGGTGAAGTGATCCGTGCCCAACACGGGCAGGCCGCCTTCGAGACGGTCGAGGCGGTGCGCGCCGCGGCCAAAGCCCGCCGCAATCGCGACCCGCTGGCTCACGTCACACTGGCGCGTATCATCGAAGGGCAAGACCTGCCGGGCAAGCGCGTGCTGATCAAAGCCTTCAGCAACTATTTTCAGTTGATCAACATTGCCGAGGATCAACAGCGCGTGCGGGTTCTGCGCGAACGCGAGCGTAAAGGGACGCTCTCCGAGTCGGTCTACGAGGCCATTGCGACCCTGCGCGCAGCAGGGGTTTCTGCCGAGGAACTGCGCGCCTTGCTGCAGCAGATCAGCGTGCGGCTGGTGATGACGGCGCACCCCACCGAGGCCAAACGCAAGGAAGTGCTGGTCAAGCTGCGCCATATCGCGCAGTTGCTGCGCCGCCGCGACCTGGAAGACCTGTTGCCCCGCGAGGCCCGCTCGCTCGAAGCAGCCCTGGCCGAGGAGATCGAAGAACTGTGGCAGACCAGCCCCACCCGCGCGGCGCGGGCTACCGTCGAGGACGAGGTAGACTTCGGCCTGTATTTCATCACTTCGGCCATCATGGATGTGACGCTGGACGTGCTGGACGACCTGCGCGCCGCGCTGACTAGCCACTATCCGGAAGCCGACTGGACCGACCTGCCTCCTTTGCTGCGTTACAGCTCGTGGATCGGCGGGGATCGCGACGGCAATCCGCACGTGACCCCGGAAGTCACGCTGCGCACATTGCACACGTTGCGTCAGGCTGCCCGCGCTGTGTATCTGGAGCGCGTAGCCTTTCTGCGCGATCACCTGACGCAATCCACCTCCGAAGTCGGCGTCAGCGCGGAACTGCTCGACCGGCTGGGGGCGATGGATGGCAGCGAGCGCTATCCGCGCGAACCGTACCGCGCCTGGCTGGATCATATCCACGAGCGGCTGGCTGCCGATGTGTATCGCGACGGCGCGGCGCTGCTGGACGATCTGCTGGTGATGCAGCGCAGTCTGCAGATCAACCGCGGGACATTGGTAGCCCAGGGCGCGCTGGCCCGCCTGATCGCCCTGGTGCGCCTGTTCGGGTTGCACCTGGTACCGCTGGAAATCCGGCAGGACGCGCGGGTACATGCTGCAGCGCTCGACGAGTTGCTGCGTCACTACCGTCTGTGCGAACACTATCTCGACCTGCCAGAAGCAGAAAAGCAGGCGTTGCTGTTGCGCGAACTGGACAATCCGCGCCCGCTGTTCCCGCCCGCTCCCACCTTTTCGGAAACAACCAACCAGGTGATCGCCACCTGGCGCATGATGGCCGAAGCACAACGCCGCTTTGGGCCGGTCGTCATAGACACGGCGATCGCCAGCATGACTACAGCGCCCAGTGACATCCTGGCTCTGTTGCTCTTCGCCCGCGAAGTGGGCATTGACCGGCAGCTTGACCTGGTGCCGCTCTTCGAGACGGTGGAGGACCTGCGGCAGGCCCCGCGGGTGATGGCCACGCTTTTCGAGACGCCCCTCTACCGCGAGCACCTGCGCGCCCGTGACGATTGTCAGCAAATCATGGTCGGCTACTCGGATAGCGGCAAGGATGGCGGCTACCTGGCGTCCAACTGGGGCTTGTATGTAGCCCAGGAGGCGCTGGGGCGAGTCTGCGCCGAGTACGGCTTGCGGGTGGAGATGTTTCACGGGCGCGGGGGGAGCATCGGGCGCGGTGGCGGGCCGACTAACCGCGCCATCCTGGCCGGGCCGCTGGTCGCCATGCAGGGACGCATCAAGATCACCGAGCAGGGCGAAGTGATCGCCTACCGCTACAGCAACGCCGATATCGCGCGCCGCCATCTGCATCAGGTGCTGCACGCCGTGCTGATCGCCACCGGAACACCCCCCGCACCAGAGCCGCGCCCGGAATGGCGTGCCGTGATGGAACAACTGGTCAGGGACGGGTGGACGGCCTGGCGGGCGCTGGTCTACGAGACACCCGGCTTTGCCGAATATTGGCGACAGGCCACCCCCATCGGGGAGATCAGTCAGATGCCGCTGGGATCGCGTCCGGCACAACGCGGCGCAGGGGGCTTTGCTCAACTACGCGCCATCCCCTGGGTCTTCTCGTGGATGCAGAGCCGCGCCATCATCCCTAGCTGGTATGGGGTGGGCACGGCCTTCGAGCGCTATTGCGCCGCGCACGACTGCGACAGCACTGGCCTGGAGTTGCTGCAGGTCATGTACCGCGAATGGCCCTTCTTCAACGCGCTGATCCAGAATGTGGAGCTGGACCTGGCCAAAGCCGATATGGGCATTGCGGCGCAGTACGCCGACCTGGTCTCCGACGCGGTGCTGCGCGAGCGGATTTTCACCGCCATCTGCACCGAACATGAACGAGCCTGTAACTATATTTGCGCCATCACCGGCCAGAGTTACCTGCTGGAGAGCAACCCGGTAATGCGGCGCTCGATTGACCGGCGCAACCCCTATGTCGACCCGCTCAACTTCATTCAGGTCAGCCTGCTGCGGCAGTTGCGCGCTCTCCCGCCGGACACTCCAGAGTACGACGCTGTCCTGCAGGCGGTGATGCTCACAGTCAACGGCATCGCCGCGGGCATGAAGACCACCGGCTGAGGTGTCGGCACCCCTGCCAGCAGAACAGACGTGTCGAAAAAACACCCTAACACTGCTGAGATTCACAAATGGGGATGTCCAGGACCAACCTTAAAATTTCCTGACCGCTGGTAATTTTTAAGGTGGGATAACCTCTTTTTTCCCAAGATTTCCAAGAAAACCTAGATTTGGACTGTTGTCAGGCCGCTTCCCCCCAGATGTTGTGATTACAGACATTGCGAATCGGCCTCTGACTCTGTTGAGCTGTTTTCAGGAGCGATCAGCGCCCGACCGGATTCTGTCCAACCTTAAAAAACTCGATTCTTTAAGGTTTGCCAGCCCGACTCCGATTGAGAGTCTCTCCAGAGTTTGCTAGAATGAGAGTCACTCCAAGGAAGTCGGGGAGGCCTGTCCACACAGCCGGAGCAGAAGGGGGACCGGCAGGCCGCTCGACCGCGCAAGCGGGATCACATAGCAACCATCATCGGCAAGTTCATAGCGAGTTGTCGCCGCGGGCCAGCGCAAGGCTGCCCCGTGTGGGAAGATTATTGTCTGCTTTCTGCTGTCTGCACAAGATTTGAGGCGAGTTCGATGCTGACCCCCCAAGATGCCTGGCAGGCCACACTCGGCCAGCTCCAACTCCAACTCAACCGCGCCACGTTCGAGACCTGGTTGAAGGGGGCGGAGCTAATGAGTTGTGACGACGGTCAGTTCGTCATCCGGGTGCGGCACGCCTATGCCAAAGACTGGTTGGAAAAGCACCTGCAGTGGCAGATTGTCGAGAGCCTGGGTCACCTGTGCGAGCGCGACGTATCCGTCAGCTTTGTGGTGGCCCCGCCTACGCCGCCCGTGCAGCTGCTGTCAGCGGGCACGCTGTTTGCCGAACAGGCGCAAACCGGGCCGGAGCCAGGCAGTAACGCTTCACCCGCCAAACCGGTCAGTCCGGTCACCGCGCCTCAAGCCGCGCCAGCCGCCGCAGTACAGCGTTTTAGCGAATGGGATCCGCGGTTCAACGACATCAAGCGGAGTGAGCCTGCAACGCGCCCGACGACTGCCGCGGGCACGCCGCTCAACCGGCTGTTCACCTTCGAGCGCTTCGTGACCGGCCCGTGCAATCAGTTTGCCTTCGCCGCGGCCAAAGCGGTCGCCCAGGCCCCTGGCGAACAGTACAATCCTCTGGTGATCTATGGCGGCGTCGGGCTGGGCAAGACTCATCTGCTACACGCCATCGGGCACCTGGCGCAGGCCAACGGTAAAGAAGTGCGCTATGTCACTGGCGAAGAGTTCACCAACGAACTGGTGATGGCCATCAAAGCGCATAACACCGACGCGCTGCGCGAACGTTACCGTCAGGTAGACGTGCTGCTGCTGGACGACCTGCAATTCCTGGCTGGCAAGAGCAGCAGCGAAGAGGAATTCCTGCACACCTTCAACACGCTGTTCAGTCTGGGCAAACAGATCGTTGTGGCCTGCAATCAGCACCCGCGTCAACTCACCGATCTCGACGACCGCCTGCAATCGCGGCTGGCCGGAGGCTTGCTGACCGACCTGCAGGTGCCCGAAGAAGAGACGCGCTGCGCCATCCTCAAGGCAAAATCCAGCTCGCGCGGGATGCCACTGCCCGACGAAGTCGCTGCGATGCTGGCGCGCCACCCGGCTACCAACGTGCGCGAGATGGAAGGACTGGTCACACAGGTATTGGCCCGCGCCAGCCTCACCGGTCAGCCGCTCAGCGCCGGGCTGGCCGAGGAGGTGCTCAGTCGCCAGAGCAGCACGCCCGCCGTTCGCCGCGCGCCGAACCTGACCGACGTGTTGCAGGCGACGGCCCGCTACCATCAGCTCTCGCTCGATGACCTGCTGAGCAAACGCCGCACCAAAGAGGTTGTCCGCGCCCGGCAGATCGCCATGTACCTGGCGCGCGAAGAGACTGACGCCTCGCTGCCGGAGATCGGCGCCGCCCTGGGCGGACGCAATCACAGCACCGTGCTCTACGGCTACCAGAAAATCGCCAAGAGCGTGGAACTCGACCCAACACTACGACGCGAAGTCAGCGAAATTCGCCGCCAACTGACCCTGTTGCCCAAGGGTTGATCGTTCACTTCTCCCTCCGTAACTCAGCGCCGGCCCAGCAGGCCGGCGTTTTTGTCTCGCCGCGGGGATGTGCACAACCCGGCCCACTTATCAACAGGGGCGCGATGGGACATTGTTTTAACCTGGCACTTCCCACCCCCAGATATGGGAGGGGGCGATGGCCCTGCAGCCCCCTATATCTGGCCTTCCCGGTTTCTGAAGTGGAAGATCTCGCCCCCGCATTCGCGCCCTTCAGCAACGCCTGTCGAAAGCGGCACACAGTTATCAACGGGCTGTTGATAGCGCTGCTACGGCCTTCAGCAGTCGGCCATATCTGGGGGGTGCTCTGACCAGCCAACCACCATATACTTCTGCTCTGCCAGCGGCTGCCGGAGCCAGAGTCAATTCTGTGGATAAGCGCAGCCGTTATGCACAACCGCTGTGGATGGATAATGTGGTTAACGAATGGGAAACTTGGGAAAGCGTGGGAAATCCCTGGCGGGGAGCAAGCCCCTACAGGCTACATGTAGGGGTAGGTGCGTCTGGCCCCCCGTCACTGCCGGGAAATTATCCACATTTCCACAGCGTCTACTACTGCGGCTATTTTTATTAGAAGAGTAGAAACCCTCAAGAATTGTCCACAAAGCGCCCCGCCATTCCCCGTCTCACAAACCCGGATACTCCAAAGCCAAGACTTCCAGGGCCAGACGGGTATTGGCGTTTCTGGTGAGGTAATCGAGGGTGCGGTTGGTGGCCAGCAAAGCGCGTTCGGTTTTCTCCTGGCCTGCCTCCAGTGCCAGCGCGGTGATCTGTCCGGCGTAGTCGTAGTTGGTAACAGGAGCCCGACTGCCTGTCGCCGCCAGCAGTACGTCGCGCCAGAAGCTCTGCCAGATGCCCAGTATCTCGGTCAGCGTTTGCTTGTCCTGAGGCAGGCGTTCCACCAACGCGAAGCGCTCGCGGCGCGAGCTTTGCAGCAGAGAGTTGAGCGCAGTCAGCGCCTCTTGACGCAGTGCGAGCAGAGAAGAATCGGCCAGCGCGCGGATGGCCCAGCCGATACGCCCTCCAGACAAACGCGCTAGCGTCTGCGCCTGTTCGGGGGAAGCGCCCCAGCGTTGTATCAGCGCCTGATAGACGGTCTGCAGAGGAAGCGGACGTAGATGCAGCGGCTGACAGCGCGAGACAATGGTCGGCAGCAGCAGATCGGCGGAGATTGCCGTCAGCAACAGCACGACGTTCGGCGCGGGTTCTTCCAGCGTCTTGAGCAGAGCGTTGGCCGCTGCCGGATTGGCCTGATGGAAGTTGCGCAGAATGGCGACGCGGTAGCGCGCCTCGAAGGGGCGCAGCGCCAGAGTCTGTTGCAGGGCGCGCACCTGATCGATCTTCAGGATGTTGCCGCCAGCTTCGGCGGCGATCAGCGTCACGTCTGGGTGAGCATCTTTGGCAATCAGCGTGCAGGCGCGGCACTGTCCGCAGGGCGCAGGCGCGCCGGTACAGTTGAGCGCGGCGGCGAAGGCGCGGGCCAGCGTCGTTTTGCCCACCTGATCAGGGCCGGTGATCAGATAGGCGTGCCGCATCCGCCCATGCGTCAGCGCGCGGGACAGATGCGCCACTGCCCATTCGTGCCCGATCACCGGCCAGTGTTCAGTCGTGGAAGTCACTGACGCGCCCTCTCTGGTTCAGAACGCAATGTAGTTGCGCGGGTCTTGCAGGTTCCAGTCTACGTCGCGGATCTCGAAGTGTAGATGTGCGCCGCTGCTGTTGCCGGTGTTGCCCACTGCGCCTATCTGCGTGCCCGCCGACACCTGCTGTCCGCAACGTACCGAGATACGCGAAAGATGCCCATAGAGACTGAAGGTCGAGCCATGCGCGATTACCACCACGTTGCCATAGCCGCCATCGCTCCAGCCGGCGTAGACCACGGTGCCAGCACCCGCCGCATAGACCGGCTCTCCCACCTTGGCCGAGAGATCAACGCCGGTGTGTCCGCCGGGGGCAAAGCCGCGCACCCATTTGTAGTTGTCGAGCGGGCGGCGGCTCCAGGGCGGTGATCCGCCAGACACTTCCGCCGTGCAGCCCCACAGCGTGTAGGTGCCGCTGATGGTCGAGCCGGATGTGGCCCCCACTGATACCGGTCGGGGCAGGAATAGCTCGCGTTCGGCTTTGCCGCCGGGCACGACGACGAACAGGCCGGGCGGCAGAATCGTCTCCGGCGTCGCCCCAAAGAGGTCGTTGTACTCCGAGTCAATGATAGCGTAGGGGTCTACCTCATACTGTTTGGCCAGGTCGGCGATGCGGATCGGATCGGTGACCTCATGATAGACGCCGTCTTCGGGCAGGATGTTGAGCTGCACGCCGGGGCGCAGCGGGTTGTACTTGCTACTTTTGTTCGACCAGATCAGGGTATAGAAATCCTTCAGCCCGAACTGTGCGGCGATGCTCTCCAGCGTATCCCCATCCTTGACCGTGTACTGGATAACGCGCGTGCGGGCTGTCGCCGGACGGATGGTGAAGGGGGCGCTCTGACGCAGCAGCGCTCGTTCGGCGGGCTGTGCAGGGATGGGCGTCAACAAGGCCGCAGCGATTTCATCGGCGGCGGCGGTGGGGAACAGCGGCTTCTCTTCGAGCGGCCCCGGCGCGGAGGTCGGCGAAATGGTGGGCGGGGCGGTCGGCGTGAAAGCCTGGGCTATTGCTGTGGACTGCGGCGAGGGGAGGATAACGGGCGCTTCTTCGTCTCTCAGCCAGATCAGCGCCGCGACGATCATCATAGTCAGCGCGCCCAACACCATCACAACGCCGAGCACACCCCACGAGCGCTCCGATCCGGGCCGGGACACGGCCCGCGCGGGCGCGGTATCGTCGGCGCTGAAGGGTGGTTCTTCGGCCTGTAGACGTGCGGCCAGGCGGCGGCTGGGGCTGGTATCCTCATCGCGCACGGGCGGTTCTTCGGCCCGCAGCCTGTCTTCCAGCGAGAGCGGTTGGCCAGGGTCTGGGGTGATGCGAGATTCGTCGCTCATAGCTTCTATCCACAAATACGCTGCCGAGGCCCCCCTGGATTGGGCGGATCGTACCGCAGGGTGGGCGGATGTGCAATTGCGCTGATTTGAGTGGCGCATTTCAGTTTTGGGACAATGGTCTTGAACCGCAGAGACGCCGAGGGCGCAGAGGTGAAAGAACTCAAAACGCTGTGACTTGCTCTGTGGCCTCTGTGCCCTCTGTGGTGAATTCGGCCCCGAACTATGGAGAAAACATTGATGATTGGCCCGCCTGCTTACCTCACTTCCAGCCTTGCTACGCTCGGCTTGCCCCTCTCCGCGTCGGAGGGGAAGCGGCGAGGCGCGTCAGCGCCGAGCGGGGGTGAGGTAGAGTTAAGGGTTCGAGATGCGCTCAATGGGTATCCGCCCCTGAACCGCGTGTGGAGAGGGGATTTAGGGGTGAGGTAAAACCGCAGAGCAGGGCTCCTCACACGGTCTCTTATGGCTACACTTCAATTCGTCCAATGTTTAACCGATTTCTCAATAGAAATACGCCCGATTTGAGGGGGCGAGCCGAGTGTAGCGACGGCATAGCGCCTTGCTGAAGGCTTATTGCGCCAGCCGCTCCAGGGTCAGCAGATAGTCACCGCGTCCGCCGAAGCGCCCCGCTTCGATCGTGTAGGTGCCGGTCGCGGGCAGGAAGAAGTCAATCACCGCGTCCCGCTCAGCCAGACCTTCCGGACGCACCGCTCCCACATCGTCGTTGGAGGCAATGGGACGCCCCTCGGCATTCAGCAGCCTCAATTGGGGATCGAGCAGGCCCGCCCCGCTGACATCCTTCATGGTAATCAGCACGTGATCCCCCGCGCTGCCTTCGAATGTCCAGCGGTGCAAAGGGTAGCGGTTGTTCAGCGCGCCGCGCACCGCCTGCCCATAGGCGATCGGACCGCCACCCTGTGCTGGATCAGCGCCCAGGGGGGATTCACCCCCACTGCCCGCGGCGACTTCCGCGCCCAGTGGCAGCAGGCCGTCGCCGGTAAAGGTGAAACGCTGTACTTGCGTGTAGCCGGTCTCCGGATGAGTCTCCGTCCAGTAAATCGTGCCGTCCGGCCCGACTACCAGACCGGCAGGGCGGAAATACTCGCCCGGCAGGAATGGGCCGCCGCGCGTTGTGTCGTAGGGAAAACCGAAGGCATCGAGCAATTTGCCCGCCACGCTCATCTCCAGGAAGCCGAAGCCGTCCAGTCCCGGCGCGGGCAACGCCAGGATCAGGTTGTCGTTGGGAGCGATGGCGATGTCGAGCGGCGTCAACCCTTGCAGAATCTCCTGTGCCAGGTTGACCACGAGCGGCTCACCCTGGGAATCTACCACGTTCAGGCTGCCGGTTGCGCCCACCAGGTAGAGCGCGTCCGTCCGGTCGTTGACGGCCAGGCGCACCCCGCTGAGGTCGGGGTTGATAGCAGACAGGTCGGCGCTCAGCAGCAGGTTACCGAAAGCGTCGAACTTGTACAGGCGGTTGCGCACGCCCGCGCTGTGCCCTTCGGAGACTGTCCACACGTCGCCGTTCCGCGTCACGGCGATAGTTTGTGGCATTCCCGGCGCGAACTCGCCGTCACCGTCGCCGCGCGCGCCCCAGGCCCGCGCAAAATTACCCGCGCGATCCACCACCGTCACTGCCGCCTGTCGCTCTTCGGAGACGTTCGCCAGGTAGAGCTTCGTGTCTGGCCCGATGGCCACGTCCACATAGTCGCCGCCCACCCACGGCCCCATGTAGCTGATCTGCCGCCCGCTATTCATCTCCAGCGACAGTATGCCGCCCGGCCCGGCAGCCATGTACATCACGTTGAACATGTCGTAGACGATGCCGCCAGCGCGCACCACGCGCCCGCTTTCCGGTTGTGGTGCGACGTAATGCCATAGCACGCCCCCATCGTTGGTAGTCAGGCGGGTCATCAGGTCGGCTTCGCGGGCGGGCAGGGTGAAGAACAGCGACGCCGCCAGAGCGTCGAACTGCGCGCCCGCCCCTGTATCCCACGCCGCGGCTGGGGCGATGCCGCGCACAATGGCCACGCGCCCGCCAGCGACCGCCAGCAGGGCCACCCGCGTGGTCAACCCCTCCTGCGGCAGGGTGACCAGTTCCTCATAGCCGCTGGCATTGCCCCACTCGATGCGGCGCGGTTGGGGGGCGGCAGGACTTTCGGCAATCAGGCGGGTCAGCAGATCGGGCAATTGGGAAGCGTCGGTGATGCCCAGCTCGCTAAAGGAGCCGAAGATCATGCGCACCACCAGGCCCTGCGGCGGGGTTCCTGCCTCCACCAGGGCCAGGTCGGCGGGTGTACCGGCCAACAGACCCTTCTCCCAGGCGTTGACCTGCCAGCCAGAGGGCATGGTGAAGGAGACACCGAGCGACGGATTCTCATAGCGTTCTCCTGTTTGCGCCCAGACACGAGCGGGGAGAGCAACCGCAACCAGGGCCAACAGGCCCAACAACCAGAGTAGTGGACGCATGCGCACGGTCATCAACCAGTCCTCCACGGGGCGGGTATATTGTCTGTCATGGTAACACAGCCTGCCGATTTTACCCTGCCTTTTGCCCTGCGTTGTCCTGGCGCGCCTCGGACGTTACGTCCGGGGTGAATGAGTCCTCCGCGGGCATGTCCGGCGCATCGGAGCCAGGAGAAGAGGAGACCGTTTCGGCAACGCGATCGTTATCGGGAGGGGACAGCAACCGTTCCGGAGGTTTGGGGTCGGGCAGGGTGACGGGGATGATCACTGGCGCGGCGGGCGCGTCCGTCGCCGGGGCACTGGCAGGCAGTGCAGCGATGCTCTCCGCCGCTGCGCTACCTTCTGCTGCCGACGACGTTCTCGCTGGTGAGGGCGATGCAGCGATCACAGCGGGGTCGAGCGGGCGCGTCTTGCCGGGCGGGGGAGCCTGCGCCGCTGAGGGCATCGGCGGCGGGGTTGCCGGGCGGGGTGCCCCGGCTGCCCGCACGAAGAACATCAGGTCGGCCTGCATCCCGTTGGTGCCCAGCATCAACTCGGCCCCGTTCATGCGCACGAAATCGCGGGCGATGGTCAGCTCGAAGCGGGTGCTCTGGTCGCGCCAGTGCTCGCGGAAGCTCGCCAGCAAGGCATCGAGCGTAGAGGGCATGGCGGGGGGCCGGGCAAAGCGCACATGGAACCACGTGCCCAGGCGCGTCACCTCGGTTTCCAGACGCACACCCGTGCCCAGCGCCTGCGCCGCCGAATAAAGCATCAGCAGGGCTTCCTGCAACGTCTCCTGGTTGCCGTGCAACACCGGATCGCACTCGATGAGCGGCGGCGGGGCTATGTGCAACTGGGCGCTCAGCCAGGTCAGCAGGGCGTTGGCGTGAAAGGTGCGCTGTGCCTGCGCAGGGATCGGGTCGCCCCGCTTGTAGCGGATGAGGTGCGACCAGGCCACCACCAGGTTGAGCACATTGGCCACCTTGGTCTGCGCCCGATCCTTCCAGAAACCGGGCGGGCGGTTCTGGGCTTCGGGCATATCGCTGAGCGCAATGCTGGAGAGCGCGGCATTGAGCGAATCGGCGATGCGGTTGTAGAGCAGGAATTGCAGGTCGGCCAGGGCTTCCCAGTCAGGCTCGCGCATGAGCGTGTTCCCGTTGTCTGGTGCGATCGCTACCAGCGATTGTAGCGCCTCTGGCCGCAAATGACATCACGTGGCCGGTTGTAGCGTGCGTCGCCTGAGAAGCTCTCCACGTTAGCAGGGAGAGACGTCACGCATCAGCGATAGCAGCAGAGCCTGTCTGGCCGTTGCCAGGAAAATGTGCCGTCGTCAGCGTGCGGCGATATTGATCACCAGCGTGCCGGGCAGCGTCTGCGCCAGGTAGTGACGAATGTCGCGGCGGGCTTCTTCGTAGTACTGCAGCAACACTTCGTCGGGTTCCTTGAAGCGGCGCAACGTCTGCAAGGCGCACATCACGCAGCCGCGCATGGCCCGGTAGCTGTCGGTCTCGCAGGGCAGGCACCCGTTGAGCCGGATCATCAGCAGCATGAAGGCCAGCACATCCTCGTGCGTTTCTGGCAGGTTAGAAAGTCGCTCGATCAGCGTCGCCCATGCGTCCCCGCGCGCGCTGCGCAGCTTGGGAATCGCATAGCCAGGGAACATCAGCTCATTTTGTGTATACATCCCACCCCATCCTAACCGTTTTGCAGCGCCATATTAACCACTTTATCACTGTTTTGACCCATGCTCAATCCCCCTGTTGTGAAAAATGTATGAAGGTCATCACGCTTTATCACGCCAGGACAAGACATCCCTTTGCGTTCACCGTGACAGTGAGGATTGTGCTGCATTCTAACCGGCATGGCTCAGCGCTGCGCTTACCACTTTGGGCTATCTGAGGCGGCTGGGACTGGTACTTCAGTCCCAATTTGGTCGGGCAAACAGCGCGTAAACGGCCAGACAACTGTACACCTGTCTCATTGAGGGTATACTACGCCCTATCCCGCCTATTTAGACCAATGACAGGTGTCTTTCATGCGTTTTCCACCGCTGAAAGCGGGTCGCTGTCTGCTGTGCATCACCCTTGCGCCCGACGACGACGCGCCCCTCCGCTATGCCGCGCTACGAGCTGTGCTCAAAGCGTGCCGGTTGCATCCGCTGGATGTCACGCCCGCCGCAGCATTGGTGATCGTCGAAGAAGATGCTCTGCGCGCACACCTGGACGAGGTACGTGCCGCGTTGGGCGCGGACGACACTCTACACCTGATCACAGCGACAGAAGATCGAATCAACGTCGAAACTCTGCGCGGCGTCAACGCCCGGCCTCTGGCGCGCCCTTTCTGGGCGGGGGAGTAGTAAATGAGATGCATTTGCGCTAAGCTCTGTTGTGGGGGAATGACGCGCCCGTCGCCCGTGCAGCGTGTGCGAAAGCCGCGAGCACACAACCCCAAGCTTAGTCCTCGCTTTAACATCTGACCTGCTGCCGGGGGGCGCGTCCGCTCGCATAACAAGGAGTCACATGTATGGCCAAAACGTATGACGTAGTGGTGTTGGGCGCTGGCCCCGGCGGCTACGTGGCCGCCATCCGCAGCGCTCAGCTCGGCCTGAAGACAGCCATCGTCGAAAAGGAATGGTGGGGCGGCGTATGCCTCAACGTGGGCTGTATCCCTTCCAAGGCGCTGCTGCGCAACGCCGAACTGGCGCACATCGTGCAGCACCGCATGAAGGAATTCGGCTTCAACGGCGGGCAGGGCGTTTCGGTGGACTACAGCGTCGCCTTCAAGCGCAGCCGGCAGGTATCGAGCCGGCTGGTGAAGGGCGTTGGCTTCCTGATGAAGAAGAACGGCATAGACACCTATGAGGGCTGGGGCACCATTCAGAACGCCTCGACGGTGACGGTGGCCCTCAACGACGGCTCGACAGAGACGCTGCAGACCAAAAACCTGATCCTGGCTACCGGCGCAGTAGTCAACCTGCTGCCGGGCGTGAAGCTCTCCGAGCACGTCATCACCTACCTGGAAGCCATCCTCTCCGAAACGCTGCCCAAGAGCGCCGTGATCGTGGGAGCCGGGCCGATCGGCGTTGAATTCGCCTACATCATGCACAACTATGGCGTCGAGGTGACGCTGGTCGAGTACCTGCCGCACCTGTTGCCCAACGAAGACGAGGAAATCTCCGCTGAGCTGGAAAAACAGTACAAACGCATGGGCGTGCGCTTCATGACTGGCACGGCCATGAAGAAGGTCGAAGAGACGGGCAGCGGCGCGCGCGTCACCGTGGAGAAAGACGGTCAGACAGAGGTGCTGGAAGCGGAATGGGCGCTGATGGCGACCGGCTTCAAGCCGCGCCTGGAAGGGTACGGCCTGGAGAATCTGCGCGGCCTGGCCATCAGTCCGCGCGGAGCGATCGAGATTGACGAGCGCATGGCGACCAGCATCCCCGGTGTGTGGGCCATCGGCGACGTGACCGGCAAGCTGATGCTGGCACACGTGGGCAGCGCCATGGGCATCATCGCCGCGGAGAACATCGCCGGCGTCGAGACGACCACCCTTGATTACCGAATGATGCCGCGCTGCACCTACTGTCAGCCGCAGGTTGCCAGCTTCGGCTACACCGAAGCGCAGGCGCGCGAGGCTGGTTTCGACATCGAAGTAGTGCGCTTCCCCTTCCAGGCCAACGGCAAAGCGCTCGGCCTGGGCGAAGGGGTGGGCTTTGTCAAAGTGATCCAGGACAGAAAGTACGGCGAAATCCTGGGCGCGCACCTCATCGGCCCGGACGTGACCGAGCTATTGCCCGAACTGACGCTGGCCCAGAAATGGGAACTGACCGCACACGAGATCGCCCGCAATGTGCACGCGCATCCGACGCTCTCCGAAGCCTTGATGGAAGTGGCACACGGGCTGGCTGGCCATATGATTCATCTGTGAGTCCTGAGAGCAGTCTGAAGTAGCACCATGGAACCCCGGTCATCTCATCCCGAACCGTCGGTCATGCCAGCGCAGGAACTGCGTATGGCCCTCAACCGCATCGCCAGCCGGGGGCTGCGCCCGACTGCCCTGTTGTTGGGCCTGGTCTACCTTCTGCACGCGGGGATGCTGGTGATCACCCGGCCTGCTGAGGTTTCGGACGGGTTGATCGTGCTGGAGGTTGCGCTGGGGATCGCCTCGCTGGGGCTGTTCGCGTTCCTGGGGCGGCGTGCCCTGCCGCCCCACTACACGCACGCAGTCGGCACGGCGCTGTTGTTCCTGCTGCTGATTGCCGTCTGTGCCTATCACCTGGATACGACTCCGCCCCTGCTCACCAGTTTCTCCCTGCTGATCATCACCGCGGGCTATCTCTATACGGATCGACGCTGGCTGGTCTTCACCTGGTTGATCTTGGTAGGCGCGTGGGCCTTCGTGGTCGAGCGGGCCTATCCTCAGGTTTCGACGCAGGAATTCGTGACGGATGTCCTGGCCAGCGTCTCCATTGGCGTCCTGGCCAACATCATCCGCATGAATGGCCTGCGGGATGTGCTGCGTTCACGGTACCGCGAGGCATATTATCGCGCGGCCTGGCAACGGGCCGCGCACGAAGCCCGCCAGAACGAGGCGCGTTTCCGCATCCTGTCCGAGGCGACCTTCGAAGGGTTGGTGATCCACGAAGACGGCATCGTGCTCGATGCGAACCAGGTACTGCTCGATATGTTCGGCGTGACCCTGGAACAGCTGAAAGGGCGCGATGCGCTGGCTTACGTGGTGCCGGAGGATCGCGAAAGGTTGCGTCGCATCATCGCCGAACGCCGCGCTGAGACGCTGGAGACAGTGGGCATCCGCGCCGATGGCAGCCGCTTTCCCATCGAGATCAACGGCAAGGTCATCGTGGATGACAACCGAGCAGTGCGCGTGGCTGCGGTGCGGGATATCACCGAGCGCAAACAGGCCGAAGCCGAGCGCGAACAACTGATCGCCGAACTGGACGCCTTTGCGCACACCGTCGCGCACGACCTCAAGAACCCCCTCAGCCTGGTGCTGGCCTATACGGATCTGCTGCGCGAAGACCTGGGCAGCGCGCCCGAAGAGATGCTGCGCGAATACCTGGCTGGCCTGAGCGATGGGGCGCAGAAGATGTTCCGCATCATTGACGAACTGCTGCTGCTGGCTCAGGTGCGTCAGGGCAATGTGGAGATGACTCCGCTGTTGATGGGCGACATCGTCGCCGAAGCGCAACGCCTGTTGCAGCCGATGATTGTCGAGAAAGGGGCAACGATCACCTGCCTCACCGATTGGCCACTGGCCCTGGGCTACGCGCCCTGGATCGAGCATGTGTGGCTCAATTACCTGAGCAACGCTCTCAAGTATGGTGGCAACCCGCCGGTGATCGAGATCGGCGCTACCGAACAGGGCGACGGTTCGATCCGCTTCTGGGTGCGCGATCACGGCCCCGGCGTGCGCCCGGAACAGGTCCCGCACCTCTTCGAACCATTCCAGGATGGGGCGTTGCGGCGTCGTCAGGGACATGGCGTCGGTCTGTCCATCGTGCAGCGCATTGTGACCCGCCTGGGCGGGCAGGTGGGGATGGAGAACGCCCCAGACGGCGGCTCGCTCTTCTACTTCACGCTGCCACGCGCCGAAGTACCTCAGGCTCAGGCCGCCCGGTAGCGGCCAGGACTGCTCAGGCCCTTGTTCACCCTGGTTGCCGACTTTGCCCGTCACCTTCTAGCCAGCCTGGCGATCGTCGCGCCCTGGCTGCTGCTGGGATCGCTGGTTTCCGGCGTATTGGCCGTCTTCCTCGATCCAGCGGACGCTGTCCGCCGCTTCCCCCGGCGGCTCTGGCGGGCAGCGTCGAGCGGAGCGCTGTTGGGGCTGTTGCTGCCTGTCGGTCCGTACGCGGTCATTCCTGTGACGCGGCGGTTGCTGAGCAAGGGGTTGCCGTTGACGGGGGGGATCGCTTTACTGCTGGCTGGCCCGATTCTCACCCCCATTGCACTGGCCGCGACGGCTACGTCACTGCGCGACCATCCGGCGCTCGTGGCCCGTTACGTCGTCCTGGTGTGGAGCATGGCCCTGCTGACAGGGATGAGTGTAGCGCGCTTCTGCCGCGAGCAAGAAGCTGCGAACGCCGCCCCGCCCGATGCGCCCGTCGCCGGCGAACCGTTGCGCCGCGCCTGGCGACGCGCGCTGACGCTCGGCCTGCGCGACTTCCTGACGCTGATTCCTTGGTTGGTGCTTGGCTCGCTGTTGGCAGCCGGGGTGCGCACGGCCATCGCCCCGCACGACCTGGAAACGCTGGCCAGGGGACGGGCCGGCGAGGCACTATCGCTGGCGGCGCGGGCGTATCTGGTGCCGGGCGACACCCTGCGCGACGCATCCCTCGCCCGCGATCTGGCCAGCCTTTACTCTCAGCGGGAGGTGCTGGCATTGCTGGTCTACGGCAGCACCGATCTGATGGGCACCGTGCTCTGGCTGAGTACCGTGCGGCGGCGCGTCGCTCTGCTGGCACTGGCCCTGGCCTGGGTCATGGCCGCGCCGCTGGTGTTCGTCCTGGGCGAAGATCGCCCCGCCGGGACTTCGGAGCGCGCTTCCCTGTCCGGCGTCCTGTGCCTCGGCCCTGCCGACACCTACGCCCGCAACCTCTATCTGGCTGAGCCGGACACGGGCACAGTCACCCCGCTGCTCAGTCAGCCGATCAGCATTGAGGACTTCGCCCCCGCTCCCGACGGGACACAGATTGCCTTCTCGCAGAACAACGACGACGGCACCGCCGACCTCTGGCTGCTGGACGTGCGCACCAGGACGACGCGCCGCCTGACGCACTGCGTGCGGGCGCGCTGTACTGCGCCTGCCTGGCATCCGGACGGCATGCAGATCGCCTATCAGCGGCAGGATTTTAGCGCCATCTCTCAGGCGGCAGCCCAGACAACGCGCGTGTGGGTGGTGGAGGTCAGCACAGCGCAAAGTCGCCTGCTCTTTGACGACCCGCAACAGTTGGGGGCCGATCCCCTCTGGTCGCCGGATGGGCGGCGCATCGCCGTCTACGATGTGGCGGCGGGCGGCATCCGCGTGCACGATCTGGAAACTGGCGAGGAGACGCTGTTGAGCAGTGAGCCGGGCGAGACAGGAGCTTTCGCGCCAGACGGCACTCGGCTGATCTATCCCTTCCTGGTGCGCGGGGCGCTGGGCATGGAGTTCTACACACATCTGGCGCTGGCCGATCTGAGCGCTGGCACACAGGTTTCGCTGAGTGGGGAACAGGATGCGCCGGTCGAGGATGCGTTCGCGGCGTGGTCACCGGACGGGACGCGGCTGGTCGTGGCACGGCGCTACCTGGACGGGCGCTTCACGCCGGGCAAACAGCTTTACCTGCTGGACGTGCTCACCGGCACCGCCTCGCCGCTGGTGGTAGACCCCGCCTACACCCACGCCGCCCCGCAGTGGGATTCCAGCGGGCGCTGGATCGTATATCAGCGCTTCGCCCTGGATAACCCCGCCGCCCAGCCGGAGATATGGGTGCTGGACACGCAGTCGGGCGAAGCGCGTCTGCTGGCGCAGAACATGTTCTTCCCGGCGTGGCTGTCGGGCACCGTCGCGCCCTTGCCGGAGCGGTAGACGCTACGGTTTGTCCGTCACGGCGGTTTTCTCATAAGTGTAGAAGCCCCGCCCGGCCTTGCGCCCCAGATGACCGGCGAACACCTTCTGGCGCAGCAACGGCGCAGGGTGATAGCGCTCGTCACCCCAGGTGTGCCACAAGGCTTCCAGCGTGCCCACGACGACATCCAGCCCGATCTCGTCGGCCCAGGCCAACGGGCCGCGCGGATGATTCAGGCCAAGCTGAACCGCGCTGTCTATGGTCTCCACGCTCAGGTTATGGGCAACCATGGCCTGCACCGTCTCGTTGATCAACGCACAGACCATGCGCGGGCGGACTAACCCCGGCGAGTCCGGCACGCGCACCACGCCGAACCCCAGCTCTTCCCAGAAGCGACGCGCGCGAGCAGCCACTTCGAACTCTGTCTGCAGGGCGGGGGCGAACTCGATCTGGCCGGTGAGCGCGATCGGTGGTAGCAGACCGTAGCCAACCACCCGCTCTGGATGCTCGGCCCAACTGGCCACCTCGGTGGCGCTGGCAGCCAGGGCATTGGTGAGCAAGATCGCGTCGTCGGGCAGGTTGGCCTCGACGCCCTCGACCAGCCATTGCTTGCCCTCGCGCGATTCGTTCAGGCTCTCCACCGCGATCTGACAGCGCGTGGCAGCGCGCACCATCTTGTCGAGCGTTTCCTGGTCGGCCAGTTCGTCAGCGACGAAGAGATCCACCTTGTGGTTTTTGGCCCGGCACAGACCGGCCAGCGTGTCCACGATGGGCACTTCGCCCACGATCAGCACGCGCATCCTACGCTCCGCCTTCGCCAGCAGGTTCAAGGGCGGGCAATGATCGGGAAAGCATAATCATTGGCCTGCCCGGTTTACCTCACCCCCTGCCTCGCCGCGCTCGGCAAACCCCTCCATTCGAATGGCAGGGGTGAGGTAAGGTTAAGAGCAACTTTCTGCTCCGGATTCACTCAATCCCTGTCCGCCCCTGAACTGCCAGCAGGGGGGAAGAAACCGCCGCGCGCACTGCCGCGCCCGGTGCGCCCGGCCTCCACCAGACGTTGCAGGCGCGGCTGAGGCCGGTAGCGCGGGTGATGGAAGGTCGCTTCGTACAGCGACTCGCTCATGTCCAGCACGCGATCAACGCCCAGGAAGTCCATCAGGCGAAACGGCCCCATCGGGAAACCGGCCGCTTCCAACAACGTATCAATGGTAGCCTCGTCCAGCCCACCGCCGTCCAGCAGAGCGAGCGCCTCGCTGAAATAGGCGTGTGCGACGCGGTTGACGATCAGGCCGGGCGCATCGTCCACCGTAACCGGCGTGCGCTCGCATTGCCGCATCAGCAAGGTCGCCTCTTCCACGGCGTCGGGACGAGTGAGCGGCGTCCGCACCACTTCGACCAGACGCATCACATGGGCGGGACGCGGGAAATGCAACCCGATCACCCGCTCCGGATGGCGGGTCGCCGTGGCCAGCCGGGTGACCGAGAGCGTGTTGGAGCTGGTCGCCAGCACCGCTTGGGGACTCACGACCTCGTCCAGCGCCTGCAGCAACGCCTGTTTGAGGCCCAGCCGATCTTGAATCGCCTCCACGATCAGTCCGGCAGAGGCACAGGCGAGCAGATCGGTGCTGATGGTGAAGACCCGTTTGGCGCGGCGGGCCGCCTGGGCAGTGATGCGTCCCAGCCGCGCCGCTTTGTCGAGCCGGCGGCTGATGCGCCCCAGCGCCAGGCGCAGAATGCGCTCGTCGGTGTCGTGTAGCACGACTGGCTGACCGCCCAGCGCCAGCGCCTGCGCGATCTCCGTGCCCAGCTCGCCCAGCCCCACAACGGCGATCGGTGTCCCCCTGAGCATAGTGACTCCTGTCAGTGGCGCAGCACACCCCAACTCTAGTGAAAAGACCCTTTCCTGGCAAGGGGAAAGACGAATTGGCGCTGACACGCTCACTGCCAGCACCAGGCAGGCAAACGACTGGGAGCGGGGAATCAGCCGGCAGCCGTCTCGCGCCGCACTCCCGCCATCATCAGGCCCAGCGTCTCCACGTCGGCCTGCGCGCGATCCACCACGCCCACGATCTCGCCCTCGTAGATGACGGCAATGCGGTCGGCCAGGGCCAGGATTTCGTCCAGGTCTTCGGAGATGAGCAGCGTCGCCGTGCCCTTGGCCCGCTGTTCGAGCAGACGCTGATGGATGTACTCCGTTGCGCCAATGTCTACGCCGCGCGTGGGCTGCGCAGCGATCAACACCGATGGCTCGCGGGCCAGTTCGCGGGCCAGCACCAGTTTCTGGATGTTGCCGCCCGAAAGGCTCTTGATGGGCGTCTCTTGGTTGGGCGTGCGGATGTTGAAGTTGCGGATCAATTCGGCGCAGCGCTGAGCAATGGCGCGCGGGTTGAGAAAGATATGATAGGAATAGGGCCGCTGACCGTGTTCCTGCAGCATCAGATTTTCCGCCACAGTAAAATCGCGGATCACCCCGTCGAGCATCCGTTCTTCGGGGATGTAGGACATGCCGAGCCTGTTGAGTTCGGCGGGCGATTTGCCGGTGATATCCTGACCATCCAGCAACACTGCCCCTGCCGTAGCCGGGCGCAGGCCGAAGATCACTTCGGCCAGCTCGCGCTGCCCGTTGCCAGAGACGCCCGCCAAGCCCAGAATCTCGCCCGCGCGCACTTCCAGGTCTATACCGCGCAAAGCCTCTGTGCCGCGATCGCTGCTGGCCCGCAGTCCACTAATCTTCAGGCGTACCGGTCCCGGCTGAGCGGGCGGTACGTCGTAGGTGAGCAATACTTCGCGCCCCACCATCATCCGCGCCAGTTCCGCTTTGGTCGCCTGAGCCGTGGGCACCGACCCCACCACGCGCCCATCGCGCAGCACGGTGATGCGGTGACTGATGGCCAGCACTTCGTGCAGCTTGTGCGAGATGAAGATCAGCGCGTGCCCGTCCTCGACCATCTGGCGCAGCGTGGCAAAAAGATCGTCCACTTCCTGCGGCGTGAGCACCGCCGTCGGCTCGTCGAGGATGAGCAACGCCGCGCCGCGATAGAGCGCCTTGATGATCTCGACGCGCTGCCGTTCGCCCACCGCCAGTTGCCACACGGGCCGTGTCGGTTCAACCTGCAGGCCGTAAGCTTTGGCCAGTTGCTCGATGCGCGCGCTCACCACGTCCAGGTCGAGCAGCGGCTCGCGCGACGACTTCAGCCCCAACGCCACGTTCTCGGCCACCGTCAGCGACGGCACGAGCATGAAGTGTTGATGGATCATGCCGATGCCCAGCGCGATGGCGTCGGACGGCGACTTGATGGTCACCTTGCGCCCATTCAGGTAGATTTCGCCCTCATTGGCCTGGTAGAGGCCGTAGAGAATCTTCATGAGCGTGCTTTTGCCCGCACCGTTCTCGCCCAGCAAGGCGTGAACTTCGCCCGCCCGCACGTCGAAATCTACATGATCAACGGCCAGCACGCCGGGAAAGCGCTTGACGATGCCGCGCATCTCCAGGTGATCAATGCGCTCGTGGCCGGTGGGCAACAGTTTGCGTTCATCCGAGGACGTGGACATGGCAACTTTTCCGTAAGAAGCCAAGACCTGCTAATCCGCAACCAAAGCATGACAAAAAAACATACGTACGCTATAATATGTCGTGAACCACTGAAAGCACGAATGTGCCGTAGGTGGTGTTCTTCTTTTGCTATCCGAACAGGCCAGGACGCCGCCCCCGCAAGAGCGGCGTCCGATTGCGCCGTACAGAGAGACTATTCGGCTTCGCCCTCGGCCTCGACGACGGTCAGCACGCCTTCGTCGTCAACCTCGAAGCTGATCTTGCCGTCAATGATGGCCTGGATCACTTCTTCGCCAGCGGCCTTGACTTCCTCGTCGAGTTCGAAGTCCTCGTTGAACTCGATGCGCAACCCGCCGTTCTCCAGCGTCAGCGAGTAGGCTTCGCCCTCGATCTCGCCCGCCAGCACATCCTCGATGATCGGGTTGAGCGCGACCGTCCAGTCGTAGACCTGGCTAGACACCACGATTTCCGGGGCCAGCGAAGTCTGGTTGGCCTGCGTGCCGAACCACAGCGCGCCCGCTTCCTTGGCCTTGTTGACCGCACCGGGCACCATCTGCGCCGTGCCGGTCAGGATGTCTGCCTTTTCGGCGAGCATGGCATCAGCCGCAGCCGCGGCCAGCGCCAGGTCGCTGAAGGACTGAATGTAGTTGACCAGCACCTCGATCTCCGGGTCCTGCCAGAGTACGCCCGCCTTGAAGCCGTCCACATAGAGCTTGGCGTCGCCGGTCTCGATGGGGCCGATGATGCCGATCACCTTGCTCTTGGTGAGCATGGCCGCCATCACGCCCTGCACGAAAGCGCCCTGCTCAGAACGGGCTTCGTAGGCGTAGACATTGGTGATGCCCTGATCGCGGAAGGTGTCTACCGTAGTGCCCCAGGCAAAAGCCGGGTCCGGGAAGTCGGGGGCGATGTCGGCCAGCGACGAGCCGTACTGCGACCCGTGAGCGATGACCAGGTCGTAGCCCTGGCTGGCGTAGTCACGCAGCGCGGTCGCCGCGTCCTCTACAACGAACATATTCTCCGAATAGACGAACTCGAAGGCATCTTCGCCGCGCTCTTCCTGAATGGCGAGCAGCGCGTCTACGATGCTCTGGCTGAAGGCCAGGTCGCTCTTGGTGCTGGGCATGACCACAGCCACGCGAATCTTTTCCTGGGCGCGGGCGGAAGAGAGCGAAGGTGCCGCAACGGCCACGACAAGCAGAACGACGATGAGTAACGATAGCTTCTTCATAGACAGTTCCTCCTGGAAACTCTAGACCGGACTCTGACGCTATCCCGGCTCCGCCAGGCCGAGGCCCGGCGAAAACCAGGTCGAACACCGTATCCTATTCGCCGCGCTCGAAGGGCTTGGTGAGCGCAGCGGGTTGATCAATGCGCTGCGAGGCGAAGATCAGCGCGATGATCGTCAGCACATAGGGGGCCATGGCAGCATATTCGTCGGGCACGTCAATGCCTTTGGTGCGCACCTGGAGCTGCAGCGCGTTGACCAGGCTGAAGAGCAGCGCGCCGAACATCACCCCCCGTGCCCGCCAACTGCCAAAATAGACCAGCGCCACCGCGATGAACCCCTGCCCGGCGGTCATGTTCTGCTGAAAGACATTGACCAGGCTGATGGAGAGCGACGCTCCAGCCAGTGACGCCAGCACACCGCCCAGCGTCACCGTGAAGTAGCGCACGCGGGCCACACTGATGCCCATGGCGTCGGCGGCTTCGGGATTCTGCCCCACCGCGCGGATTTTGAGGCCCAGGGTGGTCTTATTGAGCACGAACCAGGTCACCGGCACCAGGGCGAAGGCGAAGTAGACCAGCAGATTCTGGCGGAAGAAGATTTCGCCCAATACGGGAATATCGCTGAGCACGGGCAGGTACACTTTGGGGAAGCCGTTGACGGTGATGACGTTGCCGCCGAACACCTTCTGGAAGAGCAGGTCGCTCATGCCCAGCCCGAACAGGTAGATGCCAATGCCGCTGATCCCCTGCTCGGCCTGCAACGTCACATTGATCACCGCCGTCGCCAGGCCCATGATCAGCCCGACCAGGATCGCCACCAACACGCCCATGGCCAGCGCGCCGGCGTCATAGCCCGTCGCGCCCGCCGGCGTGAACTCGTGCACTGCCCAGAGCGACGTGAATGCCCCCATCAACATCACGCCTTCCACGCCCAGGTTGAGCACGCCACTGCGCTGCCCGAACGTCTCGCCCAGGGCCGCATACAGGTAGGGCGTGGCCAGCCGGACGCCCGACGCCAGCACGCTCGCCGTGAACAGATCGCCGATCATGGACTCGCTCTCACCTCTGCTGCTTCTGTCGCCACCTCTGCCGCGCTCACCGACACGCGCCGCCGCGAGCGACGGCGGACGAAGATGTCGCTGCTCACCACGAAGACGATTACCAGGCCGATCAGGGCGGTGATCAGCGCCGAAGGTACCTGCACCGCACGTTGCAGCTTGTTGCCGCCCACCAGCAGCGCGCCGAAGAGAACTGACGCCGGAATAGTGCCCAGAGGATGCAATCCGCCGAACAGTGCGGCGACGATCCCGTTGAAACCGGCGTTGCCGGTGAAGGCGATCGCCCCGCCTTCAGCGTTCATGCGGTGCCGCACTCCCAGAAGCTGAATGCCGCCCGCCAGGCCCGCGAACCCTCCGCTGAGTACCAGCGAGAGCACCATGTAGCGCTTGACAGGAATGCCCGCATAGCGCGACGCGCGGGGGTTCTTGCCCACAGCGCGGATGCGGTAGCCCACCGTCGTCCGCCAGAGCAAGACATAGACCAGCACCGCCAGCACCAGCGCAATGACGATGCCGTTGTGCAGCAGCGTCGTCCCCCACTGCGATCCGCCCTCGCTGCTCAAGCCCAACCAGCGATAGACATCGTCGAGCGCTCCCCCAATGCGGGGCAGATCGAACTGACGCGGCAGACGTTCGGTTTCGGGGATGGGCGCTGCTGCGCCTTTCTGGCGCGGGTCAATGAATTCGCTGCGCACCAGATACATCATGCCGAAGGTGGCGATCTGATTGAGCATGATCGTGCTCAGGATTTCGTTGACGTTGAAATAGGCTTTGAGCACGCCCGCAATGCCCCCCCAGATGGCTCCGGCGGCAAAGCTGGCGACCAGGCAGGCGACGATGACCGTGGTGGGATCAGCCTCTTTGTACTCCAGGCCGATGGCGACGGCCACCAGGCCGCCCGCGATCATCTGACCCTCGCCGCCGATGTTGACCACACCTCCCCGAAAGCTGATGCAGATGCCGATCCCCACCAGCAGCAGCGGCGTAGCCTTCACCAGCGTATCCGCTACGGCGTTCTTGGAGCCGAAAGCGCCGTCCCACAGGGCGCGGTAAGCGGTGATGGGGTTGGCATCCATCACGGCGATCATCACGCCGCCCAACAAAAGGGCCAGCAAGACAGCGATCAGGGGCATCAGAGCATCAAGGGCGCGATCGAGGCGGGGACTATGAAACAGCTTCAGGGGCATAACGTCCTCGAACTATGCGATAGTAAAAGGAACAAAGAAGGTTCATTAATTTATGCGCGGCGCGGCGGCATCCTCTCCATGCCCGCATCTGCGATCACTGTAGCACATTCTGACAGTGCGGGCAAAAACGATTCCGCACAAGTTGCCTTGTTAATCCCATACAAACAAGACCTTCTGCGGGCTGAGGCTGCGTGTGTGGCGCGTGGGGCAAACGTCGTGGACGGGGGGAGGGCCGGGCGCTATAATCCCCGCCCGGCAAAGGAACCGCAGGCGGAAGGACGATGGCCGACAGACCCCCGGACGAAAAGGGCGAACTGGAGCCGGTAGCGCCCCTGTCAGACACAGGCGCGACCCCGGCGGACGATCTGCTACGCGACGAACCGCCGCTGGCCGAAGACGACACGCGCCCGCGCGCGCCGGTGAATGTTCCCCCTCTGACCGCAGAGCCGCCCGCTGACCCGCTAGCCGACACTGCCGAGATCGTTGTCGGGCGCACGGCGGCCCGCCCGCTATTGCTGGCGGTGGTGCTCGGCGCGACGCTCTGTCTGTGCCTGCTGATGGTGGGCTTCGCCGGATATGCCGGATATCGCGACGGGCTGGCGACCAACGACGCCCGCCTGACGCAGACCATCGCTACGGGCATTGCCGAGCAGTATCGCATGGGGGTCAACGATCTGGCCCAGGGGTACGCCGAACTGGCTGCCGCACGCTTCGCCTGGATCGTCGAGACGGTCAACGCGCCAGCAGCCTACGCTGGCGACAGCGCCCAGTTGCTGGCGACGGCGCGCGCCATTGCCTCCTATACGCCCACCCCCGCGCCGACCGATACGCCCACGCCCAGCAGCACGCCTTCTCCTTCGCCTACCCCCGCCCTGCCCAGCCCGACGCCATCGCCTGAACCGGGCCAGGACCCGGCCTATCTCTTCGAGCAGGCCCAGACGGCTATGCGACTGGTGCGTTACGAGGAAGCCATCGAGTGGCTGGACGCGCTGCGCGCCCTCGCACCCGATTACCGCGCCGCCGAGGTCGAGGACTTGCTGGTGAAGGCGCTCACTGAGCAGGGCAAGCTCTACCTGCGCGGGCAGAATCCTGACGGGGCCGATATGCTGGCGCGGGGCGTGCTGCTGATCTACCGCGCCAACGAGATCCGCCCGGTGCAACCAAGCACGTTGCTGGGCGATGCGATCTTCGTGGAGATGTATCTGAACGCGCGCAATTACGTCAACGGCGGCTATTACGCACAGGCGTTGCCCATCCTCGAAGAATTGTGCACCATGAATTGCGGCTGGAGCTATCGAGGGGTCAGCGTGCAGAGCCTGCTCGAACAGGCGCGCGCGGGCGCTCAGTAGACCGGAGAATCGCCCGCAGAGAGGCCGTTCATCGCTTCCTGCAACGCGGCTATGAACTGCGTCGCCGACACTGGCTTGATCAACCAGTGCTCGATCCCCAACGCCAACGTCTGCACCGCCAGGGCGGGATGTGCCGTGAGCACCATCACGCGCGTCGTGCTCAGTTCCGGCGTGCTGCGCACGTGCCGCAATACCTCAATTCCCGACATGTGCGGCATCACCAGGTCGAGCACCAGGGCATGGGGTCTTTGGTATGAGAGAATATGTAGCGCTTCTGCGCCGCCGGCGGCACTCAGTGCGCGGTAGCCGTGACGCTCTAGCAGCAGGGTGAACAATTTCAATTCCAGAAGATCGTCTTCTACGACGAGGACTGTCGGGGCTGTCATCACTCTGTCCCCCCTCAAGTTTATAGGCTGCGGATGCGCGTCCCCGACGTTCTCTTTAGGGCCTTCGATGCGGAGAGAGGTCAACGAGCACAACAAACGAACGGTCAGCCTGAGCGCGATCCGTAGTATTCAAGGACTTATTATCTACGATCTTGGCCTATTATACAAAGTAACCCGTCAAAAGGTGTGAGCAAAGGAGGTCAGCAACTTTGCTTCGCTCGGCGGCTCATATCCCCTGATCCCCTCTCTCGCACTATGATGGCGAAGCAAGGCTGAGCCAGAAAAAACTCGACTTGTTTTCACCGCGCTCTCGGCAAGAAAAACGCAGCCCCAAAACGCGAAGGCACTCGTAATACGCACGGCATGGAGCGAAAAGGGCGATCTGTTTATACTGGTTGCAGACCGTTGATCGCTGAAAACTGATCTGATCACTGCTCACAGTTCACCTGCATGAGGGGGATATCATGTCCGCACCATTGACCGTGCGCACGGTCGAGAGCAAAGCCGACTTTGAGACGTTTCTGCGCTTCCCCTGGCAGCTTTACCGGGGCGATCCCTATTGGGTGCCGCCCCTGGTGGGAATGCAGCGTCATAAGCTCGACCGGCGCAAGAATCCCTCTTGGAAACACATGGAGGGCGATTACTTCATTGCCTGGCGCGGCGACGAGCCGGTCGGCACGATCGCGGCGATCATCAATCATCGGCACAACGAATTCCAGCGCGAACATATCGGCTTCTTCGGCTGTTTCGAGGTCTACGACGATCAAGAAGCGGCGTCCGCCCTGCTGGAGACGGCGGCGGAGTATGTGGCGGCCAGGGGGTACGATGCCCTGCGCGGCCCGGCCAGTTTTTCCACCAACGACGAGTGTGGCTTGCTGATCAAGGGCTTCGACGATCCGCCGGTGATCCTCATGCCCTACAACTATCCCTATGTGCAGCGCCTGATCGAAAATACGCCCGGCTTCGTCAAGGTGATGGACACCTACAGCTTTCGCATCACTCTCAAGGACTGGACGGCCTCGGCCAAGCTGGAACAGACCCTGCGCGTCACCCGCAAGAACAACGAGCGGCGCGGGATCACTGTGCGCACGCTCGACCCGCGCCATATGCGGCGCGACCTGGCGTTGTTCAAGGAGATTTACAACCAGGCCTGGGACGATAACTGGGGCTTCGTCCCGCTCTCCGACAAGGAACTCGATGCGCTCGTGCGCGATCTGGGGCAATACCTGGAGCCGCGCCTGGCCTTCTTCGCCGAGGTGCGCGGCGAACCGGCGGCGTTTTTGCTCGCCTTCCCCGATCTCAACCAACCGCTACGCGCCGCCTATCCGCGCCCCGGCAAGCCGACTCTGCTGACGCTGGCACAGGTCTTCTGGCATTGGAAGATTCGTTCCAAGATCACGCGGGTGCGCATCGCGCTGATGGGCGTGCGCGAAAGCTTCCGCGGCATCGGCGTCGAGGCGGCCATGTTCGCGCACTTCTTCGAGCAGGCTCCCGCTCTCAGCGCGCGGACGGGCTGGACATATGCCGACGCGGGTTGGGTGCTGGAGACCAACGAGCCGATGAACCGCATCGTGCGCGCCTATGGCGGCGACGACTACAAACATTACCGCTGGTACGAGCGCGCCCTGCACTGAGGGATGGCTGTCCTCAGCAGACACAGCAATCCAAACGCGCTCCCATCTGCGTAAATAGAGATAGATCGCTTGTACGACCTGTAACCGGACGAAAGGAGCCGGAGAAAATGGCTATAGCACGTTTCATGTCGAGCGCCGCAGGGCGTCTGCTGCGCATCATTGCCGGGGTCGCGCTGATTGTCGTAGGGTTGGTGCTGATCCAGGATACCACGGGAATCGTGGTCGCTGTGATCGGTCTTGTGCCGCTGGCAGCGGGCCTGTTCGACTTCTGCCTGATCGGGCCTCTGTTGGGAGCGCCATTCCGCGGGGCAGCGGTTCGTCAGCGCAAATGACCTCGATACCGGCTGGTACAGGGGCCGCTCGAAGGTAAGCGGCCCCTGTCAATGTCTGGCGCGATGAGGGCGCGTGCAAAACGTGGGAGGAAGCTTGCCGCGGTTTGTGGCCCCTCATCCCTGCATCTCCTCTCCCTCGCGACTTCAAGGGCGGACAATGATCGAGAAAACATAATGATCGAGCCGCCTGGTTTACCTCACCCCCAGCCTCGCTTCGCTCGGCTCGCCCCCTCTCCGACGCGGAGAGGGGGCAGCGAGGCGCGTCAGCGCCAAGCGGGGGTGAGGTAGAATCAAGAACGGTCTCCTGTTCCAGATACTCTCAATGCCTGTTCGCCATTGAACCCTCGCGACTGCGTCGCAGGGCGAGGCGACTCAGTATCTCTCGTGCGAGCACTCCCCTTCGCCCGCAGCGCGGGAGAAGAGGCCGGGGGATGGGGGGGAAAAGAGCATAACACGCTCTAATGCCCCAGAATCCAGTCAGCCACGCCAGGTAGATCGGTGCGGAAGGCGAAATCCGCGCCCTTGCAATTCTGGTTGAGGCCGAACGAGGTGATGCCCACCACCTGGTTGGAGTCGGCGGGATAGAACACTGGCCCGCCAGAATCGCCGAAGCAGGTCCCGCCCGAAGCCGCGCCCCGCTCGTTTCCTTTGCCGGGGTTGTTGGAGGTATGCAGGTTGTAGCCGTCGGTGAGGGCGCTACGCAGGTTGACCAGGGTAGAAGTGGCCTTGAGCCGTGAGCGCTCGGCCATGAACCTGGGCTTGATCTCTTGCAGGCCATAGCCCACGACCATGAAGGTCAGGTCTTTCTGCCCGCGCCGGGTGTCGAGGTCGCTCAGCAGACCAACAGGAGGCAGCGCGCCGTAGCCTTTATCGGTGACCGGAGTGTGGAGCACCACCACGCCCACATCATAGGTGGCCGGGAACGCCCCGAAATTGAAGTTGGGATGCGTGTAAGGCGTGCCCGTCACGCCACCACTGAAGGGATAGCCGCTGGCCGGACTGACGTACTCGTCGAACCACACCTGCGCAGAGGCTGGCACATCCGGGCCGTCCGGTGCCGTGCAGTGCCCGGCGGTCAGGAAGAGGGTGGGCGTCAGCAGCGTGCCGGAACAACGCCAGAGCGGTGTGCCACTGGCATTGTAGAACACGACCAGCCCCACATACGGATGTTGTCCGGCATCTGGCACGCCGCCGGTGATGGCTCCGGCGGGCAGCGCGGCCAACACGACCAGCAGCATGGTGACAATCAAGACGATAGCTTTTGCTCTCATGGCCCATTCTCCCTACCCTTATTCTGAAGATTTCTCGGAAAGTTCTTGATTTATTATACTACTAAAATGCATGTGTCTCGATCTGTCAAAAACGCACTGTCTGTTGCACCGGACTTTTCCTTATAATCTGCGTTGGAGCGGTTGACGCAGCGCGCGACTGTCGCTCCTTGAGGAGTTGCAGTGAGAGCATCATCTGTATCCGATACTATCTTCGGGCGTTCCTGCCGCTGGTGGAAGCGCACCCTGGCTCTCAACGCCTTCATCGCCCTGATCTTCTTCGGCGCGATCCAGCTTGTGCCAGTCTCTCGCGAAAATCCCCCCGCCCGTCGCGAGCCGATCTGGGATTCGCCGCAGACGCGGGCATTGGCGCAGGCCGCCTGCTTCGACTGTCACAGCAACGAGACGGCCTGGCCCTGGTACGCCCGCATTGCGCCGGCGTCGTGGGTGATCTGGTATGACGTGACCGAAGGACGCGAGGCGCTCAACTTCTCCGAATGGGATCGGCACTCCGATGACGAATATGTAGACCCGAACAACCCCTTCCCGCCCAAGACGCTCTCGGAACGGATCGAGGCCGTCATCCGCGATGGCTCGATGCCGCCGGGGACGTACCGGCTGGCGCATCCTCAGGCGCGCCTGTCGGCAGCGCAGAAAGAAGCGCTGATCGAAGGGCTGCTGCGCACGGTACGGGCCAATCAGGATACCCTTCCTGCTCCGTGATGGCCTTCGGGCAGAGATCAGCCCTCCCTTTTCCTGTCTGACATCTTAATGTATCAGTCATCCCAATAGCCTCTTTGTACTACCCGATCCCCTCGTGCGGTGATGTTGCGGGAGATGGAGCGGTATAGCGTATAGAAAGGCCGGCCAGACCTTCGTCCATGCAACGGCTTGAGAAGGAGTTCGATCATGAAAACGTGTTTGCGCCTTGGGATTGCCACCATTGCCTTGATCCTGGCGCTGGCGTGGCTGGTGGGGGTACCCCTGCCCGCGCAGGCCCAGGACGGCGACGAAGACACCGTAGATGTGCCTATCGAAATCGAAGGATTCGTCGAAAGCATCACGCCAGAAGCGATCGTCATTGACGGCTACACCATCGCGCCTGCTGGCGCATTCAGTCCAGCCACCTTGAAGGTGGGCGACTACGTGATCGTCACCGGTTGGCTGCTGCCCGACGGCGACACCATTCAGGTCATCTCGCTCACAGTCGTTACGGGCACAGACTCGGATGGCGACGGCGTGCCCGACGAACTGGACAACTGCCCCGCTGTCTACAATCCTGATCAGGTGGACACGGACCTTGACGGCTTCGGCGATGCCTGCGATGGCGACGATGACGAAGATGGTGTGCTCGATGCCGAAGACAACTGCCCGCTGGTCGCCAACCCCGATCAGGCCGATGCCGATGAGGACGGCGTGGGCGACGCCTGCGAACCGGACAGCGACGAGGACGGCGTCGCGGACGACCTGGACAACTGCCCGGCGCTCTACAACCCGGAGCAGACCGATACCGATGGCGATGGTTTCGGGGATGTCTGCGATGGCGACGATGACGAAGATGGCGTGCTCGATGCCGACGACAACTGCCCGCTGGTCGCCAACCCCGATCAGGAAGACGCTGATGAGGATGGCGTGGGCGATGCCTGCGATCTCGGCGAGGATACCGATGAAGACGGCGTGCCGGACGCCGAGGACAATTGCCCGCTGATCGCCAACCCCGACCAGGAAGATAGCGATGAAGACGGGATTGGCGACGCCTGCGACCCCACCGACGACCGCGAAGAGGAACCGGAAGACACTGTCTGCGACCGGCCCAATCATCCGGTCGCCGAGGCGCTGGCCGCTTCCTTCGAGGTGGATTACGACACGATCATGGGCTGGCACTGCGACGGCTATGGCTTCGGTGAGATCGCGCGGGCGCTGCTGCTGGCCGACTATGACGGCACAGTGACCGCTCAGGAACTGCTCGACCTGTTCGCCAGTGGCCTGGGCTGGGGCGAGATCAAGAAGCAGTACGATGTGCACCCCAGCGAACTTGCGCCGGGGCAGACGATCTCCGTGCGCGCCCGCGAGCGCCATCGTGAAGAGACGGAAGCAGGCGAGGAGGTCGAACCTGCCACCGCGCCCGATGCGGGACCGGGTAAGAGCGACATGGCTCCAGGGCACAGCGGCGACGGATCGCCCGGCAAGAGCGATCAGGCCCCTGGCCAGACCAAAGACAAAGACAAGGACAAAGACAAAGGCAAGGGCAAACCGTAGTCGTGGGCAGGCGGGGGGCCGGATAACCAACTCAATGCCAGGGGGGCTGGCCATCCGTATGCAGCGTTTCCAGCCCCCCGCCTATTTCGTCCAGAGGATGCTCTCGTGAGCGCAGAATGGATTGTGCAGAAGACAGGTACCAGCGGGCGATGTTGCGGGCGTACCACATGGGTTATAGTAAGGGTCGGGCATTCTCTAGCAGACAGCACCCAGACCTGGCATGACTGGTACGTCGGAGCAACAACTCATTGCGCGCGCTCAGCGCGGAGATGGTGATGCCATGGCCGCTCTCTATCGTCGCCATGTGGATGCGATCGCGCGCTACATCGCCTACCGCGTGCCAGACGATGCTGCCGTCGAAGACCTGACCGCGGAAGTCTTCCTGCGCATGGTGGAAGGATTGCCCGCCTATCGCGATACGGGCGCGCCCTTCGAAGCCTGGCTCTACCGCATCGCGGCAGCCCGCGTGGCCGACTACTTCCGCCAGCAAGCGCGTTCCGCCGCAGACGTGCTCGACGAAGGCGCTACCGCTGATGGCGCGTCGGCGCTGGAATTCGACCTGGCCCAGCAAGAGGAGTTCGATACGCTGCGCGCGGCCCTGCAGCAACTCAACGACGAACAGCAGACCATCCTGTTGCTGCGCTTTGTAGAACGCAAGAGTCATGAGGAAGTCGCCCGCATCCTGGGCAAGAGTGAGCGGGCGGTAGCCGTTGCCCAGCATCGCGCTCTCAAGAAGCTGGCCGAACTGTTGGGCACCGACAAGCGAGATCGCCACTATCTGCGAGGGCGGTCGTGATGGGACACGACGAAGAACGCGACCTGTGGGCTTTGCAGGAACAGCTTAACCGGGCTGTTCCGCCGGGCACGCGCGCGGTCGGCGACGCCGCTGACGATCCGCTGGTGCAGGCTGCGCAGCGCCTGGCGCAAGGCCCGGCAGTACGCCTGACTCCGGCGGCGCAGGCGCGCATCGAGGCTCGCCTGCGGGCACAGGTCGCCGCGCAGACGGATCGCCCCGTCCAACGCGCGCTCTTCCGCCAGCGATTGCTGCCCGCGCTGCGGGTCGCGGCAGCGCTGGCGCTGGTATTGCTGGTGGGCCTGTTCGGCGTGGCCCAGGCTTCCGCCGATAGCCTGCCCGGTGACCGTCTCTACCCCGTGAAGCGCGCCATTGAGGATGCCCGTCTGGCATTGGTCTCGGCGCAGAGCGAACCGGCTCTGCGGGTGCGCTTCGCCGAACGGCGGCTCGACGAGTTCGAGCGTCTGCTGGCGCAGCGCCAGGTATATCCCTCTGTGCTGTTCGACGCATCGGCCCATCTGGAACGCGCACTCGATCTGCTGGCGCAGGGACATGGAGACCGCGCACACCTGGACGGGCGTATCGCGGCGCTGACGCAGCAGCAGACCGCCCTGATCGCGCGCGCCGAAGCGCTGGCCCTCTTCAACGATTTCCAGCGGTTGAGCGCGGCACAACGTCGTAACCTGACTGTGCAGGAACGCCTGGTTGCCGAAGGCGGCGTGCCCGATTTCCGTCCGGACTATACGCCGACGCCTACTCCCACCGAAACCCCAACGCCGACGGCGACCTTCACGGCTACCCCATCGCCCACGCCGACGGATACGCCGACCCCGACGCCCACCGAGACTCCCACGCCGACGGCGACCTTCACGCCCACCCCTACCGCGACGGCCACTCCGACTCCCGTTGGCACGCCGACCGCGACGGTCACCCCGAAGGGCACGCTCACCGGCACGCCGGTCAAGGGGCGTCCGGGAGCGGGCACGCCTACTCGCACCCCGCCGGGGCACGGGCCGACCCCCGGCCTGGGCGACAATCCGCCGGGGCAGGGCGGGACGCATCCGGGCATAGGCAATCAGGGCCAACCTCCGGGGCAAACCAAGCCCAAGGATAAGCCCTAGAGCGTGTTATGCTCTTTTCCCCCTCAACTCCTGGCCCTTTCTCCCACGCAAGCGAGTAGGAGGGGAGCACTTGTGCCGGAGCAGGCAAGTCCCCTCGCCTCGCGACGCAGTCGTGAGGGAGAAGGGATTTGGGGGTGAGGGGAAGGATTGGCCCTCCTGGTTTTATCTCACTTCCAGCCTCGCTGTGCTCGGCAGGCCCCTTCCCGCGCCAGAGAGGAGGCGGCACGGCACGTTGGCATCGGATGGGAATAAGGTGCACTGTGCCAGCACCATGAGCTAACCCGTAGTGAATTCTGCCCCCAAATCCGAATGCACCCGCGCGAGCGCTCCGCGCTACCCCGTTGGGGGGCGTATGTGCTATAGTCGCCTTGCGAAAACCTGATCGCAGGGGAACATGGCGTGAGTCGGAACGACGGAGAGAATCAACACCCCTGGCAACGCGCTGCCAGCACTCTGGCCCTGCTCATTGGCTCGGCGCTGCCGGTGCTGATCGCCATGGTGCTGGTCGCGTCTACCAACGACGGCAGCAACCCGCTTGATCGCATCCCCGACTACGGCGATCCGCTGGTGGAGACGCTCAGTCTGCCGCTGGAAAGTAGCGAGCCGGTGCAGACACAGTATCGCTATTATGGGCGCGTGCGGCTGGTCTTTGAGGGCAGCGGCGCTCTGGCCGACGGCGCGGGGATAGATGCTTTCTACCGCTTTGATCAGACGGGGACAGGCGCGCCCGCCCTGACCCCGGCCCTGGCGATAGACGGCATGTCCGCTCTGGAAGCGCTGAACCTGAGCGCCGAGCCGCCCGCCTACGCCGACGATCACCTTTACAGCGCCGTCTACGATCTGCGCGGCGATTATCGGCGCTTGCGGTTCAACGCACTGACCGGCGGGCCAGGGAGCAACGGAGCGTTCACCATCACGGTCGTGCAGCTTCGCTGAGAGAGCGGTTGACAGGCCCCTTATGTGTTGTCACTCTCGCTCTGCCTGCCAACAGCACGAGAGCCGCCCGCTCTTCCCCCCCTGGCCGCTGATCATTGCTCCCCCAACGCCCGCTCGTAGAAACGGAAGCGCTTGTAGATGACGCCGTTGAACATCTCACACAGGCGATGCATTGGCTCGTTGGTCTCCAGCACCCAACCGCCATCTGCCGCTGCCCAGCCAGCCTGCGGCGCAAAGGTCAGCGCCCGCTCGTAAAGGTCGGCGAACATGGCCGCTTCCACACCGATCCCCCGGAACTCGGCCCGCACGCCCATCAAGGGGATGCGAATGCGGTTGATCTTGGGGCGGAGCTTCCAGTGCCACAGCAGGTGTAGCTTGGTCAGCAGTTCGGGCTTGCCGGGGCGCGGGTAGGCGATGCGCAATATCTGATTCATGTCCGGCAGACCCAGCAGAAAACCCGCCGGTTGCCCTTTGACCTCGGCGAAGACGGCGATACGCTGATCGTAGAATGTGCCCAGGTTGGCCACCAGATCGTCCAGTTCGGCGTCGGAGAAGGGCACAAAGCCCCAGTTCTTCTCCCAAGCTTGATTGTAAATGTCTTTGAGGATGGCAAATTCCTGCTTAAGGCGGCGCTGATCGGGCGGGCGAACGACGATGCCGCGCCGTTCGTTGTTCTTGCGCACCACGCGCAGCATCTTCTGCACCTTTTCGGAGACCTGCGCTGCTTCCAGGGTGAAATAATAGCTGGAGATGTCCATCACCTTACCGAAGCCCGCCCCTTCGATCAGGCGGGCATAGTAGGGCGGATTGTAGGGGTAGAGCACCAGCGGCGGATCGTCGAAGCCCTCGATCAGCACGCCGCATTCCTCGTTGGTGGAGAAAGTGGCAGGGCCGCGCAGGGCCGTTGCTCCTTTCGCCCGCACGTACTCTGCCGCCGTCGTCAGCAGCGCGTTGGCGACTTCCTGATCGTCGTAGACCTCGAAGGCTCCGAAGAAGCCGAGATTCTCCCCGTGAAATTCGTTGTGCCGGTGATTGATGAACGCCGCCACCGTGCCCACTGGCTGATCGCCGCGCCAGGCGATGAAATATTCCCCCTCCAGGTGCTGCCAGGTGGGGTTTTTGTGCCGGTCGAATTTGTGGCGCTGCATGGAAAGCAATGGTGGCACCCAGCAGGGGTCGTCTTTGTAGAGCGTCCAGGGGAAAGTAATCAGCGTTTCCAGCTCGGACTTGTTGCGCACAGGGCGTACTTCGACGGGAAGGCTCATGCCTGTGTCTCTCCCTCGGTTGCAGATATCAGCGCGTGCTCGTACCACCGCCAGCGTTTGTACGCGCGCCCGTTCATAGACTCTACCAGGCGGCTCATGGGCGTGTTGGTTTCCAGCACCCAGCCGCCATCGGCGTCGTGTATGCCCAGTTCTGCGCCCGTTTGATAGGCGCGCATGAACATCGCCGCCTCGACGCCGATGCCTCGGTAGCCTTCTTCTACGCCCATCAACATGATGCGCACGCGCGTGATCTTGGAGCGAATCTTCCAATGCCACAGCAATTGCAGCAGGCTGATGAACTCCGGCTTGCCGGGGCGCGGGTAGGCGCGATGCAACGCCTGATTCATGTCCGGCAGGGCCAGCAGAAAGGCGACCGGTCGCCCGTCTACCTCGGCGAAGAAGCCCATACGCGGATCGAAGAACTGACCGATATCGTGCACCATCTCGTCCAGTTCGCGTTCGGAGAAAGGCACGAAGCCCCAGTTGCGGCTCCAGGCGCGGTTGTAGATGTCCTTGAGCAGGACGAATTCTTCGGCCAGGCGCGTCCGGTCAACAGGGCGCACGGTGATACCGCGCCGGGCGTTGTTCTGCTCGGTGATGCGGAAGAGCTTTTCCAGTTTGGGCGACTGACTGGCCGCCTCGAAGGTGATGTGATAGGCCAGCAGGTCCATCACCCTGGCGAAGCCGGGCGTCGCCTCGATCAGGCGCTGATAGTACGGCGGGTTGTACGGATACAGCAGCACTGGCGGATCGTCGAAGCCGTCGATCAGCACACCGCACTCGGCGTTGGTGGAGAAGCTGGCCGGGCCGCGCAGGGCCGTTGCCCCTTTTCCCGCCACATAGTCCGCCGCCGTTTCCAGCAAGGCGCGTACCGCTTCGGCGTCGTCCAGAGCCTCGAACATGCCGAAGAAGCCAATCTGCTCGTTCCAGTATTCGTTGTGCCGGTGATTGATGAAGGCGGCGATGGTGCCGACAGGCTGATCGTCGCGCCAGGCGACGAAATAGTCGCCCTCCATGTATTCCCAGGCGGCACCCTTTCTCTTGTCGAGCTTGTGCCGCTGCTGGGAGAGCAGCGGCGGTACCCAGTAGGGGTCGCCGCGATAGACGAGCCACGGAAACGTGAGAAATGCCTGGAAGTCAGCTTTGTTCTCGACCCGGCGCACAGACAACGTGGCAGCCATGAGACCCTCCCCCCTCTCTGCGGGTTCGCCGTCGGTCTGGCGCTCGATCTTACTGCGCGGACGGGCACAGGCAAAAAGTACCTTGTGCGCTTCGCCCAAATCCGCCCGCGGACAGGCGATTTTCGTCTTGACAGCCCCTGGCGAGTCTGGTAATCTTTCAATCGCCTTCCTCAGTAGCTCAACGGCAGAGCATCCGGCTGTTAACCGGAGGGTTGTAGGTTCGAATCCTACCTGAGGAGCACGCAAAACCCCGGCCTTACACCGGGGTTTTTCTGTGTGCGCTGCGGCTGTGCCCCTCAGCCGATCAGGAACTGCCCGTCCTTGTAGAACAGCGTTCCGTCTACCACGATCTCGCCGCCCTGCCGCATGTCGCAGATCATGTCCCAGTGCACCTCGGACTGGTTCACACTGCCCGTCTCGCCGTAGCCCTGGCCGACGGCCATGTGCACCGTCCCGCCGATCTTCTCGTCGAAGAGGATCGAGCCGGTGAACTGCTGAATATCCCAGTTGGTGCCGATGGCGAACTCGCCCAGACGGCGTGCGCCAGGATCGCGATCCAGCACGCTGAGCAGGAAAGCTTCATTGGACTCCGCGCGCGCCTTCACCACCAGCCCATCGCGGAATTCCAGCTCGACGCCTTTCACCTCGTTGCCGTTGTAGTAAGCGGGGTAGGTGAAACGCACCCAGCCGTTGACGCTGTCCTCTACTGGGCCGGTGAAGATTTCACCGTCGGGGAAATTCTCCTTGCCGCCCGCGTTCTTGAAGACGCGCCCTTCGATGCTCATTTGCAGGTCAATGTTGTCGCCGCGCACGTGCAGGCGCTTCTTGCCCTTCAGCCAGGCGACCAGCCGCTCCTGGGCCTCGTAGAAGCCCTGCCAGGCTGCGACCGGATCGTCCAGGTCGAGCTTGCAGGCATGGAACAGGAAATCCTCGTACTGGCGCAGCGACATGCCGGCGTTCTGCGCATAGCCGAAGGTAGGAAACTGCGTGGTGCAGCGGCGCAGTTCTCCAGCGGCCTCGCGCCGCATCTGAACCTTCATCAGGGCGGCCAGGGCTTTGGCGCGGGCGCTCTGCTTATCGAGCGGGTAGGCGTTACGGTCGCGGGTGTTCTGTTCCGCCTCGATGCGGATGATCACCGGCGCTTCCTCGTACATCTGCTTGAGCATAGGGTTGACGTCGGCCAGCAGAGTCAGATCGTCGGTAGCTTCCAGCGCCAGCGCGTTCTCCTGGCTCATGTGAATGTAGACGACAGGCCGCGCACCGATGCGCAGCGCTTCTTCATAGAGCGCCTGGCACAGCGGCTCACCGGCGGGGCTGGTGCTGCGGATCAGCACGCGCTCGCCCGGCTGCGTCGCCGTCGAATAGTGGAGCAAGACGTGAGCCATCTTGCGAATGCGGGAGTCCATGCGTTTTGTCAGTCCTTTCGTGCCAGAGAAGAGAATGGAAGTCGCCAGCAGACCGGCTCGGTTGCCAGATGAGCATTCAGGCGGTCCGGGCGACTGGTTAGCCTAAGCCTGCCATGAGTCCTCACCAGCCTCACTCAGGAATTCCCAGATGCTCTGATCCAGCAGTGCAGCCCAGACTCGCGGACGGAAACCGTCAACGTTCGAAATTCTACCCCCGCAGCGCTGGCGCGGCCAGAGCAAGTGGGCGTATTCGCTCTTTGGGGCGGCTTTTTGAACCGCCGAGACGCCTGATGCGCACAGCAAAACAAGCCAGGTTCTTTTGTGAGCGCAGGAAAGCAGTGCGAATTCCGCCTCTTTGCCTAGAGGCTGTTATGAACTTCTGCGCCGTATCTTCCCCTCACCCCTAAATCCCCTCTCCCTCGCGACTGCGTCGCGGGGCGAGGGGACTT
>FWPU01003489.1_pt1 | contig 39489 bp, 35 predicted proteins | sample 2228361 | NCBI WGS metagenome assembly FWPU01 (sample SAMEA103939777, study PRJEB20133) | metagenome | reverse complement strand
CTCGACGGACCGGCGGGGAGGATCTCCCCGAGATCCCGAGCCAGCCTCGTGCGCCGTCCTCGGAAACCCACTTCTTCATCACTCTCCTAGGGGTCCCGGGGGGTCCCGCCAACGGGGCCCCGGGCGCGCCGGACCGCCGGGGCGCGGCGCGGGCGAGGGTGCGCTCCGGGCAGGCCTAGCCGGTGAACCCGCCGCCCGGCCCCGGGGGCTCCATCGGGGAGGCCTCGGGCTCCGAGTACATCATGTACGCCCCATACGCCCAGACCAGGGCCAGCAGGAGCCCGATGAACAGGCCCCAGGATACCGAGGAGCCCGCCGGCTTGCTCACGAGCCCGAGCACCGTGAACACGAGCCCCAGGATCGCGACGCCGACGTGGAGCAGGCCGGCCTTCGCCGGCAGCGAGTACCGCACGTTCGCCACCTTGCGCAGCACGACCTCGACGGCGCCGACCAGCGCGAGCAGCGCCGCGATCGCCGTGACCCCCCGGAACCCGTTCAGGCTCGCGACGTCCACCTCGAACCCCAGCACGCTGCAGCAGCGGTACCACACGGGGATCAAGGACCACACGAAGAAGATCCCGGCCCCACCGAGCACGATCTTGTCGGCGGTGGTGAGGCGGGAGGCGTCCAGACCGGAGCCCTGCGCCATGCCCAGCTCCTTTCGTCCTCCCTCCGACGGACCGATGCAAGCACCCGGCAGGGGGCGAGTCAAACACCGCCCCGCCCGCGCCGCCGCACCCGCTCCCACCAGGCGGCGCCGCCCACCCCGGCGGCGCAGGCCGCGAGGGCCAGCCAGGGGGCGAGGGAGGGCCGGGCGAAGGGGGGCGGGTGGGCGATCGCGAGGAGGGCGCCGGCGGCCCCCGCCCCGGCGAGGGCCCCGTAGAACCCCGGCGGCAGCCGGTGGGCGCCGAGCCGGCCTCGCCGCGCCAGGGACCAGAGCCCGAGGCCGAGCACGGTCGCGATCGCGGCGACCATCGACCAGCGGAAGCTCGCGGACCAGGCCCCGAACGCGCCGGAGCCGGCGCCGAACCTCGTCCAGGGCAGGGCGGTGGCCGCCGCGGCGACGGCCAGGGAGGCGCCCACGAGCCGGGCCGGGGCCGCGTCGGGGGCAGGGCGCGCGGCGCGCCCCCCGTCGGGGAGGGGGCCGAGGACGGCCTCGAGGCAGCACGCCCCGAGCACCCGACCCCGGACCGGGATCGCGCAGCCCAGGCAGAGCGGGCGCCCGCAGCCCTCGCAGAGGCCGACCGCCGGGGTCCGGGGGTGCGAGGCGCAGCGCTCCCGGGTCCTCGCCGCACGGTCCTCCGGCATGGCCGAAGCTTATCGGCGTTCGACACCGGGCCGCGCGCGTTGCTAGCGTGCGCCGCGTGGAGGCGCGGGTGGCGGTGCTGGCCTCGGGGGAGGGGACGAACCTCCAGGCGCTCCTGGACGACCCCGCGGTGGGGCCGCGGATCGCGCTCGTGGTCTCGGACCGGCCCGGGGCCCGGGCCCTGGACCGGGCCCGCGGGGCGGGGGTCAGGGCGGAGCTGCTCGACCCCGCCGCGTACCCGGACCGGGAGGCGCACGAGCGGGCGCTCCTCGGGCTCCTGGCGGGCGCCGGCGTCACGCACGTGGCCCTCGCCGGCTACATGCGGGTCCTCGGCCCCGCCGTCGTGGACGCGTACCGGGGCCGGATGCTGAACGTCCACCCCTCGCTCCTGCCGGCCTTCCCCGGGGCCCACGCGGTCCGCGACGCCCTGGCGTGGGGGGTGAAGGTGACCGGGGTGACGGTCCACCTGGTCGACGAGGAGGTCGACCACGGCCCGATCGTGTTCCAGGAGGCGGTCGCGGTCGCCGAGGGCGACGACGAGGCGAGCCTCCTCGCACGCCTCCACGAGGTCGAGCACCGGCTCTACCCCGCCGCGCTGCGGGCGCTGCTCGAGGGCCGGCTGGAGGTCCGGGGGCGGCGGGTCAGGGTCCTGGAGACGGCCCGTGGCTGAGCGGCCCGCGGGCGACGTCCTCCCCGTCCGCCGTGCCCTGCTCTCCGCGGCCGACAAGGCCGGCCTCCCGGAGCTGGCCCGCGCCCTCGCCGCGCTCGGCGTGGAGCTCCTCTCCACCGGGAGCACCGCCCGGGCCCTCCGCGAGGCGGGGCTCGCCGTGACGCCGGTGGCCGAGGTGACGGGGTTCCCCGAGCTCCTCGACGGGCGGGTGAAGACCCTCCACCCCAGGATCCACGCGGCGATCCTGGCGGACCGGGCCAACCCCGAGCACCTCCGCCAGCTCGAGGAGCACGGGATCCCCCCGATCGACCTGGTGGTCGTGAACCTCTACCCGTTCCGGGAGGCGGTGGCGGCGGGTGCCGCGGAGCCCGAGGCGATCGAGCAGATCGACGTGGGCGGGCCGGCGATGGTCCGGGCCGCCGCGAAGAACCACGGGTCGGTCGGGGTCGTGGTCCGCCCCGCCCGCTACCCGGAGGTCGTGGAGGAGCTCCGCCGGGCGGGCGGGCTCTCCCTCGACACCCGCCGGCGCCTGGCCGCCGAGGCGTTCGCCCACACCGCCGCCTACGACGCCGCGATCGCCTCCTGGTTCGCCGAGCGCCTGTCCGGCGAGGCGCTCCCGGGCTTCGTCGGGCTCGCCCTGGAGAAGGAGGCCGACCTGCGCTACGGCGAGAACCCCCACCAGCGCGGGGCCCTCTACCGGGAGGCGGGGGGGCCGGGGCCCCTGGGGGGGGCCCGGGTGCTCCAGGGCAAGGGGATGTCGTTCAACAACTGGCTCGACGTGTGGGCCGCGTCGGCCCTCGCGGGGGCGCTGCCGCGGCCCGCGGCGGTGATCGTGAAGCACAACAACCCCTGCGGGGTCGCGCTGGGGCCCACGGCCGCCGAGGCCTACCGGCGGGCCCTGGCCGGCGATCCGGTGTCGGCCTTCGGCGGGGTCGTGGCCTTCAACGTCGGGGTCGACGCCGAGGCGGCCGGGGCGATGGCGGAGGTGTTCACCGAGGTCGTCGCCGCGCCGGGCTTCGAGGCGGAGGCCCGCCGCGCGTTCGCCGCCCGCGAGGCGCTCCGGCTGGTGGAGGTCCCCCTCGAGCCGCCCGCGGGCCTCGACGTCCGGCCGCTCCCCGGGGGCGCGCTGGTCCAGGACCGGGACGCGGTGACCGAGGCCCTCGCCGACGCCCGCGTGGTCTCGAGCCGGGCCCCGACGGAGCGGGAGTGGGCCGACCTCGCCCTGGCCTGGACCGTCGCCGCCGCCGTCCGCTCCAACGCGATCGTGCTGGTCCGCGACGGGGCGACCGTGGGGATCGGCGCCGGGCAGATGTCCAGGGTCGACGCGTCGTTCCTCGCGGTCCGGAAGGCCGGGGACCGGGCCCGGGGGGCGGTGCTCGCGAGCGACGCGTTCTTCCCGTTCCCCGACGCGCTCGAGGTGGCGGGGGACGCCGGGGTGACGGCGGCCGTCCACCCCGGGGGCTCGGTCCGCGACGAGGAGGTGCTCCGGGCGGCGGAGGCCCGGGGGATGGCGGTCGTGGTGACCGGCCGCCGCCACTTCCGCCATTGACCGGACGCCCGCCGCGGCGGCCCGGCCACCCGGTAGGATGACCGCCGTGACGGCGCGCATCCTCGACGGGAAGGGGGTCGCGGAGCAGATCCGGGCCGAGGTCCGGGAGCGGGTCCGGGCGCTCCAGGACCGCGGGGTCGTGCCGGGGCTCGCCGCCGTGCTCGTGGGCGAGGACCCCGCGTCCCGGATCTACCTCGAGGCCAAGCACAAGGCCTGCGCGGACGTGGGGATCCGCTCCGAGCAGGTGGACCTCCCGGCCTACGCGAGCGAGGGCGAGGTGCTGGCCACGCTCCGGCGGCTGAACCGCGACCCCGAGATCCACGGGGTCCTGGTCCAGCTCCCGCTCCCCAAGCACATCTCCGAGCTCGCCGTGCAGGAGACGATCGACCCGCGGAAGGACGTCGACGGCCTCCACCCGCTGAACGTCGGGCTCATGGTCCGGGGTGAGGCCCGGTTCCCGCCGGCGACGCCGTACGGGATCGTCGAGCTGCTCCTGCGCTCGGGGATCCAGCTCGAAGGCGCCGAGGTCGTGGTGGTGGGCTACGGGGAGCTGGTCGGGGCGCCGCTCTCGATCATGCTGGCGCAGGACTCGATCCGCGGGAACGCCACGGTCACGATCTGCCACGTGAAGACCCGCGACCTCGCCGCCCACACCCGCCGGGCGGACATCCTGGTGGCCGCGGCCGGGGTCCCGGGGCTGATCACGGCCGACATGGTCCGTCCGGGCGCCACCGTGGTGGACGTCGGCGTCCACCGCACCGAGCACGGGCTCGTCGGCGACGTCCGGTTCGAGGAGGTCAAGGAGGTGGCCGGCGCCATCACGCCGGTCCCCGGCGGGGTGGGGCCGATGACCGTCGCCATGCTGCTCGTGAACACGGTGCGCGCCGCGGAGGCGGCGGCCTTCGGGCGTTGACGGCCGCGGCTCCCGGCGCCTCCCGCGCCACCGGGCGGCTGGCCCGGATCCTCGAGGGCGGGGGCTTCGCGGTCACCGCCGAGGTCGTCCCGCCGGCCTCCGCCGACCTGGAGGTGGTCAGGGACCAGGCCCGGGCCCTCGTGGGGTACGCGGACGCGGCCAACGTCACCGACAGCCCGCGCTCGTCGGCCCACATGTCCCCGCTCGCGGGGGTGGCGGCCGTGGCCGAGGCCGGGGTCGAACCGATCGTCCAGCTCACCTGCCGCGACCGGAACCGCCTGGCCCTCACCGCCGACCTCCTCGGCGCCTGGGCCCTCGGGGCCCGCTCCGTCCTCTGCCTCACCGGCGACCCGGCCTCGGCCGGCGACCACCCCGACGCCCTCGAGGTCCACGACCTGGCGGTGACCGACCTCGTCCGGCTCGCGGCCCGGCTCCGGGACGAGGGGCGGCTGCTCTCGGGGAGGCCCGTCGACCCCGCCCCGCGCTACCTGGTGGGGGTGGTCGACGTCCCCCTCGCGCGCCCCTACGACCCCGGGCGGCTGGACCGGAAGCTCGACGCGGGGGCCGACTTCGTCCAGACCCAGATCGTGTTCGACGTGGACGGCCTGGGGGAGTGGGCGGACGGCGCGCGGGCCCGCGGGGTGTTCGAGCGGGCCCGGGTGATCGTGGGGATCGCCCCGCTCCGGAGCGCCCGGCAGGCCCGCTACCTCGACGAGCACCTGCCGGGGGTCGTCGTGCCGCCGGCGCTGATCCGGGCCCTGGAGGAGGCCGGGCCGGACGCCGAGGGGACCGGGGTGGGCATCGCCGTGGCCACCCTCGAGCGGCTCCGGACGATCGAGGGGATCGCCGGGGTCCACGTGATGGGCCTGGGACGGGAGGACGCGGTCCGGCGGGTGATCGAGGCGGCGGGCCTCGTGCCGCGGCCCACGCTGGCGGGCGCTCAGCCCCGCTCGTCGATCGGGACGTAGGTCCGGTCGCGGGGCCCGATGTACTCGGAGTCGGGCCGGATGATGCGGTTGTCGGCGTACTGCTCCCGGACGTGGGCGGTCCAGCCCGCCATCCGGGCCATCGCGAAGACCGGCGTCATGAGGTCGTGCGGGATCCCCAGGCAGTGGTACAGGCTCGCGATGTAGAAGTCGACGTTGGGGTAGAGGCCCTTCTCGCGGAGCACGACCTCCTCGATCGCGCGGGAGATCTCCCACCACCGCAGGTCGCCGACCCGCTCGCCGATCCGCCGCGAGAGGTCCCGGAGGATCCGGGCCCGGGGGTCCTCGACGTGGCGGTAGACCCGGTGGCCGAACCCCATGATCCGCTCCTTCCGGGCCAGCCTGTCCTTCACGTAGGCCTCGGCGCGGGCCGGGTCGCCGACCTCCTCGAGCATCTTCATCGCCTCCTCGTTGGCCCCGCCGTGGAGGGGGCCCTTGAGGGCGGCGATGGCCCCGGTGACCGCGGAGAACATGTCGGAGAGGGTGGAGGCGATCACCCGGGCGGTGAACGTCGAGGCGTTCATCGTGTGGTCGGCGTAGAGGACCAGCGAGACGTCGAGGGCGTCGGCCAGCTCGGGGTCGGGCTCCTCGCCGAGGAGCATCCACAGGAAGTTGGCGGCGTGGGGGAGCTTGGGGTTCGGCGCCACGGTCTCCTGGCCGGTCCGCATCCGGTGGTACATCGCGATCAGCGCGGGGGTCTTCGCCACGAGCCGCATCGCCTTCCGGTAGTTGGCCTCGGGCGTGTGCTCCCAGCCGTCGGGGTCGTAGGCCGACGCCGCCGACACGCTCGTGCGGAGCATCGACATCGGCGAGGTCTGCTGGGCGAGGGTGGGCATGAGGCTCACGAGGAACGGCGAGGGCTCGCGCTCGGAGACCAGGAACTCGTTGAGCTCGTCGAGCTGGTCCCGGGTCGGGAGCTCCAGGTGGTGGAGGAGGTACACCACCTCCTCGAAGGTCGAGTCCCGGGCCAGGTCCTCGATGTCGTAGCCGACGTACCAGAGCTTGCCGCGCTCGCCGTCGATGTCCGAGATCCTGGTCTCGGCCGCGACGACGTCCTGGAGCCCCTTCTCGGTCATCGCTCCCGCCTCGATATCTCGATGTTCAGATACTACCGCCCTCCGGCCTCGGACGGCCGCAACCCCGCGGAGCCAGCATACCTCCCGGGCCCTCCTCCGGGGCCGCTAAGGTGGGGCCGTGGCGCACGAGGTGGTCCTGGTGCCCGGCGACGGGGTCGGCCCGGAGGTCACCGCCGCGGCTCGGCGGGTCCTGGAGGCGAGCGGGGTCGGCATCTCGTGGGAGGTCCGCGGGGCGGGACGGGCCGCCTTCGAGCAGGGCGGCGACGCCCTCCCGGCGGGGACGCTCGAGGCGATCCGGGCGGCGGGCGCCTGCCTCAAGGGGCCCTGCGAGACCCCGCCCGCGAGCGGGCTGCGGAACGTGAACGTGGCCCTCCGCCAGGCCCTCGGCCTGTTCGCCGGGCTGCGCCCGTGCCGGCTCCTGCCCGGCGTCCCCTCCCGCTACGAGGCGGTGGACCTGGTCGTGGTGCGGGAGAGCACCGAGGACGTGTACCTCGGGGTCGAGTTCGCGCTGGGCGAGGCCGCGACGGCGGAGCTCGTCGGGTTCCTCGAGGAGGTGGCGGGGATCCGCGTAAGGGGGGACTCGGGGATCTCGGTGAAGGCGATCTCCGCCTCCGCCTCCGAGCGGATCGTGCGGTTCGCGTTCGCCCACGCCCGGGCCCGGGGACGGCGGAAGGTCACCGTGGGCCACAAGGCCAACATCATGAAGTTCACCGACGGCCTGTTCCTCGAGGTGGCGCGGGCGGTGGCCGCCGAGCACCCGGACCTCGTCTTCGAGGACCGGATCATCGACGCGCTCACGATGGCGCTGGTCCAGCGGCCGGAGGCGTTCGACGTCCTGGTCCTGCCGAACCTCTACGGCGACATCGTCTCCGAGCTCTGCGCGGGCATGGTCGGGGGGCCGGGCGTCGTGCCCTGGGCGACCCTCGGGGAGGGGGTGGGCGTGTTCGAACCCGCCCACGGCCCCGAGCCGGCCCTGGCGGGCACCGGCCGCGCGAACCCGATCGCCGCGATCCTCGCCGGCGCGCTGCTCCTCCGCCACCTCGGGGAGGAGGGGGCGGCGGCCGCCGTCGAACGGGCGGTCGAGGCCGTCCTCGCCGAGGGCCGGGCGGTCCCCCCGGGGCTCGCCCGAGCCGGGCCCGGGGCGACCGCCGACGAGGTCGCCGGGGCCGTGATCGAGCACCTCGCTGCCGGGCCCGCCGGCTAGGATGGGGCCGGCCCGGCGCCCGCCGGGCCCCGGGGCCGCGCCCCGGCGGACGTGCGGGGGTGGAGGGTGAAGGTCACGATCGTCGGCAGCGGGTTCGTCGGGCAGACCACCGCGATGCGGGTCCTCGAGAAGGGGCTCGGCGAGGTGGTGATGGTCGACATCATCGAGGGCCTCCCGCAGGGGCTGGCCCTCGACCTCCGGCAGGCGGCGCCGATCGAGGGGTACGAGCCCACCGTGATCGGGACCAACGACTACGCGGACGCCGCCGGGTCGGACGTGGTCGTGATCACCGCCGGGTTCCCGAGGCAGCCCGGGATGAGCCGGATGGACCTCCTCGGCAGGAACGCGGGGATCGTGCGGGAGGTCGTGGAGCGCGTCGCGCCGGGCTCCCCCGACGCGATCCTGATCGTCGTGACGAACCCGCTGGACGAGATGACGTTCCTGGCCGCCCAGGTCTCGGGGTTCCCCCGGGAGCGGGTGATGGGGATGGCCGGGGTGCTGGACTCGGCCCGCCTGCGGGCCTTCATCGCCGAGGAGCTCGGGGTCTCGCCCTCGGTGGTGCAGGCCATGACGCTCGGGTCCCACGGGGAGTCGATGGTGCCGCTGCCGCGCCACGCCACCGTGGACGGCAAGCCCCTCACCGAGCTCGTGGACGAGGCCACGCTGGAGCGGCTGTACCAGCGGACGCGGGACGCCGGCGCCGAGATCGTCGCGCTGCTCAAGAAGGGGAGCGCCTACTACGCGCCCTCCGCAGCGGTGACCCGGATGGTCCGGGAGATCGTCCAGCCCACCGGCGAGCTGCTCCCGGTCTGCGCCTGGTGCACGGGCCAGTACGGGATCTCCGACGTGTACGTGGGGGTCCCGACCCGGCTCGGCCCGGGCGGGGTCGAGGAGATCGTGGAGATCGACCTCAACGAGGACGAGCTCGCCGCGCTCCGGGCCGCCGCGGAGGGGATCCGCGCCAAGTGCGCGGACCTGGCGAAGCTCTAGGTCCTCGGCGAGGTTCGCAGCGGCCGGAGCGGCCCGGGGCGGGCGGTCGAGGGGAGCCCCGGCGCGCGTGGGCTCCCACCCCCTGGCCGGGCCCGCTACCATCGGGCCGTGGGCCCGCGGGAGCTCCGCCGGCGCGCCCGGCTGTTCTTCACGAACTGGCGGTCCTCGGACCTGCCCCTGGCCGAGCGGCTGCGCGTCACCGCCCGGAACCGGCTGCGGGCGCTCCGGCGGGGATGCTGCGGCAACCCCGGCGAGCCCGGGTGCTGAGAGGCGGTTCCGGAGGGCCCCGGTCGGGGCCCCTGAGCGGCGCCCGCGGCGCCGGGGCCCTCCCGGCTCAGGTGCTGGCCTTGGCGTCCTCCCGGGGCACGATCCGGGCGGAGCCGACGCTCGGCGTGAAGATCGTCTCGTGCCCGTCGGCCCACCGGACCCGGTAGCGGACGCCGACCTCGCCCTGGATCACCTCGAGGATCTCGCCCTCCCGGGTCGGGGTGCCGACGTGCTCGGACTCCACGATGATCCGGTCACCGACCTTGCCGACCATGACCTCCTCCGCACGTCCTCGATGTCCTCGTCGCGTCCCGGCCGGCCCGGGGCCGCGTGGGCCGTCCCCGGCCGATCCCGCCTTATTCCTAGCGCGCGGCGGCCGGCTTGACCACCCCGGGGGGGCGGTACGGGGCAGGCGACCCCGGGGCCGGCGCCCCCGAGGTCCACCACCTGAAGGAGGAGGGCACGTAGCCTCCCCGGAGCGCGGGCCCCGGGGAGGAGGCTCGCGTGCCCGACCTCGGCGTGACCGCTCCGGCCCTGGCCCATGCACCCCGCCCCGGCCGCCCTGGAGGAGGGGTCCTCACAGACAGAGAGACGAGAGAGGCAGGGCGGAGAGTCGATCCCCGAACGGGAGCGCCCGTGCCCCGAGGTACAGGACCACACCGCGGACGAACCGATCGCCGAGTCGGTCGCGGAGGTAGCCGAGGCTGCGGAAGTCCCCGGGGGTGACGGTTGCGCTCGCCTTGACCTCGATCCCGACGATCGAGCCATCGGGGTGCTCGAGGACGACGTCCACCTCTCGACCCTCACGGTCCCGGTAGTGGAAGAGCCTCGGTCCGGCCTCGGACCAGCTGGCGAGCTTCACGAGCTCCATGACCGCGAAGGTCTCGAGCGCCCTGCCCCCCACGTCGGCATCACCGGCGATGCGCGACGAGCTCAAGCCGGAGAGCGCCGCCAGCATCCCGGTGTCCGTGACGTAGACCTTCGGTGTCTTGACCTCCCGTCGGCCGAGGTCCCGGTGCCAGGGCGGGTGGATCCGCACGAGCATGAGATCCTCGAGGATCCGCAGGTGGTGCTCCACGGTCTTCCGGTCGATCCCGAGGTCACGCGCGAGGCGCTCCCGGCTGAGGAGCGTGGCTGATCGAGCGGCGAGCAGCCGGAGGAGGCGGCCGACCGCTGCGGTGTCACGGGGGCGACTCACCTCCGGAACGTCCCGGCCGATGATCGACTCGACGTACGACTCGAAGAAGCGTCTCCGGCCCCTCAGCGTTCGAGCCATCGCTGGGGGGAACCCACCTGCCGCGATCCGTTCTGCCAGCTCGAGCCTGTCGATGGCGGCAGCGTGATCAAGCGACGGACCTTCCGTGAAGAGGTGATCCACGAACGCCCCCCTCCCGCGCTCCACCTCGGAGCATGAGAAGGGCCACAGGCGCATGTACTCGGCGCGACCGGGAAGTGCATCTCATCGCGACCATCCCCGTGGGGTCTGCTCTCGCGGCGTTCCTCGTGGCTACATCGTCGAGGGTGATGTAGGTGGCGGGGTAGTGGGGCCGGATGAGGTCCCGCACGAGCGTCGTCTTGCCGGCCTGCCGCGGTCCAAGCACGGCCACCACGCGCGCCTCGGAGAGGGCCTCGAGCAGCAACGGGGTGATCGCGCGCGGCACGAGGCTCGGCTGTGCGCCGCTTCGAGGGCCCTTGCGCTCGTCCGGCGCTCCGGGAGGCATCGGCACGGCAGATCGGGAGTTCAGGCCTCGGCAGATCGGGAGTTTACGCCGCCCCAGGGGCCGCGTCGATCCGCCGTCCCGCCGGGTCGGCGGAGGGGCACTCCCCCGGGGCCTGGCGGCCTCCACACGCCATTGCGGTGCGCCCCGGGCCGCCGGGCCCGGCCCTACGGCCCGCGCCCGGGACCGGCGCGGGCGGCCACCTCCTCGGCCACCTCCATCGTGGTGGCGCTGCCCCCGAGGTCGGGGGTTCGGACCCTCCCCTCGGCCAGGACGGCGTCGAGCGCCCGGTCGACGGCGTCGGCGGCCGCCGGCTCGCCCAGGTGGCGGAGGAGCATCGCCCCCGAGCGGATCATCGCGACGGGGTTCGCCACCCCCCGGCCCGCGATGTCCGGGGCGCTCCCGTGGACCGGCTCGAACACCGCGTACTCCCAGCCGAGGTTCGCGCCCGGGACCAGGCCCAGGCCGCCCACCAGGCCCGCGCAGAGGTCCGAGAGGATGTCGCCGTAGAGGTTGGGCAGGAGGAGCACGTCGAACCGCTCGGGCTCGCGCCCCAGGCGCATCGAGAGCTCGTCGAGCTCGAGGTCGCGGAGCTCGACCTCCGGGACGGCGGCGGCCTCCTCCCGGGCCGTCTCCAGGAACAGGCCGTCGGAGTACCGCATGACGCTCGCCTTGTGGCCGACGGTGACCGTCCGCCGGCCCTCCCGGCGCGCGAGGTCGAGGGCGAACCGGACGATCCTCCGGGTGGCGGTGACCGAGATCGGCTTGAGGGTGACCGCGGCGTCCTCGCGGAGCGGGAACCCGGCGAGGCGCACGAGGAGCTCCCGGAGCCGTGCGGCCTCGGGGCTGCCGCGCGCGAACTCGATCCCCCGGTAGAGGTCCTCGGTGTTCTCCCGGATCACCACGAGGTCCACGCCGGCGTGGCGGGTCGGGACGCCGGGGAGGGAGCGGGCCGGGCGGACCGCGGCGAACAGGTCGAGCTCCTGGCGCAGGGCCACGTTGACGCTCCGGAAGCCGGCCCCGACGGGGGTCGTGATCGGCCCCTTGAGGGCCACGCGCGCCTCCCGGATGGCCTCCAGGGTCCGGGCGGGGAGCAGCTCGCCCCAACGCTCCAGGGCCGCCGCCCCCGCGTCCTCGGTCCGCCACTCGATCCTCGGGCAGGCGGCGTCCAGGACGAGCCGGGCGGCCCGGGCCACCTCGGGCCCGATGCCGTCGCCCGGGATCAGGACCACCGCGTGCACGGACCAAGGCTAGCCCCCCCGCGCCCCGCTCCCGCCGGGCCCGGGCCCACCGGCCGGGCCGGGCCGGGCCGACCGGCCGGAGGCGCCGGCCGCGGCCGGTCGGTATCGTGGCCCGCGGACGTCCGACCGTGGAGGCGAGGGAGATGGGCGAGGAGCGGATCGAGCGCGACAGCATGGGGGAGGTCCGGGTCCCGGCCGACGCGTACTGGGGGGCCTCGACGCAGCGGGCCGTCGAGAACTTCCCCGTCTCGGGGCTGCGGTTCCCCCGCCGGTTCATCCGGGCCCTGGGGCTCCTCAAGGGCGCGGCGGCGGCGGTCAACGCCGAGCTCGGCCTCCTCGAGCCGCGGCTCGCGGAGGCGATCGCGAAGGCCGCCGAGGAGGTGGAGCGGGGGGGCCTCGACGCGCACTTCGTCGTGGACGTGTTCCAGACCGGGTCGGGGACCTCCACGAACATGAACGCGAACGAGGTGATCGCGAACCGGGCCGCCGAGCTCCTCGGCGGGGAGCGGGGGTCGAAGCTGGTCCACCCCAACGACCACGTGAACATGTGCCAGTCCTCGAACGACGTGATCCCCACCGCGATCCGGGTCGCGGCCCTCCTCGGGTTCGCCGAGGACCTCGTGCCGGCGCTGGAGCGCCTCGAGGCCGCGCTCCGCGCCAAGGCCGAGGCCTTCGACGGCGTGGTGAAGGTGGGCCGGACCCACCTGATGGACGCCACCCCGGTCCGCCTGGGCCAGGAGTTCCGGGCCTACGCCGAGCAGGTCCGGCGGGGGATCGAGCGGCTGGGCTCCGCGCGGGAGCGCCTGGCCGACCTGCCCCTCGGGGGGACGGCGGTGGGGACCGGGCTCAACGCCCACCCGGACTTCGCGGCGCGGGTCGTGGCCCGCCTCGCGGAGCGGACCGGGCTGCCCCTCCGGCGGATGGCGCACCCGTTCGAGGGGATGGGCGCCCAGGACGCGTTGGTCGAGGCGAGCGGCGCGCTGCGGGCGCTCGCGGCCTCGCTCTTCAAGATCGCGAACGACATCCGGTGGATGGGGAGCGGCCCCCGGGCCGGGCTCGGCGAGCTCCGCCTGTCGGCGCTCCAGCCCGGCTCCTCGATCATGCCGGGGAAGGTGAACCCGGTGATCCCCGAGGTCGTCCGCCAGGTCGCGGTCCAGGTCTACGGGAACGACCACGCGGTGGCCCTGGCCGGCGCCCTCGGGGACTTCGAGCTCAACGTGATGCTCCCGGTGATGGCCCACGACCTGCTGTGGTCGATCGACCTCTTGGCGCGGACCGCGGAGGTCTTCCGCGAGAAGTGCATCGAGGGGCTCGAGGCCGACGCCGCGCGGGCCCGGGAGCTGGTCGAGCAGAGCTTCCCGATCATCACCGCGCTCGTCCCGCGGATCGGCTACGAGCGGGCCGCGGAGATCGCGAAGGAGGCCCTCGCCAGCGGCCGCGGGGTGCGCGAGGTGGCCGCCGAGCAGGGCGTGCTCCCCCCCGAGGAGCTCGAGGAGGCCCTGGACGTGCGCGAGATGACCGAGGGCGGGATCCTCACGCTCGGAGGGGAGTGAGGCGGGGCCGCCGGCGCTCGACCCCGGGGGCCCTGGCGCGGTCAGCGAGCCAGGACGGCCGGGGCCAGGAGCAGGAGCCCGAAGGCGGCGAACAGGCCGGCGGAGGCCATCCGGACGGCCCGCTCGGGGAGGCGGGCGCCGAGGAGCCGTCCCGCGGCGACGGCCGCGAGGCCCGCGAGCGCGATCCCCGTCGTCCCGCCCAGCCAGGTGGGGATGGGGTCCTGGCGCGCGGCGAGGGCCGCGGTGGCGAGCATCGTCTTGTCCCCGAGCTCGGCCACGGTCACCGCGAGGGCCGCGGAGAGGGCCGCCGGGCCGGCCCGGGCGAGCGTCTCCGCCCCCGCCTCCTCCCGCCCCCGGGCCGTCCACACGGCGAACCCCAGGAACAGCAGCCCGGCGCCGATCGCGACGGCCCGCTCGGGCAGCACCGCCCCGAGCGCCCCGCCGGCCGCGACCGAGAGCGCCTGGGTGAACGCGTAGGCGGCGAGGGCCCCGGCCACGACCGGCCCGGCGCGCCGGCGCGCTGCCAGGCCGAGGATCACGAGCTGGGTCTTGTCGCCGAGCTCCGCGAGGAACACGACGCCGAGCGCGATGAGGAAGCTCTCCACGGGCGGGCGGTCAGAAGCGTTCGAAGAGGATCGCCCGCTTGACCTCCTGGATCGCCTTCGTGACCTGGATCCCGCGGGGGCAGGCCTCGGTGCAGTTGAACGTGGTCCGGCATCGGAAGACGCCGGTCCGCTCCGAGAGGATCCGGAGGCGCTCCTCGGCCCCGCGGTCGCGGGAGTCGAAGATGAACCGGTGGGCGTTCACGATCGCCGCCGGCCCCACGTACCCCTCGTCCCCCCAGAAGATCGGGCAGGAGGTGGTGCAGGCCGCGCAGAGGATGCACTTGGTGGTGTCGTCGTAGCGGTGCCGCTCCTCCGGGGACTGGAGCCGCTCCCGGCCGGGCTCGGCCTCGTCCGCGATCAGGTAGGGGAGCACGGACCGGTACCCTGCGAAGAACGGTTCCATGTCCACGACCAGGTCCTTGATCACCGGCAGCCCCCGGATCGGCTCGACCGTGACCCGGGGCGCCACGTCCTTCACCAGCACCTTGCAGGCCAGGGCGTTCCGGCCGTTGATCAGCATCGCGTCCGAGCCGCAGATCCCGTGGGCGCAGGAGCGGCGGAGGGCGAGCGTGCCGTCGTGGTGCCACTTCACCTCGTGGAGGGCGTCGAGGAGCCGGTCGTTGGGCTCCACCGAGACCTCGAACTCGTCCCACCACGGCGCGTCCCGCACCTCGGGGTTGTAGCGGCGGATCCGCAGCGTGAGCGAGACCTTCCCCGAGCCCTGGACCCGGCGGCGCTCCGAGCCCTCCAGGACCTCGCCGAGCGTGGGCTCCGCCCCCATCAGTACTTCCGCTCCATCGGCACGTAGGGGCCGAGCTTCACGTCCTTGTACTCGAGCCGCACGCCGCCGTCCTCCTCGCGGTAGGCGAGGGTGTGCTTGAGCCAGTGCTCGTCGTCCCGGAGCGGGTGGTCCTCCCGGTAGTGGGCCCCGCGGCTCTCGTCGCGGGCCAGGGCCGAGACCACGAGGGCCTCGGCGCAGTCCAAGAGGAACCCGAGCTCCACCGCCTCCATCAGGTCGGTGTTGAACACCCGGCCCTTGTCCGAGACGGCCACCCGCGCGGAGCGCTCGCGGAGCCCGTCGAGGACCTCCTTCATCTTCGTGAGGCTCTCCTCGCTCCGGACCACGAACGCGAGGTCGAACATGGCGTCCTGGAGCTCGGCCCGGATGTCGGCGGCGTTCTCCCCCTCGGTCCGACGGAGGATCGCGCCGAGCATCTCGGCGACGTGGCCCTCCGGCCGCTCGGGGAGGGGGGCGAGGTCCGCCTCCCGCGCGAAGGCCGCCATGTCCCGCCCGCCCCGGCGCCCGAACACCACGATGTCGAGGAGGGAGTTCGTCCCCAACCGGTTCGCGCCGTGGACCGAGACGCAGGCGCACTCGCCCGCCGCGTACAGCCCCGGCACCGGCGTCTCCTCGGGTCCCACCACGACCCGCGCGTCGACGTCGGTGGGGATCCCGCCCATCGCGTAGTGCGCGGTGGGCTGGATCGGCACGGGCTCCCGGGTCGGCTCGACCCCCAGGTAGACCCGGGCGAACTCGGTGACGTCGGGGAGCTTCTCCTCGATCACCTCCCGGGGGAGGTGGCGGACGTCGAGGTAGACGTAGTCCCGCCCGCCGATCCCCCGGCCCTCCCGGATCTCCTGGTAGATCGCCCGGGAGGTCAGGTCGCGGGGGGCGAGGTCCTTGATCGTGGGGGCGTAGCGCTCCATGAACCGCTCCCCCCGGTCGTTGAGGAGGATCCCGCCCTCCCCGCGGACCGCCTCGGAGAGGAGGATCCCCATCTTGTAGATCCCGGTGGGGTGGAACTGGAAGAACTCCATGTCCTCGAGGGGGATCCCCCGCCGCCACACGACCGCCGGCCCGTCGCCGGTGAGGGAGTGGGCGTTCGAGGTCACGCGGTAGATGCGCCCGTAGCCGCCGGTCGCGAACAGGACCGCCTTGGCCCGGAACACGTGCAGCTCCCCGGTGGCGAGTTCGTAGGCGACGACCCCGGCGACCCGGCCGTCGTCGGCCCGGAGGAGGTCCAGGACGTAGAACTCGTTGAAGAACCGGACGTCGCGCTTGATGCACTGCTGGTAGAGGGTCTGGAGGATCATGTGGCCGGTCCGGTCGGCCGCGTAGCACGCGCGGCGGACCGGTGCCTCACCGTGGTTCCGGGTGTGGCCGCCGAACCGGCGCTGGTCGATCCGCCCGTCCGGGGTGCGGTTGAACGGCAGCCCCCAGTGCTCGAGCTCGAGGATCGCGTCGATCGCCTCCTCGCACATGAGGAGCGCGGCCGGCTGGTCCACGAGGTAGTCGCCCCCCTTCACGGTGTCGAAGGCGTGCCACTCCGGATGGTCCTCCTCGACGTTCCCCAGGGCCGCGCACACCCCGCCCTGGGCGGTCCCGGTGTGGGAGCGGGTCGGGTACAGCTTGGAGATCACGGCGGTCCGGACGGCCCCCGCGGCCTCGATCGCGGCCCGCAGGCCCGCGCCGCCGGCCCCCACGATCACCGCGTCGTAGGTGTGCGTGACGGTCATGGCGAGGGGGGCCAGGCGTTCGGGTCGAACGTGAACACCACCACGCTCCCCAGCACGAACAGGGCGAAGCCCAGGACCGCGAACCCGAGGTTCAGCGCGACCCGCAGGCCGGTCCGGGGGACGTGGTCCATCACCACGTCGCGGAGGCCGTTCACCCCGTGGAGGAGCGCGAGCGTGAGCATCATCCAGTCCCAGGTCCGCCAGAACACGCTCTGCCAGCGGAGCTGGACGAAGGCGAAGTCCACCCGGTCCACGCCCTCGTCCACCACGTGCATGATCAGCACGTGCCCGATGGCGAGGAACAGGAGGACCAGGCCGGAGACCCGCATGAACAGCCAAGCCCAGAGCTCGAACCCCCCGACCGGCCGCTCGCGCCCGGCCGGGGCGCCGAGCGGCCCGCCGGCGGGGGCCCTGGCGGGGGTCTCGGTCGTCGCCATCAGAGGAGCCGCAGGATCCCCCGGCCCATGATCCAGGTGATCGGGGCCATGGCCGCGAGGAAGAGCCCGACGGTGGCGTAGGACAGGGCCCGCCAGTACCGCGCGGTCGCCGGCCAGAAGTCGTGCACCGTGATCCGCAGGCCGTTCAGCCCGTGGTAGAGGACGGCCGCCACGAGCCCCAGCTCGAGCAGCCGCACCACGGGGTTGTGGTAGACGGCGGTCACCCGGTTGTACGCCTCCGGGCCCCACCCGACCACCGCGGTGTCCACGACGTGCGCGAACAGGAACAGGATCACGGCGACCCCGGTGACCCGGTGGGCGAGCCACGCCCACTGGCCCTCGCGCCCCCGGTACAAGGTCCCGTAGTCCGACCGCTTCCTGGCCACGTCGTCCCCTAGCGTAGCGCCCTCGGGGGCCCGGTCGCGGGCCCCCGGGCGGCCGCGCGGAGTCTACCGGACGCCGGGGCCCGGGGCCGCCTCGGGGCGCTGTCGGTCAGGCCAGGCGGAGGGCGGCCATCACCCCGTCCCGGGTGGGGATCACGACCGAGAGGTACCGGGGGTCCGAGGCGACGAGCTCGTTGTGCTCGCGGATCGCCTCGGTCCACCTCGGCCGGTCGTCGTGGGGGTCCGCGACCGCGACGCGGCCCGACCAGAGCACGTTGTCGCAGAGGTAGAGGCCCCCGACGCGGACCCGGTCCCTGGCCGCCCGCCACGCGTCGGGGTAGCCGTGCTTGTCGATGTCGCAGTGGATCGCGTCGAACTCGCCCTCGGCCGCGGCCAGGCCCTCGAGGGCGTCCCCCACCCACCACCGGACCCGGCCCCAGAGCCCCGCCCGGCCGAGGCGCTCGGCCGCCCTTCCCTCGTTCGCGGGGTCGGCGTCGGTGCAGTGGACCTCGCCCCCCTCGCCCACGGCCCGCGCGAACCAGTAGGCGGAGTACCCGTAGCCCGAGCCCAGTTCGAACACCCGCCGGGCGCCGACGGCGCGGGCGAGCAGCTCCAGGGTCACCCCGACGGTCCGGCCCACGATCGGGAACCCCCGCTCCTCGGCCTCCCGCTCCATCTCGAGGAGCACCGGGTCGTCGTGGCGGGCGAGCAGCCCGCGCACGTACCCCTCGATCCGGGGGTCCACGATGTCCACCGCCCGATCGTAGGGGGCGCGGCCCGGATCGGCCAGGCGGAGCGCCGAGGACGCACGGCCGGGCCGGCGGGCTCGGCGCCGCCGCGCCCGGGTTCAGGTGAGCTTCGCGCCCCGCGTCTCCCGGCCGAGGGAGGCGGTGACCAGGCCGCCGAGCGCCATCACGGCGGCGACCAGCGTGAGGGACCACACGAGCTCCCCGGTGACGTCGCGGAGGTACCCGAAGAGGTACGGGCCCGCGATCGCCGCCGCCTTCCCCACCCCCTCCGCCAGGCCGAACGCGCTCGAGCGGAGCCGCGTGGGGTAGAGCTCCGACGTGTAGGGGTAGACCGCCCCCCACGCCCCCAGGTTGAAGAAGCCCACGAAGAACAGCGACGCGAGGTAGACGCCGGGCGAGCGGGCCACCGCGAACACGTAGGCGGACGCGCCTCCCAGCACGAGGAAGGTGGCGAGGGTCCGCTTCCGACCCCACACCTCCACCGACCAGATCGCGGCGGCGTAGCCCGGGAACTGGGCCGCTGCCACCAGCGCGAGCAGGAGGTACACGGGGATCCCGAACCGCTCGACGGCGCCGATCACGTCGGGGAGCCAGATGAACAGCGCGTAGTACGAGATGTTGAGCGCGACCCACACCACGACCACGAGGATCGAGGTCCGCAGGAGCTCGTGGCCGAACAGCTCGCCGAAGGGCGCCGTGGGCTGGGGCGGCGCGTCGAGGCCCTCCGGGTCCACCGCCCGGCCGGTGATGCGCCCGAGGACCTCCGCCGCCTCCCGCCTGCGGCCGGCCCGCGCCAGGAAGTAGGGGCTCTCGGGGACCGCCCGCCGGGCCACCGCGGCGAGGAGCGCGGGACCGGCGGCGGCGAGGAACAGCCACCGCCACCGGCCGTCGAGGAGGTCCAGGAACACGAACGAGAGGCCGATCGCGAGGAGCATCCCGATCGGCCAGAAGAAGTCGAGGAACACGAGGAACCGCCCGCGGTTCTGCGGCGGCAGGTACTCGGTGAGGAGGGCGGGATCCACCACCAGCATCCCGCCCAGGCCGATCCCGGCGAGGAACCGCAGGACGAGGAGGCTCCCGGGGCCCCACGCGAGCGCGGTGAGCGCCGTGAACGCCGAGTACCAGAGGATCGTCGCCTGGAAGATCCCCCGCCGGCCCACCCGGTCGGCGGCCCGGCCCCACGCCAGGCTCCCGACGAGGGACCCGGCGAGGGCGGCCGACCCCAGGAGGCCCAGCCAGGCCCCCGAGAGCCCCCAGAGGTCCCGGAACTGCGGGAGCGTGAACCCGATGAGCAGGATCTCCATGGCCACGAAGGTCCAGGCCAGCCCGGTCACCGCCACGATCCGGCGGTGGAAGGCGGTGAAGCCCCCCTCGCGGAGGACCTCCTCGACGTCGCGCGCCGCGACCGCTCGCTCGGCCATGCCGTCCACCCCCTACCCGAGGAGCTCCTTCGCGTGGACCACCTCGGCCTTGTAGATCGTCTCGAGGTAGCGGAGCCCGCCCTCGTGGTCCTCCTCGGACATGGCCTCGACGGCGTCCCGCGGGACCACGACCCGGTAGCCCCGGAAGAACGCGTCGGCGGTCGTGTGGCGGACGCAGATGTTCGTGTGCTGGCCGGTGAGGACCACGGTGTCCACGCCGTACGCTCGGAGGAGCGGGTCGAGGCCGGTCTCGTGGAACGAGGAGTAGGTCCGCTTGGGGAGGACGAAGTCCCCCTCCCGCGCCGCGAGCTCCGGGATGATCTCGGCGCCGGGGGTGCCGGCCATCGCGTGTTCGCCCCACACCCGGAGCTCGAAGTCGCCCGGGAGGTGCGCGTCGTTCGCGTAGACCACGAGCCAGCCCTCCCGGTCCGCCCGCGCCCGCTCGAGCAGCTCCCCGATCGTGGGGACGATCCGCTCCCCCCGTGGGTTCGCGATCCTCCCGGTGACGAAGTCGTTCAGCATGTCGATCACGACGAGCGCCTGCATGCGCCTCCCCCCTTGCGGCCGGCCGCGCCCCGGGGGGACGATGCCCCGGGACGCGGGGTGAGGACACGTGTCAAGACACGAGTATAGCCCTCCCTCGGAGGCGGAGCGGACCGGGCGCCCCGGGGCCGGGGAGCGGCGGCGCGCCGGCATCCTGGCCCGCCTGCGGTCCGCCGGGGGACCGGTCCGGGCGGTGGACCTGGCCGCCGCGTTCGGCGTGTCCCGCCAGGTGGTCGTGGGGGACGTCGCGATCCTCCGGGCGGAGGGGCACCCCGTCGTGGGGACCCCCCGGGGCTACGTGCTGCTCGAGCCGGCCGCCGCGCCCGGCCCGCAGGCCGTGTTGGCCTGCCGCCACGACCGGCGGGGGACCCGGGCCGAGCTCCTCGCCATGGTCGAGGCGGGCTGCACCGTGGTGGACGTGATCGTCGAGCACCCGCTCTACGGCGAGCTGCGGGGGAACCTGATGCTCGCGAGCCGGGAGGACGTCGAGCGCTTCCTCCGCGCCCTCCGCGCCGGCAAGACCGAGCTCCTGTCCTCGCTCACCGGCGGGGTGCACCTCCACACCGTGACCGCGCCGTCGTTCGAGGCGCTCGCGCGGGCCCGGGAGGCGCTGCGCCGGATGGGCTTCCTCCTGCCCTCGTCGGGGCCGGGGGAGGCGTCGTAGGCTTCCCCCGATGGCCGAGGACCGCCGGGAGACCGACTCGGGGATCGAGATCCGCCCGCTGTACGGGCCCGAGGACCTCGCGGGCTTCGACCCCGCACGCGACCTCGGCCGCCCCGGCGAGCCCCCGTTCACCCGCGGCGTCTACCCCACGATGTACCGGGGGCGCCTGTGGACGATGCGCCAGTACGCGGGGATGGGGACCGCGGAGGAGACCAACCGCCGGTTCCGCTACCTCCTGGAGCACGGGCAGACCGGGCTGTCCGTCGCCTTCGACCTGCCCACCCAGATGGGCTACGACTCGGACCACCCGCGGGCCGAGGGGGAGGTCGGGAAGACCGGCGTGGCGATCGACTCCATCGAGGACATGCACCGGTTGTTCGAGGGGATCCCGCTCGACCGGGTGTCGACCTCGATGACGATCAACGCGACCGCGGCGATCCTCCTCCTGCTCTACGAGCTCGTCGCGGAGGAGCGGGGGATCGCGCCGGAGCGGCTCGCGGGCACGATCCAGAACGACCCGCTCAAGGAGTACGCGGCCCGGGGCACCTACATCTACCCGCCGAAGGCCTCGATGCGCCTCGTCACCGACATCTTCGCCTACTGCCGCGAGCGGCTGCCGCGGTGGAACACGATCTCGATCAGCGGCTACCACATGCGCGAGGCCGGCTGCACCGCGGTCCAGGAGGTGGCGTTCACGCTCGCGAACGCCATCGCCTACGTGCAGGCCGCGGTCGACGCCGGCCTGCCGGTGGACGGGTTCGCCCCGCGCCTGTCGTTCTTCTTCGCCTGCCACCTCAACTTCTTCGAGGAGGTGGCGAAGTTCCGCGCGGCCCGACGGATGTGGGCGAGGATCATGCGGGAGCGGTTCGGCGCCCGGGATCCGCGCTCGATGATGCTCCGGTTCCACACCCAGACCGGCGGCGCGACCCTCACGGCGCAGCAGCCGGAGAACAACATCGTGCGGACCGCCCTGGAGGCGCTGGCGGCGGTCCTCGGCGGCACCCAGTCGCTCCACACGAACTCCTACGACGAGGCGCTCGCGCTCCCCACCGAGCGTGCGGCCAAGATCGCCCTCCGGACCCAGCAGATCATCGCCTACGAGTCCGGCGTCCCCGACACCGCGGACCCCCTCGGCGGCTCGTACTTCGTGGAGGCGCTCACGAACGAGATCGAGGAGCGGGCCTGGGCCTACCTGGACAAGATCGACGGGATGGGCGGGGCGGTGGCCGCGATCGAGGCCGGCTTCTACCAGGACGAGATCCACGAGGCGGCCTTCCGGATCCAGCGCGGGATCGAGTCCGGCGAGCGCGTCGTGGTCGGGGTGAACCGCTTCGTCGAGGAGGAGGGGCCGCCGCCCGAGATCCTCCGGGTGGACGAGGCGGAGGCCGCCCGGCAGGTCGAGCGGGTGCGGCGGCTCCGGGCCGAACGGGACCGGGCGGCCGTGGCGCGGGCCCTGGCCGCCGTCGAGGAGGCGGCGAGGGGGTCGGCGAACCTGCTGCCGCCGATGAGGGAGGCGCTCCGGGCCCGGGCCACGCTGGGCGAGGTCTCCGACGCCCTCCGCCGGGTGTTCGGGGAGTACCGGCCGAACCGGTAGAGGGGCGGCCCCGACGACGGCCTCCGGCCACGGCACCGTGTAGGCTTCGCGGCGTGCACGTCGCGGTGATCGGCGGGACCGGCGCGGAGGGCTTCGGGCTCGCGCTCCGGCTCGCCCGGGCCGGGCACCGCGTGACGATCGGCTCGCGGTCGGCGGAGCGGGGGGCGGCGGCGGCGGCCCGGGCCCGGGAGGCCCTCCGGGGCGAGGCGTCGGTGGAGGGCACGGAGAACGCCGAGGCGGCCGCCGCCGCCGAGGTGGTCGTGGTGACGGTGCCCTTCGCCGGGCAGGCCGAGATCTACCGCTCGCTCAAGCCGCACCTCCCCGCCGGGCGCATCGTGGTGGACGCGACGGTCCCGCTCGCCACGGCGGTGGGGCGCCCGGCGTGGCAGGTGGTCCGGCCCTGGGAGGGCTCGGCCGCGGAGCAGGCGCGGGCGGTCCTCGGCGACGGGCCCCGCCTGGTCGGGGCGTTCCACACGATCGCCGCCGAGGCGCTCCAGGACCTCGACCGGCCGATCGACTCCGACGTGTTCGTCTGCGGGGCGGACCCTGGGGCCAAGGCCGCGGTGGGGGAGCTGATCGAGGACATCCCGAACCTGCGGTGGGTGGACGCCGGGCCGCTCTCGATGGCCCGGCTCGTCGAGCCCCTCACCGCGCTCCTGGTCTCCGTGAACCGGAACTACGGGATCCACGACGCGGGCTTCCGGGTGACCGGGCGCGACGCCTGGGGCGCGCCGGGGGGCTGAGCATCGCGGTGCGGCCGCCGCGGTCGGTGGCCGGGTCCGCGGCGCTCAGGCCTCCTCGGGGAGGGTCGCGGGGGGCTCCGGGGCGGCCTCGGGCCGGGTCGTCGCCGGGACCGGGCGGGCGGCCTCCGGGGCGGGGATCGTGAGCCGGGCCAGGCCGGCGGCGGCGAGGAGGAGGATCCCCGAGACGAGGAACGCGCCGGGCGCCTGGAGCCAGGCCCCGAGGAACCCGGCGGCGAAGGCGCCGGCGAGGTAGGCGCCGTCCAGGACGGCCTCCGACGCGGCGAACACCCGCCCGCGGAGCCCGTCGGGGGTGCGTTCCTGCAGGAGCGACTCGTAGGAGACGTTCCCGAGGGAGTTGGCGGCCCCGGCGAACAGCCATGCCAGCAGCACGGTCTGGAAGTCTTGGGTGCGGGACACGACCAGGATCGCCGTCCCCACCACCGCGATCGAGGCCGGGAACAGCCGCTCCCGGTGCCAGCGGCGGGCGAGGGCGGGGGCGGCCACCGAGCCGAGGAGCATGCCCAGGCCCCAGGCCGTGGTGACCAGGCCGAGGACCCGGGCCCGCTCGGCGAACCCGGCGCCGGGCACGAGCACGTCCCGGACGTACATCGGCTCCAGCGGGGCCTTGGTCGCCGCCGCGAGCATCACGAGGCCGGTCACCACGAGCACCGCCCGGGCCAGCGGGGTGGCGGCCACGTAGCGCATGCCCTCCACGAGGTCCCGGGCCGGGGAGCCGCCGGGGCCCGCGGCGCGGGCCGGGCGGGGGAGGCGCGCGCCCGCGATCAGGGAGGCCGAGAGGGCGAACGACAGGCCGTTCAGCCCGAACACCGTCCGGGGCCCGAGGGTGGACACGAGGAAGGCGCCGAGCGCCGGCCCCACCATCACCGCCAGGTGGTACGTGGCCGCGACCATCGCGTTGGCCGCGACGATGCGTCCCTCGGGGACCACGTTGGGGATCGAGGCCATGAGGCTCGGCTGGAAGGCCGCGCCGAACAGCCCGAGCACCACGGCGACCAGCACGAAGTGCGGCAGGGTGGGCTCGTCGGGGACCAGGAGGGACGCCACGGCCAGGGCCCGGGCCACGTCGGCCGAGATCATGAGGCCCCGCCGCGACCGCCGGTCGACCAGGGGTCCGGCGAACAGCAGCCCGAAGGCCGCGGCCGGCGCGACCTGGGCGACCAGGAGGAGCGAGAGCGTGGTCGCGAGCGCCGGCCCCCCGACCCGCTCGGAGAGCGTGGCCGCGACGGTGAGGGCGTAGACCCAGTCGCCGAGGTTCGAGACCCCCTGGGCCACCCAGAGCCGGAGGTAGCTCCGCTCCCGGAGGAGCCCGACGAACTGCCCGGTCCCCGACGGGACCAGCCGGGAGCCCGCGGCCCGGTGGATCGCGACCGCCGCCCCGAGCGCGATGCAGACGTCCCCGGCGCTGAACACGTTCGAGAGCGGCCACGAGGCGGGGACGGCGAAGATGTCGCCGAGGAACATGAGCTTGGGGTCCTCCACCAGGACCGAGTTCGTGTAGAAGCGGGGCGGCTCCAGGGGGAGATCGGCCCGCGCCAGGGCGTGGGCCGCGGCGGGCATGACGCCCCCGTTGGCCGCGATCGCGAGGAGGTTCATCGCGCCGCCCACCGCGACCAGCCACAGCCCGGGCACCCGCCGGTTCAGGGCGAGGAACGCGATCGCGAGGGCGTAGGAGGCCACGTAGGCGGCCTCGCGGGCCGTGGAGCGCGGCCCGGGCGCGATCGTGAGGACCCAGAGCTGGATCCCGAGGGCCGCCGCGAGGAGCGGGGTCCCGCGCAACCGGAGCTCGGCGAGCCGGAGCAGCCGGCCCCGGAACACCGGCACCAGCAGGACGGCGATCCCCACGAAGACGACGAGCAGCATCGGTCCTCCCGGGAGGAGGCATCGGCCGGGCCGGGCGCGGACATGAGTAGCATCCCCCGACGGGCCGCGCCATCCCCCGTCGCGCCCGTCCCCTCCCCCGACCGGCCTACGACGGAGCTCCCTCCGGCCCTCCGACGCGCGGGGCGTGGAAAACGCCCGGATGCCCGAAGCGCCGACGGTCGAACCACCGGTACCTTCGTGGTCGCATCGCGGCCCCTCGGGGTCAAGCTGGCCCCCCGGGATGCCGATACCAGGGTGAGGAACGGCCGGCGCACCGACGGGTCGGAGAGACGGACCGCCAGGTGCCCGGCGAGCCGCGAAGGGGGTGAAGGAGTGAGGAAGCGCCTCTACCGCCTCGGCTACGCCCTGACGGCCATCTCCGCGCTCGTCCTCGTGCTCGGCGCCGGCAGGAAGTGGTAGCCGCGTAGGTCCGATGCGCCGGGGCCCCGGGTCCGCCCGGGGCTCCGTCGTTCCCGGGATCGGCCGCGGGACGTCCGGACGCCCCTCGGCCCGCCCGGGGCGTCGGGACCGTGGTCGGCCCGTCGGCCGTCCCCCATCCCGCCGGACGGGCTTCACCGGCCGGTCCGCCGAGCCGATGACTGGAGACATGAGGCTGCGGCGCCTCCGACCCCTCGAGGTCTACGTGACGCTCGTCTCCGGGGCGGGCCTCGCGGTGCTCGCGTGGTTCGCCTCCACCGTGCGCGTGGGCGACGTCTGGCTGGCGCCGGGGGCGTTCTGGTGGTTCTCGGTGTTCCTGGTGGCCGCGGAGCTGCTCCCGATCCGGGTCCCCCGCGCCTCGGAGGTCGAGGAGGTCTCGACCTCGACCACGTTCGCCTTCGCCCTGCTCCTCGGCTTCGGGGGCAGGATCGCCGCCCTGTCCCTGGCGGTGGCCTCGGCCGTCGCCGACCTCACCCACCGCAAGCCCGCGTGGAAGGCGCTGTTCAACGTCGGGCAGTACACGCTCTCGGTGGGCGCCGCGCGCGCCGTCTACCTCCTCCTCGGCGGCGTCAGCGCGTTCCACGGGGAGGACGTGGTGGCCGGCGGGAACCTCCTGGCGGTGGCGGCGTCGGCGGCCACGTTCTTCGTCGCCAACGACGCGCTCACCGGGGTCGCCCTGGCGCTCGCCGAGGGCCAGCCGGTCCTCCGCTACCTCCGGCGGGACCTGCTGTTCCAGTCGGCCACGGCGGCCGCGCTCCTCGCGCTCTCGCCGATCGTGGTCGTGGCGGCCGAGCGGAGCACGTGGCTGATCCCGCTCGTGCTCCTCCCGGTCGCCGCGGTGTACTGGGGCGCCACGGTCTCCCTCGAGAACGCCCGGCTGATCGCGAGCCTGGAGCGGTCCCTGGAGCGGCTCACCGAGCTGAACCGGTTGAAGGACGACTTCGTGGCCGTGGTCTCCCACGAGCTGCGGACGCCGCTCACCTCGATCCAGGGCTACCTCAAGACCCTCCTCCAGCTCGGGCCGGAGCTGCCCGAGGAGCAGCGGCGCTCGTTCCTCCAGGCCGCGGACCGGCAGGGGGAGCGGCTCCGGCGCCTGATCGAGCAGCTCCTCGCCGTGGCCCGGCTCGAGTCCGGGGCCGAGCGGGCCACGGCCTCCTGGGTCTCCCTCCCCGAGCTCGTCGACCGCGTCGTCGACGAGCTCCGGCCCCGGGCCCACGGGCACACGTTCGACGTCCGCCTGGCGCCCGGCGTGGAAGGGGTCCGGACCGACGAGGGCAAGCTCCACCAGATCCTCTCGAACCTCCTCGAGAACGCGCTCAAGTACTCGCCGCCCGACACCCGGGTCACGGTCCGGATCGAGGGGCACCCGCAGGGCGTGCTCCTCTCCGTCGAGGACGAGGGCCCGGGGATCCCGCCGGAGCACCGGGAGCGGGTCTTCGAGCGGTTCTTCCAGGCGGACCAGTCCTCCACCCGCCGGGTGGGGGGCATCGGGCTCGGCCTGTACATCTGCCGCAGCCTCGCCGAGGCGATCGGGGCGCGGCTCTGGATCGAGCGCACCGGGCCCTCGGGCACGACCTTCGCCCTCCTGCTCCCGCCGGCCCCGCCCGGGGAGGCGGACGAGGCGTCCCCCGGCGAGGGCCCCGAGGGGGGGACCGCGCTCCGCCCGGCCGTGGGCGCCGGGGCCTGAGCGTCCTCAGTCGATCACCGCGAGGACCTGGCCGGTCTGCACGACCTGCCCCGCCTTGATCGGCAGCTCGGTCACGACCCCGCCGCGGGGCGAGGCGACGTGGTTCTCCATCTTCATGGCCTCGAGGATGCAGATCACGTCGCCGGCCTCGATCTCCTGGCCCTTCTCGACGAGGACCTTGAGGATCGTGCCCTGCATCTCGGCGCGGATCTCCCCGTGGACGTGCTCGGCGCGGCCCGCGGCGTGGGCGGCCGGCGGGCGCGGCGGGACGGCCCGCCGCTCGTCGAAGATCCGGACCGGCACCCGCCGCCCTTCGACCTCGATCACGATGTCGGCGGGGAGCGGCCCGCGCGCCGGCGGCTCGCTCGGTGCGAGGTCGAGCTGGGGGCTGAGGCCGGCGCCCCGGATCGCCCGCTCGAGCCAGGTCGTGGTGTGCTCCGCGGTCCGGAACTCGGGGGTCCCGAGGATCCACCGGTGGAGCGGGAGGGTGGTGGGGATCCCCTCGACCACGAACTCGCCGAGCGCACGGAGCATCCGCCGCCGCGCCCGCTCCCGGTCCTCGGCCGAGACCACGAGCTTGGCGAACAGCGAGTCGTACTCCCCGGGGACGACCTTCCCCTCGCGGACCCCGGAGTCGACCCGGACGAACGGCCCCGACGGCTCCCGGTAGCGCGTGACCCGCCCCGGCCCCGGGAGGAAGTTCCGCGCGGGGTCCTCGGCGTTCAGCCGGCACTGGATCGCGTGCCCGCGGGGGGAGAAGGGGTCCAGGTGGCCGATCCGCTCGCCGAGGGCGATCTGGATCTGGAGCGCGACGATGTCCAGGCCGGTCACCATCTCGGTCACGGTGTGCTCGACCTGGAGGCGGGTGTTCATCTCGAGGAAGTAGAACGAACCGTCCTCGTCGAGCACGCACTCCACGGTCCCGGCGTTCACGTAGCCGGTCTCGCGGGCCAGGGCGACGGCCGCCTCGGCGATCCGGGTCCGGAGGGCCTCGTCCACCACCGGGGAGGGCGTCTCCTCCACGAGCTTCTGGTGGCGGCGCTGGACCGTGCAGTCCCGCTCGCCGAGGAACAGCACCGTGCCGTGGGCGTCGGCCAGCACCTGGGCCTCGACGTGGCGGGCCCGCTCCACGTACCGCTCCAGGAACACCTCGGCCCGGCCGAAGTAGGCCCTCGCCTCGCGCGCGGCCCGCCGGAGCGCCTCCTCGAGGTGCTCCCCGTCCCGGACCACGTGCATCCCCTTCCCGCCCCCGCCGAAGGCCGCCTTCACCACGAGGGGGAACCCGATCCGCTCCGCCTCCCGGCGGGCCCCGCGGACGTCCACCGGCTCCCGGGTGCCGGGGACCACCGGGACCCCCGCCCGGTCCGCGATCCTCCGGGCCGCGACCTTGTCGCCCATGGCGTCGATGGCCTCCTCGGGGGGGCCCACGAAGACCAGGCCGGCCTCGCGGACGGCGCGGGCGAAGTGCGCGCGCTCGGAGAGGAACCCGAAGCCGGGGTGGACCATCGTGGCCCGGGAGCGCCGGCAGGCGTCGAGGATCGCGCCGATCGAGAGGTAGGAGTCGGCGGCGAGCGGCGGCCCGATGCGGTAGGCGGCGTCGGCCAGCTCGACGTGGAGCGCGTCGCGGTCCGCGTCGGAGTAGACCGCGACGGTCGGGATGTCGAGCTCCCGACAGGTGCGGATGATCCGACAGGCGATCTCTCCGCGGTTCGCGACGAGGAGGCGAGGCCTGGCCACGGGACGGGACACATGATGCGGGCCGTCGTCGGGAGGGTCAAACTTCCCTCGTGCTGTCCGAGGACGCGCTCCGCCGGGCCCTGGCCGCCGCCGGCCTCGAGGGCCCGGTCCGGTACGAGGACGAGGTGGGCTCCACCAACGACCTGGCGCTCTCGCTCGCGCGCGCGGGGGCGCCCGAGTGGACCCTGGTGGCGGCCGGCCACCAGACCGCCGGGCGGGGGCGCCTGGGCAGGGCGTGGCTGGACCGGCCGGGCGCGGCGCTCATGTTCTCGCTGGTCCTGCGGCCCCGGGGCCTGCCACCGGCCCGCGTCGGGCTGCTCCCGCTCCTCGCCGGGGTGGCGGCGGCGGAGGGGTGCCTCGCGGCCGGCGGGGCCCGCGTGGCGTGCAAGTGGCCGAACGACCTCCTCGTGGGGGAGGGGAAGGCCGGGGGGATCCTCGCCGAGTCCCTGGTGGAGGGGGGCCGGCTGGCCCACGTCGTGGTGGGGGTCGGCATCAACCTCCGGGAGCCGCCGCCCGAGGTCAGCGGGGCCGCCGGGGTCGGGGACGTCGACCCCGAGGCCGTGCTCGCCGGCTTCCTCCGGGCCTTCCGGCTCCGCTACCAGCCCTCCCACCCCGCCTTCGTCGGCGCGGTCCTCGCCGCCTACCGGCGGAACTCGGCGACCCTGGGCCGACGGGTCCGGGCCACCACGACGCGCGGCGTGGTCGTCGAGGGCCTGGCCGTGGACGTGCGGGAGGACGGGGGCCTCGTCCTCGAGGCCGGCGAGGGGATGGCCGTGGTCGCCTTCGGCGAGGTGCAGCACCTGGAGCCGGCCTGATCGCCCTCGCCGGCCCCTTGCCGCTCCCCACGGCCCGCGGTAGCGTCCCCGCCGTGGCCTTCCCACGCAGGCTGCTGGTCGAGGGGGAGGAGCTCGTGCTCGACCTCCGCCCCCACTGGATCGCGCTCGTGGGGCCGGGGTTCGTCACGCTCCTGGTCCTCGGGGGGTGGGTCTACCTCCTCCCCCGGCTGCCGGAGGGGGGCGCCCGGGCGCCCCTGGGCTGGCTCGTGCTCGGCGCCGGCCTCGCGGTGCTCCTCCTCTACCCGGTCCGGGCCTTCGTGCGCTGGGCCACCTCGCACTTCGTGGTGACGAGCGACCGGGTGATCCACCGGGAGGGCCTGATCGCCAAGGCCTCGATGGAGATCCCCCTCGAGGCGATCAACGACGTCCGCTTCCGCCAGGGGGTGTTCGAGCGGATCATCGGGGCCGGCGACCTCGTCATCGAGTCGGCGGGGGAGCACGGCCGGCAGGTCTTCTCCGACATCCGCGACCCGGAGGGCGTCCAGAAGACGATCTACCACCAGGGGGAGCTCAACCAGCAGCGGATGATGCGGGGCGTCGGGCCCGGGGCCCCCTCGGTGGCCACGGAGCTCGAGCGCCTGGCCGACCTCCGGGACCGGGGCGTACTCACCCAGGAGGAGTTCGAGCAGCAGAAGGCCCGGATCCTCCGCCGCGAGGGCTAGGCCCGGGGGCGCGGGCCCCCGGGCCCGCGCCTCAGGTCTGTTCCGGCTCCGTCACCGGGAAGACCCCGATCATCCCCGCGTCGGCGTGGGAGACCACGTGGCAGTGGAACAGCCACAGGCCCGGCTGGCTGAAGGTCACGAGGATCGTGTCCGCCGCCCCTGATGGCAGCGGCACGACGTTCGCGGGCCACGGCCGGCCGCCCAGGACGCCCAGCGAGGTGTGGGTCGCGGAGTGGATGTGGAGCGTGTGTTCGAGGTTCCCGATGTTGATCACGTGGAGCTCGATCGGCTCCCCGACCGTCGCCTCGAAGAACGGGACCGTCTTCCCGAGCTGGGCCTGGACCGCCTCGAACCCACCCTCGTGGTAGACCTTCTCCAGGGTGGCCTCACCGCCCGGGAGCCCGAGCCCGTTCATGATGAAGGGGGGCACGTCCCCCTCGGTCTCGTGGCCGATCTCCGCCATGAACAGCACCTCCTGGCGGAGCTGGGGCTCGTCGGGGTTCTCCACGATGATCGCGCCGTACAGCCCCTGGAGGATGTGCTGGCTGATCATGAGCCCACCGTCGGCCGAGTGGCAGTGGTAGTAGTAGATCCCCGGCGTCGTGGGCCGGAACTCGTAGGTGTACTCGCCGCCCGGAGGGATCATGCCCCCGGCCCCCCGTCCGGTCACGACGTTCGCCTGGCTCCCGTCCATCTCGAACGCGTAGTTCGTGAGGTGGGTGTGGAAGCTGTGGACGAGGTCGAGTTCGTTCCGCACGTGGACCCGGAGCACCTCGCCCACCTTGACCCGGATCGTGGGCCCGGGGACGGTGCCGTCGAAGGTCCAGGCGTGCCAGACGTTCCCGCCGCCGTAGTCGATGTCCGCGGCCTGGATGGTGAGGTCGTAGGCCCGCACGCGCTCCGCGCGCGCCGCGGGCTTGCGCAGGAGCGCGGCCGAGGTGATCGCGAGGCCGCCGGCGAGCATCACCACGACCGCCGCGACCATGAGCCGGGCCCCGGGGGAGCCCGCCCGCCGCATCCTGGGGGTCCCGTTCATCGCGCCTCCTTCCTGCCTGGTTCGGGGGTTCGGCGGGAGTGAACCCCGCCCCGCGGGCGCCCGCCCGGGACGTCCGGCCCCCGACCGCAGGGCCGTCCGACCCGGGGCCCGCGCGGGGGGGTAGACTCGGCCCGATGCTGCGCGGCCTCGACCACGTCTACTTCTGGACCCGCGACATGGAGCGGGCCGTGGCCTTCTACCGCGACGTCCTGGGGCTCCCGCTCCTGCGGCGGGACGGGGACGCCTGGGCCGAGTTCGACGCCGGCCCCGTCCGGCTCGCGCTCCACGGCCAGGTGGACGAGCGCCCGACGCCGGCCGGGGGGACCGCCGTGTTCGCCGTCGACGACCTGGAGGCCGCCCGCTGGACCCTCGGGGAGCGCGGGGTCCGGTTCCACGAGCACGTGGGCGAGGTCCCGGGGTTCGCCCGGTTCGCCACGTTCGAGGACCCCGACGGGAACGTCCTCTCGTTGATCGAGTACGTCCGGGCCTGAGGGCGAGGTCGGCGGGTCGGCGCCGGGGCCTATGCTTGCCGCGTGGCCGAGGACCGCTGCGCCCGTTGCGGCGCGCCGCTCCCCGCGGGCGCGCGGTTCTGCGCGAGCTGCGGGATGCCGGTGGACGTCCCGGCGGCCGACGAGCGGCGGGTCGTGACCCTGCTGTTCGTGGACGTCGCCTCCTCCACCGAGCTCGCGGCGAGCCTGGATCCGGAGCGGCTCCGCGAGGTGATGGCCGCGTTCTACCGGGCGGTGGCGGACCAGGTCGTGGGGCTCCGGGGACGGGTGGAGAGCTTCGCCGGCGACGCCGTGCTCGGCGTGTTCGGGCTCCCCCACGCCCACGACGACGACGCGCTCCGGGCGGTCCGCGCGGCGATCGCGATCGTCGAGGGGACCGGGCCGCTGGGGGCGTCCCTGGGGCTCGAGCGCCCGCTCCGGGTCCGGGTCGGGGTGAACACGGGCCCCGTCGCGCTGGCCGCGGGCCCCAACGACCGGGGGATCGTGCTCGGCGCGGAGGTCCACCTCGCGGCCCGCCTCCAGGAGGCGGCGGCGCCCGGGGAGGTGCTGGTCTCCGCGACCACGCACGCGCTCACCGCCCACGCCGTCTCCTACGGGCCGCCCCGGGAGGTTCGGGCCAAGGGCTTCCCCGGATCCGTCCCGGCCTGGCCGGCCGCGGGGCTCGCGCCGGGGACCTCCCGCCGGACGATCCCGCTCGTGGGCCGGCGCCAGGAGGTCCACCTCCTCCTCGATGCCTTCGAGCGCGTGGCGGAGCGCTCCCGCGCCCACCTCGTCACGCTCCTCGGGGAGCCGGGGATCGGGAAGAGCCGGATCGTCGAGGAGTTCCTGGCCCGGCTCCCGGAGGGCGTCCGGGTCCTCTCGGGCCGCGCCGACCCCTTCGAGGAGTCGGCCCCCTTCGGGGCGGTCGCCCACATGCTCGCCTGCGAGCTGGGCCTGGACCCGGCGGGGACGGAGGCCGCCGCCCGGCTCCGGGAGGCGGTCGCCGCCCGGCTCCCTCCGGACGAGGTGGACGCCACCGTGGGCCGCCTGGGGCTCGCGCTGGGGTTCGGGCGGCGTCCGGACCTCGACCACCGGGCGGCGGTCGGCGAGCTCCGCGCCGGCCTCTCCGCCTTCCTGCGCGGCCTGGCGTCCGAGGGCCCGGTCGTGGTGGTGCTCGAGGACGCCCACCTGGTCCAGCCCCAGCTCCTCGAGCTGGTCGAGGGCCTGGTCCGGGAGGCCCGTCGCCTGCCGCTGCTCGTGGTGTGCGCGGCGCGGTGGGAGCTGCTCGAGGCCCGGCCGAGCTGGGCCGGGGGGCTCCCGGACGCCGTCACGCTCTGGGTGGAGCCGCTCGATGCCGGGGACGCGGCCGAGCTCGCGCTCCGGGCGGGGGAGGGGCTGGACCGCGCGGTCGCCGAGCGGATCGCCCGCCACGCCGGCGGCAACCCCCTCTTCATCGTGGAGATCACGGGGATGCTCCTCCACCAGGGACGGACCGAGGTCGAGGGCGCCCTCCCGCCGACCGTCCAGGCCGTGGTCGCCTCCCGCCTCGACCACCTCTCGCCCGCCGCCAGGGACCTGGCCCGGCGGGCCTCGATCTTCCCGGGGGCCCGCTTCCACCTCTCCGAGCTCTCGCTCGTGGCGGAGCCGGGGGAGGAGGTCCTCCGGGAGCTCGAGGACGAGGAGATCCTGGTCCGCGACGCCGACCGGTCGGGCGTGTGGCGGTTCCGCAGCGACGTCCTGCAGGTGGTGGCCTACGAGAGCCTGCCGAAGCGGGAGCGCCGGCGGCTGCACCTGGCGGCGGCCGAGGGCCTGGCCGAGGACGGGGGCGGGGACCGCCACCCCCGGGCGATCGCCTACCACCTGGAGCGCGCCGCCCGCGCGGCCCTCGACCTGGACCCCGCGGACCGCGCGCTCGCGGACCGGGCGGTGGAGGCGCTGGTGCGCGCCGGGGACGTCGCGCGCCGTCGGATCGAGTCCCAGGCCGCGGTGGACCTCTACGGGCGCGCGCTGGCCCTTGCGGGCCCGGAGGCGTCCTGGGGCCCGCGGGAGGCGTGGATCCTCTCGGGGATCGGCGAGGCCCGGTACTGGCTCGGGGAGTTCGATGCCGCGCAGGCCGCGTTGGAGCGGGCCCTGGAGCTCGGCGCCGGGGACGGATGGGTCGAGGCCCACGCCTCGAGGTTCCTCGCCGACGTGCACCTCACCGCGCGCGGGGACCCGGAGCGCGCCGGGCCGCTCTTCGACCGGGCGCTCCTCGCCGCCCGACGCCTGGGGGAGCCCTTCACGCTGGCCCGGACCCTCCTGATGGCGGCCTGGGGCCCCTCCTGGACCGGGGAGCTGGCCCGGTGCCGGGAGCTGTTCGAGGAGGCCCTGGCCACGGCGCGCGCGAACCCCGAGGGCGACCCCTGGGCCGAGGCCCGGGCGCTCGTCGGGCTCGCCGCGGTCGTGTCCCTCGACGGCGACGAGGAGGAGGCCCTGGCCCGTGCCCGCGAGGCCCTCGCGATCGGCCTGGCCCGGGACGACGCGTTCACGACCGCCGTCGCCAGGGAGCGGGCGGGCAACTCGCTCCGCAGGCTCCTCCGGCTCGACGAGGCCCTCCGGGAGACCACCGCGGCCCAGCGGGGGTTCCGCGACCTCGGGGCCCGCTGGGAGCTCGCGAGCGCCACGGGGGACCGGGGGGCGACGCTCCGCCTCGCCGGCCGCCTGGAGGAGGCCGAGGCCGACCTGCGGGAGGCGCTGCGGCTCTGCCGGGAGCTCGGGGAGCGCTCGCTCGTGGCCTGGACGGCCTCCGAGCTGGCCCTGGTCCTCCTGGCCCGGGGGGACCCCGAGGGCGCGCGCCGGGCCGTGGACGACCCCGCCGCCCGGGCCGGGGCCGCCGAGCCCGGCTCCGCGGTCTCGCTGCTGCGGGCGGAGGCGGCGCTCGCGCTGGTCCAGGGGGACCGGGGGAGGGCCCTGGCCCGCGCCGCCGAGTCGCTCGAGCTCGCCCGGCGGCAGGCGCAGCCCAACCCGCTCGCCGCCCAGGTCGTCTGGGTCGCCGGGCTGTTCGGCCCCGACGCGGCGGGGGGCGAGGAGGCGGTGGCCGAGGCCCGCGCCCGCCTCGAGGCCGCCCACTGGCGCCACGCCCTCCTGGAGCCGGGGGTCGTCGCGGCCCTGGTGGGCTGAACGCCCGACGCGGGGGTCGCTCCCGACCCTCGCGCCCCGGGAGGGGGCGCCGGCCCGTCCCCCGGGTGCCGGCCCGGGCTCAAGCCCGGGGCCTCCCACGCCGAGGGATGGTTGCAACCGCCCCCCGGCCGGGGCAGGCTGGGGGGGTCGTGCCCCGGCCGGCGGGTTGCCCCGCGGCCGGGGATCCTGGTAGGGATCTGGGCCCTGATGCGAGCGGACCGGGGACGCTCCGAGCACCGCCTGCGCCGTCTGGCCGGCGTGGGCGTCGCGCTGCTGCTGCTCGGCGGCATGGTCCCCGCCGCGGCGCAGGTCACCCGCCAGGACGTGGAGGAGGCCCGGGCGAAGGTGCGGAGGCTCGCGGCGGAGATCGAGGACCTCGAGGCGCGGGTGGACGCCCTGGAGCGGGAGGCCGACCGGATCGCGTCCCGCCTCTACGAGGCCGAGATCCGCTGGGAGCAGACCACCGCCCAGCTGCACGAGGTCCGGGCCCGGCTCGACCGGGCCCGCGACCGGTACGCCTCGCTCCGGGCCCGCCTCGACGAGCGGGCCCGCGAGGCGTTCATGATGGGCCCCGGGAACAGCATCGAGTTCCTGCTCGGGGCCACCTCCCTCACCGACCTCTCCGACCGGCTCGAGTTCGTGGGCGCGGTGGCCCAGAGCGACGCGGACCTCGCGGTCCGCGTGGACAACCTGCGGAACGAGCTGGCCGCGGACGAGGCGGAGCTGGAGCGGCTCCAGGCGCGCCAGGCCGAGATCGTCCGCGAGCTGGCGGCCCAGGAGGCGGCCCTCGAGGCGAAGCTCGCGGACCAGCGGGCGCTGCTCGACGAGATCGAGGCGAAGAAGGCGGAGGCCGCCCGCGCCGCCGAGCGGCTCTCCGAGCGCTACCAGCAGCAGCTGGCGCAGCGGTTCTCGGGGCAGCTCCACGACGGGGTGTTCCAGGTCTGCCCGGTCGGGGAGCCCAACGCCGTGAGCGACAGCTTCGGGGCCCCGCGCGTCGGCCACCTCCACGCCGGCGTGGACATCTTCGCCCCCTACGGGACGCCGATCTACGCGCCGTTCGCCGGGACCGCCCGCGCCTCCTACAACGGGCTCGGCGGGTACGCCGTGTACGTCTACGGCGCCCAGGGCTACGTCTACAACGCGCACCTCTCGCAGCCGGGCGTCTCGGGGCCGGTCCAGCCCGGCGACGTGGTCGGCTACGTCGGGACGTCGGGCAACGCCCAGGGGACCTCCCCGCACAACCACTTCGAGTGGCACCCGAACCAGATCCCCGCCGACTGGCCCGCGAGCCCCTACGGGTACTCCGTGCTCGGCGGGGCGGTGAACCCCTACCCCCTCCTCGCCCCGGTCTGCTGAGCCGGTGGGCCGGGCGCCGGACCGCCGCCGGGCCCGGCGCGGGACGCCGCGGTAGGCTCCCACGCGACGACGGTCGGGAGGTGCGGATGGAACCAGGGGACGTTCGCAGGGTGGGGGTCGTCGGCTGCGGGGTCATGGGCTCGGGGATCGTCGAGGTCGTGGGCCGGACCGGCGCCGAGGTCGTCTTCGTAGAGGCGAGCGAGGAACTCGTGGAGCGCGGCCGGCGGGCCGTCGAGCGCTCCACGGCCCGGGCGGTGGAGCGGGGGAAGCTCGGCGCGGAGGACCGGGAGGGGCTCCTGGCCAGGGTCCGGGGGACCACCGACCTCGCGGAGCTCGCGGGCGTCGACCTCGTGATCGAGGCGGCCACCGAGGACCTCGCCGCGAAGCGGGAGGTCTTCGCCGCGCTGGGGCGGATCACGCGGCCCGAGGTGGTCCTCGCCTCCAACACGTCCTCGATCCCGATCGCCGAGCTGGCCGCGGCGAGCGGGCGGCCGGACCGGGTCGTGGGGATGCACTTCTTCAACCCCCCGCCGGTGATGAAGCTCCTCGAGGTCATCCCGGCGCTCACGACCTCGGAGGAGACCCTGGCCTTCGCCCGGGGCTACGGGGAGCTGCTGGGCAAGACCGTGGTCGTGGCCCGCGACGAGGCCGGGTTCCTCGTGAACCGGCTCCTCGTGCCGTACCTGAACGACGCGGTCCGGCTCCTCGAGTCGGGGTTCGCGCGGGCGGAGGACATCGACGCGGCCGTGAAGCTCGGCCTGGCCCACCCGATGGGGCCCTTCGAGCTGCTGGACCTGGTGGGCCTCGACACCCACCTCCACATCTGCGAGGTGCTCCACGCGGAGTTCGGCGAGCCCCGCTACGCGCCGCCCCCGCTCGTCCGCCGGATGGTGACGGCGGGGCGCCTGGGCCGGAAGTCCGGCCGCGGCTTCTACGACTACGCCTCGGGCTGACCCTCGGGCCGGACCCGGCGCGCGGCCCGGAGCCCGGCCAGGTAGCCGGCGACCTTCGCCGCGTCCACGAACGCGAGGAGCGCGGGGACCGCGACCAGGGCCGCGGCCCGCTCCCCAGGCGTCCGGAGCCGGCGGAGGGCGCGGGCCAGCGGGGCCCGGGCGTAGGCGAGCCCGGCGGCGGCCGTGAGGGCCTTCGGCCACCTGGCCCGCGAGCCCAAGGCCCAGAGCAGGGCGCCGTAGGCGGCGAACCGGATCGCGTGGCGCTCGGGGTGCATCCCGGCGACGGCGTCCCCCCAGGCGTAGCGGAAGTACTGCCGGAACGTGGCCGGGAGGTCGGGGCGGAGCCGCCACCGGGCCACGGCCCCCCGGGCCAGGCGCAGGTCGAGCCCGAGCTCCCGCCAGCGGTGGTCGACGTACATGTCCTCGCCCACGTCGAGCCACTCGGGGTAGCCGCCGGCGGCCTCGATCGCGCTCCGCCGGAACGCGACCGAGCGGGCCGAGGGCATGAACCGGGCCTCGTCCAGCTCCCAGGGCTCGGGGAGGTTCAGCGAGGCCACGCAGGCCTGGAGGAAGCCGTCGACGATCGGCTCGGTGACCCCCATCGCGACGTCGGCGCCGGCCTCGATGGGCCGGAGGAGCTCCTCGAGCCAGCGGGGGTCGAGCAGGCAGTCGGCGTCGGAGCAGGCGATCACGTCGTGCGAGGCCCGGGCGATCGCCAGGTTCCGGCCCCGGGAGATGTTGGCGCCGGGCTCCTCGAGGACGACGACCCCGTCCTCGGCCCGGAGGATCTCGAGCGTCCCGTCGGTCGAGCCCCCGTCCACGATCACGACCTCGTCGGGGGGGCGGGTCTGGGCCCGGACCGAGTCGAGGAACGGGCCCACGTGCTCGGCCGCGTCCTTCACGGTCGAGATCAGGCTCACCTCCACGCCCGGCCCTCCCCGCCGAGCGCCGCCCGGTAGGCGCGGAGCGTCCCCCGGGCCGTCTCCTCCCACGAGAACCGCTCCGCCCGGGCCCGCCCGCGTATGGCCAGGCGCTCGGCCAGGTCGCGGTCGGCGAGGACCTCGGCGATCGCCCGGGCCAGCTCCCGCACCGAGCGGGGGTCCACGAGCACGGCCGCGTCGCCCGCGACCTCCGGGATCGAGGAGGCGGCCGAGGCGACGGTGGGGACCCCGCGGGCCATCGCCTCGAGCACCGGGAGCCCGAACCCCTCGTACAGCGAGGGGTAGACGAAGAGGTCGGCCCCCCGGTAGAGGGCGTCCAGGTCGGCCGGGGGGAGGGGGCCGGTGAGCACGATCTCCCCGGGGCCCCGGAGCGCGAGCTCCCGGTGGAGCCGCTGGTGGTGCCACCCGAGCGGCCCGGCCAGGACGAGGGCGTGCGGGACCCCCTCGGCCGCCGCCCGCCGGTACGCCCGGACCAGGCGGACCAGGTTCTTCCGCGGCTCGAGGGTCCCGACGAACAGCACGTAGGGGCGGGGGACCTTGAGCCGCTCCAGGACCCGCTCGGGCTCCCGGGCCCCGTGCTCGAGGGAGGCCGCGAGCGGCACGACGTGGATCCGCTCGGGCCGGGCCCGGGTCCGCTCGAGGAGGTCCTCCGCCGAATGGCGGGAGGGGACGAGGATGGCCCGGGCCCGCCGGACCGCCGCCCGGAGCCCGGTCCGGTAGAGGGCCCGCCAGGCCCGGGGGAACATCCCCGGGAACCGGAGGAAGGCGAGGTCGTGGACGGTCACGACGAGCGGCTGCCCCCGCCCGGGCGGCGGGACCGCGGCGGGGTTGGTCGCGTGGAGGAGGTCGAGCCCGCGGAGCGGCTCGGGGAGGGCGGGGCGGCTCAGGAGGTTCCAGCCCGGGTAGAGGGTGCGGATCCCCGCGGGGATCTCCTCGACCCGGAGCTCCCGGAGCCAGGGCTCGGGGACGGCCCCCGGGAAGCGGGCGTGGAACGCGACCAGCTCGAGCGAGGGGTCGGCCTTGGCGAGGGCCGGCAGGAGCTCGCGGATGTAGGTGCCGATCCCGCCCGGCGCCCGGAAGAACAGCTGGTCGACGTGGACCCCCACCCGCATCCCGGCCGCCCGGTCAGCCCCTCGCGCCCCGCCCGCCGGGGCCGCCCCTCGCGCCCCGCCCGCCGGGGCCGCCC
>FWPU01002158.1_pt1 | contig 39502 bp, 30 predicted proteins | sample 2228361 | NCBI WGS metagenome assembly FWPU01 (sample SAMEA103939777, study PRJEB20133) | metagenome | reverse complement strand
GAGGACGTGCCGGGTGTTCTGGGCGAAGAGCCAAGGGTCGAAGTGGCCCTCATTGAGTTGGCGGTCGAGGAACCCCGGCCGGCACAGCCAATCGCCGAGTGGTTCTCGGAAGAGTCGGTGGCTGCGCATGCGGCGGAGCGCCGAGCGGACACGGGCCTTGAGCAGTGGCCCGGGCGGGATGGCGGGACGGCCCTCGGCATCGTGGAGAGTGTGAATGGGCGGCGAACGTGGCCGGCGCTCGGGCTAGACGTGACACTTGCTGGGCCCAGCGATGACCGGTGAGCATGGTGGCGTTGGGGTAGGACGGGGGAAGCCGGGGTAAGCTTGAGGTGGGCCGAGCAGGGCGCTTCAGACGGCCCGCGACTCGCTGAGTCCAATGTCTCGTGAGTCTTTTTCAACAGCCTGTCAGGCCCCTCGAGTGCCCAGCCCAATGCAACTCGTCCCGATCGTTTTTTCGGGGATTGCCGAACGCACCGCCGAGGCAAACACCGTGTGCGGCACACAGCACCGTGCGTAGTTTGGTGGGCAGTCCAGAGGAACCGCCGCCGATTGAGGTGTGCCACGTGTTATTCGGGGATTTCATGTTTGTCTGTTGGGCCTTGTCATTTGTCGGAGGTCCTGGCTGCTGACAACTCAGTTCCTCCATAAAGCGGGTTTCTCGCGGTTGTGGGATTTGTCGCTGAGCTGCATGATTCTGGTTGGAGGTGGTTCGGCCATGCCGAGACCCAATTCTTCGGGAACGGTAGCCGCTGATCAAGTGGGGCTGGCCCCCCAAATCGGCGGATAAGGATTTCGCCACCCGCGGCGGGTGTGATTTCCGTCCAGCAAAGGCGGCTCACCTCACTTTCTTCCGCTTCTTCACCTCCTTATCCGCCGATCAAGGGGGCCCTGTCCGGGAAACCTTCTCGTTGAGTGCAAATTTTCCGAGATGCCCGACGCTTCATTGTGGTTGCCAAGATGTCCGACAAGGTGAAGTTTTGAAGCTGATGAGCATTGAATTGGTGGTTTTCGACATGGCCGGCACGACCGTCCGCGACGACGACGCGGTGAACCGTTGCCTGCAGGCGGCCCTGAGCGCGGGTGGGGTGGTTGCCAGTCGGGGAGAGATCAACGCCGTGATGGGCATCCCCAAGCCGGAGGCGATTGCCACCCTGCTGGCGCAAAAACGCGGGGCGGCCCCCGTCGCCGAGGTGGACCGTCTGCACGGGGAATTTCTGCGTCGGATGGTGGAGTTTTACCGTACCGACGCCTCCGTGGCACCCATGCCCCATGCGGTGGAATGTTTCCAGGCCCTGAAGCGGGCGGACATTCACGTGGCCCTGGACACCGGTTTCAGCCGGGACATCGTGCGGGTGATCCTCGATCGCCTGGGCTGGGAAGCTTCCGGTTTGGTGGAAGTCACCGTGGCCAGCGACGAAGTGCCCCGCGGTCGCCCCCATCCGGATTTGATCTTCGAGGCCATGCACCGGGCCGGGGTAGCGGATGCCGCCCGGGTAGCCAAGGTGGGGGACACGCCGGCCGATCTGCAAGAGGGCACCAATGCCGGGTGCGCGCTGGTGGTGGGCGTGACCAACGGCACGCACACGCGCGAAGAGCTGGCCGCGCATCCCCACACGCATCTGATCTCGAGCCTGGCGGAGTTGCCCGCGCTAGTCCTAGGACGGTAACTTTCCGACCGGCTGAACCTCGCCGGTCGGCATTCAAACCCGCCCGGGTCTCGCAGTGCGGCAACCGGTGCCGCATTCAACCAAATTGTTACTTTTCTGAAACCTGCCCGCGACCGTTTTTCGTCAGTCTGGGGCTGTTGGATATGAACCCGATGTTTCGGTCCCGTTTCGGCGCTCGAACAATACTCCTCCCGCAACTTGTTCTCATTCCGGGCTTGTTCAGCCCGTCGGTCGGGGCGCAGTTGGCCATCACCGAGGTCATGGCCTCCGCCGCCAACACCCGGGACGGCGCGCCGGTGACCCAGAACTCCGACTATTGGGAATTGACCAACTTCGGTGCCGATCCGGTGGACCTCACTGGATACAAGTTCAGCGACGATGCCGGCCCGTCCGCCGCGCGGACCGAACCCTTCGTCGGGCTGGTGCTGCGGCCGGGGCAGTCGGCGGTGTTCGTCCGCAGCGATATCAATGATACCGAGGAGTCATTCCGCGCCTGGTGGGGAGAGCAGGTCCCGGCGGACACGCCCATCCGGTTCTATCCCAGTCCCGGTTTTTCTTCGAACGGCGACGCCGTGATGCTGTGGGATGCGAACGACCGGTTGGTGGACGAGGTGCGATATGGCCCGGCGACGCGGGGACGCAGCTTCGCCTACGATCCGGCGACCGGGTTGTTTCCTCATCTGAGCACCAACGGGTTGTATGGAGCTTGGCGTGCCGTGACGGCGGATGACGACGGTTCGCCTGGAATCCACGCTGGTCCAGTGCCCCTGCGCTTTGCCCTGGAACCGGAGGACGCCTCGGTCCCCGCGGGCAATTCCGTGACCTTGCAGGCTGCCGGGCTGGGGCTCCCCCGCCCGCGTTACCAGTGGTTCAAGGACGGTGTCGCCTTGCCCGGCGCCACCACTGCCACCCTCACGCTGACCAACGCGCAGCCCGCGGACTCCGGCCTGTACACGGTACGACTGGACAATGGACTGGAATCCCTGCTCAGTCGCGTGGCCCGACTGACGGTGGATCCCGCGCCCACGCCGCCGGCTCTGACGCAAGGGCCCGTCAGCCTCGAAGCTTACGAGGGTCAGAACCCGAAGTTCACCGTTGCCGCACTGGGCAATCCACCTCCGACCTATCAGTGGCAGCGCAACGGCGTCAACCTCGCCGAGGAATTTCCCTACCTCGGCGTGCGGACTTCCACACTGACCATCTTGGGCGCGCAACAGGCCGACAGCGGCACGTACACCGTGGTGGTGAGCAACAGTGCCGGCAGCACCAACGCCAGCGCCGACCTGGTGGTCACCCGCAAACCCCGCCTGGTCATCACCGAGGTCCAGTCCAGCCAGAACACCAATGACTTGGGTTCCACGCAGGGCCACGCGGATTGGTGGGAGCTTACCAATCTGGATGACTTCACCGTGAACCTGCGCGGCTACCGCTTCGATGACGATTCCGGCACCCTGGCCCAGGCTTTCACCGTGTCCGAGGACGTGTTGCTCGCCCCGGGCGAGTCTGTCATTTGGGTGGAAGACCTGACTGCGGAAGCCTTCCGGCAATGGTGGGGCGCGGAGCAATTGCCGCCCGGTCTCAAAATCATCACCTACTCGGGCAGCGGGCTGGGGCTGAGCTCAAGCGGCGACGCCCTGAATCTCTGGAATGCTGCCGCAGACGACGAGACCGACAAGGTCGCCAGCGCGGTCTTCTCCACCGCCACCCGCGGGGTCTCATTCGGCTACGATCCGAGCTCCGGCCTCTTCGGCGAGCTCAGTGTGCCCGGTGTCAACGGCGCGTTTGTGGCCGCGGAACTGGGCGACAAGGGCTCGCCCGGAACGATTGCTAGTCGGCCACGGTTCATCCGGGTGCGGAGGATGGCGGCGGGCTGCGAGTTGACCTGGCAAACCGTCCCCGGAAAAGCCTACACCCTGCTGGCCCGGGAGCGGCTTGAGGCCGGCACTTGGAGCGCGTTGCACACCGCCCGGGCCGATAGCGATTCGCTCACCTTTGTGGACACCGCACCCGGACCGCAGCGCTACTATCGGGTGCGGCTTGAACCGTGAAAGCCCGGGACGTTCGAGTCCTTTCCGCGGCGCCGCGACGGCCATCGGCCGGAGAGGCGGGGCGGGGCTTCACGCTGATCGAGCTGTTGGTGGTCATCGCCATCATTGCGGTCCTCGCCGGCATGTTGTTGCCCGCGCTCAGCCGGGCCAAGGGTACCGCCCAGCGCATCGCCTGCCTGAACAAGATGCGCCAGTGGGGACTGGCGCTGATGTTGTACTGCGATGACAACCAAGACCGCCTGCCGCGGGAAAGTTTTGGCGGCAGCAGCACGCTCAACAACTGGGCCCAGGTGCGCGATCCCAGCAACGGCGACGTCTGGTACAACGCCCTGCCCCGCGTCATTGCTCAACGCCCTGCAGCGGATTACTTTGCCAATCGCCCGGCCTTTTACTCCCGGGCGAGCCTCTTCCACTGTCCGGCGGCCCGGTTCCCGCGGGAGACCCGCAGCGACACTGCAAACTTCGCCTTGTTCTCGCTGGCGATGAACTCGAAACTTATCGGCGGCGTTGAACCTACTGTGCGCCTCGGCGCCATCCAGCGACCCGCGCACACGGTGGTTTTCCTGGAGAACCGCCTGCCGGAAGAACCGAAGGTGGACCCCGCCCAGCCCGACACGCAGCTCGGCCAGCCCAGTAGCTATGCCAGCCGCTTCTCGGCCCGGCACCAGGAGTCCGGCAACCTGGTTTTTGCCGATGGCCACGCCGAATCGCTCAAGGGCCATCTGGTGGTTGAGACGCGACCGGGACATCCAAACCGCGGGCGCGCCATCGTGCCGCAGGAGCGGGTGGTGTGGACCCCGGATTCGGAAGCCAACCCCAACTAGCGTCCGCCCCCCAAGCTGGCTTGCCCGGAGATTCGTGATTGCCGAAGGCGCTCCCCTGCAAAAAGGGCACGGTGCCGAAAGCGCCGGCACGGACGCGGGTTGCCTGTCCTCCAGACCTCCCAAGGTTGGGCCGACGGGAGAAACTGGTCCCCCAGCGGTCTCCCTTCCCTGCTCCGGGCTCCGGTTGTACGGTTGCAAAATGGGCCGGGCATGTTAAAGGCGTGGGCCTACGGAGCGAAAATTATGCCGACGTACCATTACATTTGCAGCAAGTGTGGACACGAATTCGAGTACTTCCAGTCCATGACCGCGCCGCCTTTGCGGCAGTGCCCGCGGGAGGTGTGTCAACGCGCCCCTTGGGGCAAAGGACGGGTGAAACGCCAGCTCAGCGCGGGAGCCGGGCTCCTGTTCAAGGGCAGTGGCTTTTACATCACGGACTACCGCAGCGAGAGCTATACCCGCGCGGCCAAGAAAGAAGCCGAAGCCGCCGGCCCCAAAAAGGACGGCGCGCCCAAGTCCGATTCCAAGCCCGCGAGTGCCGGCGCCAGGGGCGGCGCCGGGACGGACAAGTCGGTCCCCTGACTTCATGAATCCCGCGGTGAACCGAATGCTCGTTTTTAAATGGCCGGCTGCGGTCTTGGTTCTGGTGCTGACCCTGGTCCGGCCGGACGGGACGGCGACGGCTCAGGGGGTTACCGTGCATAGCCGCTCCGGCCAGTTTGTCGTCCACAGCCCCACCCCCACCGTGCCCAGCCTGGCCCGGGTGGAGGTCCAGGACACCAACGCCACGTTCACGTTGTACCCCGACCCGCTGGCGGTCTCCTGCGAGCGCATCAAGACCGCCGTGCTCGCGGAGCTGGGGCTGCAGGACCGCTGGCGGGGCAAGGTGCACGTCACCATTGACCCGCGGGCGCGGGCGGAGCCGTTTCCCGTCGCCGCCGCCCGGCGTTTTGGCGATGGCTGGCATTATTCCCTGCGGTTGCCGCGGGAAATCGAGGGGCTGGCGTTGATTCGCGGCGTGACGCACGCGGTCCTGTTGGACGTGGCCAACCGCCATCCCGGGCCGCATCTGCCGGAGGTGCCGATCTGGCTGGTGGAAGCCTTGACCGGACAGGTCCTTTCCCGCGTGGGACCCGATCCGCTGGCGCGACCTAACCCGGTGGCCGCCAAGTATGGCCACACCCTCGGGCAGTTGGTGGCGACCCTGAGCGAGCGCGGGCTGGCGGACGAGGACCGCAAAGTGCTCGACCGCATCCGGGCCCGGGGTTTGCTCACCTTCGAGGAACTGAGCCTGCCCACCCCGGATCGGCTGACCGGCGAGGCCCTGGAACACTACCGTGCCTGTTGTCAGGTGTTCTTTGTCGCCTTGCGCAATCTGCCTCAAGGACGGGTGCTGCTGGCGGCCTTTCTGGCCCGTCTGCCACACTATTTAAACTGGCAAACGGCGTTTTTGGACGCCTACCAGGCCGTGTTTCCCCGGCTCTTGGACATCGAGAAATGGTGGGCGCTGGCCGCGCGCCGCTTGGGAGCCGCCGGTGTGGGAGAGCACCTGGCGCCCGGGCTAGGGGTGGCCTGGCTGGAAGACCTGGTGCTCGTGCCGGTGCAAACCCGTGCTGCCCCGGATCAGCCGCCGCAGCGCCAGACCCTCACCCTCCAACAGGTGATCCGGGAATGGGAGTATCCCCGACAACGCGCCCTGCTGAGCACGCGAGTTCTGTTGCTGCGACGCCTGGCTCCGTCGTTGTCCGCCGAGGTGCGCGCCCTGGCGGAGGGCTATGCCGCCACGCTGGAGAGCTATTTGAACGGGCGCACCCGGGTGCTCACCCAACCCGCGTTGCGCGGCCAGGTGCCGGTATTGCTGGCCCATCTGGTGAACAGCACCGCCACGCGGTTGGATACCCTAGACGACCGACGCAAGGCGCTGAAGCCGCCCGCCGCCTGGTCACCTTCAGCTTCGGACGAACCGTCGGCCACGCCTTCCCCCGAAGGCGATTCAGCCGGTGACGCCGCTCGCCGGGAGGGGCTTCGATAACCTCCGCAAGGGATGGGCGCACCGCGGGTGTCGGGCTTTGAAGCGTCTGCCGGGCCGCGGGCCGTGGCAGCTCAGCCGGCCGTTTCCAGCACGGCCACGTAGGCGCCGTCGGTCTGGCTGTCCGGCGGGAACAGCTCGCGGTCCTGGAGCAGCCGGAATTCCGAGTGCTGTTTCAGGAAAGTTTCCACCACCCCGCGGTTTTCCTCCGGTTCGAGGCTGCAGGTGCTGTACACCAGCCGGCCGCCGGGGCGCAGGTAGGGGGCGGCTTGTTCCAGAAGGCCGAGCTGGGTTTGAGTCAGGCGGTTGATTTCGCCGGCGCGCACCCGCCAGCGCAGGTCCAGCCGCCGGCGGATCACGCCCGTGTTCGAGCAGGGGGCGTCCACCAGGATGCGGTCAAATTCCCGGAGCGGGGACTCCTCAAGAGAGGCGACGACCGTGCATTCCGCGGCGAGGCGGCGACAGTTGTCGCGCAATCGTTCCCGCCGGGGCGCGGACGGCTCGACTGCCACCAGGGTCAGGTCGTTGTCCACGAGCTGGGCCAGGTAGGTGCATTTGCCGCCGGGGGCCGCGCAGAGGTCGAGAATGCGGTCGCGGGGGCGGGGGGCCAGCAGGTGCGGGGCCAGCAGGGTGCTGGGGTCTTGGAGGTAAAACCAGCCCTCGCGCAGGGTGGCCAGCCGCCCGGGCGGCGGCAGGGATTTCAGTTCGAAGACCAGGTTTTCCGGTACCCAGTCGTAGCGGCGGAAGTCATAATCCACGTCCTCGGCCCGCCAGCGTTCCAAGAGCTTGGCGGGATCGGCCACCAGGGTGTTCACCCGGGCAAAGGTGTGGGCGGGCTGGTTGTCCCACTCCAGCAGCCGCCGGGCGGCGGTCTCGCCGTACCGCGCGGCCCAGCGTTCCCACAACCAGGCGGGATGGGACCACCCCCAGGGCGGGTCCGTGCGTTTGAGGTCCTCGAGCGCGGCCCGGGTGGCCTCGCGCTCGCGCCCGTAGGCGCGAAGCACGGCGTTGACAAAGGTCGCTGGCCCGGGCGGGACCAGGCTCACGGTCTCGTGTACCGCCGCATGCTCGGGCACGCGGTCCAGCCAGAAAAGCTGGTACAATCCCAGACGCAGGGCCACCTGCACTTCCGGACGGGGGGGATGTCGGGGGGCCTTCAACTCGATGAGCCAGTCCAGGGGCGCCTGCCAACGCACCACCCCGTAGGCCAGCTCCTGGGCCAGGGCGCGGTCCGCCGCCGAGAGACGCGCCCCGGCCAGTTCGGCGTCCAGCAAGTCTTCGATGAACCCGGCCCCGGCCTCGCGTGCGCACAGGGCGCGGTAGGCAATTTCTCTTGGTTTGCGTTGCCGCACCCGACCATAATGCCCGTCACGTTTCTGGAATCGAGTCGTAACGGACCCATGAAGGAAGAGTTGGAGCGCCTGGTAGCCGCCGGCAAAATTCAGCGCCGGCATGTCGCGCCTTTGTTGGCGCTGATAGAACACGGGTTCGGCCAGCACCGCGGCTGGGGGCTGGGCCGCATCCGGCAGGTAGACCCGGTTTTTGGCCGAATGATCATTGATTTCCCCAACAAACCCGGCCACTCGATGGACCTGGGCTTCGCCGCCGAGCAACTGCGCCCCATTCCCCGCCATCACATCCTGGCCCGCAAGGTTGAGGACCTGGCCGGCTTGCGCGCCCAGGCCGCCGTCAAACCCCTGGAGGTCATCAAAACCGTGCTCCAAAGCCTGGGCGGTCGGGCCACTGTCGAGCAGTTGCAGGCCCTGCTCGTTCCCGATGTCATCCCCGCCGACTGGCGCAAATGGTGGGAGGGCGCCCGACGCGAGATGCGCAAGGACGGCCATTTCATCGTCCCCCTCAAGAAAACCGAGCCCATCGTGTATCAAGAGGGTGAAACCAGCCTTCAGCAGCGGTTGCTGGAGGATTTCCGCGCCGCCAAGGGGCTCAAAGCGCGATTGGTCGTGGCTGGCGAGCTGCTCAAGAACCTGTCCGAGCTGCCGGATCCCGCGGGCGCCGTCACCGAGGCTGTGGAGTTGTTGAACGCCGAGACTCGCCGGCACCAACGCACCCAGCCGGCCTTGGCGCTGGAGGCCATCTTCATGCGCGAGGACCTGCGGGCGGCGGCGCGGCTGGCCCCCGTGGCCGGCGAGGTCACGCCGCAACAGGTCTGGGATCAGGCCGAGGACGTGGGCAAGGTGCTCGAACAGGTCTCGGCTCCGCGCCAGAAACGCGCCCTCCAGTCCTTCCGGGACACCCATCCCGAGCAGTGGCACGCCATGCTGCTGCGCATCCTCAACCAACTCAGCACCCGCTTGTGCGGGGAATGCGCCCGGCAGTTGATCGAGGCCGGTCATCTGAACGAACTCAAGGACCACCTCGCCCGCCTCATCAGCCAGCATGCCGCCAGCAGCGAGCTCCTGTTATGGCTGGCCAAGGAGCGGGCGTCCGACCAGTTTGCCGACATCCTCGGGCCGGAAGTCTTCCGCGCCATGCTCAGCGCCATCGAGCACGACCAGTTCCAAGAAAAGAAATCGCACCGCCTGCGCGATTACATCCTGGACGATCACGATCTGCTGGTCGAACTCATCGAATCGGCGGACATCGAGGTCATCAAGGACCTGACCCGCGCCCTGCAGCTTTCGCCCAGCTTTGACGACATGGACAAGCGCTCCCTGTTGGCGCGCCTGGTCAAGCATTTCCCCGCCGTGCAGTCGCTCATCTCCGGCGAGCAATCTCGCCAGGACACCGCGCTGATCGTCTCCTGGGAAAGCCTGGAGCGCCGCCGCCAGGAATACCACGAGCTGGTGGAGAAGAAGATTCCGGCCAACTCCCGGGACATTGCCATCGCTCGCAGCTACGGCGACCTGCGTGAAAACCACGAGTACAAGGCCGCCAAGGAACATCACCGCCTGCTCATGCGGCGCAAGGCCGAACTGGAAAGCCAGCTCATGCGTGCGCGCGGCACCGACTTTAGCGACGCCAGAACCGACTGTGTGGGCATCGGCACCCGGGTGCAGATCACCGAACTGGGCCGGCAGCACACCGAGGTCATTACGATCCTCGGGGCCTGGGATCTTGATCCCGAGCGCCACATCGTCAGCTACCTCAGCCCCCTGGCCCAGTCGCTCATCGGCAAAAAACCCGGCGAAGAAGCCGAGCTCGAACTCGAGGGACACCGCGCCCGATACCGGATTGACCGGATTGAGGCATATGCCACGCCGAAGGCCGCCGCGGTCGAGACGGCGCCGACCGAAGCGCCGCCAGCGGAATCTGTTCCCGCGCCGGTCGAAGCGACGGCGGACTCCCCGGGGGCGCCGACGGACGCCGCTTCCGAAGTGGCGGACTTCGTACCAGCACCGGCGCCGGCGGCGGAGGCTGAAAGTCCCGTCCCCGAGACGAGGCGTTCGCCCGAGGACGCCGGAGCGTCCGTGAGCGAGGCTGGGACCGGGAGCGAAGCTGCTGCTCCGCGTCCGACCGCAACAACCGCGCCCGAAACGGGATCGTCGCCGGCCCCAATACCGGAAATCCTGGCCGATGCTGCCGGTCCGGAAACAGAAGAATCCCGACCGGTGGCCTGATGGCCGCTGAACAGGCCGCGGATTGTGCCCCCCAGCGGTCCGGTCCAAACACCCCGGAAACGAGAACCGGGGGAACGAAATCGCTTTCGCCGCTGCCGTTTGGGGCGTACTCTGAATCAATCACCGCTATGAAAACCCTCACCCTTGGCACGAGCAAGCTGGCGTGCGGCGTGCTGGCCTATGGTTGCTGGCGCGTGGCCGGCACCTCGGATCCCGCCCAGGTCACCCTCGAACGACGGGCGGCGGCACATGCCGCCCTGCTTACGGCCTACGAACTGGGGTTCACCCTGTTTGACCTGGCAGACATCTACTGCCAGGGCGAGGCCGAGCGGCTTTTCGGCGAAGTGCTCCGGGAAGTCTCCGGCATGCGGGACCGCGTGGTGATCACCACCAAGTGTGGTATTCGCTTTGCCGGCGATCCCGACCCGTCCGCGCCGTATCGCTACGATTTCTCCGCTGACCACATCGTCGCGTCCTGCGAAGGCTCGCTGAAACGGCTGGGAGTGGACACGATTGACCTGTATCTGCTGCACCGGCCGGATTTCCTGTGCGAACCAGCGGAAGTGGCCGAAGCCTTCATCCGGCTCCAGCAGGCCGGCAAGGTTCGTGAATTTGGCGTGAGCAACTTCCGCCCCTCGCAGGTAGACCTCCTGCAACAGGCCTGTCCGATGCCGCTCCTGGTCAACCAGATTGAAATCAGCCTGCTGCACCTGGACCCGATTTTGGACGGCACCCTCGACCATGCTCGGACCCGGGGCATGACCCCCCAAGCCTGGAGTCCGCTGGCGGGCGGCATTCTGGGAGGCCGCATCGGGACCTCGATGAACGACCCGCTCCACGCGCGCAAGGCCAAGCTCAATGAGGTTCTTGAATCTCTCGCGCGCGAACGGGGGGTCAGCCGGGCGGCCCTGGGGCTGGCCTGGCTGCGTCGTCATCCGGCCGGCATTCAGCCCATCGTGGGCGCCACCAACCCCGAGCGCCTGCGCGATCTGGTGGCCGGCGCAGACCTCGAACTGACCCGCGAGGAATGGTACCGCCTGTTCGAGGCCGCGCTGGGCCAGCGATTGCCATGAGTCTTCCCGCCTCCATTCCCCCCGGGCCGCTCCGCCTCTTCGTGGCGATGGATCCCGACGACCGGGCGCGGGAGGCCTTGCGCCGGTGGCAGCAGCAACTGGCCACGGCCGTGCCCGAGCGCAGCGTGCGGTGGGTGCGAGCCGAGCACTACCATCTGACCCTGGTCTTTCTCGGAAACGTGGCGGCTGAGTCCGTTCCCGACCTGCGCAGCCGCCTGGCCGATGCCCTGGCCGGCCGGCCGGCCCTGGACCTGACCCTGGGAGCTCCGGGAGCGTTTCCTTCCCTGGCGGTTCCGCGGGTGATTTGGGTCGAGGTTTCCGGGAATCTGGCGGCGCTGGAAACGCTTCAGCAGGCGATTGCCGCGGCGACGAGCGGATTGGGCGATTACCGGGAGGAGCGCCCGTTCAGTCCGCATCTCACCCTCGGGCGGGTGGTGGCCCGGAATCTCCAGACCGCGCGCGCCATCGGCGAGCGGCTCAAACACGCCCCCGCGCCCGAGCCCTGCGCCTGGCGCGGGGCAGAGGTTCGGCTGTACCAGAGCGCGCTGCAGCCCACCGGGCCGGTGTACTCCGTCCTCGCCGGTTTTCCCGTGACCGGCGCCAACTAGATTGCTCCGGATCGCCTCGGTTGGTCCCCATGCAGGCGAAAGTTTCCGCCGAAGTTCTTTGCGACGCCCCGGCCGCGAGCACGCGGTCAGGCGGGCAGGTGACCTGGGAGCGGCGGGTGCGGCACCTGTATGTGCATGTCCCGTTCTGCGCGCACAAGTGTGAGTACTGCGCCTTTTACTCCGAAGTGCCCCGGGGCGACCAAATGGACCGGTACGTGGCCGCCCTGTGTTGCGAACTGGAAGCGGTGGCCGACGACCTGCGGCCGCGTACGATCTTCTTCGGCGGCGGCACGCCTTCCCTGCTTCCGCGGCGCGCCTGGGAAACCCTCCTGCGCCGGATGGAGCGGTTGAACCTGCTCGGCGCGGAGGAATTCACCATCGAGTGCAACCCGGCCACGATCTCCGACGAGAAGGCGCGGGTGTTCCGGGACTTTGGTGTGAACCGCGTTTCCCTGGGCGTGCAGTCGCTCGATGACCCCCTGCTCGAACGACTGGGACGCATCCACACGCGTCGCCAGGTCTTCGATTCCCTGGCCCTGTTGCGGCGGGCGGGCTTTGAGCGAATCAACCTCGACCTGATGTTCGCCATTCCGGGCCAAACTTTGGAGGAGTGGCGCGCCACCCTCCGCGAAGCCCTCGCGCTGGGTCCGGAACACCTGTCCTGTTACGAGGTTATCTACGAGGAGGACACGCCGCTGTTTGCCCTGTTGCGCGCCGGGCGGTTCGACGTGGACGAAGACCTGGCCTGCGCCATGTACGACGCCCTGCTGGAGGCGGCGGCCGACGCGGGCTTCCAGCAGTACGAAGTGGCCAACTTTGCCCGCCGCGCCGGACCGGACGCGGCGCTGGTGCCGGCGGGTGCCTGCCTGCACAACGTCAACTACTGGCGGGGCGGGGCGTTTTATGGGCTGGGGCCCAGCGCGACCGGTTATGTGCGCGGGGTGCGCACCCGCAATGCGGCGAATACCCGACACTACTGCCAAAGCCTGGAGCAGGGGCAACGCCCGGCGGAATTTTGCGAGGCGCTCTCACCCCTGGCCCGGGCTGGCGAAACGGCGGCCTTCGGGATGCGCCTGGTGGCGGGGTGGCCGTTCGAGGACTTCGAGCGGTTGACGGGATTTGATCTGCGCGGCGAGTGGGCCGGGGACCTGACTTGGCTGGTCGAGCGCGGTCTGGGAGTGTGGGAACCGGATCGCTTCCGGCTCACACCCTGGGGGCTGCGCTTCGCGGACCTGGCGGCGGAACGGTTGTTGCGCCCGGAAGCCGAACCGGCCCGGGACGGTCCCGCGCGGTGCGCCTATCAGAACAGGGGAACGGTGCTCCGTGGTGGGTGAAAAGAGCCGCCCCCCGCGCGCGCCGCTCGTCCGTTTGGCAATCACCTTTTATCTGCCACGAACCGCGGATCCAGCGTTCACGCATCCCCGATGCCACCGCGCTTGACCGGGCGGGCAGTCCGCCGGTTCAGCGCCGATGCCCCTCCCGGCAAAAAATGGGTGAATCGTTTGACAAGCCCGGTCTGCCGGCCCATCTTCTGCGTGTTCAATCGCTCGGATGTTGCTCATGAGTGGGCCGGGGCGTTCCCGGGCTGGTATCAGGGCCACCGTCCGGGCGGGCATTCAAGTCAAAGACCATGAAAACCGTTCTGAAGTCCTGTCTGAGTCTGGGCATGGCTGCGGCCCTGCCCGTGGTAGTGATGGCGGAGGAGGCCGGCGCCTGTCCCGCCAGCAAAAACACCTGCCCGGTTTCGGGCGTAAGTGCCGACGCGTGCTGTCCGGCCACCGGCGCCGGCAAGCCAGTCAGCGCGGACTCCAAGCTCACCCGCGTCGAGTACAAGGTCGCCGGCATGACCTGTGGCGCTTGTGAAACCAAACTCGCCACAGCCCTCAAGGCCATCAACGGCGTGGCCGAGGTCTCCGCCTGCGCCGAGTCCAAGCTAGCCAAGGTCAGCTACGATCCCGCCAAGTTGAAGGACGACAAGGCCCTGGCCGCGGCCATCGGCAAGGCCGGCTTCACCGTTCAAGCCGCCACCCTTGCGGTGAAGGTGGACGGCATGACCTGCGGCGCCTGCTCGGACAAGGTGGGCAAGAAGCTCGCGGCCCTCAAGGGGGTGACCGAACAAAAGGTCTGTCACGAGTCCAAACTGGCCGTGGTGACCTACGACCCCGCCAAATTGTCGCGCAAGGACATCTTGGCCGCCATTGATGCCACCGGGTTCAAAGCGGTTCAGTAAGACCCTCCTGTTCAGTTTCGCGCAGAGCCGGCGGTACTCCGCCGGCTTTTCGTTTTCCCGTCGCGCTTGTCTCGCGGCGTGGCGGCCGGTACTTTTCGCCCATGCAGTACCCCACCCGCCGGGACTTTTTCAAAGGCGCCCTCGCCGTCGCCGCGACCACGGCCCTGACGCCCGGAACGCTGGTCGCTTCAGCCCAATCCAGGCCTCGCCACCCGGTGCGGCTTGGGGGACCGGTGTTTGACGCGCCCGCCAATCCGGAGGCCCTCGCGCGGGCGCATCGCAAGCTGGGCTACGCGGCAGCCTACTGTCCGAACCTCCCGCTTGAGGATACCGCGCGCCTGGGCGCCGTGCGGGAGGCGTTTGCCCGGCAAGGAGTGGTCCTAGCCGAGGTCGGCCGCTGGGTCAACCTGCTCGATACCGATCCCCGGCGCCGCGCGGAGAACCTGCGTTTTGTCACGGAAGGGCTGGCCCTGGCCGAAGAGGTGGGCGCGTTGTGCTGCGTGGACATCGCCGGCTCCTTCAACGACCAGGTCTGGTACGGCCCGCATCCGGACAACCTCTCGCAGCGGTTTTTCGACGCCGCGGTCGAAAACGCCCGGAAGATCATTGACGCGGTCAAACCTCGCCGCGCGAAGTTCGCTTACGAAATGATGGGCTGGGCCCTGCCCGACAGCCCCGACGCCTGCCTGAAACTGCTCCGGGCGGTTAACCGCAAGGCCTTCGCCGTGCACCTGGACCCCTGCAACCTGATCAACTCACCCACCCGGTTCTATCGGAACACCGACCTTATCAACGAGTGCTTCGACAAACTGGGGCGCTGGATTGTGAGCTGCCACGCCAAGGACCTGGCCTGGGAAGTCGAGATGAACATCCATTTCCGCGAAGTGATTCCCGGCCTGGGCAAACTCGACTACGCCACCTACCTCCGTCGTCTGGCCGCCCTGCCGCATCAGCCGCCGTTGATGCTCGAACACCTGGCCAATGCCGACGAATACGCCCGCGGCGCGGCGCACATCCGTCAGGCGGGGCAGGGGATCGGCGTCACCTTTGCCTGAGCCGGCCTGCCGGGGCAATGGCCTGTGCGCAGTCGCCGTCGAGCGGGACCGCATCCGCAAACTGAGATGAGTTTCAGGGTCCAGACGCCGGCGCGCAACCGCCGGCGGGCACGGCCGTCGGCCGCCGCGCCGGAGGGCTGGATGCCCGAGCCGCTGCGGCTGCTGGACGACACCCACCTTCGGCTGGCCGGACGACGGCTGATTTTCTTCGCCGGCAGCGATTACTATCGCTTGAGCCGGCATCCGGACGTGCGGGCCGCGGCCCGGGATGTCCTCGAACGCGACGGGCTGGGCGTGGCGGCCTCGCGGTTGACCACCGGGAACCATCCACTCTACGCGGAGTTGGAAGACTGGCTGGCGCATTTCTTCGACGCGCCCGCCGCTTTGCTGGTGCACGCGGGCTACGCCGCCAACCCCATCACCGCCCAGGCCCTCGCCGGCGAGGTCACGCACGTCCTGCTGGATACCCGCGCCCATGCCGGTCTCCGCGACGCGGCCGGGCTGGTGGGATGCCCCGTGCGCGAATACGCGCACCGCGACGCCGCGGACTTGCGTCGCCGTCTGCGCCGCCTGCCGGCGGGCGCCCGGCCGTTGGTGCTCACCGACGGTCTGTTCGCCCGCGACGGCAGCTTGGCGCCCTTGCCGGAGATTCTGGACATGCTTCCGGCGCGGGGCCGGGTGCTGTTGGACGACGCGCACGGCGCGGGCGTGTTGGGGCCGACCGGTCGCGGCACGCCGGAACACTTTGGACTGGCCGATCCCCGCCTCGTGCGCACGCTGACCCTGAGCAAGGCCTTTGGCGCGTTTGGCGGCGTGATTCTGTGTAGCGCAGCCCTGCGGGACCGGATTTTGCGCGACAGCCGCTGGTTCGGCGGCAGCACCCCGCCCCCCTTGCCGGCAGTCGCCGCCGCGCTGGCCGCCGGGCGGCGGATCCAAAAGGATGCCGCCATGCGCGTGCGGTTGCGGGCCAACACCGCGCTACTGAAGACCGCGGCCCGCGCGGCGGGCTTCGAGGCGCCAGACAATCCCGCGCCCATCGTGGCGCTGCCGCCGGACGGACCGGCAGCCATTCGGCGGCTGAACAAGGCCCTGCTGGCGCGCGGCGTCTATCCGAGCCGGATCCGCGGCTACCCCGGCAGTCCGGCCGGTGGATACTTCCGCTTCACCGTTTCCAGCGAGCACACCGCGGAGCAACTGGCCGCGCTGGCAGCGGCATTGCAAAGCCGCCGGGCTGGCGGGGTACGGTAGCCGGAAGGCCGGACACCCGCGGGCCGAGAAGAACCTGTGTTTTTGCCGGTCTGCCGGAGTGGCGATCCAGAATAGAAGAGCCGCGCCCAGCGCCACCGCCCCGGCCACGCGCCATCCATCCGTGGCCGTGTGACGCGACGGCGCCCGCAGCTCGCGGACCATCACCAGCAGGAAGTTCTGGGCGCCTCACCGTCGCCGGGTTGTTCCGCCGCCCCGCAACGGCGTTGGCTCGCGCCCGGTTAATGCCGCACGGCGCGGGCGCCCGGCCTATTGCGTTTCTCCGCGGGTCACGCGGAGGAAGACCTCCTCCAGGCCCAGCTCGTCCTCGCGCAATTCGATCAGTCGCGCGCCGCCCTTGACCAGCACTTCGGCCACGATGCTGTGATCGGTCTCGTGGCTGGCCAGGGTTACTTTGAGCGCGCCGTCAGCGGACGTGACCTCGGCCACTTCCGGGTGCGCCTTGAGGAGCTGGATGGCCTGGGCGGGGTCGCTGGAGACCTTCACCCAGACGACGCGACCCGGGGCCATCTGGTCGCGCACTCCCTGGGCCGGCCCGCAGTAGATGAGCCGGCCCTTTTCAATGATGGCCACGCGGTTGCAGAGGGTTTGCAGCTCGCTGAGGATGTGCGAGGAAATGATGATGGTTTTGCCCAGGCGCTGGAGCTCCTGCAGGATGGCCATCATCTCGATGCGCGCGCGGGGATCGAGCCCGCTGGCAGGCTCGTCCAGTAACAGTACCTGCGGGTCGTGGATGAGCACCCGGGCCAGACCCAGGCGCTGTTGCATGCCGCGGCTGAGCGCGCCGATGATGGCGCCGCGCTTCTCGGTCAGCCCCACCAGCTCCAGCACGTCGTTAACCGTCTTTTCCCGTTGGCGGGCCGGAATCTTGTAGCAGGCCCCGAAGAAATCCAGGTACTCGGTTACCTCCATGTCCTTGTACACGCCAAAGAAGTCCGGCATGTAGCCGATGATGTGGCGGACGGCGTCGGCGTCCTTGACCACGTCGTGACCCAGGACGGTGGCGGTGCCGCTGGAGGGCGCCAGAAAAGTGGCCAGGATGCGCAGGGTGGTGGTTTTGCCCGCGCCGTTCGAGCCGATGAAGCCGAAGAGGTCGGCCTTGTTGACGGTGAGGTTGAGGCCGTTGACCGCCACGGTGTCTCCGTACAGGCGGGTCAGGTTGAGAGTTTGAACGGCTGGCGTGGAGTCCATGGCGGGCGTGGTCCGGGGTTAGGTAACGGGGTCAAGAGCCGCCGGGTGGGGATTACGGTTCCAGATGGGGCTGAGCGCCGTCATGGGGTTCAACCTGTAGAGCCCAAGGGCAGTGTCAACCGGTACCACGTGTTCCGGCTGGAGCGGGGCGGCGTGAAGCGGGCCAGCGAGGTGCCCGGCGGGGATTCGCCCGGGTCCCAGGCGAACAGCGCGGCATGACCGCGCTCCACCACCCCGGTCAGGTCCATCCCCACCGGATACAGGAAGGTGCGACCGCCCGGGGACGGGCCGGGAGGGGAATAGAACCGGCCGACAAACGAAGCGGCCAGGAGGTTTTCGGGCGTCAGGTCCAACCATTCCTGTTGGCCGCCGCCAAAGGCGCGCTGGCGACGTTGCGCGGCCTGCCAGAAACGCGGGTGCGCCACCGCCAGCAGGTCCCGCAGATAGGGCGCCTGGCCGGTGTTCAGCGTCCAGACGCGCCGGGCGCCCGCGGCCACCTCGCCGAGGTCGTGCAGGCGCTCGTCCACCACCAGATACAGGCCCTTCAGCGGTCGCGGTAGGCGGTTGTGCAGCTCGAGCCGAACTCGTCCGGGGCCCTCGCGTTCCAGCCGGGCCGTGAAGGGCGGCGGGCCGGATTCCGCCCAGTCGCTGGCGTAAAGCAGACTGCTCCAGACTGGCACGGCCACGCCGGCCTCGAACCCGGCCGGCTTGAGCACGGCCTCCATCCCGGCGCTTTCCCGACCGCCTCCCGAAGGACCGAGGAACTCGCTGCGCAGGGTGGCCGAGGGCAGTTCGCTGGCCAGCCGGTACCGGGCGTTGGAGGAAGAGTACAACGAAGCGTACGTGCGTCCGCGCAGGCGTGCGTCCGCTCCGTGCGGTTGCACGTCCACCACGTGCAGTTCGTTCCATTCCGTCTCGCCGGCGCGCAGTCGGTAGCCGATGTAGTAAATCAGCAGTGAGAACAACACCACGTAGGCCGGGAAGGTGATCCACGTGAGCATCTGGCGGTTGATCTTTTTCAGGAACCAGCGGTCAAAAGGGCCGATCACCCCGAGGTAAACTACCAGCAACAGCAGCAACCATTCGACCGGCAGCTTGCGCACCTGCCGGGTCTCGATCATCGCGCCAAACACCGCGTCCAGGCTCCAGCCGCCGTAAAGGTTGCGCGGCGTGGCGTCAAACCACTCTCCGGATATGTCGCACAGACGCGCCCAGAACCAGGGGCGGTGTTGCCAGGAGCGAAACGGCTCGCGTTCCGGGTTGAACGCCAGCACGGTCACCTGTCCCCGCCCGCGTGTCGCGCTTACGATCAGGGGCGTTTCCTCCGCCGCCAGATGCGTCTGCCCATCGCGCACCCGCCCGCTGAACACCGGCATTTCCGCCTGCGCAAAGACCGGATCGGCTACTCCCCCCGCAAGCGGACCGGGCGCAGGTTGTGCCCCGGGACGAGGCGCGGGACCGGCTGGCGAGCCGGGACCGGTCGGCACGGCGGCGCCGAGCCAGGCCTGCAAGGCGGGGCCGGGACGAAGCACGGTGACTTCTGAGAATTCCACCGGCAACAGGGCCGCCAGCCAGGGAGTGCCGGTGAGGTCGGTAATCTGGTCCGGCGCCACGATCAGATGTCCGCCGCCCAGCACCCAGGCGGTGAGCGCTTCGGCCTGAGGAGCGCGGAATTCGGGCGCGCGGGCGCTGTTCAAATACAGGGCAGTGAGTCCCTCCAGGGCAATCGGGTTGTCGGGGAAGTGCTCGAGGCTGAGTCGCGCCACGGTGGGATGTTGGTCCTGTCGGTTGTGGCCGGCTTTGGGAAAGGCCGGCAGACCGCCTAGGGACTGGGAGAGGCCCCCCAACAAAAAAGTCTCCCAGTTCAGCTCGCGGGTGCGCAGGTCGGTCCGCTCGGCGCGCACCTTGCCGCGGACGTCCAGCAACCGGGCCTCCCAGGAGGAATAGCGGGCGCCGGCAAACATGGGAAAGGAAAACCGCTTGCGGGTATTCGTGGGCAGTTCGATGGCCAGCCGGCGGGTCTGCCCGCCCCCGAGCTGACGGGAACTGAGTTCGAAAACGGCCTCAAAGCCGGGGCCGTCGTTGAACACTTCGCAGGTTACCGGAAACCAGCCCGACTCGCGCACGATGCCCTCCGCGCCGCCGTCGGCGCCATACCCCACGTACACGTCAAACTGCAGGTCCGCGCGCGTCGGAACCGTCCCGGCCAGCAGCAGAAGCCTCCCCGCCAGGCCGAGCGCGAGCGCTCGCCTCGTGCGGCCGCGCGGCCGGCGCGGGCGGTCGTTCGCCGTTCCCTTCCAAAGCTGGAACTGGCCGATCATTGACGAGGCTCAGCCAAGCAATTTCCCGGCGGGCCGACAATGCCGAAGTGCGGACGGGGCTGCCTTTCGGGCGACCCCGGAGTGCTATGGGCTGCAACCGGCTCCTAACGGGCTTGCGCGAAGCCGCGAAGGGAAGCGGCGCGTTCGGAGAACACGCCCAGCGCGAGGTTTGGGCAATCCACCGCCGGTAGGGCGGGCTGTCCCAGCCCGCCGCATTGGGGCCGCTCGATCCTCGCGCCAGCACGTGGAGTGCGCCGGCTGGCCGGCGCTTTTCGAAAAGCGGCAGCTAGCGGCCGCACTCCAAACGCTCCGCGTTTTCAGGCCGTTCGATCCCGCCCCGGCTGCCAGAATGGCGGCCTCTGCGGTAGCGGCAGGCTTCCCAGCCTGCCGTGGAGCCGGGCTTCCAGCCCGGCGGAAGCAACCCGCAGACCACGCGGAAGACGCAGAAGGGGCACGGCGCGTTCGGAGAGCGCGTTCTACTGGTTTGGACAACCCGTCGTCGTTGGGGCGGCACCGCTCAACGGGAAACGGGCGTGACCGCTCCGCCGCGGGGCTCCAGTACGGTCGCGGTGGCGCCGATGGCGCGCTCCAAACGGGCCAGGGCCACGGCATAGTTGCGTTGAGCGCGGATTTCCGTGGTGCGGGCATCGGTCAGTGCGGTTTGGGCGCTGAGCACGTCAAGCTGGGTGCTGGTGCCGGCATCCACGCGGGCCCGCGCCAGGCGGAGCGCTTCCTCGGCCTGCTCGACCACCTTCTTTTGCGATTCGAGTACCTCCCACGCCTCAACCAGGGTGGAATAGGCCACGCGCACTTCCAGTTCGATGCGGCGGGCCAGGTCGTCGCTTTCGATTTCAGCTTTTTCAAGCAGGGCGCGGGCTTCGGCCACTTTGCCGCGGGTGAGTGCGCCATCGAAGAGACTCCACGTGGCCTGGATGCCGGCTTCCCAGCCGTGGACGGTGTCGTCGAGCTCGCGGCTGAAGTTGGATTTGCGGGCGCCGTAGCCCGCGTAGCCTTGAAGGCGGGGCAGGTAACCGGCGCGCGCGCTGACCACGCCCTCCCGGCGGAGTTGTTCGCCCAGCCGGGCGGCGGTCAGTTCCGGGCGTTGCTCCAGGGCCTGGCGGATGGCTTCGGGTACGGTGTGCGTGAAGCGCGGCGCGTCCAAGGTCCCGCTCAGCCGCAGGGGGATGTCTTCCCAGATATCGCGTGGGACGGAGTACCCGAGCTGGTTCACCAACTGGTTTTTGGCGATGCGGTGGGCGTTGCGGGCACGGGAGACGCGGGGTCGGGCGTTGGCCAGCTCGACCTCGGCCCGGAGCACGTTGAAGCGGGGCACTGTGCCCGCATTGAACCGCCGTTGGTTGTCCTCGAGTTCGCGGAGGAGCAGTTCCACCGAGGCCTCGCTCACGGCGATTTCCTTCTCCGCTAGCAGGACGTTGTAGTAGGCCTCGCGCACCTCGGTGACGATGTCGGCCAGCACAGCACGGTGAAGGGCCAGGGCCTGTTCCCGCAGGAGGCGCGCGGTGCGCAGCGAGGAGGCCATGCGCCCGCCCTCGAAGAGGGATTGCACCAGACGCACGCCGGCCGTCCATCGCTGGGTGCCCGGGTCAATCACCGGCGCTCCGGCCGGAAACAACGGGTTGGGCGGCAGCTCGAGTCGTTCCACTGCGCCGGCCTCGGCGATGCCGTAGTCCGCCGCCGCCTGGACCTTAGGTAAGACCAGCGCCCGCGTCTGAATGCTCACACCGTGCGCGGCTTCAAGGTCCTTGCGGCTTTTGAGAACGGCAGCGTTCTGCTCCAGCGCGATGTCCAGACATTCGGCGAGGGACAGAGGGCGGTCCGGCCAGGGCAACGCGGGCGAGGGAGGCGCCGGTTCGGCCGTCTGCGACCGGCTCAGAAGGGCCATGACCAGCACCACCCAGGCGGTGCGGACCCGGGGAATCCAGAGGGCGGGTTTCATGACGTGGGAGGGGATGAGAAACGAGGACGCGCTCGTGTGCTGGCGCGCGGGCGCGGGACGCGGGACGCGGAACGGGCCGTAGCGGCCAGGGCTTGCAGCCCGGCCAGCGAAAAGCGGGTGATGTGGTCGGTGAGCAGCTCCACGGCGCGCGGGTCCAACGGCAGATCGGGGCGCAGGCGTTCCACGACCGAGCGGCAGTGGTTGTAAAACAGGCACTGGCTGACGATGCTGAAGCCCGCCAGCCACACGGTTCGTTCGTCCGCGTCCGGCCCCACCAGGTGGCGGATAATGCCGCGCAATTGGGCGGCCATGGGCGCGATGCGTTCGGCGACCATTAGGTCCAGCGCCCGGGACGGGTCAATCATTTCCTTGGCCATGAGCCGCCCCAGCCAGGCCTGCTCGCAGTTGTCAAAAAGTCGGGCCAAGAGGCTGCGCACAAAGGCGCGCAACCGGTCCGCTGCGTCGGCGCCGGCCGGCAGCCCACCGTCGAAGGGATGGCGAGCCTGGGTCTCGGACATGGCCTGGCGGAGAACCTCAAAATACAGGCGTTCCTTGTCGCCGAAGTGGTAGTGGATGGCGGCCACGTTGGCGCCGGCGCGCCGGCAGATGTCCCGCACGGTGGCGGCATGGAATCCGAGCTCGGCGAAGACCTCGCCGGCGGCCCGGAGTAGGGCCTCGCGGGTGGCGGGGGCATCCGGTCGGGAGGCGGACGACGACGGGGCGCGCATCGTTGAAACGCATGTTTCAAACATTTGTTTGACATGTCAAGCCCCCACGGCTTGACTGCCCGCGTCGGGCGCAAGCGATGAAACCTGCAAGTGTGTTTCTGTGCACCGGCCGCCGGCGGATAGGCCGGGGCATCGCAGCTCCGGTGGTTCTGGGGCTAGGTCTGTTGGCCGGGAGCGGTTGCCGGCCGCCGGCCGCCGACATTTACCAGGGCTATCTGGAGGGCGAATTTGTGTATGTGGCCGCCCCGCTGCCGGGCCGGCTGGTGCGTCTGGCCGTGAGCCGGGGGGACGAAGTCGGGTCCGGCGAGTTGCTCTTCGAGCTGGAGGCCGAACCGGAAGCGGCCGTCCTGGCCGAAGCCGAACAGGTCCACGCTCGGGCGGCGGCCCGCCTGGAGGATTTGCGCAAGGGGCTTCGCCCCACGGAAATCGCCGCGCTCGAGGCGCGGCTGACCCGGGCCGAGGCGGATTGGCGCTGGGCCCGGACCGAGTGCGCGCGCTTGGAGCAGTTGTGGCGTGAAGGGGTGATTTCCGTGGCCGAACTGGATCGGGTCCGCGCGCGGCAGGAGGCGGACGCGGCGCTGGTGGCGTCTTTGCGCGCCGAGCTGGAGACCGCCCGGCTGGGGGCGCGCGAGGATGAAATCCGCGCCGCGGAGGCCGAGCTGGCCGCGGCGGCGGCCGCCCGCGACCGGGCGCGCTGGGCCCTGGACAACAAGCGCCGGACTGCGCCGGTCGCCGGCCGGGTGCACGACACCCTGTATCGGGTGGGGGAATTTGTGGCCGCCGGTCTGCCGGTGGTGGCGCTGTTGCCCCCGGAAAATTTGAAGGCCCGATTTTTTGTGCCCGAGCCCATGCTGGACAGCGTGCGGATCGGCGACCGCATTCGGCTGCGCGTGGACGGCCGGGACGCTCCGGTGCCGGCCACCATTTCCCACGTGGCCACGCAGGCGGAGTACACGCCGCCGGTGATTTACAGCCGAGAAAACCGGGCCAGGCTGGTTTTCATGGTCGAGGCGGCGCTGCCGCCGGAAGCCGCCCGCGAACTCAAGGCCGGACAACCCGTGGAGGTGACAATCCGGGCGCCCTGAGACCGGACGCCGCAGCGTCCGAGTTCCCGCATGAACGGTGAGCTGGCCATTGACGTGCGCGACATCACCAAGCGGTTTGGCGACCGCACGGTGGTGCGGGGTGTGAGCCTGCAGGTGCGCCGCGGGGAAATTTACGGTTTTCTGGGACCCAACGGCAGCGGCAAAACCACCTTTCTGCGCATTCTCTGCGGGTTGCTCCGGCCGGATGCGGGGGCGGGGACCTGCCTGGGGTACGCTCTGCGCACTCAGGCCGCCGAGATTCGGAAGCGCGTGGGTTACCTGACCCAGCGGTTCAGCTTCTACGAGGATTTGACGGTGGAGGAGAATCTCGAGTTCGTGGCGCGGCTGTACGCCGTGCCGGACCGGCGGCGGGCGGTGGCGCAGAGCCTGGAAGGGCTGGGGCTGACGGCGCGGCGCCGGCAACTGGCGGGCGAACTGTCCGGCGGCTGGAAGCAGCGCTTGGCGTTGGCGGCGTGTTTGATCCATCAGCCGGCTCTGTTGCTGCTCGACGAGCCAACCGCGGGGGTGGACCCCAAGGCGCGACGCGATTTTTGGGAGGAACTGCACCGACTGGCGGCGGCAGGGGTTACTGTGCTGATCACCACCCATTACATGGACGAGGCCGAGCGCTGCCATAGTCTGGCCTATCTGGCCTACGGCCACCTGTTGACCCGCGGCTCCGTGGCCGAGGTGATCGCGTCTGCCGGTCTGATCACGTGGGAGGTGTCCGGTCCGGGCATGTGGGAACTGGCGTCCACGCTGCGCGGTCAGCCGGGCGTGGAGCAGGTGGCTCCGTTTGGCAACACCTTGCATGTGAGCGGTCGCGACGCGGCGCAACTGGCGGCCGTGGCCCAAGCCTTTGGCGGCGCGGGCCGCACCTGGCGGCAGGTCGAGGCCGGGTTGGAGGATGTCTTCATCCACCTGATGCAAGCGGTTTCCGACAACGGGTCGTCATGAGCCTCCGCAGCTTCAGTCCGGGCCGTTGCTGGGCGGTGGTGGTCAAGGAATTCATCCAGATGCGCCGCGACCGGCTGACCTTCGGCATGATGGTGGGCATCCCGCTGCTGCAGCTTGTTCTGTTCGGCTACGCCATCAACCTGAATCCGAAACACCTGCCCACGGCGGTGTGCGCGGCGGATCACGGCCCGTTTGTGCGCTCGCTCCTCTGGGCGCTGCGCAACAGCGATTACTTTGCGGTCGTGCGGGTGGTGGAGACGGAGGCCGAACTGCATGCGTTGCTCCAGCGTGGCCGGGTGCAGTTCGGCGTCACCATCCCCGAGAACTTCACCCGCCGTCTCCTGCGCGGAGAGCGCCCGGCGCTGCTGGTCGAGGCGGACGCGACGGATCCGGCGGCCACCGGCTACGCGTTGGCGGCGCTGGACAGTCTGTCCGGCCTCGCGCTGGAACGGGACCTGAAAGGGCCGCTGGCGGGGCTGCGATTGCGGCCGGGACCGGTCGCCGTGCGGGTGCACCGCCTCTACAACCCGGACATCATGACCCAGTACAACGTGGTGCCGGGGTTGCTGGGCGTGGTGCTCACCATGACCATGGTCATCATCACGGCGCTGGCCATCACCCGCGAGCGCGAGCGGGGCACGATGGAAAACCTGCTGGCCATGCCCGTGCGTCCGGCCGAGGTGATGCTTGGCAAGCTGGTGCCCTACATCCTGGTGGGCTACGTGCAGGCGGGATTGATTCTGCTGGCGGCGCGATTTCTTTTTCGTGTGCCCCTGCTGGGCAGCGTGCCGCTGCTGCTGGCGGTGATGTTTGTGTTCATCCTGGCCAACCTGGCGATGGGTATCACCTTTTCGACCCTGGCGCGGAACCAGCTTCAGGCCGTGCAGATGGCGTTCTTTTACTTCTTGCCCAATCTCCTCCTGTCCGGGTTCATGTTCCCGTTCCGGGGGATGCCGGGCTGGGCGCAGGCGCTGGGCGAGGTGCTGCCGCTGACGCATTTTCTGCGGATCGTGCGCGGGGTGCTGCTCAAGGGCAACGGGCTGCGCGAGATCGCGCCAGACCTGTGGCCCATCGCGCTGTTCCTGGGGGTCATGCTCACTGTGGCCATCAAACGCTACCGTCAAACGCTGGATTGAGATTCCCGAGACTGTCATGAAACCCTCGCTTCTGCCCTTGCTGCCCGCGGCCGTGCTGGGGCTGCTGACATCGGGCTGTCACCGCCCGCCGTCCGAGCCGCCGCACCGCGTGGTGCTCGTGGAAGAGGCCCGCCGGCTGCGGGACCTGCCCCTGGAGCGGGTGCAGACCTACCTCGGCGTCATCCGCGGCGAAAACGAAACTGACCTGAGCTTCAAGGTGGGGGGCATCCTGGAACTGATCGGTCCCGCCCCGGGCCGCTCCTGGGGCGAGGGGGACCGCGTGGAGCGCGATCAGATCCTCGCCCGGCTGGTCCAGGTGGACTTCGCCGCCGAGCGCGACTCGGCCGCCGCCCGGCTGGAACTGGCCCGCAGCCGATTCCAGCGCGCCGAGCAATTGCTGCGCGACCAAGCCATCTCGCCGCAAGAGTTCGACGTCATCAAGGCGGCGCGGGACGAGGCCGAGGCGGCCTTCGAGCGCGCCCGTCAGGCATTGCTGGACTCCACCCTGCGCGCCCCCTTTGCCGGACACGTTCTGGCGCGGCTGGCCAGCCCGGGCGAAACCGTCCTGCCCGGCCGTCCCGTTCTGCGCGTGGCCGACCTGAACACCGTGTCCGTGGAACTGGGTGTGCCGGATCGGCTGGTGGCCCAAATCCAACCCGGCCAGCGCATCCCGGTCCTGGTAAACACGCTGGAGGGACGGCGGTTTGAAGGCGAGGTGTCCGAGGTGGGCGTGGCGGCCCGGGAAAGCTCGCGCCTGTTCAAGGTCGTGCTCAAGGTGCCCAACCCCGGCGGGGAATTGCGCCCGGGCATGACCGCCTCGGTCAGCCTGCGCGAGCCGCCCCGCTTCGGGCCGGATGCCGTGCTGGTGCGCTTGTCCGCCCTCGTCGGCCGGGCGCAATCCGTCGGCCCCGCCCCGGACACGCCGCCTCTGGCGGTGTTCGTGGTGGATGACCAGGGCGTGGCGCGGGAACGTCCCGTGCGCACCGACGAGATCATTCGCAGCTCGGTGGTCATTATCGAGGGGCTGCGTCCGGGCGAGCGGGTGGTGGTGGCGGGCGCCAGCCAACTGCAGGACGGTGAACCGGTGGAGGCCCGCTTGGTTGCGACGACCGGTTCCGCGGGAGGGGCGCCATGAGTCCGGCCGTCGCGTCCGGCGCGGAGGCCCGGGGCGGTCTGGCGCGTTATTTCGTGGAACACCGCGAGGTGGGGTGGCTGGCGCTGGTGGCCGTTCTGGTTTGGGGCGTGGTGGCCTACACCCAACTGCCCCAGCAGGAAGACCCGAAGATTCCCGACCGCCGGGCGGTGCTGGTGACGCGCTTTGCCGGCGCCAGCCCGGACAAGGTCGAGGAACTGGTCACCCGCAAGCTGGAGGAAAAACTCAACGAGCTGGAGTCCCTTGAGGAACTGACCTCACAGTCACGGTTGGGCGTGTCGGTGATTTACCTCACCCAGCGACCGGGCCGCCGCGCCGTGGTCGAACAGGAGTGGGACCGCGTGCGCGCCAAACTGGCCGAGGTGCACCTGCCGGCTGGTTGCGAGCGGCCGGTGCTGGATACGGACTTCGGCAACACGGTCACTTTGTTGTTTGCAGTGGTGAGTCCGCCGGCCAGCGAGGGCGCGGTGCGCGCCCGGGTCGAACTGGTGCGGCAGCGACTGGCCTCACTGCGGAGCGGGGACCCGCCCGCCGGACGTGCGGCGGCGCTGGCCTTTTTCCCGCCGGACGTCGAGTCCAGCTACCGCGCGCGACTCCTGCACCAATTCATCGAGGGGTTGCTGGCCGCGGGGCTGGCCACCGGCCCGCCCCGGACGGATCGGGGCGAGAGTTTCATCCTCGCGGATTTCCCCACCGCCGCGGATCGCGCGCGGCTTGAGGCCCACCTGCGCGAATTTCAACGTCAAGTGGCCGGTACCGACGGGGAGTTGCACCCGGACTTTCTGGGCGGGGTGATCCTGATGGGCGAGGATGACGAGGCCGAACTGGCGCGGCGGGTTCGTTCGATCACTCCGCCCCGCTACACCTACCGGCAATTGGAGCAGGCCGCCCAGGCGCTGCAGGACGACCTCAAGCAGGTGACCAGCGTGGGGCGCGTGCGCCAGATCGGCACCGTGCCCGAGACCGTGTACCTGCTGTACTCGTTGCTCAACGTCGAGGGCTATCGCCTGGACCCGACGCTGGTCCTCGAAGCCATTGCCACGCGCAACGCCGTCATTCCCGGGGGCGCGCTGCGCACCGAGGGACAAAGTTTTCCCGTGCGATTAAGCGGGGAATTCGGGACCCCGGATCCCTTGGATGGGCGGCGGGAATTTACCGAGGACCTGCGCAGCACCGTCATTGGCGTGGTGGGACCGCGCGGGTTGGAGCCGCGGGGGCGGGGAGCCGCCGGCGCCCTGCCGGTGTATCTGCGGGACCTGTTCGAGGTGCGCCGCGGCTATGAGAATCCGGTGAGCTTCCAGGTGGAGGTGTTGCGCCGCGAGGCGCCGGACGCGCCGCTGACCGAGCACCGCGCCGTGTTGCTGGCCGTGGAAATGAAGACTGGCCACGTCATCGGACGGTTCAACCGCCAGGTGCAGGCGGTGGTCGAGAACTTCCGGCGCGCCGGACCGCCGCGGCTGCCCGAGGGGGTGGAAATCCTGACCCTGTCCGACCAGCCGCGGGCTGTGTCCCAGCGCATCGGCCTGTTTCTCGCGTGCTTCTTCAAGGCGGTGATCATGGTGGTGCTGGTGGCCCTGTTTTTGATGGACTGGCGGGCGGCGCTGGTGGTGGCCGCTGCCATCCCGCTGACGGTGGCGCTGACCGTGGGCGGTATGCATCTGCTGGGGGTGCCGCTGCACCAGATTTCCATCGCCTCGCTGATTCTGGCGCTGGGGATGTTGGTGGACGACCCGGTGGTCGCCGCAGACGGGATCAACCGCGAGCTGGCACAGGGCCGTCCGCGCGGGCTCGCAGCCTGGCTGGGTCCGTTCAAACTGCGCCGGGCGATCCTCTTTGCCACGATCATCAACTGTGTGGCCTTTCTGCCGCTGCTGTTGTTGCCGGGCGACAAGGGGGCGTTTATCTGGGCCCTGCCGGTGGTGGTTACCCTCTCGCTGGTGGCCTCGCGCCTAGTTTCCATGACCTTCGTGCCGCTGTTGGGATATCACCTCCTCCGCGGCCAAAAGGGGCTGGAAGCCGGCGGGGACATTCGCGCCTTTCCGCTTTTCCGAGCCGTGGACCTTGCCTTGAGCCGGCAGTTGCCGCGGTATCGCGGCTGGTTGCAGCGGTCGCTGGAGCGGCCGGGGCGCACGTTGCTTGCCGCCTACGGGTTGCTGGGGCTGAGTTTCGGCTTGGCGCCCTTTCTCGGGCAGCAGTTCTTCCCGCCGGCGGAGCGCAACCAGTTGCTCATTGACATCGAATTGCCCGAGTCCGCTTCCGTGGCGCAGACCCGCGAGGTGGCGCGCGAGGTGATTCGCCATCTGCGGGAACAGCCGGAGATCCGAAGCGCGGCGGTCTTTACCGGGGGCGGCGCGCCGCGATTTTATTACAATCTCCGGCACCGCGAGCCGGCGCCGTTTCTGGCGCAGGTGTTGGTGAACACCGACCGGGCGTCGGACGTGCCGGTAATGTTGCCGCGCCTGCGCGAGCGGCTGGACCGCGCCGTGGCCGGCGCCCGCTGCGTGGTCAAACAACTGGAACAGGGCCCGCCGGTGGAAACGCCCATCCAAATCCGCCTCACCGGCCCGGACCCGGATACCCTGCGCCGGCTGGGCGATCAGGTGGCCGGGGTGCTGCGCCAGGCCGGCGCGTATCAGGTGCATGACGACCTGGGCCGCCGCCTGCCGACGCTGCGGATTGACGTGGACCAGGACCGGGCCAACTCGCTGGGGATCAACAACGCCCTGGTGGGCCGGCTGGTGCGTTCCGCTTTCCACGGCCTGCCGGTGACCGAGCTGCGCGACGGGGACCATCTTATCCCCGTGGTGGTGCGTCTGCGGGCCGAGGAGCGCAACGAGGTGGACAAGATTCTCACCCTCTACGTGCGCTCGCTCCAGGATGAACTGGTGCCCTTGAATAACTTGGCCACGCTGCGATTACAGCCCGAGTACGCCTCCCTGGCGCACTTCAACCAGCTCCGCGCGGTGACCGTCAAGGCTTTCGCCCACGTGGGCGAACTGCCCTCCCGGGTGGTGGCCCGGGCCCGGGCGGAATTGGACCGCCTGCCGTTGCCCCCGGGCTACCGCCTGGAGTACGCCGGGGAAGAAAAGGAACTGCGGCAAAGCCGGGCGGAAATGGGCATGGTGATGGCGGTCTCGCTCGCGCTGATCCTGGTCACGCTGGTGGTGCAGTTCCGCTCGGTGATGAAGGCCGTGGTGGTGTTGCTGACCGTCCCGCTGGGACTGATCGGTGCCTTTGTCGGACTGACGCTGTTTGGCGCGCCCCTGGGCTTCATGGCCCTGCTGGGCATCGTGAGCCTGGCGGGGGTGATCGTCAGCCATATCATTGTGCTGAGCGATTTCATCGAGGAGGCCCGCGCGGAGGGGATGGAACTGCGGGACGCGCTGATTCAGGCCGGCCTGGTGCGGCTGCGCGCGGTGCTGGTGACCGTACTGGCCACCGTGGGCGGTCTGATCCCGCTCGCCGTCATCGGCGGGGAACTGTGGCGGCCGCTGACGGCGGTGCACATCTTCGGCCTGCTGCTGGCCACGGCCCTGACGCTGGTCGTGCTGCCGACGTTGTACTATTGGTGTGCCACGCGCCTGCGGTGGATCCGGTAGAACCGGAAGCCGGAGGCGGCCATTGGGTATGGGCGCCAGCCGACGCAACCAGCCTTCCACTCGCCCGCCGGGACCAGCCCTGGTCCTGAGCATTACGCTCATTACACTGCTCGGCTGGGTGGGGAGCTGGTGGCTGCGGGACCGTCGCGAACATCGCCACGATGCGGTCATCCTGGAAGCTGCACGCCGCTATGGCCTGGATCCGGCGCTCATCAAGGCCGTGGCCTGGCGGGAGAGCCGGTTCAACGCCGGGGCTCGTGGCGCGGCGGGGGAAATAGGATTGATGCAGGTCACCGACCCGGCGGCCCAGGAATGGGCGGAAGCCGAGGGAGTTTATCCGCTGCCGGAGGAACACCTATTGGATCCGCGGACCAATGCCCTGGCCGGCACGTGGTATCTGCGCAAGCTCCTCCAGCGTTACGCTCACACCGACCAACCGTTGGTGTTTGCCCTGGCGGATTACAACGCCGGACGCGGCAACGTGCTGAAGTGGGCCCGGGCCGAGGCCGCCACCAACGGCGCGGCGTTTCACGCCGCCATCGGCTTTCCTTCCACACGCGCCTACGTGACCGCCGTGCTGGAACGGCGGGAGCTGTATCGGACACAGTTCCGCTGAGCCAACCCGCGGGGAATAACTGTATGCGCCCCGGAGGGGCGCTTTGCGGTTCGGCTTTAGCCGGTCACTCTGAAATGTCCCCTCAGTCCCGGGACAGAGGCAACCGCGCGTCAGCGGAAGATAGATTGGCGCGAAAGGAAACCGGACAACGTGGCCTCGCCGCTGCGCCGGATGACCTCGCGATCCCAGACCTCCACCGGCGAAGTGGTTTCCGGGAAACGGGCCACGACCCGGCGCTGCGGTAGGTGCGAGCCGGTCACCGCCGTTTTCCCGGGTTTGGTCCGAGAGGACTTGGCGGTCTTGGCCTTCCTGGCCGGCTTGGCCTTGCAACAACCGGCACTTTCCGCGCAACAACCGGCGACCGTGCAACCGGTGACCGGGACGGTTTTGTCCCGCACGGCGGATTCAGACCAAACGGACGGAAGGGCCAGGGTCAGCGCGCCGAGCACGACCGCCAGCCCGCTCCACCGTCGGGAGGTCGGGTTCAGAAAACGGGTCTTCATGGACAGTAAAATGGCCCCGGACCGGTTCGCAGGCAAGCGGGGCGGGGCCTCCGGCGAGGCGGCCGACACGGTCAATCCAGCACCTTGATGCGGGCGTTGCGGATTTGCACCGGGGTGTCATCGCGGCTGAGTTCCTGAAAGCCGAGGCGACCGCGGCGGGGACGATCCTTCAACGGAGGCGCTTCGGTCCCGTCGTGGCGCCGGGGCCGTGCGGTCTGGGCGCGCAGGTCCACGTCGAGGATGAGTTCCCCGTTGAGCACGACTTTCAGCTCGTGGCCCACGCAGGCGATTTCGTACTTGTTCCACTCGGTGGGGCGGTACACCTGGCGGCGGGGCGCGACCGCGCGATACAGCGCGCCGGTCAGTTCGTCCGGACGGGCATCGGGGTTGTAGCGGAGGTCGGCCATCTGCAGTTCCATGCCCTCGAAGGCCGGGTCGCCCGCGGGCGGCGCGCGCAGGGCCAGTCCGCTGTTGCCCCGTTCGCCCAGTTTGAATTCGAACTCGAGGATGAAATCCCCATACTCGCGTTCGCTCAGCAGCCAGCTCCCGCGCGGTTGTCCGGCAATGAGCACGCCCTGTTCCACGCGCCACTGCGGGTTGCCCTCGGCCGGCCGGCTCACGTCGTTCCAGGCGCGCACCACCCAGCCCGCGGGCGGGCCGTCCGCGGGGAACAGCGGTTGGAATTCGGGTTCGGTGCGGACGCTCCGACAGCCCGTTACCATCAGCAATGCCAGGGGCAACAGGCCGGAGATCAGGGTGCGAGGTGACATGCCGCACGGCTACCGCGACTCGGACAGCCTGTCAAAATCGAAGTGGGTATTGACGCCGACGGAGTGTCAGCGGGACGTCGCCTCAGCGGTCTCCGACCGACCGGGCCATCTGGTGGAAAGCCAGAGGTCAATTGGCCCTCGCGTCATCAACCGGGACCCGCCGGGAATTGGAGTACGGGGGCCGAAATGGACAGGCTGCATCCCGCAAGAGCAGAGGCGGTCGCCACCTTACGGCTTGGCGGGCCACAGCATCAGCCCCGTTCCGGTCCAATGCCCGAAAGAAGTCAGATCAAGCTTGGGCAGGGGGATGTCGCGCCAGAACTGGAGCATGTGCAGGTCCAGGATGTCGTCCCAGACCACCCAGGCAGGGGAGCGACGGGGCAGCTCCACCAGTCGCCGGTAGAGTTCCGGTTCGAAGCGTCCGTCCTTGGGACCGTCCAAGAAAAGCAGCGTGGCCGCTTCCAGCAGCGCGGCCTGTTGATTGAAAAACGCGGGCTCCGCCAGATTGCCCAGCACCTGAACCAACCGGCCGTCCCGGAAGTCTTCTGCCCGGAGGACCGTTTCCGGGATGCGATCCCAGGCAATCAAGTCAAAGGTCACCACCCGGCCCTCGGCCGGCAGGTGTTGTTTGAGGGCGAGGGCGGAAAGACCGGTGAAGGTGCCCACTTCCACCACGGTACCCGGTTGGAGCAGGTCCACCAACGCCGCCAGCAACCGGTAATGTTCGCCCGGCCAGAGGTCCGGCCAGCGCGGTCCCATCGGGATACGGGTGCTGATCGGTGTCAGGTCCACGTCCAGGGCGCGGCGCGCAGCCTCCAGGGCCAAGAGGACCAGTTCCCGGGTGGGCGCCCCCGGCCGGTCATCCAGACTGCTGACGTAGGTGCGCTTGACATGGCGGGCCCGCACCGGTGGCCGGATCGCAAGAGCGGAGATTTTCATTTTTCCCTGCATGCCCAGCCGGAAACGGGTTGGCAAGCCCGGGCGCAGGTCCGCCCCGTCGTCGAACCAGTGTGGTGCAGGCATCTTGCCTGCTTGAGATATAGCCCGGCTTATTTTGCAGACTGGAAGCCTGCACCACAAAGCCCGGCGGGCTGGGACCGCCCGCCCTACCAGCGGTGGGTTGCCCAAACCTCAGGTATGGGGCGCTCTCCGAACGCGCCGGTTTCCTCCGCGTCTTCCGCGTGGTCTACGGGGTGGAATCTGCCGGGCTGTCCCAGCCTACCGTACCGGCAAGGCATAGACCAATTGCCGTCGCGTGCGCCGGATTCCAGATACTCGGAAAAAGGCCGGGTACGAAGGGAAGTCGGGGGCTTACCGGGCCTCGCTTTGGGGGGAAATGGCGAAGGCCACCTTTTGCACGCCGGCCCGTCGCACCATGTCCAGCACCGCGATGACCGCGCCGTGGCTGGCGTCCTTGTCGCCGCTGATGTACACGGGCAGGTTGGTGTTGGCTTGGAATTTGTTCGAGATGTAGGTGTAGGCCTCGGCCAGGGTCACCCGCTCTTTTTCGATGTACACGTCGCCCAGCTTGTCCACTGTAAGGTTGAGGATGTCCGGCTTGAGGTCGCGCTTGGCTTGGGTGGCCGTGGGCAGGTCCACGCGGATGGATTGCAGCCGGATCATGCTCAGGCTCGCCATCATGAAAGAGGCGAGCAGGAAGAACATGATGTCAATCAGGGGGATGATCTCGATCCGGGCCTTCTTATGGGGCAGTGGGGTGCCGATTTTCATGGGCGCGGGCGGCCGGAAAGCCGGGGGGCGGTGGAAACAGCCGCGTCAGGTCTGAAGGACTTCCCGGGACGCGGCGGCGGCGGCCGGGGTGTCCGCGCCGTTGCGCTGGCGGGCGGCGTTGACCATCACTTCCAGGTTGGTGGCCGCGGTTTCCAGCTCGAACTGGAGCTTGACCGTCTTGCTGGTGAAGTAGTTGAAAGGAATCAGGGCGATGATGGCAATGGCCAGACCGCAGGCCGTGGCGATGAGCGCCTCCCCGATGCCGCCGGTGACCTTTTGTACGGCCAGCTCTGCATCACCGATGGCGGTGAAGGTCTTCATCAGACCGGTCACCGTGCCCAGCAGGCCGAGCAACGGCGCCAACGTCACGAGGGTGTCCATGACCGTGAGGAAGCGACCGGCCCGGCGCAATTCCACTCCGGCCGCCACCTGCAGGGCGCCTTGGAGGGAATAATGCACGTGGTTCAGCCCGTGCCAGATCATCCGGAGCACGGGGTCTTTCGAGTTGGTGGAGAGCCGGGAGGCCTCCTGGAAATTGCCGTTTTCCATGCAGGCCAGCACCTTTTCCAAAGTCTCGGGATCGCGGCGCGAGCTTTGGACGATCCACCAGATGCACCGCTCGCCAATGACACACACGGCCACAATGGCGGTGACCAGGATCGGCCACATGATCGGACCGCCCGCTTCAAACCACTCGAGAACAATGTTCGCCAGCATAGGTTGTTTGTTTGCGTTAAATCGACATCGGCCCGCCCGCCCGCTGTACGGGCGAAACTGGGCAGGTTAAGTTCTTCGGGCAGGGGGCGTCCACAGCGGAGTTGGGTGGTTGGGTTTAGTAGGCCCGCATTTCGTATTCCCAGGTGTACTTGCGCGGCTCGCCGATGGGATCGAAGCGCCATCGGGTGCGGACATGCTGGAGGACCCGTTGGTCCAGTTCGCGGATGCCTGACGAACGCCGGATTTCCACCAAGGTTTTGGTGCCGTCGGCCGCCACCTCGATGTACAGCTCCAGGGATGCGGATTCGCCGGATTTGATGAGGTTGGGGATGAACGGGGGATTGGGGAAGATGCCGGGGGGGCCGCCCTTGCCCCGCGTCATCCGGATCACCGCCACCTGCGGAGCCGGGGTGGTCTGTGGCGGCGGGGGACGGCGCAACACCGCCGGCGGTGCGGAAGCCATGGCGACGTTGGGCGCCACCAGGACCGGTCCCTCCACGGGGACGGAAAACACCACGTTGGCGCTGGCCGGGGCCACCACGATAGGGGTGTAGGTATCCGGCGGCGCCTCGGGCATGGCTTCTTCCATCACCTCGGGCTCATCGGGCGGCGGGGGCGCCTCCGGCGGGGGCGGCAGTTCCACCGGCATGAATTCCGGAATCTCCGGCAGCGGCTTTTCCGTAACGACCGGCGCCTTTACGATGCCCACCACGCCGATGATCAGGAACGACGCGAAAATGGAATTGGCATAGGCGTACTTCGCGTAGCTGTCCCGCGAGGAGGATGGCAGACAGAACTGCGCTATGTCCGATTTGAGCTCGTACTGCGTGGCGGACGCTTCGGTCGTCATACCCGTTGGTGCGACTCCGTCGCATGGGCGGGCCCCGGTGTGCTCACGGCCCGCGTCCCGGCGGTCCGGATGCCGGACGGCCCCGGTCGTCCAAACAGGGCGAGTTTAAGACGACTTTGGCGCGACGCAACGGCGAAGATAAAAGGGGTACGGTCAAGGGCCGCATCGGACCCGGTTTCAAACAGACCGACGCACGATGGCGATTGCAACGGCACGTTTCCTATTCCCCCCCAACCAGTGCGTGGAGAAAGCCACGAGCACCGCGTCAAACCTCCGGCCGGCCGGAGAGCGCGGCCTTACGCCGTCCGGCTCGCAGGCGGACAGTCCGCCGGCGTTGGAGGTCCCCCAAGTCCCTGGTGAACGGTCGCAGGCTGCGTCAAGTTGGGGCCGGGTGTGACAGCAGGCAGGTGGTCCACTGCTGGAGGTGTGCTCATAAAGAAATTCAGAGGCGCCCATCGCCACAATCGTCGCCAAAAAATATGTTGACGGGAATGACCTTCAGGCGTACACGAAGCTAAGTTTATGAAAAACTGGGCAATTCTCATGGGACGAGTTCAAGCAACCCGTAAAGTTCCCCCGTTCCTCCTGGCCGCCGTGCTGGCTGTGGTTTGGGTTCTGCCCGTGCGGGTCGGCGTGGCGGCCGAGCCGCCTACGGAACTCGAGCCGGACGAAGCCGAAGTGGTGGGTTTGGCCCTTCTGAATCTCAGCCCCACCGAACTGCGAGTGAGCCGCGTGCTGGAGACCGGGCAATTGAAAATCGAATGGGAGGGCGAGGGCTGGCTCCAAACCGCGGAATTGCCCGAGGGGCCCTGGGAAGATGTCGAAGGCGGCAGACGCAGCCCCGTGGTGGTGGACCCTGCAGAGCTGGGGCGGTTTTTGCGCCTGTCCCGCGCCGCCTGGGAGGCGGCCCTGAGCGCCGCGGCTGCGGATTTCCGCGCCTTGGGGGGGATTGGGATTCCGGTGCTGACGATGGTGCCGGTGGCCAGTACCATGTGCCCCGCGCTGGCCACAAAATGTCCGCCTTTGCCCACGGCCTGCCCGGCGGCAAACACCCTTTGTCCGGTGGTGGAGACCCGCTGCCCGGCTTTGCAAACCGGCTGTCCCTCGACTCAAACGGTTTGTCCGGCGGTGGCGACCGTTTGCCCGGCGATCGAAACGCAGTGTCCGACGGTGGAAACGCACTGCCCGCCGATTCAGACTCGCTGTCCGGCGGTTGAAACGCAATGTCCGACCGCGGAAACGCGCTGTCCGCCGATTGCCACCGCCTGTCTTGTGGCGGACACCGCCTGTCCGCCGGTGGAGACCAAATGTCCCAGTGTCGAAACCCAATGCCCCCCGTTGGAAACCGCCTGCCCGGCCATTCCCACCGCCTGTCCGGCCGAATTGACCAAGTGTCCGACGGCGGAAACGCGATGTCCTATCGTCCCGACCCGGTGTCCCGTGCTGGAGACGCGGTGTCCGCCAGTGCCCACCACCTGCCCGGCCCGCGCCACGCGCTGCCCGCCGGTCGAAACGCAGTGTCCGGTGGCTGAGACACGCTGTCCGCCGGTGCCGACGCGGTGCGAATTAAAGCCCACGGTTTGTCCGCCGGTGGAGACCCGGTGCCCGCCCAAGGAGACCGGTTGTCCGGTGGCCGAAACGCGGTGCCCGCCGATCCAAACCCGGTGCCCGGAACAGCTCACGGCCTGTCAAGCGGCCGAAACCATCTGCCCACCGGTCGAGACCCGGTGTCCGCCAGCGGTGACCCAATGTCCGGTGGCCGAGACCCATTGCCCGCCGGTGCCCACGGCCTGTCAGTTGCTTGAAACGCGGTGCCCGCCGGTCGAGACTCAATGTCCGCCGCTCCTGACCAAGTGTCCGCCGGTGGAGACCCGCTGCCCGCCCGTCCAAACTCAGTGTCCGCCCACCGCCACGTTGTGCCAGGCTGCGGAGACGCAGTGCCCGGCGGTGGAAACTCGCTGTCCGCCTGCCGAGACCAAATGTCCGGCGGTCGAGACCCGCTGTCCGGTGGCTTTGACCCGCTGTCCGCCTGTGGAAACCCGGTGCCCGCCCGCGGCCACACAGTGCCCGCCGGTCGAGACTCGCTGTCCGGCGGTCGAAACCAAATGTCCGCCGGAGGCGACCAAGTGTCCGCCGGTGGAAACGGCTTGCCGCGCGGTCGTCACGGTTTGTCCGGCGGCGCTTACCACCTGCCCGCCTGTGGCGACGCAATGCCAAGGGGTGGAAACGGTTTGTCCGGCGGTGGAGACCCGCTGCCCGCCCAAGGAAACCGTCTGCCCCATCCAAGAAACCCGATGCCCGTCCGCGGAAACCCAATGTCCGCCGGTGGTGACCCGGTGCGTCGGCAAGGAGACGGTCTGTCCGGCCATCGAGACCCAGTGTCCGTCTTTGGAAACACGGTGTCCGCCCGTGGAGACCAAGTGCCCGCCGATCCAGACCCAGTGCCCGCTGACGGCCACAGTCTGCCAGATGGCGCCAACGGTCTGCCCGGCTTTGGCTACCCATTGCCCGACGGTGGAGACCCGCTGCCCGCCGCAGGAAACCCGCTGTCCGCCCGAGTTAACCCACTGTCCGGTACTAGAGACCCGGTGCCCGATGACGCAAACCCAGTGTCCGCCGCTGCCCACGGCGTGTGACGCGCGCGACACGGTTTGCCCGGCAATCGACACCAAGTGCCCGGCTACGGAAACCAAATGTCCGCCGGTCGCAACCCGGTGCCCGCCACTTCAAACGCAGTGTCCAGCGATTGACACGCACTGCGGAGCGGACGATGGACACGCACTGCGGAGCGGCCCTGGCCACGCGCTGTCCGCCGGTCGAGACCCAGTGTCCACCGGTGCAAACCAAGTGTCCGGTCTCCAAGACCCAGTGCCCGCCCTTGGCCACGGTCTGCCAAGCTGCGGATACGATCTGCGGGGTGTTGGCCGCCACGCGGTGTCCGCCCACCGTGACGGTCTGTCCGCCGGCTGCCACGCAATGCCCCGCTGTGGCCACGCAATGTCCGCCGGCGCCGACCCAGTGTCCGCCGCAGGCCACGGTCTGCCCGCCAGCGCTGACGCAATGTCCGCCGGCCGCCACCAAGTGTCCGCCGCAGGTCACCGCCTGCCCGCCGCAGGTCACCGCCTGCCAGATTGTGGCCACGGTTTGTCCGGTTGCCGCGGCGGCCACTCAATGCCCGGCAGTAGCGACGGCCTGTCCGCCCACGGCCACGGCTTGTCCGCCCAATCCCACCATCTGTCCGGCGGAGGTTACCAAGTGCCCGCAGGTCGCCACACGGTGTCCTCCTGTTCATACCGCCTGTCCGCCGATGGAAACCCGTTGTCCGGTGAAAGAAACAATCTGCCCGGTGGTGCTGACCAAATGTCCGCCACTGGAAACCCGCTGTCCGGCTGCAGAAACACAATGCCCGCCCGTCCACACCCAGTGTCCGGCAGTGGCCACGGAATGCGCGGCCCTACCGACACACTGTCCGGCGATTGAGACGCAGTGTCCGCCACTGGAAACCCGCTGTCCGGTGGTGGAGACCCGCTGCCCGCCGTTGGAGACGAAGTGTCCGGAGGCGGCGACGCATTGCCCGCCGATGTTGACGCAGTGTCCGGCCCTGCCGACCGAGTGCGTGGCGGTGGAGACACAGTGTCCGCCATTGGAGACGCGATGCCCGATTGCGGAGACGTGGTGTCCGCCGGTAGAGACCCGCTGCCCGCCGTTGGAGACGAAGTGTCCGGAGGCGGCGACGCATTGCCCGCCGGTGTTGACGCAGTGTCCGGCCCTGCCGACCGAGTGCGTGGCGGTGGAGACACAGTGTCCGCC
>FWPU01003486.1_pt1 | contig 39519 bp, 35 predicted proteins | sample 2228361 | NCBI WGS metagenome assembly FWPU01 (sample SAMEA103939777, study PRJEB20133) | metagenome | reverse complement strand
ATGTCAAGTAAAAAATAACATACTTACTTAAATCGGATTTCTTTAATGATATTGCAGACATTTAGAAAAGTGAAGGTGGGCAAGGGAAAAAGACTGGTTGACGGAAATCGTTGAATTATATATATTAAATTAATAAGTGAAAAAGGGGGAAGAGTGCAATATATCTTTTGGCAAGTGATGGGGCAGTTTTTTACTGGAGAATTAGCCAGTGGTTTTCGAGGTAGCGTCATTGATTTGGTTCTCTATTCCGGACCAGTGGTGAAGGGGGTTCTGGTAATTCTCCTCTTTTTCTCAATTTTTTCATGGGCAATTATTTTTTCCAAGATGCGTCTAATTAAACGGGCGGCAGACGAATCGCGCGCTTTTCTGCGCCTCTTTTGGGAAGGAAAGCAACTTTCTTCTATCTTTGCTGATTCAAAAAAACTGCGTTTTAGCCCGACCGCAGAAATTTTTCGGGCCGGATATGTTGAATTGACCAAGCTTAGCCAAGCAACCCATAATCCCGATAATCCTACGCGAGAGGCTGATTTAACCGCTTTGGGCATTGAATTAGGTGGCATCGATAATATCAGCCGGGCCATGCGCCAGGCAGCCACTTCAGAAATGACCAAGTTAGAAAGGGCATTAGGGTTTTTGGCCACGACAGGTTCCACTACTCCCTTTATCGGTCTTTTTGGCACAGTGTGGGGCATCATGGATGCTTTTCGAGGGATTGGATTGCGCGGTTCAGCCACCTTGGCTGTAGTGGCTCCAGGTATTTCGGAAGCCTTAATCGCTACAGCCGCTGGTTTGGCGGCCGCTATTCCGGCGGTGGTGGCTTATAATTATTATGTAAATAGAATCAAAGTTTTGAATGCCGAAATGGAAAATTTTTCGGCGGAGTTTTTAAATATCATCAAGCGGCACTTTTTGAAAGCTTAAAAAATCGGAAAATTTTTTTAGACTTACAGCCGAAATTTATTATGCCCACACCCCAAAGTGAAAATAGAGTAATGAGCGAGATCAATGTTACGCCCTTGGTGGATGTAATCTTGGTCTTGCTCATCATCTTTATGGTCACAGCTCCCATGATGCAGCAAGGGATTGATGTGGATTTACCGCAGACCACCTCTAAACCTATTGAGGGACAAGAGGAACGGATCGTAATTACCATAAATGCTAAACAAGAGGTTTTTATTAATCAAGAAAAGGTTGATCCCTTGTTGCTCCGACGCAAACTGCAACAATCAGGAGCAGCGAAATTTAACCGGGAGGTATTATTACGAGCCGATCGCCGCGTGCCCTATGGATTTGTAGTGCAAACTATGGCGGAGATCAAGAATGCTGGAATTGAAAAATTGGGTATGGTCACTGAACCTTTGGTGGAAAAGAAATGAAGACCTCTCCTAATTTGTATCTCCAGCAACAACTCAGCTACTCGCCTGCGGTAGGTAAGATGTTCTTTCTCTCCTTAAGTTTGCACGTTTTAGCTATCGGCGCCATGTTATTCCTCCCTAACTTAGCTTCCCAAAGGACCTTTTACTCTCCTGTATATTCTGTTCGTCTGGTAAGTCCTTCGGCCACTTTACCTGTAAAAAAAGAACTAATAAAGGCCAAGAGTTCGCTACCAACTCTTTCTGCGCCAACAAAGATCCAGGAAAAGACAATAGTTAAAGAAAAAGAAAAACCTATTTCTCTAGCCCCTGCAAAGAAAGAAGAGGAGACCCAAAAGAAAATAGAAGAAGCCATTGCCCGGATCCGGCAACGTCAGGAAGGAAAAAGCGTGGAGTCAGCCATTGAACGTTTGCGCAGACAAAAAGAAGAAAAGGATACCGAAGAGGCTATTGAACGAATCCGCCGTTCCAAAGAAGCAGAGCAGATAAGTTCCGCCATCGAAGAAATTCGACATCGGGTGACTATCGGGAGTAGGGGCGCGACAGAATCAAATGGGGTAGCTAGCGGCGCCCCAAGTGGGATAATGTCTATTAAGCATAAGCTCTATTATAATTTAATATGGCAAAGGATTCGCAGCGTTTGGGTACTTCCGGAAGAAGCTTTGCGGGGAAAGAAGAACTTAGAGACAATTATCGCCATTCGCATTGCCAAAGACGGTCAGATTGAGGAAATGTATTTTGAAAAAAAGTCGGGGGACCCTTATTTGGATGAGTCTTGTTGGCGGGCAATCAAAAAAGCAAATCCCCTACCTCCCTTGCCCCCTGGCCTGGAAGGGGATAAATTAGACTTGGGTGTGCGCTTTACGCCAGCGGAGCTTTAGGGATAAACAATGAAAAAGTTATTTTTTTTCCTCTTTTGTTTTCTTATTTTCTCGAGCTGGGGCCTAGATAGATTAGCCGCCAAGATTTATATTGATATTCGCTCACCTTCTTTCCGTAAATTTCCTATCGCTATTGAGCCCTTTTTTTCTTCCGCTCCTGGCCAGCCAGAGATGAGACTAGGGGAACGGGCTACCGAAATCTTAAACAGCGACTTAAATATCTGCGGTTTTTTTAGTCTCTTGGACCTTAGAGAATTAGAAGCCAAGGGTAAGCCTCTTTCTTCTTCAGAAGCTGGGGTACAAGGAAAGAATTTAGAAGGAGATTATTTCCAGAAGATTGCTCAGTTAGGTGCTGAGGCCTTAATTCGGGGAGAGATTACTTACCAAAATAATGCTTTAACCTTGGAGGCGCGTCTTTATGACGTGCTTAAAAAGGAATTGATTGTGGGTAAAAAATATATCGGAGAAATCTCTGACCTTTCCCGTATGGTTCATCGTTTTGCTGATGAGGTTGTTTTAGCCCTCACGGGCGAACCGAGTTTTTTTCAAACTAAAATTATTTTTGTTTCCACTTCCAGTGGTCACAAAGAGATACATCTCATGGATTTTGATGGGCGTAACCAACGGCAGTTGACTAAACATCAATCCATTTGTTTATCTCCCCGTTTTTCTCCTGATGGGGAAAGGATAGTTTTTACTTCCTATAAAATGGGTAATCCAGATCTTTATCTAAAAGATTTGCGCAATGGAGAAGAAAAACGCATCTCGCATTTTCCTGGACTTAATATCTCTCCGGCCTGGGCACCTGATGGGCAGAGATTAGCCTTAACTTTAAGTAAGGATGGAAATCCAGAAATTTACCTGATGAATATTAATGGCTCAGGTTTAACAAGGTTAACCGACCATCCCGCTATTGATGTTTCGCCTAGTTGGTCTCCTGATGGAAAGAAATTAGCTTTTGTTTCTAATCGGGGAGGAAGCCCGCAAATTTACCTTTTGAACCTGACCAGTAAAGAAGTGCAGAGACTTACCTTTGAAGGGAGATATAATACTAATCCGGCCTGGTCACCGCGAGGTGATTTAATAGCTTTTAATTCTTTGATAGACGGCAATCATAACATATGTTTCATACGTCCTGATGGAACAGAATTTCGTATTTTAACCGCCAACATGGGGAGGTGCGAAGCCCCTTCCTGGTCTCCTGATGGACGGCATTTGGTTTTTAATTCCAACCGTGAGGGAGGACCGCATTTATATCTGATAAATCTGGAAGGAACGCAAATAAAAAGGTTGACATTTTCGCGCGGAAGTGATACATATCCTAATTGGTCGCCACGATTTAAAAATTGAGGCTTTTTTTATTCAAATTTTTAAACTAAGGAGGAAGAGATGAAGAGCTCGAAAGTATGGTTAGTTATCTTAATTTCTTTTATGGCTATGACATTCTTAGCCACTGGATGCGCCAAGAAACAGGTGGTAAAAGAAGAAGCGGCTGGCTTGCCCAAAGTGGAAGCAAAAAAAGAAGCACCTGCACCAGCCCCAGTGGCACCAGCGCCACCACCAGCGGCTCCGACTCCTGGGCCAGCGCCGTCACCGCAACCAGCTGCCCCAGCTCCTGCACCGGCTCCAGCTCCCCGAGCAGAAGCTGCACCCTCCAAACCTGTTGCCGAACCTATAGATTTAGCCAGTTTACGCATCCAATTTGCTTTTGATGATTACAACCTATCGACCAAAGCCAAAGAGAACTTAGAAAAATTAGCTACTTGGATGTCCAAAAATCCCAATGAAAAAATTCAGATAGAAGGACACACCTGTGACATTGGTACATCAGAATATAATTTGGCCTTAGGAGAACGGCGGGCCAATAGTGCCAAAAAATATTTAGAAGGCATGGGGATTTCTTCCGCCCGTATTTCGACCATAAGCTATGGAGAGGAAAGGCCAGCTCTCCCCAATACGGATGAGAAAAATCGATCCCAAAACCGCCGTGATGAATTTGTGAAAATAAAATAACTTTTAAGACATGAACTGCCCTCTCCTTTACCTCGGAGAGGGCAAATTTAAAATTAATTATGCTCCACAAAGAAAAAATTATTTGCCTAATTGCATTTTTATTCCTAACTTTTCAGGGATGTGCCTCTCAGAGCGATTTGGAGAACCTGCAGAGGGATACTAATAATAATACCAAGGAAATTCTGGCCCTGCAAAGAAACCTCTACGACATGAACACGGAGTTAAAGAATATTTCTAATAAACTCGATTCCTTGAGTAGAAGAACTGAAGAATTACGGCAAGAATTCACTGCTCTTTCGGCCGCAACCAAGACCAAATTTGCTTCTATTGAAAAGGAAGTTGAAGTAGCGAGTCAGCCCATGCGCCGCTACCAAGCAGACCTCGGCGCACGCATAGATAAGTTGCAGATGGATCTGCAGAATTTAACGGGCCGCTTTGAAGAGACTAAGTACTTTGCCCAGAAAACCTTCGGTGAGACCAAAGAAATCCGTGATACCTACCAACGGAGGTTAGAAGAATTAGAAAACCGGGTAGAGGCGCTAAATAAGAGTTTGGAGAATTGGGAAAAGAAAGGAGCTTGGGCAGAAAAAGAGAGTAAAAGAGAAGAAAAGCCTGAAAGTGAACCACCTAAAGTAGAAGAAAAGATTCCTCCTGCTAAAGAAGAAAGAGTAAAAGAAGCGAAAAAAGTAGAAGTGGAGACTGAAAAACCTCCGGCCACTCCAGAAGAGGCTTATAAGAGAGCTTATGATAACTTTACTAAGGGAGAAATAAAAAGCGCTAAAGAAGGATTCAAAAAGTTTTTAGAAACCTACCCCCAATCCAAATTAGCAGAAAATGCTCATTACTGGTTAGGAGAATGTTATTTTACGGAAAAGAAGTATGAAGAGGCAATCTTAGAATTTGATGAAGTGATCAAGAAATATCCCAAAGGAAATAAAGTTGCGGATGCCTTATATCGACAGGGAATAGCCTTTCTGGAGATGAAGGACACTATCAACGCCAAACTAATCTTGCGTGAAGTCATCAAAAGATATCCGAAATCTGAACAAGCCGCGCGGGCGCGGAAGAAGTTGCAAGAAATCGGGTAACCATCTACCCACCTATAGTATTATCTTCTCTTTCTTCAACATTTTAATTTTTCCAAAAATTTTTACTTCTTGTTATTATTTGCGGTTGCCATTCATGCCTCTGGATCCTCCTCACCCTTGCTGATGAGACTATGTCGCAATTAGTTTATGACCATATTTAGGCGAGAGGGCCAGAGGCAGGCCAGAATGAGGAAGCCTCGGGGCGAGAAGAAGATGCATAGAGATCACTATCGAGTTTCTGCAAAAAGAAAGCAAGTTAAATATTCCTATAAACTCGTAAAGCAAGCCCTTGTGGCTTGCCGAATATGGTAAGGGATAAACCCTTGCCCTACATTTTAAATCTTGATGCCAATAAATTCAATCCAGATAAATAATCTTAGCTCCCCGAGGAACTGGTAGATGAAAGTCATCTTTTTCCCAAGAGGGATTAAGGAAAATTTCTTTATATTGGACTTGGACTTTATTATTTAAAGAAACATATTGAATTTTTTCGGGGAAGATTTCCGAATGGATCTGACGAAATTCTTTAAAGATCAATTGATAAATTAATTCATCGGCATATAGCTCTACTCGGTGGACAAGGAAATTCAAGGGATCAATCCAAAGCAGCTGACGCCTGTTTGGGGAGTTATTCAGAAGTTCTAAAATCCATAAAGATTCTGATGGAGATTTATAGACCTGCGTGTAATCATGGGCGATAAGTGGAGGGCTTCCTAAAAATAAAGAAACCACATCAGCAAGATTCATCGAGAGGGGAAACAAATTAGAAAAGGGCTGAGAATCAGCCGCTCCCCAATAATATTTATTTTCGGCAGGGTAGTAAATTTTCATTTCTTTACCGTCGGTCAATAAGTAAAGTTGAGGCGTGCCTAAAGGGCTTAGACTTTCCGCCCGTAGCCAGGCAGGACGGCGGAGGAAGAGGATGTTTTCGCTGCTAAAAGATTTATCTTGCTTAGTAATCCGCACCTGGGCCACTCCCTTTAAACCATTAAATTTTTGGGCTCGAATTTGAAGCTGCTGGAGGAGAAATTCTGGGTCAGGTTTTTCGGGCGGCAGAAGCCGGGGAGGTAAGCAACTGGCCCAAAGCAAAAATCCAGCCAGGAAGAGGTATAAAATTTTTCTCATTTATTTTTCTTATCTTTTTGAAGCTGCTTAATTTTTTCTCTAATTTCTTCTTTTTTGGGGTCTAATTTGAGGGCTCGCTCATACATCAATATAGCCTTCTCTATTAAATTTCGGGCAGCATAAGCATCACCGAGATGATCGGCGATGACTGGATCATCTGGAGCTAAACGATGAGCTTTTTCCAATTCCCTGATAGCTTTCTCAATCTCTCCTTTTTTAAAATATACCCAGCCCAAACTATCGGTGATATACCCATCGTCAGGTTTAAGTTCTAAAGCTCTTTTAATCAAGGCTTCGGCTTCTTCTAAATGAATTCCTTTTTCGGCGTACGTATAACCAATGTAATTGAGAGCTTGAGCGTGATCGGGGTTTATTTCTAAGACTTTGCGCATTTGCCTTAGGCATTCTTCCCAATTTCCAGATTTGTCATAAAGTACGCCCAAGTTAAAAATTATTTTTTCATCCTGGGGAGCAATCTTTAAAGCTTCTTGCAAAACTTTTATGCCTTCAGCAAATTGATTTTCTTTTTCATAAAAAGAAGCCAAAAAACGGTAGAGATCAGGATGATCGGGTTTAGCTCGAATAGCACTTTGCAAAACAGAAATAGCTTCCTTTGTTTTATTTTGTTTGTCGTAGATAAAGGCCAAGTGAATCTGGGCCTCAACGAAAAGTTTGGAGTTAGGCAAAATTTTCTGAAATTCTTTAGCCGCTAAGTCGAATTCTTTTTTTTCTTCATAGACCGAGCCTAAATAATAGCGGACCCGATCATTTTCCGGTTGGGCTGAAAGGACAAAGATGAATTGTTCGGCAGCTTCATCCAGCCGTCCTTGTTCAAAAAATATGAGCCCAATTTTAGTGCGTACCTCCCAATTATTAACGGTCAGTTTCTCTACTGTATAGAATTCGGTTATGGCTTCGTTGAGTTTATTTTGACGGATATAAACTTGGGCTAAGCGTTCATGTGCTTCGGAATTACCCGGGTTAAAAGCCAAAACTTTTTTATAAAGCTCTACCGCTTTATCGTATTCTCCTTGGATTTCGTTTATTAAGGCCAAGTCCATCAGAGCTGGTTCAAATTGGGGCTTAATTTCTAGAAGGGTTTGGTAGTGGCGACGAGCTTCCCCAAACCTTTTGGTTTCGGCATAAACGCGGGCTAAATAATAATGCCCCATTAAAGATTGAGGATCTAATTTTAAAAGAGCTTGTAGATATTTTTCTGCTTGGCCAAAATTTTTATCTTCCGCATATAAAGTCCCCAAGAAAAGAAGAGCCTCTTGGTTTTGGGGGTCAAGCTGAATGACTTTTTCATAAGCTTGGATGGCTTGAGCCTTTTGGTGGCCAGTAAGGTAAAGTCCACCAAGGAGCAAGTGAGCCGGAACACTTTGGGGATTAAGGCGGATAGCCTCTTCTGTTTCAGCCAAGGCTTTTTCCGGCCAGCCTTTTTTGAGGTATAAAGTCGCTAAATGCAGACGGAGATAGGCGGAATTTTTATCTCGCTCTAAAGCCAGCTGATATTGTTTAATTGCTCCGTCCAAATGGCCATTCTTGAGGTAAATTTGGCCGAGAAGGAAATGATAGTAAGATTCGGCGGCAGGGCCAGGGGGTAGAAAGTCTTTAGATGGAGAGGGAAGGATGGAGTTAAAGGTAGCACACGCGCTAGCCAAGATAAGTAAAAGGGAATAAAAAAAAATCCTTTTAGCTAAGCGCATTTCTTTCTCCTCTCAACTGAGCAAGTTATTATCAATTCTATTATCTATTTTTAGGAAAGTCAATTTTTGCTTTCCCCCTTTTCCATCTGGGCCAGGCCAAGAAAAAGTTAAAAGTATTTATCGTCCAGTTAGATTGTTTGGTTGACATGAAGGGACATTGGGTTAAAATAGCTTAAAAGTAAAATATAGGCCTGAGGCCTAATAACAGAAGAAGGAAAGGAGCAAAAGATGGTTCCAAGAATTGTGACTATCGCTGGGTCTGATTCTGGGGGCGGCGCGGGAATCCAAGCAGATTTGAAAACCATTGCTCTTCTAGGCGGTTTCGGCATGAGTGTAGTGACAGCTTTAACAGCGCAAAACACTCAAGGAATTACCTCCCTATGGGACGTATCGGCTGAATTTGTAAACGAGCAAATAGAAGCTATTTTGTCTGATATCGGGGCAGATGCTTTGAAGACGGGCATGTTGGTGAACTCGGAGATCATCAAAGTGGTAGGGGAAAAAATTCGGAAATACCGTCTCCGGCGGGTAGTCGTGGACCCAGTCATGGTAACAAAAAGCGGAACCAAACTTCTGCAACCGGAGGCCGTAGAAACTCTCAAAAAAGAACTCCTTCCCTTAGCCCAGGTAATTACGCCTAATATTCCGGAAAGTGAAATCCTCAGTGGACGAAAAATAAACGGTTTAGCAGATATGAAAAAAGCTGCCCGTTTAATATGGCAAATGGGGGCGAAAAGCGTATTGATTAAAGGTGGGCATCTAAAAGGTTCTCCTGTAGATATTTTTTTTGACGGCAAGAAATTTTATGAATTTACTGGCGCGAGAATTTCCACACCCCATACTCATGGTACCGGATGTACTACCGCGGCGGTTATTGCCGTGGAGTTGGCTAAGGGAGCAAGTACTCTGGAAGCCATCAATAAAGCAAAGGCTTTGATCAGTACCGCCATTAGGTTTTCTTTGCCTCTGGGGAAAGGTCAGGGGCCGGTAAATCCCTATGCCTTTGCGGCCAGGGAAATGGAACGATACCAAGTAATTCAAAAGTTAAAGAAAGCTTTTTATATAATGGAGGAGAAAAAAGTGGGACACCTTTTTCCCGAAGTCCAGTCTAACATCGGCTATGCCTTGCCCTATCCGACAGGCATTGAAGACGTAGCTGCTTTTCCCGGGCGGTTAATAAGATGGGGTAAAGAAATCTTTAAGATTTCCGATCCAGAGTTTGGCGCTTCCCAGCATATTGCCCGCGTAATCCTTACGGCCATGAGTTTTGATCAAAACATGCGTTCGGCTATGAATTTGAAGTTTTCCGCGGAGCTTTTGCAAAAGGCCCGCCGGCTTGGTTTAGCCATTGGCCATTTTGATCGGCGCCAGGAGCCTGCCCAAGTAAGTCGGTTAGAAGGTTCTTCTCTTTCTTGGGGAGTTAAGCAGGTTTTGGAGAAGGCCAAAAAATTTCCAGATTTGATTTATGACCGAGGTGGCTGGGGCAAAGAGCCGATGATTAGAATCTTAGGTCATGACCCTGAAGAAGTGATTAAAAAAGTCCTCCGCCTGGCTTAAAAATCGTCTTATATATCCTTTTAAAAAGCTCTTAAGCGGCGGCAAGTAGCTAAAGTAGATTATTTAATCAACTTATAATATGATAATAAAAAAGTGCGGGGAACAAAAGAAATGATTAGCTTTTTCAAAGAAATTTTTTCCCTCATGCGGTGGCAGGATGCCATTGATATTACTATTATAGCCACAATTATTTATTGGTTATATACCTGGCTGCAAGGTACAAGAGCTTTGCGCATTTTGCTTGCTTTTGCGGCCTTAGCCATTTTCTATTTCTTGGCGCTCTGGTTTGGATTTTTCATGACTACTTGGATTTTACAATATCTCTGGGCAGTAATTTTAGTAATTATGGTCGTTGTCTTCCAAGCCGAAATCCGTCAAGTTTTAGAAAAGATTAGTCCTCTTCGTTTCTTTTTGGGACGTCCAGAACCTTTTGATAAATTAGTTTTCGAAGAAATTATAAGAACTGTATTTGACTTACCAAAAAGCAGAATTGGAGCTCTCTTAGTTTTTCAAAGAAGCGACCTAATCGAAGATTATCTTAAGGGAGGAATACCACTTGATGGACGGATAAGCTACGAAGTGCTCTTCAGTATTTTTCAACCAAGATCTCCCACTCATGATGGGGCGGTAATTATCAAAGGGGGAAGGATAGTATCTGTAGGCTGTTATTTACCGCTCTCTGATAATCCTAAATTACCTCGTTACTATGGAACCCGTCATCGCGCTGGCATTGGCATAACGGAGAAGAGTGATGCTCTTTCTCTAATTGTTTCTGAAGAAAGGGGAGAGATTTCCTTAGCCATAGATGGCCATATTAGCCTGATCTCCAATCGCGAAGAATTACGGGAAAAGTTGATGGCTCTTCTATTAAGGGAAAAGAGGAAAAAATTTTGGTCTTCTTTAGTGACCACTAATTGGGCACCCAAGATTGGCGCGGTAGCTTTGTCCTTGAGCCTATGGGGGTTCATCGCCGGCCAACAGAAAACCGAGATGTTGTTTACCATCCCTTTAGAGTATCGTAATTTACCGCCTAATGTGGAAATTTCTGGAGATTTGGTAAATAGAATTGAAGTTGGGTTGCGCGGTCCCCGGGGAGTTATCACTAACGTTTCGGCCGATAAGATTCGCGCCCATGTGGATCTCTCCCAATCTAGCCGGGGTTTGAACTATATTCGCTTAAGCATGGAGAATATAACCATTCCTTTAGGCGCGGAAATTACCAAAATTAATCCCGAAATTATTCGTTTGCGCCTGGAAGAGGTGAAGACTCGGGCTATCGAAGTAAAAGCAAAACTTGTGGGCAAACTACCTAAACCGCTTCGGCTGAAATCTGTGGTGATCGAACCCTCCTCCGTAATTCTCCAGGGCCCAGAGAGTCTCCTGAAAAAAGTAAAAGGAGTATTTACTGAGCCTGTGGATCTTAGTCAAATTAATGAAGATACAAAAATCCTAGTGACCATTGATGTCGATGTTCCCCAAATCCGCCTGGCAGCTGATCAACCTGCCAAGGTTAGTGTGGAGATAAAGGTGGAAAAACCAATTTAGTCTAAGAGAGGGGATAGTGGATATTTACCAGGAAATGATCAAAGCTTCCCAGAAAATTGCCGCTTCTTTTCCACTCCCCCGTTTTTATACTTGCTGTGCAGAGTGGCTTATTATCTCTCGCAACATATATGAAAGCGATCCCCGCGTTAAAAAGTGTCGTGAAATTGCTTACCAAAAATTGAGTGAAGATTTTGGTCATGGCCTGAGTCATGCTGAAAAGGTTGCGGTCGAAGCAGGGGCTTTGGCTTATTTAGAAATGGAAAAAAATTTTTGGGCTGAGCCAGAGTGCTATGAAGCTGGGATTTTGGCCCAAATAGCTGGACTCCTTCATGATCTGCGCCGCAGAGAAGAACATCATGCTCAAGCCAGTGCTGCGGCTGCTAAAATTATTTTAAAAAATATTCCTCTTTTTTCACGAGAGAAAAAAAATTATATAACGCAAGCCATTAGGAATCATGAAGCTTTTATGGAACCAAAAGAGCTAGCCAACCCCTTAGGACAGATAGTGAGCGATGCTCTTTATGATGCTGATAAATTCCGCTGGGGACCTGACAACTTCACCGTAACTTTATGGGAAATGCTCCGTTTCTCTAAAACCTCCTTAGGCAGATTAATTCAGCGCTTTCCCAAAGGCATGAAAGGAATTGCTCGTATTAAAGATACCTTCCGTTCCCCCAGCGGTAAGTTATATGGACCAGAGTTTATTGATTTAGGTTTACAAATCGGGGAAAAGATATATATCTATCTAAAAGAAAACTTTGGTGAAGAAGGTCAGGGGCAATAGATTACTTTTTTTCTAAAAGGGAAGCCCGTTGGATAGACTGCCAGCCAAATTTTTTCCAAATGCGGTCCATGGCCAAAGTAGCCTGTGCTTTCCTATCTTCCTGAGCAAAGAGCGGAAGCTGCTGCAGGTAGTCTGCACGGTGAAGGTTAGTTATCCTTACTCCCAAAAGGCGGACTTTCTTCTGAAAAACTTCGGTCCGCGCCAATAATTGGCGAGCCACCTTATATATTTCCCATCCTTGGTTGGTAGGAGAAGCAAGTGTTAAACTTCTGGTAATAAGGCGGAAATCAGGGTAACGAACTTTAAGGGAGACAGTCCTTCCCTTAAGCCCTTGCTGGCGCAGTTCAAAACCTATCTGTTCTGCTTGGCTAAGGAGCACTCTTGCCATTTCTCTTTCTTGGGCAAGATCAGGAGCAAAAGTTTTTTCTTGACTTATAGATTTAACTTCACTGTGGGGGATAATTGGCCGGTCATCTTCGCCGCGGGCGAGGGCGATAAGTTGGTGGGCAAACTTTCCTAATCTTTTTTCTAATATTTCAGGGGGAAAATTCGCTAACTGGCCTACTTGCTTAATACCCAAACTATGTAAAACTTCGGTAGTCACTTTACCTACCCCCCAAAGTTTGGAGATGGGCAGTTGGCTAAGAAATTCTCTTACTTCTTCGGGCTTTACTTCTACCAAGCCATCTGGTTTTTTTAAGTCGGAAGCGATTTTCGCTAAGAATTTATTAGGCGCTATACCTGCGGAAGAAGTAAGCCCAGTAGCTGCATAAATCCTCTTTTTAATCTCCTTAGCTATTTGGAGAGGAGGACCAAAGATAAGCTGGCATTGCGTAACATCTAAGAAGGCTTCGTCCAAAGATAGAGGTTCGATGAGGGGGGTATATTCTTCTAAGATTTGAAAAATTTGTTGCGAGACTTCCTGATACCGGGAGATCCTTACTGGCAAAAATATGCCCTGCGGACATAATTTCCGAGCCTGAGCAATAGGCATCGCTGAGCACACGCCAAAGGCGCGAGCTTCATAAGAGGCGGCGGAAACTACTCCTCGTTTTTGCGGGTCTCCACCTACAATTACGGGCCGTCCTTTTAAAGTCGGATTGTCCCTCTGTTCCACCGCGGCATAAAAGGCATCCATATCAATATGAATTATTTGACATGTCATATTTTAATTAAGGAAGATAACCACTCTTTTGAGTGGCCAACAATTAAGGCGTTCAGGGATTACTTATCTTCAGAATCTTCAACAAGTTCGTCGTCCCTTTCTTATAAATTGGGGCACCCATGATGAGGATTATCGTATCTCCATTCTGGACAATGCCTTCTTGAAGCAAATTTTTCTCAACTTTTTCGATGAGCAAATCCGTATTAGTAATTGGTCTCATAATCTCGGGCCGAACTCCCCAATAAAGCTGTATCCTTTGCCAAATTTCCTGGTGTGGAGTAAAAGCAATTATGGGGATAGTGGGGCGATATTTAGAGACTAAGAGCGCGGTGGCACCTGATTGGGTAAAAGCAACAATGGCTCGCGCGTGCAGACGCTCCGCGGCCTGCACTGCTGCTTGAGCAATAGCATCAGGGATAGAATCCTCTCCTTGCGAGGGGACGAAGACTTCTGGCCAGCGAAAGGGTTGGGTTTCCGCAGTAGTAATTATTTTGGCCATGATAGCCACCGTTTCTTCCGGGTATTTACCGACGGCTGTCTCTCCTGAAAGCATAACGGCATCAGTTCCATCGAAGATCGCATTAGCCACATCAGATACTTCAGCGCGCGTGGGCCGTGGATTGGCAATCATAGTTTCTAACATTTGGGTGGCGGTAATAACTAAACGTCTTTTCTGGTTAGCGAGGCAAATAATTTGTTTTTGAAGAAGAGGTACTTGCGCTAAGGGCATTTCTACGCCTAAGTCCCCCCGGGCGACCATAACTCCCGCAGAAACATCAATGATCTCTTCTAAATTAGCAATAGCTTCCGGCCGTTCCAATTTGGCAATAACGGGGACTTCCTTTCCCGCTTCCCTGACGAGCTTCTTGATCTCCAGGACATCTTGCCTTCGCCGCACAAAGGACATAGCCACGAAATCTACTCCCCAGCTTATCCCCAAGGCTAAATTTTTTCTATCATTGATAGTTAAAGGAGGGGCAGAGAGTTTGACGCCAGGTAAATTAATGCCCATATGGCTTTTCAACAAACCGCCATGGACTACTTCGGTGAGGACCTCCCGTTCTCGCACCTTTTGCACTTGTAAGCGCAAGTACCCGTCACCCATAAGGATAGTGCTTCCTCGTTTCACATCTTTAGGCAAATGGTGGTAGTCCGTATAGGCCTTTTGGGCTGAGCCAAGAATCGGCCGGGTAGTCAAAATAAAAGGATGACCTTCTTTGAGTTCCGCTTGTCCATGGTGAATTATTCCTACGCGCATTTTGGGACCGGGTAAATCTTGAAGAATGGCTAGGGGTTTATGGAATCTCCGGGATAATTTCCTGAGTCGTTGATACACTTGATAATGTCCATGCGGGCTGCCGTGGGCAAAATTTAGGCGAGCAATGTCCATTCCTTTTTGGATCAAGCGCGAGAGCATCTCCGGCTGCTCACTGGCTGGTCCTATAGTACAGATTATCTTTGTTTTGCGCATTTTCCCTCCTTTTAAAAACATTATGGAGAAGTTTGCGGAAGAGTTCAAGACTTTTTAAAAAGTTTAATTTGCTTGACAGTTAGTTTTGAGTCATATAGTATGGAAACGAACTTTTAAGAGAGGGAAAAAAATGATGAAGAAAGAATATGAGGTAGGTTTTCTTCTTTCGCGGACAACTTGGGCGATGAATAATTTCGTCAATCGTCTGCTTAAGGAAAACGGGTTAAATGATATCTCGGTGGCCTATTTTGCGGCTCTGCAAGCCTTATGGAATGAAGATGGACTTAGTATAAGCGATTTGGGCCAACGCGTGCATCTGGAAAAATCGACGATGACCAGTCTTATAGATCGAATGGAAAAAGCTGACCTGCTTAAACGAGTAAATCACCCCACTGACCGGAGGGCTTATCAGATCTATCTCACTCCTCGCGGCAAGAGCATCCAAGCAAAGATTGATCAAGTAGCTAACCAAGCCTATCAGTCTTTAACCCGAGGAATTAGGGAAAAAGAATTAAAGGTTTCTATAGAGGTTTGTCGCCAGATTCTCCAAAATGCGGAAAGAGAGGAGGTGGTTAAAAATTATAAATAGGTAGAGGAGAGGATAAATGATTCCGAACAATTGACCGAGCAAATCCAAGGCTAAGAAGAATGGAGGACATATGGAAAAGAAGATTGGAAAAGTGGCCGTTCTTGGAGCAGGCGTAATGGGAGCCGCTATTGCGGCCCACTTTGCTAATGCAAGCCTTCCTTCTATTTTATTGGATATAGTGCCCCCTAACCTTACTCCCGAAGAAGAGAAGAAGGGATTGACTCTTAACGATCCAGCCGTCCGTAACCGCTTAGCAACTCTGGGCAAACAAAATTTACTCCGTGCTCGCCCAGCTGCTTTAGCTATTCCTGAATTAGCCGCTTTAATTGAGGTAGGAAATTTCACGGACCATTTAGGTCGCCTGGCCGAAGTTGATTGGATTATTGAGGTGGTAGTGGAGAACCTTAAAATCAAACAGGATCTTCTCCGCAAAGTTGCGGCGGTCCGGCGTCCGGGAACCATTGTCAGTACGAATACTTCGGGGATTCCTATTAAGGATATTTGTGCCGAAATGGACTTGGAATTTAGACAACATTTTCTGGGTACCCATTTTTTTAATCCCCCCCGCTATATGAAACTCTTGGAAATAATCTCTCTCCCTGAAACCAAGCCGGAGGTCATTAAGCTAATAGCTGATTTTGGCGAAAGAGTTTTGGGTAAAGGGATTGTTTATGCCAAAGACACGCCTAATTTCATTGCCAACCGCATTGGGATCTTCGGCATGCTTTATTTGATCAAAACCATGGTGGAAAAAGGGTACACCATTGAAGAAGTAGATGCCATTACTGGCCCAGCCATGGGGCGACCCAAAAGTGCTTCTTTCCGCACTACTGATTTAGTAGGTTTAGATACTTTTGCTCATGTGGCCAAGAACCTTTATGATAATGTTCCTCACGACGAGAAGAGAGAAATATTTAAAATTCCCGATTTTATCCAAAAAATGATTGAGCGGCGATGGTTAGGGGAGAAAACGGGGCAAGGTTTCTATAAGCAAGTAAAATCTGGAGAAGGGAAAGAGATTTTGGTTTTAGATTTAAAGACCTTAGAATATCGCCCAAGCACCAAAGTAAAGTATCCTTCTTTAGAAGCAGCTAAAGCTGCCCCGGACGGCAGGAACAAAATTAAAGCCTTAGTATATGCCGAAGATCGGGCCGGGCAATTTGCTTGGGAGGTGGTCAGTGAAACTCTGCTTTACGCTGCTAGCAAGATTCCAGAGATTGCGGATGACATTTATAATGTAGACAATGCTATGAAGTGGGGATTCAATTGGGAATTAGGTCCTTTTGAAACTTGGGACGCCATAGGAATTAAAGAATCGGTAGCCCGCATGGAAAAAGAGGGAAAGGCTATCCCCCTTCTGGTAGAGAGACTTTTGGCGCAGGGTAAAGAAAGTTTCTATTCCCGCCGGCAAGGCCAAACTTTCTTCTTTGACCTGGCTGCAGGTGATTATAAAAAAGTCCCCGAGAATCCGCGCTTAATCCTCCTGCCCTCCCTCAAAGAACAAAACAAAGTTGTGAAGACGAATCCTGGTGCCAGTCTTATTGACTTGGGAGATGGCGTGGCTTGCTTAGAATTTCATACCTATATGAACGCTATAGGGTCAGAAATAATCGCAATGGTCTACGATGCCCTGCAGATCGTCGCTAAAGACTTCTTGGGTTTAGTCATTGGCAACCACGCCCCAAATTTCTCTGTGGGGGCCAATTTATTTTTATTGGCGGCAGAAATTATGAAGAGTAATTGGACAGGGATTGAGGCTTCGGTAAAGGCTTTTCAGGATGCTACCATGGCCATGAAGTACTTTGCAAAACCCATTGTTGCTGCTCCCCATGGCCTGACCTTGGGCGGAGGTTGCGAAATATGCCTGGCCAGCCACCACATTCGTGCTGCCTTAGAGACCTATATGGGGCAAGTGGAGATTGGCGTAGGCCTTCTTCCTGGGGCTGGCGGAAATAAGGAAGTATATCTACGGTGTATCGAAGGAATTCCGGAGGGGGTAACTCCTGATTTACTTCCCTTCTTACGTAAAGCCTTCGAAACTATTGCCATGGCCAAAGTTTCCACGAGCGGAGAGGAAGCGAGGAAATTAGGTTTTCTGCGCTCTTCAGATAAGATTACCCCCAATGTCGACCATCTCCTCTTTGATGCCAAGCAAACAGTATTAGCTATGGTGCAGGAAGGATTTCAACCACTCCGACCTAAGCTTATTCCTGTAGCAGGTGATGGCGGACGGGCAGCTATCAAGTATATGGCCAATACTATGCGCCAAGGAGGGTATATTACCGAATATGAAGAGTATATTGCCGGAAAGCTGGCTTATATCTTAACCGGCGGTGATGTTTTGAGCGGCGCTCTGGTTACTGAACAGCATATGTTGGATATCGAGCGCGAAGTTTTCTTGAGTCTGTGTGGCGAAAAGAAGACCCAAGAGAGAATATCTCATATGCTCAAGACCAATAAACCTTTGCGCAATTAGGAGGAGAAAATGAGAGAAGCGGTCATTGTGGCAGCAGTACGTACGGCCGTTGGGCGAGCCCCGCGGGGAAGTTTAAGGAACACTCGTCCAGACGATTTGGCGGGCTGGGTAGTAAAAGAGGCGCTCCAGCGTGTGCCCGGCTTAAAACCCGCAGAAGTAGATGATGTTGTTCTGGGCTGCAGCTTCCCGGAAGCCGAACAAGGCTTGAATGTTGCCCGTTTAGTTTGCTACTTAGCTGGGCTTCCTTATACTGTGGCCGGGCAAACGGTCAATCGTTTTTGTGCTTCCGGACTGCAGGCTATCGCCACCGGGGCTGAACACATCATGTGTGGTTTTGCCGAAGTTATTATTGCCGGAGGAGTGGAGTCCATGTCCATGGTCCCTATGGGGGGAAATAAAACAGTGCCTAACTTGAAGCTTATCGAAACTTATCCTGAAGGTTATACAGCTATGGGGATTACCGCGGAGAACGTGGCCAAGCGCTTTGGTATTTCCCGAGAAGAACAAGACGCTTTTGCTTTGCAGAGCCATCAAAAAGCGGCGGTGGCTATTAAAGCCGGCAAGTTCAAAGATGAAATTTTGCCCATTAAGGTAAGAACTCAGGAAGTCTCCGAGGATGGCCAAGTGACTTTCCGCGAGTTCATTTTTGACACAGATGAGGGAGTTCGCTTCGATACGAGTATGGAAGCTCTATCTAAGTTAAGGCCTGCTTTCTCAGTTAATGGAACAGTGACGGCAGGCAATTCTTCCCCCCTAAACGACGGAGCATCCGCCGTGGTGATGATGTCCAAGGAGAAAGCCAAGTCTTTAGGGGTGCAACCTATGGCTACTTTAAGGTCCTATGCCGTAGCGGGCGTACCTCCAGAGATTATGGGCATTGGGCCGGTAGAAGCAATTCCCAAAGCCTTGAAGCTCGCTGGCCTTACTTTAGATGAGATTGATCTCATTGAATTGAATGAAGCTTTTGCTTCGCAAGCGCTCTATGTCTGTCGGACTCTGGGTTTGAATATGGAAAAAGTGAATGTGAACGGAGGAGCCATTGCCTTGGGGCATGCTTTAGGAAATAGTGGGGCCCGTTTGACTGTTACCTTGCTCCACGAGATGAAGAGAAGAAAGGCGCGTTATGGGCTGGTCTCCATGTGCGTCGGCTTTGGCATGGGCGCGGCGGCGCTTTTGGAAAGGGAAGATAAATATTAATTGGTTAAGATTGGGCGGGGCCAAGGCTTTATGTTTACAGGCTCTTGGCCCCCCGCGCCTTGAGCGGGGAAAAATTTTTTTAACTAAATGAGGATTTTGATATCCCGCTTCTCAAACTCCATTTTGGAGCCCAGAGACTCCGAGCAAATGGTGCAGAGATATTCGTACTTCTCTCCTTCTGGTAAGATGAGCAAGAGACGCTTGCGGACCGGAGTGGCTCGCCGGCAACGGGGACAGAAAAGTATGCTGGCCTCAAATTGCGCAAAAGCCTCTTGGGATTGAGCGTTATTATTAATATTCTCCAATTGAATATCTTTCCTGCTTTTCATTTGTTCATTTCGCCGCGACAATATCTATATCTAAATCTATATAAAAAGTCTGGGGATAAGTCCCCATCTCGGGTTTAATAACTTGCACAGGAGAAGTAGCCACCAAGCGCGAGATTTCCGAATTAGGGTCATGAAGATCGCCGAAAATTAAAGCGTTGGTCGGGCAGGCTTCCACACAAGCTGGCCGTAGACCACGCGCCAGTCGCTTATGGCAAAAGTCACACTTCTCCACGATGTTAAACCGCGGATTAATGAAGCGCACATTATAAGGGCAGGCCGCCATGCAATAACGACAGCCGATGCAGCGATGAGGATTGATCATCACCACCCCATCTTCAGGGCGTTTATAGGTCGCATTAACTGGGCAAACTGTGCAGCAAATGGGCCTTTCGCATTGATTGCAAAGGATGGGCAAGAAAGCGCGGCGGACAAAGGGATAGCGCCCCTTCTCAATCTGTTTTACCCACGTGCGGTAGCATCCTAAGGGGACGGAAAATTCTGCTTTGCAGGCCAGAGAACAAGTGTGGCATCCGATACAGCGACGTAAGTCAATGAGCATAGCCCAACGTTTCTTACGCATAGGACCTCCTTCACCCTCCTTTACCTATATAACATAAATTTATTTTGGTGGGCAACTGTAATTCTTCTTTGCCTCCTTTCACTTGGGTATGCAATTCTTGGTTCGCCTGAGAATCCAAGAGATGAACCAGGGATTCATTCAGGATCAGAAGGCATCTTTACCCTTTTTAACTCGGCCGCGCTTCTGTTGAAAAAATAGCTTATTTCCTATATCCGCCTACCCTTGGTGCGAATTCTTCACTCCATCTCTTCTCAGGGGGTTGTCCCGTAATTAGCCAAGAAAACGATAGGCAGGCCAGAGGCATGAATGAGGAAGCATTGGTGGAAGTAGAAAAAGTAATTTAAAATTCCTATAAATTCGTAGGGCAAGCCCTCGTGGCTTGCCGAATGCGGCAAGGGATAAACCCTTGCCCTACGTTTATAAATTTGATTCCGCATGAATGCTTATCTCTGGTTTGCTCCGGACCTCCTGCCTAACTATAGTCATTTACTAATTGGCCAACATTCTCACTGGGGAGAGAGCAAAAAATTTAATAAGAATTTAGCAGATCATATAACTTCCAAGCCTGTTTAAAGAGCTTTGCGGAGCGCTGGCGGAAAGGAATTTTTTCCCTCAAAGTTAAAAGGTGGCAGGTTCTTTGCAGACTAAGTAAACGGCTGATTCTGTCTTTGGTTTGCTCAGAAAACTGCCAAGGTTCTAAAATTTCACCCAGCCATCTTTTCATCTTTTGTTGATAAAGAACTTGCCTGGCCCGTCCAGGGGGGGACTGCTCCGCTGGGCAGAAGTACTCAACAAAAGGGGCTAAGAAAGCGGCTAAGCAAAAATCGTCACTGAGTTTTAGGCCAGAAGAAATTAAGTCGTCAAGGGCTTGAAGAATTTTTAATAGTTTCTCCTTGCGGTTGGGTTCGGCAAGGGGCAGAATCAAGAGCGGGAAAAGAACAAAGAGCAGGCCACTTTCAAGCATAAGCCTGAGGGAGGCTTGAGCGGCTCCTTCTTTTAATTCGCGCAGAAATTCGTCGCGCACCCGGACGGGGGAACAGCGGGTCAACTTACTTACGTGGTTCAGCAAACTCTGGTAGGTTTTGTCCTCAATAAGGAAGCCTGTCCGCGCCGCATGGCGGATTACTCGCATCATCCGTACGGGGTCGCTGACGAACTTTACCTCGGGATCCCCGATACAGCGGATTAAACCCTGGCGTAAGTCATCTAATCCACCCACATAATCAATTAAGGAAAAATCCGCCAGGTTATAAAAAATGCCGTTAATAGTAATATCTCGGCCATAAGCATCTTCAGCGGGCGTACCAAAAGAATTATTGCTGGCAGGAATATTTTTATCTTCGCCTATATCTCCCCGCCGCCGAAAGGTAGAAACTTCGACGATCTTGCCTCCGCGAAAGAAAACATGAGCCAAGCGGAACCGTCGGCCAACTAAGCGGCAATTACGGAATAATTTGCGGATTTGTTGGGGATGGGCGTCTGTAGCCACATCGAAGTCCTTAGGAACTTTGCCCAAAAGGAGGTCACGAACACAGCCTCCTACTAAATAAGCTTTAAACCCATGATTCCGCAGGCGGTAGAGAACTTTCAAAGCGTCCGCGTCGATCAGTTTTCGCGAAAGAGAATGCTTCGCACGGGGAACAATGCGCGGTTTTGGGTAAATATCCATAAAGAGATACTACAGCTCACTTCACCTGAGAATAACTGAAAATCAATTCTTTAAGATTTTTAGTTAATTGGCCCAAGGATGGTCAAGAAATAATGCTTCGTCTCCCTTTCCTCATCCCCTGGCCTCCTCCAATGTTATGGAAAAGTGAAGAAGGGTAAAATTATGGTCAAATTCCCTGAGCAAATGAAAGTGACCAAATTTATGGTGAGGTAGATTTCTTTAGGGTGCCCATGGAGATAGTGGCATGGGCAAAAGCTCCGCCGGCGCGCAAAGCAGCTGCTACAAAGATTGCTTCTGCAATTTCTTGATTGGTAGCCCCTGCTTTTTGAGCGGCTTTTACATGGGTCTCAATACAATAAGGACATTGGGTAGTGTGGGCCACGCCCACAGCAATCAATTCTTTAACTTTGCGCGAGAGGGTGCTTTCTTTTTCAAATATAGCGGAATTAAAGTTAAGGAAGGCTTGGAACATGTCATTCTGGGCTTCTTGCAAGTCTTTATAATGCTTACGGGCATCGAGAGCATAAAAATATTCGTTCATCTTTTTCTCCTTTTTTATTGATAATGGCTAACTTAAGCCCAAATATATTTTAAAAATATTTTTTAATCAAGTTTTAAAATTTATTGCTACATATGCTCCCTCATTCAGGCCTGCCTCAGGTCCTCTCGTCTAATTACGACCCAGGTCCACTGAAAGAGGGGCTGGGTGAGGTGGAAATTAAATTAAAACATTTAATGCTCTCATTAATTATGCTTAATTTGTAGGGCAAGCCCTTGTGGCTTGCCGAATACGGCAAGGGATAAACCCTTGCCCTACGTTTTAAATTTTTTGGGGAAGGCATGAAGATAAGCGGGATCAAATTTGACTAAATAACTTGACAGATGAAAAATAAAATAATATTTTAAACATGATTTTAAAGAGGAGGCTGCCGGCCCATGAGGGAAAAAATATTTACTTTGAAAGAGGTAGCGGGCTGGGTAAAAGATGAAGATCTGGTGGCTTTCAGCTCGCAATTCTTAGAGAGCGGCCCAATGTCTTTGGTCCGGGAATTGTTGCGCCAGGGAGTAAAAAAATTGAAGATAGCTACACTTCCTGGTGGGGGACTGTATGTTGATCTATTAATTGGCGCGGAAGCAGTGAGCGAATACGAAACTTGCTATTGTTCTTTGGGCAATTATGGCCCGGCGCCTAATTTTCAAAGAACCATAAAAAGCGGAGCCATAAAAATAAAAGATAATACCTGAGGAGTAATGTACTCCATGGTCCAGGCTGGATCAATGGGATTACCATTCATCGCCGTGCGGGGACTTTTAGATAGTGATCTACTTAGATTTCGCCCCGATCTTAAGGTTGAAACTAACCCTTTCCATCCCGAGGAAGAGGTCGTCATAGCTCAGCCGATTAGGCCAGAAGTAGCCGTTTTCCATGCCCTGCAGGCGGATCCTTGGGGAAATACTGTAACTTTTGGATCGCGTGATGATCTGATGTTGGCCCGCGCTGCCCGGCGAGTGGTCGTTACCACCGAAGAGATTTCCTTCCAGCCGCTTACGCCCCGAGAGGCTTACCCCAATACTTTTCTTCCGGCTATTGATGTTGATGCGGTGGTGCTTACCCCTCAGGGTGCTCATCCTGGATCATGTGGGGATTTGTATGACGTAGATAAAGCTCACCTCCAGGAATATTTAGCTTCCGCTTCAACGACCGAGTCTTTCCAGCTTTATTTGCAAAAATATATCTGGTCCACTAATAGCGAGGAGGAGTATTTCGCCAAAGTGGGCCTAAGTTCGGGGGGCGAGAAGAGAGAAATATGAAAGAAAAAAATGGGGTCTACACCCCGGACGAGTTTATGGCCATTGTTATTGCCCGGGAAGTCCACAATTTCGAGACAGTGGGTGTTGGAGCTGCTTCCCCCATTCCGGCTGCCGGCTGTCTTCTGGCTGAAGAACTCCATGCTCCGCAAGCGACCGTGATCATCTTGGGTAGTAAAGAGTACCATCCTTTCTTGGGGGGAAGTAGTGAACTCCATTTCTTAGCCCAACGCGGAGAGTTAGATCTCTTTTTTTTAAGTGGCTTGCAGATCGATAGTCAAGGGAATATTAATTTGCATGTTTTAGGAGATTATCAAACGCCCAAGATGAGGCTTCCAGGAGCTTACGGTTCCGCAATGTTATATTATATGGCGCGGCGAGTAATTCTCTTTCGGACTGAACATACACGGCGCACTTTGGTGGAGAAAGTAGATTTCGTAACCGCTCCGGGAATTACTTCGGCGCGAGTTTATCGGCCCGGGGGGCCCACTAAAGTAGTGACTCCTAAGGCCATATTAGGATGGGATAGCCTACGTAAAAATTGGTATTTAGAGTCTATCCATCCAGGAATTGAATTGGAAGATGTGCTGCAGAATACGGGGTTTAATTTAAATGTGTCTCCCTCTCTGGCAGTTACTCCGCCTCCTTCCCCAGAGGAGCTGCAAACTTTACGCACCAGGGTACGCCCGAAGTTAGAAAGGATTTACCCCGACTTTGCTCAGCAAAAAATCTTATCCTGAACTTTGGCGAACTTCTCTCTTGGCCCATTTTTAAAAATTCGGTTCTTCTCCAAATTAGTTGCCCAAATTCTTGAGGAAATCTTGCCTAGGGGCGGGAAGGAAAGGCAGATTGCGCCGCAAGCATCGGCGGGATATTCCCTTTCTATAAACTCCCAGCCGGCCATCCGCAAAGCGCAGCGGGGGCGTGATAACTGAGCAGCGGAGGAAAAGCGGAATCCCCCGCCGCACCAAGGGACATATAGGTGCCTTATGATTGCCAGCAAGATGACTTTTCTTCCGGCCCCTTGAAATCCCAGGACATTTCAGATATTCCAAATATTTTTGCTGCAACTAATTTGGAGATGACCCAAAAATTCTTTGAAGTAAGTTTCTCAGGAAACTACTCGCCTAATTTGGGAAGTAAGCATCCAGGGCTGCCTTGAGGCAAGGCCAAACCCCAGGCTGCTGAAGAAGGGAAATTTATACCTGATGAACTAATTGGCGGGCGGCAATTAGCACTGGGTCCCATACCGGAGAGAAAGGAGGAGAATAACCGAGGTCAAGATTAAGGAAATCTTCAACATTCAGCCGCGCCTGGAGGGCCGTAGCGATAATATCAATTCTTTTACCAGCGCCCTCGGCGCCGACTATTTGGCCGCCTAAAAGACGGCCGGATCCCTTTTCGGCAAAAATTTTCACGGTAATAGGCCCGGTACCCGGAAAGTAACGAGCCCTGGTTTGGGCTTCGATTTTAGCGGCCACATAAGCTAACCCCAACTCCTGGATCTCTTTTTCTTGTAATCCCGTGCGGGCTACTTCTAAATGGCCCACTTTGACCAGGGCAGTCCCCACCACTCCAGGAAAAGTCGCTTGGCCACCGGCAATATTGAGACCAGCAATTCGACCTTGTTTATTGGCCACGGTTCCTAAAGCAATGAAGAAGGGGCGCCCACTGACCAAATGAAAAGTTTCCGCGCAATTTCCCGCGGCCCAGATCTGCGGTACTTCTGTTTGCAGGCGCGCATTTACTTTTATTCCTCCTGTTGAACCAAGGGGAATACCCGCGGCCTTGGCTAAAGAGGAATTGGGCCGCACGCCCAAGGCCAGGAGCACTAAGTCGGCGGGCAGAGTCCTGGCGGTGGTAACTACACCTTTGACCTCTCCCGCCGATGCTTCTAAAGCCGTTAAAGCTTCGTTTAGATAAATTTTCACACCTGCTTCTTCTAAAGGTTTGATAAGCAGGGCGGCCATATCAGGGTCTAAAGTGGGCATAAGCTGTCCCATCTTTTCGATAATCGTTACAGTTAAACCACGGCGGGCAAAATTTTCCGCCGCCTCTAAGCCAATATAACCTCCTCCAATAATCACGATCTCTTTAATTTTCTTTTTGGCCAAGGCGCTATAAAGCTCTAAGCCACTTTGTAAAGTATTTAATATAAAAACTCCCTGAGCGTTTATATTGGGGATTGGTGGTCGAATGGGCGTAGCTCCCGTGGCGATAAGTAATTGATCAAAAGGCTCCTTAAAGGATTTCCCTGTAGTTAAATCTTCCACCAGCAGCTGGCGCTGGCTTAAATCGATCTCCACTACTTTGTTTTTTACGCGCGCATCTATGCCCTGTTTTTCTTGGAAAGCTTGGGGTGAACGGGCTATTAAAAGTTGCCAATTATCGACCACCTGGCCGAGATAGTAAGGAATAGCTCAAGCAGAGTAGGAAGTATGGGGGCTTTGCTCCAAAGCCACAATATTTAAATCTGGTCTTTGCCGGCGGGCTTGAGAAGCGGCACTCATTCCCGCCGCATTTCCACCAATGATTACTAGTTTTTCTTGCGCCATTTTTTCCTGGTCCTCCTTTGCACCTTTCTAAAATATCAACTCATAATTCAACCTGAATAGCAGATAAGACATGGGGAAGTTTTAAGAGGGCTGCTAATACTTCCGGAGAAACTTTTTCATCTATATGGATTAAAGAGATGGCTGTCCCGCCAACTTTATCGCGGCTCAAATGCATCTGGCCAATATTTATCCGGTGCGCCGCCAGAAGTTGGCCCAAGTTACCAATAACGCCTGGTTTGTCTTGATTATGAATGAAGAGAATATTTCCTTCGGGTATGGCTTCGGTTACAAATTTATTGATGCGGACAAACCGGGGTTCATTCTTGCCAAAGAGAGTGCCCGCCACTGTATTCTCACCCGCATCTGTCTGTAACTGAACAGTGAGTAAAGTGGTAAAATCTTCGGCTTCTCTACTCTGGGCTTCTTTTACTCTTATGCCTCTCTCCCTGGCTAAAATAGGGGCATTCACATAGTTTACTTTTTCTTCGATGATGGGGTCTAATAGTCCTTTTAAGAGAGACATGGAGATGAGAGTGGTATCCATATCCACCACCTGTCCGCTATAAGTAATATTTACTTCTTGCATCCTCCCGGAACTTATCTGCGCCTGAAATTTGCCAATTTTTTCGGCCAAAGTTAGATAGGGAGTAAGGAGAGGCAAAGTTTCCGGACTAAGGGAGGGAAGATTAACCGCATTACGGGTTATTCCCTGAAGTAGATATTCGACCACTTGTTCGGCAATAGCTATGGAAACCTTGATTTGCGCTTCAGTGGTGGAAGCTCCTAAATGGGGCGTACAGATTACTTGCTCCAGCTCCAAGAGAGGATTAACTCCGGGAGGCTCCTTTTCAAAAACATCTAAAGCGGCGCCAGCTACCCGACCCTGGAGGATAGCTTCATAAAGGGCCTTTTCTTCTATAATTCCTCCGCGCGCACAATTAATTAGGCGCACCCCTTTTTTCATCTTTTCTATGGCGGAAGCATTAATTAGGCCTTTGGTAGCCGAGGTCAAGGGAGTGTGCACGGTAATAAAATCAGACCTAGCCAGAAGTTCGTCCCAGGTGACCATTTCTACTTTCCTCTTAGCGGCCACTTCGGCTGCTAAATAGGGATCGTAGCCGATTACTTTCATGCCCAGTCCTTCGGCCAGCTTGGCCACGACAGAGCCAATGCTCCCCAAGCCGACAATCCCTAAGGTCTGCCCGTGAACTTCTGTCCCCATAAAACGTTCTTTCTCCCATCGACCAGCTTTCACTGAATTAGTGGCTTGGGGGATATGGCGTGCTAAGGAGAGCAGCAAAGAAATCGTATGTTCAGCAGCAGCCAGAGTATTGCCGCCCGGAGTGTTCATGACGACGATACCTCTTTTAGAAGCGGCCTCTAAATCAATATTGTCCACGCCTGTGCCTGCGCGGCCGATGACCCGCAAATTTGGGGCAGCAGCAATTATTTCCGCGGTTACTTTGGTAGCGCTGCGCACAATTAGGCCGTGATAATCTTTGATAATTCTCTTCAGTTCTTCAGCAGGCACTTTTATTCTAATATCAGCTTCTATTCCCTGGGCTTGCTGCAAGATAGCCTTTCCCTCGGCGGAGAGATTATCACTCACTAAAACTTTATATTTTCCATCCATGCTTCGCTCTCCTCGTTTCTCCTTCTCTAAAGAAGAGTTTGGGGTTAATTTATCCTGGTTCAGCGCCGGAATTCAAGAAAAATTTCGTATACTCCCATTAATGAATTTTCCTTTCTCCTTCCTCAATAAGATTGATCTGCCGCTAAATTCTTTTTGAGGGCTGAGGAGGGAGAAACAAAAATATCATGAAGTCCAAGAAGGTTAGCTTCCGCGACTCCTTTATTTTGAATGAGCACTTTATAGATGGTACCCATTCCTCCAGGAGTCAGAAAACTTTTCATGGCCAATTTCTGTTTTAAAAATTCCACTGTCGTAAATTGATAACGATTTATTTCTAAGTTTTCTAAATCCCGCAAAAGCCCCAAAGCAGCTAAAAACTTATATTGTTCAATTAGGCCATTCTTTTGCAGACCCAAGGTTTCTCCTTTTTTAATTAAAGCACTAAAATTTACGTGCGCCGTTATATCCTGATAGCCGAGACGGATATAAGGATTAGTAGATGGGGCATGCCTATAATAACAGAGGAGCGTTCCTTCTGATCGACTGGGGTGATAGAGCTCTTCTGCCTCGTAACCATAGTCAATGGTCATCAAAAAGCCCTTCTTTAAAATAATGGCCAAATCGGCCAGCCAATCTAAGGCTTTTAGATTGACTTCCGCCTTTTGGCCTTCGATAAGGGGAAGGGCATAATCGGACAGATAATCAAGGAGTAAAGAGGTGCTTGGGGCGGCATAGGCTTCTACAAATTGGTGACTATCGTGGTCAACGTAAATTTCCCGCAGTTCACCCTCTTTTTGACAGACAAGATGCACAGGGAATGAATCGATTAGTTCATTAGAAAAGATGCAGCCCACTATTGGGCTCCCCTCTCTTAAAAGAGCGGATAAGGAAATTTGGTGTACTTTCCCCGTCCAGAAAAATTTTTCCAGAAATTTTTTTTGTTCCTTTTGGAAGAAGGGGCTCTTCTCTACGATCAAGTAATTTAATTCTTGGTAAAACTCAGGGAAGTTTTTTTGGCAGTAATGGAGGATATGGACGCTAAGTAATCCTTGGCCCGCGCCTATTTCCATAATAATAAAGGGAGAGGGATAATCAAGGATCTGCCACATCTGGCGCATCTGCCGAGCCAGAAGATGCCCAAAGATGGGATGCAGATGAGGGCTAGTATAATAATCACCTGAGGCACCAATTTTTTCCTGGGCCGAGTAATAATATCCTTCTTGGGGATGATAAAGGACTGTCTCCATAAAATCAGCAAATGTAATAGGTCCCTGAGCATGAATACGCTCTAAAATAATCTTGCGTAATTCTCTGTTTTCCTGATCTAACATATGTGTTATTATAACTTATCTTTAAAAATTAAGGGATGGCCAAAAGGAGTTACATCTAAGGAAAGTAAAAATTAATTTACGGTCCTTAAAAATAAAGTGGCCGAAAGTTAGGCTAAGGAGGGAAAGTGAGGAGGAAAGAATTTGAAGTTAAAGACCTTCGCCTCTTAGAGGAAGTACTTTATAAAGCTCCCGCAGGCTACCTGGCTTTCAATGGTGCAGATGGTTGGCCACGCATAACTCCGGTAAACTTTGTCTATGAAGAGGGTTGGATATATTGGCATGGAGCCGTGGCGGGGGAGCGCTTTAATTGTTTGCGGGAAGATCCACGAGCTGTTTTCGTCGCCGTACTTATGCCCTTGTATATTCCTTCTTATTTTGCCGCCGAAGAAAATGCCACGGCAGCTACCAGTACTTTCAAGTCCGTGATTGTGCGGGGCCACGTTAGTTCATTTATTGACCCTGAAGAAAAATGTCAGGTGCTCAATAAATTAATGGGGAAATATCAACCCGAAGGAGGATACCGGAAGATAACGCCTAATGACCATCTTTATGCCAAAATTCTTCCGGCTACTGGCGTCTATGGTCTTCGGGGGGAAGAGATGGTAGGCAAATTTAAATTTGCCCAGAATAAATCGCCAGAAGATCGCCAGAAGATAATAACTAAGTTGAAAGAAAGGGGCGGACCTGGGGATTTAGCCGTGGCCGAGGAGATTGAAAAAACTCTGCAGAGGTTTAAGGCTTAAATTTTTACGCTCACCTAATCTGCCGGCGCGTGAAGATCTTTGTTTGAAAAGTATGGAGGAGCAATTTTTATGGCTCAGGATGAGAAAAAACAAGAAGAGAAATTCAAAGAAAAGCTTAGCTCCTTATTTAAGACACCCGAATATGAGAAGAAAAGGCAGTCTTTACCTCCCAAAGCTCATTTCAGCATTTGGTATTTCTTGATTGTTTTTCTCATTTTAACTTTGCTGCAACAGTACTTCCTTTCGCCCCGCGTAGAGACAATTTCTTACAGCAGATTCAAACAGTATTTGGCTGAGGGGCTGATAACCAATGTCGTCATTGGGCCAGAAACAATCACGGGGACAATTAAAGGAAGAGAAGGACGCCGCGACCAAGAATTTATGACGGTGCGCGTGGAGGATCCTAATCTGATTAAAGAACTCGATGAACGTAAAGTTAATTACTCCGGTCTTTACCAAAGCAAATTTCTCAATAACCTTTTCTCCTGGATTATCCCTTTAGGTATTTTCTTTTTAATCTGGCGCTATGCTATAAAGCGGATGGGGCCAGGGTATGGCGTAATGTCTTTTAGTAAAAGTAAAGCCAAACTCTATGCCGAAGATGAAACTAAGGTAACTTTCGCTGATGTAGCTGGCATAGATGAGGCCAAAGAAGAACTCCAGGAAGTGGTGGAGTTTCTGAAAAATCCAGAGAAATTCCGCCGCTTGGGGGGTCGAATTCCCAAAGGAGTCCTCCTCGTTGGACCGCCAGGAACAGGGAAGACCCTTCTGGCTAAAGCTGTGGCCGGAGAGGCAAAAGTACCTTTCTTTAGTATCAGCGGTTCAGAATTTGTAGAGATGTTCGTGGGAGTGGGGGCAGCTCGGGTAAGAGACCTCTTTGCCCAAGCCACCGCCAACGCTCCTTGTATTATTTTTATCGATGAGCTGGATGCTTTGGGCAAAGCCCGCGGAATAAATGTGATGGGGGGACATGACGAAAGAGAACAGACTTTAAACCAGCTTTTAGTGGAGATGGATGGGTTTGAGTCGAATAAAGGGGTCATCATTATGGCTGCGACCAACCGTCCCGAAATCTTGGATCCGGCCTTATTGCGGCCCGGGCGATTTGACCGCCAAGTCCTGGTCGATCGGCCAGACATTAACGGGCGGGAGGCTATTTTGAAAATTCATTCCCGCCATGTCCAACTAGCCCCGGAAGTAGACCTGCGTAAAATTGCTGCCCGGACACCGGGTTTTGTAGGTGCGGACCTGGCCAATTTAGTAAATGAGGCCGCGCTTTTGGCTGCTAGAAAAAATAAGGAAATGGTAGGTGCGGAAGAATTTGATGAGGCCATTGATCGGGTGATCGCGGGTTTAGAAAAGAAGAAAAGAATGATGAACCAGCGCGAAAAGGAGATCGTCGCCTACCATGAATCTGGCCATGCCATTGTAACGGAGTGCGTTCAGTTTGCGGACCCGGTTCATAAAATTTCTATTATTCCCCGTGGAATTGCTGCTTTGGGTTATACCCAACAACAGCCTACTGAAGACCGCTATTTGATGACCCGTTCCGAACTATTAGACCGGATTGCTGTCCTTTTGGGGGGCCGGGTGGCAGAAGAATTGGTCTTTGGTGAGATGTCCACGGGCGCCCAAAGTGATTTGCAGCGAGCCACGGATATAGCGCGGGCTATGGTTACTGAATACGGGATGAGCGATCGCTTGGGTCTAGTAACTTACGAACGAGAACGCCGCCCCATATTTTTGCCAGAAAGCTTTACTCCTACTAAAACCTACAGTGAAGCCAAAGCAGCCGAGATCGACGAGGAGATATCGCGGGTGATGGAAGAAGCCCACCGGCGCGTCAAACAAATTCTCTCGGAAAAGCGCGAGATCCTCGATGCTTTAGCCAAACTACTCTTAGAAAAAGAGATAGTTCAAGGAGAGGAGTTGCGCCGTATGTTAGGTAAAACGCAGCCTTCTGCGCCGGCTTAAGAATTTTGGCGCTGAGCATTTAAATAACTTCTAAAGCTTCCACTCTAAATTCGCGTCCGGAGAGGAGTTCCCAATTTTCTTCACCACAGGTGGGACATTTGTTATTCCAGGTGGTTCTATCTAAGGAGAAGATAGTACCGCATCTGGAACATTGGCCTTGCGCAGGAATACGTTCAATCTTCACCTTAGCTCCTTCGGCTATGGTATCTTTGCTCAAAAAATCAAAATAACGCTGCAGCCATTCATCTTCAAAATCGCTAATCTCTCCTATTTGTAGGTGCACTTCCAGAATCTTTTGCGCTTGATTCCGCTGGGCATAATCAAGGGCTATCTCCAAGATGCTTTGCGTGATGGCCAATTCATGCATTTTAAATTCATTAAATCAAGAATAGCGTGGTAGATCAAGGAAAAAGTGCAGATGATAATCTCAGAAATATATTGAATATATTATCTCTCTCCCCCACTGGGGAGAGTCGAAGAGACCCCACCACGGGGGGCGGGGTGAGGAGAAATTATTAATTTTATTTTTGAGACATGACCCTAAGTTAAAGTCATGGCGAGGTTCCCACCATTGATACATGGGACAAAAGCCGATGTGTCCCACGCCTTTCGAGCTTACTATTAAAAAATGATTGATAAAAAATTAAAACATTTAATGCGCCCATTAATAAAGCGTAGGGCAAGGGTTTATCCCTTGCCGTATTCGGCAAGCCCCAAGGGCTTGCCCTACGAATTAATATGAATATTTAACTTGCTCTCCCTTGGTGAAGACTCGATGGCCACCTTTGTTCATCTTCTTCTCCCGCCGATGATTCTTCCTTCAGGCCTGCCCCTGGCCCAATTATGATTCAGCCTTAATGTCCGGGGAGAGATTTGAAATCGAGAAGGGTAGATTGGAAGGTGTCGTTTATTTAATGCTCTCATTAATAACTCATTCATACATGTAGCTGTTATATAATCACTTTCACGTTCACCAGCTCCAAAGTTTAAAGATGATGGCAATTGACAAGAAAGAATATTTTAAATACTATAAATTCCACAATTTCATATCCAATTCATAAGGGGGTGGCAGGCAGAAACGGTCCTTAATTCTTGATCTTGAACAAATAGTTGATAGGCCAAACTAACCTTGGGTGAAATCATTAGAAGGGAGGGTTGGAAATGAAGAAATCTTTTTTTTGTTGGATCTGTCTTGTTACAGTAGGAATGATATCATTACTATGGGGAGAGGCTTTTGCCGGGAGAAAAAATTGGGTTCTTTATGATGATTTTACCTCGAACAACATAGATACTGAGCGTTGGATTATAAATTCTATTTCCGCCGATATCACAGTCGAAGACGGGAAGGCAAAATTTGTTCATATTCCTGGAAAAGCTGGGATTTCAGCTTGGCTGCGAATTAAGGAAAACCCCGAAGGAGTAAAGGGCATTAGGGCAAAAGTTACTGTGCAATCTTGCTCTGGGCCTACTGATGTGCAGGCACGAGTAGCAGGGTTTATCGGAAAGGTAGCGGAAGATGGCCAGGTTGATTATGTTTGGGACCAGTTGATCCTGGAAGGGGCCACCACTAGCCCGAGGGCATTTGGCGGATTAGTTGTGCTAAGGGCTTCCGACTATGCCTTTCGCTATGACCTATTCTACGGCCAATTTGTTAGGCCTGTTGATATCGTTGGTCATACTTTTACCTTGACCATTATTTTTTCCGAGGACAAAGTTGTTTTCGAGGTGGATGGTTTGGGCGAGATTGAGCATAAACTTCCGGAATGTTTGATTCCTCTATCAACATATGACAACACCTTAAAAGGTATTGGTACGAGAAGCGCATCGGGTCAAGGGTCATGCACCGTTTATTTCGATGATGTCTATGTCCTTAGATAACAGAGAGTACTAAGATAAAGACCCCAGGTATAGTTTGGCCTTTAGATTACTTCTAGCACGGTATGTTCTTATCCAAAGGTATTTATTCGTTCTTCCTTCCTATCTTTTTGGTCTAAGATATGACAAATCTTCGGAAATCAACTCATACTTTATTCAATGACTTACGGGCATTAATAATCGAAACTCGCAAAGATTTTGTCTGAAATGTAAACTCGGCACTGGTTCTGCTTTACTGGCGTGTGGGTAAGCGGATCCGCCAGGACATCCTTAAAGAGAAGCGTGCCGAGTATGGGGAGGAGATTGTGCCGACACTGTCGGCACAATTGGTTGAGGAGTTTGGCAATAGTTTTTCAACGCGGAACCTTTGGCATATGATACGGTTTGCTGAAGTATTCCCAGACGAGAAGATTGTGAACGCATTGAGTACACAATTAGGCTGGACACATTTCCGGCACATCATTGCTTTGGATGATCCCTTGAAGAGAGATTTCTATGCAGAAATGTGCCGTATTGAACGGTGGAGCACCCGGACTCTTGAAAAGAAGATCTCCAGCATGTTGTTTGAAAGGACTGCCCTTTCAAAGAAGCCAGCAGAGTTAGCGAAGCAGGAACTTGCCCGGTTGCGAGAAGAGGACAAATTGACCCCTGACCTTGTTTTTCGGGACCCTTATTTTCTTGACTTCCTCGGTCTGAAGGATACCTATAGCGAGAAAGATCTTGAGATGGCAATCTTGCGTGAATTGGAGTCATTCATTCTGGAATTAGGGATAGAGTTTGCGTTTGTCGCAAGGCAAAAGAGGATTACCGTGGATGACGAGGACTATTATCTTGATCTCTTTTTTTACCATCGCAAGCTTCGTCGTCTGGTGGCTATTGATTTAAAGCTTGGGAAATTCCAGGCGGCAGATAAAGGACAGATGAAGCTTTATCTACGATGGCTGGAAAGATATGAGAAACAACCTGACGAGGAATCACCTATTGGGCTGATCTTATGTGCCACCAAATCCGAGGAGCATATCAAATTGCTCCAATTAAACAAAAGCGGCATCCGTGTAGCCGCTTATTTGACAGAACTTCCGCCCAGAAGGCTCTTACAGAAGAAACTCCATGAAGCCATTATTAGGTCGCGGGCTTTATTGGAAAGTAAGAACGGAGAAATAAACCATGCCAAAGATAAGCCCAAATATAAATAACTTAACAATTGTTTGGCATTTAATCGGCGATTTTTGTGATTATCGGTAGTTAACAAATCAATGAAATTCACGCGTTTCCCTCTTGATGCCCACGAGTCCCGGTCCCAATGCTGACGGAGTATTAAGGGGACGGTTCTTTTTATTTAGAATAATACGGAATCAAAGAGCAAAAACGCAAGCGTAGAGCGCAAACCAAAAGTAAAGTGCTGAAGGAGGAGTGTTAAGTGGCGGGTGTTGAGTGTTATAAAAGAAAAGGGGGCATAGCTAAAAGGGAAAGAGAAGTGCTGCAGTTAAGAAGATCGGTACACTCAGGCACGTAACATTTCTATAATCTCCTTCCCGTATCTCCTCCATGACTCAATAAACAATCCAATATCAAAAACATAAAAATTCTTGACTATTCTCATTTCCTTAAATGATAATAAAAATTCGGACTCAATCTTGTCCAAATTACTGTTTCCAGAAGGGTGTTGATCTGTCATTCCCGCGCTGGCAGGAATCGAGAAGATCATTAAAAAAATCTGGCTTCTTGCTTCCCCAGGAATGACGACCGTGTTCATAACTCGCCCTCTGCCGCCCAAATTGGGCAACAGGTAGCGGGTAACCTGACTATGAAGAAAGCAAAACCATAGGTGCAATGGCAATAGTTTCAAAAAGCAACGGTCAATTTTCCATCTAATCTGGACCACACTGATTCAAATTTAGATTTTTGGTTGTTGAACAAGGAGGAAAGGGAAAAGAAAATGGCCACGCCGCAGGAATTTCAAATAGGAATTGATATTGGCGGAACATTTACCGATGTAGTTATTTTAGAGCCAGCTTCAGGACGGCTCTTTTTGGGTAAAAAACTAACTTCCCCGGATAATCCAGCGCGAGCGGTCATTGAAGTTATTGAAGAAATGCTTAAACGGGATAACATCCCAGCCCGATCAGTAAACAAAGCCATTCATGGATCAACTTTAGTGACCAATCTGATTATCGAGCGCAAAGGAGCGCTCACCGGTCTCCTGACTACGCGCGGTTTTCGCGATGCCTTAGAGATTGGCCGGGAGATGCGTTACGACATCTACGATATATTTTTAGAGCTCCCTCAGCCATTAGTTCCGCGCAGACTGAGGCTGGAAGTTACCGAGCGTCTGGATCATCGGGGCCAGGTCTTAATCCTTCTTACTACTCAAGAAGCGGAACGAGTGGTCGAGGAAATTTTAGCTCAGGGAGTAGAGTCCATAGCTATTTCTCTTCTGCATTCATTTCGCCAACCTGTTCATGAGCAGATGCTCAAGGAGGTGATCGTAGCCAAGCGACCAGATTTTCCAGTATCTCTCTCTTGCGAAGTAGCCCCTGAGGTGCGGGAATATGAGCGTACTTCTACCACTGTGGCTAATGCCTATGCCATGCCCGCAGTCCGCCGCTATATGGATACCTTAGAAAATGGTTTGGCTGAGCTCGGCCTGGGCGGCCGACTTTATATTATTCTTTCGAATGGCGGCCTAACCTCGCCGGCCACCGCGAGTGCTTACCCTATTCGGATGTTGGAATCGGGTCCGGCTGGAGGGGCTTTAGCTGCGGCTTGTGTGGGCAAGCAGATCGGCCAGGACAACGTGATTTCTTTTGACATGGGGGGCACAACGGCTAAAACCTGTATTATTCAGAATGGCGAGCCTTTGCGGGTGAATGAATTTGAGGTAGCCCGCGTCTACCGCTTTAAAAAGGGTAGTGGCTTGCCGGTTAAAATCCCTGTCATTGAAATGATCGAGATCGGGGCTGGCGGGGGGAGTATAGCAACCATCGGACCTCTGGGGCTTTTAAAAGTCGGACCGGAGAGCGCCGGAGCTGATCCTGGGCCGGTCTGTTATGGACTGGGCGGCAAGGAACCCACCGTAACTGATGCTGATTTAATTTTGGGCTACCTGAACCCTGATTTTTTCCTGGGCGGGGAGATGAAACTTGACCGAGAGCGAGCCGCCAAAGCTCTGGCGGAAAAGATAGCCCAACCTCTGGGGTTCTCTTTGGAACGAGCGGCTTGGGGCATTCATGAAGTGGTCAATGAAAATATGGCCAACGCCTCGCGGATTCATGCGGTGGAGAAAGGAATAGATCCCAGACGATTCTCCCTGGTCGCTTTTGGTGGGGCGGGGCCTGTCCATGCCTATCAGGTGGCCAAAAAATTGCGGATGGAAACGATTATTATACCCGCCGCCGCCGGAGTATGTTCGGCTTTTGGCTTTCTCTTGGCGCCCATGGCCTTTGAGTTGAGCCGCAGTTATATTGCCCGCCTGGAGGAATTATCTTGGGAGCGCCTGAATGCCCTATTTGCGGAGATGGAGGAGAAAGGGGAGAAACTTTTGCAGGAAGCAGGTGTGGCACGAGAAGATATGCAATTTATTCGCTCCGCCGATATGCGCTATGCTGGTCAGGGATTTGAGATTCATGTTCCTCTGCCGCGGGCTGAATATGGACCAAGACACCGGGAAGAGTTCAGATTAGTTTTCGAGAAGGAGTACCAACATATTTATGAACGTTTGTGCCCCGATATTTCTATTGAAGGAGTTAACTGGAGGCTTGTGGCTACGGGACCGCGTCCGCAGGTTAGCCTTGGTTCTTGGTGGTCGGGAGGAGAGAAAATTGAAGAGGCGATCAAAGGAAAAAGGCGCATATTTATTCCCGAAGTGGGCGGATTCGAAGAAGTCTTGATCTATGATCGCTATCGCTTACCTTTGGGGGTTAAAATCGAGGGGCCGGCCGTGATCGAAGAACGAGAGAGCACAATAGTGATGAATGGTCCAGGAAAAGCCTGGGTAGATTCTTCCGGATGCGTGATCCTTAGTTTACCTTCTCATGCAGATTAAGCTTACCTCTCCTTGGCGCCCGAAAAAAGGTAGGGGAAAGGGGCAAATGCGTAATTAATAATTATATAGCCAAGAAAGGAAAGTTAGCTTTATATGAAAACAAATGTCTTTGATCCCATAACTCTGGAAGTCCTTTGGAATCGCCTTATTTCTATTACTAATGAACAAGCTGCCGCCCTCATGCGGGCCAGTTTTACCACCGTGGTGCGCGAAGCAGGTGATCTTTCGGCCGGGGTTTTTGATGCCGCTGGAAACATGATCGCTCAAGCGGTTACAGGAACTCCAGGTCATATCAATTGTATGGCCACCTCGGTTCGCCATTTTCTGCGAGAATACCCTTTGTCCTCTCTGCAGCCTGGGGATACATTAGTTACCAATGACCCCTGGCTGGCTTCGGGGCACCTCCATGACCTGACCATTGTCACTCCTGTTTTTTATAAAGGAAAAGCTATCGGTCTTTTTGCTAACACCTGCCATGTGATGGATATTGGCGGTCGCACCTTTGGCGCCGATGCTACCTCCGTGTATGAAGAAGGGCTAGCCATTCCCATTATGAAATTGGTGGATCGCGGAAGGCTGAACGAAGACTTAATACGAATCATCAAAGCCAATGTGCGCGTGCCGCAAATTGTCTTAGGAGATATTTATGCCATGATCGCCGCCAACGAGGTGGGCGGCCGTAAGTTATTGGAGATGATGGAAGACTATGAACTTGCGGACCTGGAAGGACTTTCGGCAGCAATCATCGAACGCAGCGAGCAATCTATGCGGGAGGCCATTCGGGCCATCCCGGATGGCACATATAGGCATGAAATTTATATGGATGGTTTTGACGAACCAATTGTAGTTAAACTGGCTATTACCATTGCGGGTGATCAGATGATTGCTGATTACACAGGGACCTCGCCCCAGTCAAATCGCGGCATCAATGTGGTTTATAGTTACTGCCATGCCTACACAACCTATCCCATCAAGTGCTCCGTCAGCCCAGAAATTCCCAATAACGAAGGAAGTTTTCGCCCCATAACCGTAATTGCGCCCCCGGGCTGCATTCTTAATTGCCAGCGTCCAGCACCGGTAGGGGCACGGCATATCTTGGGCCATTTCTTATCTGCCGCCGTCTTTGGAGCGTTGAGCCACGTGATTCCCGATCGAGTAATCGCCGAAGGCTCGCAAGGTCTTTGGAATACCCAGTTTGATGGTATTGATGAACGGGGTGAACCTTTCTGCTATGTATTCTTTTCCGCAGGAGGAACTGGCGCGCGGCCCAATAAAGATGGCCTATCCGCTACGGCCTTCCCCAGCGGCATCCACGGAGTGCCCGTGGAGTTAGTAGAAAATGTCTCTCCTTTGTTCATTGAATGTCGCGAGCTTATCCCCGATAGCGGCGGAGCGGGAAAATATCGGGGCGGATTAGGACAAAGGATGGTATTGCGCGTGCGCGGAAACCATCCAGCCACGCACTCTCCTATGTATGACCGCATTCGTTTCCCGGCCAAAGGATTTGCGGGAGGACTTGATGGCGCCAAGGGGCGCATTTATCTTGATGATGGAACTAATCCGCACCCTAAGACCAAATATATCCTTAAACCCAACCAGAAAGTTACTTTGGAGCTGCCGGGAGGAGGCGGCTTTTACCCACCCTCAGAGCGAGATCCAGAGATGGTGCGGCGCGACGTGCTCGAAGGATTGGTCAGTCTTCAGCAAGCTCGGGAAGTATACAAAGTCGTTTTGGATCCGGTATCGTTGGAAATAGACACGGCCGCCACGGCAAAATTACGGGAAGCGAGTTAGTTTTTTTCAAATAAAAAGGAATGAGTTACCTGATTAATTAACACCCTTGGGCGCAAAATTTATTTTAATTTAGTCCTTCTGCGTTAAATTTTTCTACACATCATAAAGGGGCTTCCCTTTTGTTTGCTTCCTTCCTCCACGCAAAATAATTGGGCCGTAAGGGGAATTTTTAAAGCTGGCAGGAATAGGGGAGAAGTATTATAATATAA
>FWPU01003485.1_pt1 | contig 39522 bp, 22 predicted proteins | sample 2228361 | NCBI WGS metagenome assembly FWPU01 (sample SAMEA103939777, study PRJEB20133) | metagenome | reverse complement strand
AAGACCACAAGTGCCGCGTGTTCTACGACAAGTTGACGCTCATCTACATCGAGTTGCCCAAGTTTCACAAGCGCGAAGAGGAGTTGGAGACCACCTTTGACAAGTGGCTGTACGTGCTCAAGCACTTGCCCAACTTAGAGGGTCGGCCGCGGGCGCTGCAGGAGCGGGTGTTTCAGCGGCTGTTTGAGGCGGCGGAGATAGCGCGCTTCACACCGGAGGAGCGCCAGCGCTACGAGGAGAGCCTCAAGTACTACCGCGACCTGAAGAACGTGGTGGACACTTCCTACGAGAAGGGCAAGGAGGAAGGCTACGAGAAAGGCAAGGAAGAGGGCTACGAGAAGGGAAAGGAGGAAGGCAAGGAGGAAGGTATCCTCGAAGGGCGCCTTCAGGAAAAAGAGTTCTCCGTGCTCCGCTCTTACGAGGCGGGGCTGGACGTTGTCCTCATCGCGCGCATTTCGGGCCTGTCGGAAGAGGAAGTGCGGGCTATCCTGCAAAGGGCAGGACTCGCGCCGTCAGATTGAGCAGCGCTTGCTGTGGGCTTGACTGCAACTTATCTTGCCAAAGTTGGCTCTTTTAGGAGCAGAAACTTCAAAGAACTGCTCACCATGAACCTAACAAGCCGTATAGGACAGCAATATTTAGCGTCGGGGGTATTGCGGGGCTATCACGGAGACGCTCAGCTGCTGTCGCGCCATTATTAAGACCCAAAGCGGGACGAAAATGGGCCAGGGCCAAATAGGAGCTCCCTCCCTTGCAACACCTACAGCGGTTGCGCAAAAGCTGGAGGCCGTTTTTCCCTAAAAAATGGGGATAGAAAAGTAAAGGTAGTATTCCTCAAATCTGATGGCTCGATTTTTCGCCTAGGCTCTGCGGCTGTTTTTTGGCGCAAAAACAATTGTTTTGGAAGGCGACCGCCTGAAAAGTTCATTCATCAGGCCAACCAGCAGTATTTTGTGCCGATTCATACCGCCATCCGACAGGTGAGTCATTAAACGCGAGGCGGGATGGCCCGTCCAATAGGCGCTGCTTGTCTATGTCCACAGGCTAGAGGGCGGCTTTTCTGAGGGAAAGCAGGTTAAAACAATGAAAAAAAACTTTGCGCTCTGTGCTTTTGTATGTTTCCTGGGGTTAGTGCGCGCTCAGGTGGTCAACACTCTTTACGGTCCGGTTCAAGGCTTCACACAGGATGGCATTGCTGCGTTTTTGGGTATCCCCTTTGCCAGCCCACCAGTGGACGCACTGCGATGGAAGCCGCCAGTGCCACTGTCGAGTTGGACAGAGGTGCGACCAGCGCTAACCTACCCGCCCGAGTGTCCGCAGAAGAGTTATGCCCAGAACGATACTGTAGGGACTATTATCGGAGAAGAAGACTGCCTATACCTCAACGTCTGGACGCCCGATCTCAACGGTAGCCTGCCCGTGATGGTGTTCATCCATGGGGGAGGCAATCAGCAGGGCTCTACCGGGCAGACAGCTTTTGGTGCGCGGCTGTACGAAGGCAAGCTTCTAGCACAGCGCGGTGGCGTGGTAGTGGTTACGGTGCAATATCGCCTGGGTGCGCTGGGCAATTTAGTGCACCCAGGGCTGGAGGAGGAGAGCACCTACGGCAAGGCGGGCAACTATGGCACACTCGACCTGCTGGCGGCCTTGCAGTGGGTGCAGCAGAACATCGCTGCCTTTGGAGGCAGTCCTGAGCGAGTAACCATTTTTGGCGAAAGTGCTGGTGGGGTAAATGTGGGCAATCTGATGGTCATGCCTGCTGCAAAGGGACTGTTTCACCGGGCCATCATCCAGAGTGCTACTCCGCGCCTCAAGGCGTATGCTGTAGCGCGCAGTGAAGGCATCGCCTTTGCTCAGAAACTCGGCGCTGCGGGTACGCCCGAACATCAGGTGGCCTTCCTGCGCGCCTTGCCACCAGACTCTCTGGTACGCGACGACACCAGCCCTATCTCGAGTGGGATTGCACAGGGTACTTGGCAGCCCGTGCAGGACGGTTATTGGTTTCCTCAAATGCCTATGGATGCCATACGCAGCGGGCAGCACCACCGTGTGCCGCTCCTCATCGGGTCTAATAGTGAGGAGATGAGCCTCAATGTCCCGTTGGTGTTCACGCCGGCTATGCTCCAAGCGTTTGTCCAGAGCACAATACCGCTGCCCTATCGGCAACAGGTGCTTGCGCTCTACCCGCCCGGCACAACGAACGAGCAAGCGCGTACCTCTTACGTGGCTTTGGTCAGCGATGCGCAGTTCACCTCTACTACACGCCGTGTGGCCAATTGTGTCAGCCACAACCAAGCCGAGCCGGTGTGGCGCTATTTCTTTACTTTCAGCCATACGGTGCCCTTATTGGCGCCTTTCGGCGCCTATCACGGCATGGAGTTGTTCTACGTATTCAATACCTGGGAAAAGACCTCGCTCGGCAGCGGCCCGTTTTTTTCGCTTGCTGATGACAGTATGCAGCAGCTCATGGTTCGATACTGGACAAACTTCGCCCGTACAGGCGATCCAAACGGTGGGGATTTGGCTCCCTGGCCCAGATACGATGGTACTATGGACTGCTACATGGAGCTAAAGGCTGCGCCCAACGGCCAATCGTGCGGCCTGCGCACGGCGGAATGCAACCTGTGGGACCAGATAGTTGGCTTTGTGCCTTGTGTGAGCGTCTCGAGCCACGAAATCGAGGAGATGGGTGAGATGTGGTCGCTGTACCCCAACCCTGCTGGCGACAGACTCCACTGGAACGGTCCGGCAGACCCAACAGCGCAGGTGCAAGTCTATGATGCGCTGGGGCGCCTTTGGCGGGAGGGCCGCCTCAGCCAAGGTGCTCTCGACCTTTCTGGGTTGAGTCCTGGGCTTTATTTGGTGCGCATCAGCGGTCAAGCAGGGCTGCAGGTAGAGTGGTTTGTGCGTCAATGATGGATGCTCCTTATCGCTGCCCTTCACCGTTTTCGGTCTCGGAGGTGTCCATCTCCTCCTCGTCGGGCGGCGTTGGAGGTGGGGCGGCTATACGTTGGCGCACGCGTGTTATCCACTGCGCTGTGTCGCGCACTTGAGGCGGGCGGCTGGTGTATTCCACCTGTAATGGCGGCACGGGCACCATGCCTTTTTCGTCGGCATACAGGCTCAGGGCCTTGCGAGCAGCGCTGAGGTCGGGCAGCCCTTGCAACTCGACCCAACAGTACAGACCGCCTTCCATGGGAAAAGCTTGCAGCGATGATGGCACCTTCTGTTCTGTAGTGATAGGCACGGCGGCCGCCACATCGGCCTGTTGGTGGAGGCTGTCAATAATCCAGAGCAGGGCAGTCATAGGGCCAGCAGTTGGGAGGGAGCGCTTCCGTATCAAGGGGGTAATGCGTTGGAAGTGTGCTTCTAAAAAGATCTCCACCTGCTCTATGGGCACGGTTTGGCGGAAGCCGACGTAGAGCTGCTCGCCGTGCTCTTCCTCGCGTACCTCGTGGCCATTGTAGGTGCGGGGCACCATGATCTCGCAGTGTCGCTTGAGGTTTTCCAGGCCGCGGGCAAAGTCTTTGCCCACGCCGGCATTCACATCGGTGAACATGGCCAAGCCATTCCACGGGTAGCCGATGTACATGTGGTAGTACCACTTCACGAGGGTCTGGCCGTCGGTGGTGTCAAAGGTGAACCACGTCGGTGAAGTAGTGGCATAGGGCCTTTGGAGGCTTATTTCAAAGTGTATTCGATGGGGTGAAAGAGACTTCAAGGTCTGGCGGCCAGTACCTACTTCTTCATCCTCACTCATCCAGTGAAATACAGCTCCGGGGGTGCCATCTGGTCCTTCGATGCGTATGGCAGCATCCATGCTGGCCCAAGGCGACCAAGCGCGAAAGTTGCGGAAGTAGCGCACTTGGTCATATACCAGCTCAAGCGGTGCGGCAATGGCTATCTGGCGCTCGATGAGGTAATCCTTGCGGGCAAAAAGCCCGGACAACGCCCACAGGGCGCCTGCTATGAGGGCGGTGTATAGGAGGGCGCGGATGATTTTGGCTACAGTGTTCAGATAATTCATGTCCTGAAAACAGCGAAAAGTGGTGCGCAAAAGTAGCAGAAAACCGAGCCTGCTCTGAAAGTCTGCTCTCGTAGGCGATTTGTGAGCGATATTTGCCCTTAGAAAAGGAGCTACCTCGTTCTCGCCATCGTACCCTTGAGGAGGAAAGCCCACCTTGCCATGCTCAGGACACTCGACCGCTACCTCATCCGCAAATACCTCTCTACCTTCTTTTTCTCGCTGCTCATCTTCACCATCATCTCGATGGCCATTGACTTCAGCGAGAAAGTGAAGTCTTTCATTGAAAAACCATGCACGCTCAAGGAGATACTGATAGACTACTATTTGGGCTTCATCGCATATATGGGCGGGCTTTTGCTGCCATTATATGTGCTTATTGCAGTGATTTTTTTCACTTCGCGGATGGCCTTTAATGCTGAAATACTTTCGATTCTGAATGCGGGGGTGAGTTTTGGGCGCCTGTTGCGGCCTTACCTCTTGGCAGCGGCAGGCATTATGGCGTTGCACTTGGCGCTCAATCATTTTTTAGTGCCGTTAGGCAACAAGTCGCGGCTGAAGTTTGAGCGCACTTACGTGTGGACAGACCCCAAAGGCCGCAACAGCAATGTGCATCTGCTCGTTGCGCCGGATACACGCGTCTTTGTGCGCGACTACAACCCCAACAACCAGTCTATCATTGGCCTGCGAGTGGACAAGTTTGAGAACAACCGCTTGATTAGCTTGCTCAACGCCCAACAGGCCTCCTGGATGGAAGAGACTCAGCGCTGGCGTCTGAGCTCCTACACCATTCGCACCTTCGAGGGTCTGCGCGAAACGTTGGTGGAAGGCCAGACGCCTTTGGATACAACCATCAACCTTCACCCACAAGACTTTGTGTGGTTCCACAACCTGAACGAAGAGATGACCACCCCCGAATTGTTGGCAGCCATCGAGCGCGACCGAAGCCGCGGGCTAATCACCTCGCGCCAGTTTGAGATAGAGCTACATCGCCGCACCGCTGACGCCTTTACCACACTCATCCTTACCCTCATTGGCGTGGCTGTGGCGGCTCGCAAGGTACGCGGTGGCATGGGCCTCCACTTAGCTATTGGTATCGGTATCGGCGCTATCTACATCCTTCTATCCAAATTCGCCATTTCCTTTGCCGCCAGTGGCTCTGTGTCGGCATGGATGGGTATGTGGTTGCCCAACTTGCTCTTTACAGGCATTGCCCTTTGGCTGGTGAACAGGGCGCAGAAGTAGCATCATGGCCATTGGCTACCCTTTCTTCCAGAGAAGAAGATGGGCGAAAGGCGGAATTTCTTCCAGTCGAAGGACTTCCCGGCCCTTTTCTATGCAAAGGCAGCAGTAGCCTCGCCCCTGAAAGTATCGCCAGACCTCGGCCACTGTCTGGGCGCGCACTTCTATCAAAAATACACACCGCTCTATGTCAATACTTAAGCCCTGTAATATATCCACTTCGGCGCCTTCTGCATCTATTTTAATAAATTGAGGAAGCCCGTGCTGCTGGATGAGGTGGTCCAGCGTCTTAATGGGCACGCTCTCTGTCTGTCCTTTGCAATGGCTGCCGGCCAGGGCCTTGTCGAAGGTGCTCCTGCGCCCTCCCGTTACGGCGTCCCGATACAGTTCTGATGTCGTTACACTGCGTCCCAGGCCGCAAGGTTCGCAATAGACGTTGCTGCATTTATTGATGAGCACGTTGAACTGTAAAAAGGCGAAATTTCTATAATCAGGTTCTATAGCTATTATGCGACCAGAGCTTCCGACCCTTTCGCTGAACCACAAGGCATATTGCCCAATGTTGGCGCCGACATCAAAGACGAGACAGCCTTCCTGTATGAAAGGTGATATAGACTGCTGAATAGAAGGCTCATAGTGAATTCGCCTACTGCCCAGAAAAGTGAGGTGTTGTGCGATTTCATAATAAAGTCGTTTGTCCGAGCCTGCCATAGGCTTGCTTCTGACCAGGGAGCCTGCCAGCCAGCGCATTGTTTTAGCCAATAGCGGATAAAGTGCCTGTACGAGGACCTGAAGCGCCTTTCTAAGCATTGTCAAGGCTATTTGTTTTCTTCAGAAGGTGCCTTGTCCTTGGCTGGGCGCTTGCTGCCCTCGTAGAGTTCGAACTGCTGGAAGGCGCATTCCAACGCGCCATTGTACAGCGTGATCTTGCGCGAGGGGTGTAGGCCCAAGTGCTTGAGCGCGTCCAGGTTGGAAGAGATAATCCAGGCCGTCCATCCCGACCAACGCTTTTTGAGGATGTCGCCAATATTCTTGTAGAACTGAGCGACGTCGTCGGTGCGCAGGCGTTCGTCATAGGGCGGGTTGGTAATGAGGACACCAGCGGGCTGAGGCGGCGAGAGTTTTTCAAAAGGCATTTTTTGCACCTGTACGTAAGACTCAAGACCTGCCGATAGGATATTGATGGCCGTAGCGTTTCGGGCGCGCGGGTCTTTATCTGAAGCAAAGATGGGAAACACCGGCGGGTGGGCGCGGCTATCGGCTTCGGCCTTGACGCGTTCCCAGAGTTTGCGCCGGAAGTTTTTCCAATGAAAGAAGCCGAAGGATGGCCGCCTGCATTGAGGCGGGATATTGGCCGCCAGCAGGGCCGCCTCAATAGCGATGGTGCCGCTGCCGCACATAGGGTCAACGAGTGGCCCGGTGTCGTTCCACCCGCTGAGCATCACGAGGCCGGCGGCGAGCACCTCGTTGAGCGGTGCCTCTATCGTGTCGCGTCGGTAGCCGCGTTTGTGCAGGCTGTCTCCGCTGGAGTCGAGCAGCAAGGTACACTGCGATCCGTGGATACGAGCGTGTACGCGCAAATGTGGAGCGGTGGTGTTCACATCTGGGCGCTGCGCGTAATGGTCGCGATAATAGTCGGCAATAGCATCCTTGGTGAGCAGGGCCATGTACTGAGAATGACGAAAGATGCCGCCAGACAGCACTGCGTCCACCGCAAAAGTGCCCGACACGTCGAGGTATCGGCCCCACTCGACCTCGCGAACAGCGCGGTAGTAGGCCTTTTCATTGGAAACTTCGAATGTGTGTATCGGAACGAGCACACGCAAGGCGGTGCGCAGCTCGTAGTTCGCCCGGTAGATCAGCGCCAAGTCGCCCGTACACGATACCGCTCGTTTGAGCGGACGGATGTCGGCAGCGCCCAGTTGTTTGAGTTCTTCGGCCAAAACGCGCTCCAAGCCGTGGAAGGTCTTGATGATAATGGTGGTAGGCGTATCCATAAGTGCGAAAGCGGAAGACGCAGACATTACAGCCGGCCCGAGCTGATCTTCTGCTCTAAGCGAGACGAGGGGGCTATTTGCGCGGCCTTGCGCCAGTATTCGATGGCTTGCGATTGGCGGCCCAGCCAGTAGAGTGCATCGCCATAGTGCTCCAAGATGCCAGGGTGCCGCTCGCCGCCCTGGGCCAGAGCATCTTCATAATGCCGCTGGGCGGCGGCGTAGTCTTTTTTCAAGAGCAATGCGCGGCCCGTTTGGTCGGCAATATCCAGGGCCAGCTTAGGGTTATTCACCGTCATCAGGGCTGCTTGTTCCAATTGGAGCAGTGCATCGTCGGGGCGGCCTTTTTCTATGGCAGATACGGCGTAGTAGTAATAAGCCAAGGGTTGATTAGGGAAGTAATCCATGGCTTTTTCCGCCGTGCGCAGCAGTTCGTCGGTCTTTCCTTGCGCGTACAGGATATCCAGCATATTAGCCCACACGGAGAAGACGCGCGGGTTGAGTTTCAGGCAGGCTTGATAGCGCTCTAGCGCCGCATCATAGCGGTTGGCGTGATAGTGGAGGTCGCCTGAAAGGCTCCATGCTTTGGCATCGTCGGGATGCACTCGTTCTGTGATGTCGGCCAATTCGAGCAAGACCGCCACGGCATCAGACGGCATGCCTTTAGCCATTTGCTCGAAGTAAGGGAGTATCTGCTTGACCTTGCTGTCTATGGAGATTTTTGGGTCTTGAAACACGGGCTTCAGGGCTTGCAAATCGGCTACAAGTGAGCCTGTGCCCTTACGCTCAGTTAACAGGGCCATCTTTGCTTTCTCGTCGTCGGGAGCAATGCGCAGGATGTCTTCGTACACTTTGCGTGCGGCAGCCTTATCGCCCACCGACTCATATAACTGAGCAATGCGGTGCCTGTAAACGACGCGCGTCGGGTAGGCGTTGACGAGCCGCTGTAACTCGCCAACGGCTTTTTTCACGTCGCCCATGCCCAAGTAAATCAGGTGCTTCTTATCCGCCGTGGCCTCGGTAATACCCGTTATTTTCTCTAGCTGATCCAAGGTTTTGAGCGCGTCTTTGGGTTGTCCGGCCAGCACCTGCAAGTAGGCTAAGCGGTCGAGGAATTCGGTGTTTTGTGGCGCCTGCTTGCACAGGGCTTGATACACCTTGACGGCATCGGCCGCCTGGCCCATTTTTTCGTAGATATCGGCCTGTAGGATCTTGTACCAGGTGTTCGAGGGGTCGAGGTTAGCGGCCTTTTCTGCAGCTTCTGCGGCGCCGCCTAGATCGCTGAGTGCTTGAAGGGAGCGCGCCAAGCCATACCAAGCAGCCGCCTCGTCGCCCATAGTACTGAGAAACTGGCGATATTTCAACACTGCCTTGTCGTGGTGCTCGAGCAGACGCTCGCGCTCTGCCTCGATGAAAGCACTCTGGCGATTCACCTCGCTTTCCGGGACGCGCTTGGCTACCCCCTGGAAAGTGTTCTGGGCTAATGCCGGCCCAGGGCCTGAAAGCCACAACACTATGAGCAGACAGTGGTGTACTATCCTCCTACTTGCCGATTGAGTTTGTGTCCACATAGCAATGTCGCGTTTTGCCCAACAACGGCCATCCGCTCCACAAAGGTACGGCAGTGGCGTTACGCGCCGCATTAAGCTGCCCTTTGAGGCCCAGTATCAGGCGCTTCCCTGAAGACCAAAAGCCTCACGCGCACTTTTTTTAAAAAAAATCGGCCCATAAAAAAGTTTTTATTCAACAAACCACCACCTGATGGCCCAACCTTGCAACAGAAAACAGTTACATAAAGGCCTGAATAACTTATGAATATCTCAAAATGACCTTCCTATACCCAAAAAAAGCCCTCGAATTCAGCTCAACAAACGGCTTTTTTTGTCCTTTGCACGGGTGACGGGTCGCTGCACTTTTGTACCGTCAATGACAGGGAATGAAAGCGAACGAGCGATTGCTCAATGTTGTTGACCAAGAGATTTGCGACTTTTCATGAGATTATACGGGAAACCGCCGCGGCGCAAAAGAGCGCCGCGGTTTTTTTTTTTGCCCAATTGCAAAGGGTACATTTTGCAGAGCGTCCGCAGTGTCTGCTATTTTGAAATGATGAATGATGAATGATATTTTCCAAAGCGCCTGCAGTGCCTGCTATTTTGAAGTGAAGAGTAGAACCGGCCACATTCTACCATAGTCGCCTTTCTCACTTCCGTTTTTTTGGGGTGAAAAAACGGTTGCCGGCTTCGGAGCCGCTGCTGTGGGCGTAGTAGCTGAGTGCGCGGCTCCTGTTTGGCCTCGGGCGTGTTTTCGTCCCGCTTTGGGGCCTTAATAATGGCGAAACAGCGGCCTTTCGTCTCCGCGCCTGCAAGCACGGCGCCTCGTCCTATGCCGATACGCTGTTATTAAGCCCCCGGGGCGAGACGGGCACATGATCAGGCCCAAGCCAGAGCTCTGTAGGTGCGGGTGCGCGAAGAAGCCAAGCCGAAGCGCTGGGGCCGTTTTTCCCCAAAAAAAACGGTCTCGATAGGGGAGGTGTAGGCGGCGGCGGACGCAGCGCGGGTGGTTTGGGAAACAGCCCTCGCCGGAAAATGTGTACCTTTTCAAATTTGCCCAAAACCGAAGGCGCCTGTGCTGCTGCTCGGCCAGGAGGTGAGAGGAAAATACCTGCTCGTTGAAGGAAGGGCGCAGTAGTATGCTAACACTGCCCTAAACAAACATTCTCCCCAGCACCGAGCTGCCGAGGAGAACGCTGCAGAAGTGTTCAGAGATTGCTAGTGACCTTGCCAATGCGGATCAGTGGCATTAGCAGTACGTGTCGTAGGCCATCTTCAGGTTTTCGGCGATGAGGTATGCCGAGCGCCCTTCGATATGACGGCGTTCGAGGAAGTGTACCAGTTTGCCATCCTTAAACAGGGCGATGCTGGGCGAAGAGGGCGGATAGGGAGCCAGATACTCGCGCGCTTTGGCTGTGGCCTCTTTATCCACACCGGCAAATACCGTTACCAAGCGGTCGGGGCGTTTGCCGTGTTGCAGCGACATTTTGGCACCCGGGCGCGCGTTGGCAGCCGCACAGCCGCACACGCTATTGATGACCAACAGTGTGGTGCCACTCTGGTTTTCCAAAACATTGATCACTTCTTCGGGCGTAGTCAGCGACTCAAAACCTGCTTCGGTCAGGTCGCGAGCCATAGGTGTTACCAGTTCTACCGGATACATATTGCGTCGTCGTGTGAGGGTTTAGAAGATACGTTGCAAAGGTACGGAAACAGCCGAGGGCGGTGCAGGTTTAGCGATTATGCGCTTATTTTGCCCAACAAAACGGCCGCCTACGAGCATGAATGACGCAGTGCTGGAAGAAATAGCGGAATTGCTGGATGAGGGTCTGACCGTCCTCGTACATCGCCGCACCTTCGAAGTCCTCAGCTATCCTCATCCGGAACGATGGAGCGAGGCTGAATATCTCGATGGCTATCTCGCCATAAAGGAAGAGGTTGAGGCTGAGCCTGAAAGCTTTGTCCAGATAGACCCGCCGCCCAGCAAGGTTTCTTTCAGCATGATGGAAGATTTTGCTGCGCAAGTAGCAGACGTGCACTTGCGCGCTCTGCTTATGGACGCCCTCCACAGCCGCAAGCCCTTCCGTTATTTCAGGCAGACGGTCGAGGCATCGCCGCAGTGGGAAGCTTGGTTGTCCTTTAAGAAATCTCGCCTGTGTGCCTATGCCCTGGGAGCCCTTGCCGAAAAATGGGATTAACCTAAGGTGGAGGGCAGCCTCTTTTCAGGTCTGCTTTTTTAGGATGAAGAACACCTCGGTGCCTGCGCGAGGTGCTATAGAGTTGTAGCAAGGCGCCAGTGTCTTGATGAGAAACAGCGGCTCGAAGAGTGCGCGGTATTCTATGGCATTGCCGCCGAAGGGTGGTTCGCTTTCGAATTCGCGTTCGAAGAGGACGCCGGCGAGGGTGCCGCCGGGAGCCAGCAAGCGGTGCATGTGTTGGGCGTACTTTGGGCGCAGGGCGGGGTCGAGGGCGCAGAAGAACGTCTGTTCCAGGATAAGGTCAAAAGTGTCTGCGAGGTCGAAGAAGTCGGCGCACAATACCCGCAGGTGGTTTCGCCAGTTGGGGTATTCCGCATCCAGGCGCTGCTCCACGCGCTGCACTGCCGTGGGGGCGATGTCCACAAGAGTAATATCCGTAAATCCTTGTTGAAGGAGGTAGGTCGCTTCGTAGGCATTGCCGCAGCCAGGTATGAGCACGCGCAGATGACGCCGCTCGGGCGGTATTTGGTCGGCATAGCGGCATAGCGGAGGGGAGGGTGCGCCGAGGTCCCAACCCGTTTGGCCTGTTTGCCAGCGATGTTCCCAGTCTGTCATAGGTTGAGTGGTTGCGAGGAGATGAGTGCAAGTAGCGGCAGCGCAGTTTTCCCTTGGAGCGGAGCGCTGCCCGGAGCAAGAACTCCGCTCCGAGGAGAAGGGCGTTTTCAGAACCTAACGGTGATGCCGCCCAACACGTTGATGCCAAAAATGGGATAGTTGAGCCAGCGCTCACGCTTGTTGTTGAGCACGTTATTGATATCTAAGAAGATACCGATGTTATTGGAAATCTGCATAGCCGCCCCGATGTTAAGGTCAATAAGTGGATCCGTAAAGTTGGGCTGGTTTTCCTGGTTGCGGAAAGGGATGTCGTCAGCCAGGTATAGCTCGCTCTTGAGGGTAATCTTGCCATCATAGGGCCGGAAGAGGAGGCGCGCATTCATCTCCAAGTTGGGCAAGCCCCACGGCTCGTTTTCATTGCTGAGGTTAAAGGCGCGATAGCTGGCCGTTCCGCTCAGCGATACTTGGTCGCTCATTTGAATGTTGATGACACCCGATATGCCGAAGATCTGGGCCGTATCATAGATGGTGCGAAAGCGCGTAATGCCAGGGCGGCCAATGGAGTCGTACTGCGTCTGGAAGAGGGCCAAGTCGGCTGCCTTGCTGTAAGAGACTCGCCCTTCGTAGCTGAGCCAGCCCATGTTGCCCTTCACGCCGCCGTAGAACTCGCGCCAGACGGTGTTTCGCAAGCGAGAAGCGCGCATTTGCAGGAAAGGATTGTACTCGCTCATAGAGCGATAGGTGTTTTTGCGCAGGTCGCCAGTGACGCCGCCAAACACCTGCAGGCCCTCGCCCCACACACTCAGTAAGAGTTCGGCGTCGGGGAAGATGCTGAACTCGTCGCGGTTATTCACAAAGTTGCCGCCCAGTTTGAGGCGCAGGATGGAGAAATGGAGCGTGAAACTGGGCTGAAGGTAGATGTTGTTCAGCTTTTGGTCTGCAGTATCCTTGTACGAGGTCAGATCGGGCCGTATGCCGAGGCGCAGGGCGTGCTTTTGGGCAAACCACTTAGTTGCGTGTAGGTCTACGGAGATGCCCGTCTCGCTGTTGGCATAGTAATCCTTGAGCAAATAGAAGCGCGGCGCAATGCCAAAATTGATATCTAAGTCATTGCGCTGGCTGTTGTAGAAGCGGCCGCCCAACTCGAGCAGGTTAAACTCCTGGCGTACTTGGTCGGGGATGAACTGAAGCGAGTCGTGGTCGTAGCCGTAGAAGAAGACGCGGTCAGCAGAATAGCCCGCCATGACCTCCACAGCCAAGTTGTTTTCTAGATAATAGTTGAAATTCAGGCGAGCGTCGTTGTTGGTGAAGCGCTGGTTTTCCAGCTTCTTGTTGTTGGCCTGATGGTGTCGGAACCAAGCTTTGCCATCAAAGCGGTCTTTAGCGCTGAAAGAGTAACCCGCTTCACCATACCAGGCGTTTGGCGCGCCAGCGCCCAATTTAGCAAAGCCGTTGAAGGGCTTCTCTGGTTTCACTGTGCGCATGCCCAATGGGCGCAAGGCAGGGTTCTCGTAGGTGATAGGGTGCGGACGCTGCGGCACCAGATAGTCGAAGCGGCGAGAGGAAGTGTCCAGAGGCGGTAAGGCGGGCGGTACATTAATTTTGTTGGACTCCAACAAGCGTGCATCGAAGTCTTTGATGATACTTACCTGTTCCGTAGGCAAGTCCTTTTGCGCCCGGGCCGCAGCGCCAATAATCAGCAGGCAGATAACAAGGGCAATATGTTTTTTCATGGCAACAATATCAAGAGAGGATAGTGTAGGTTTTGGTTTGAAAGACAGCAATATGGCAGCAGTTTTGGCCGCATGGTTCAGTTTCCGCCCTCAAACTCTATATCTGGGGGGCGCACACCGCGCGGTTGAATGCCGGGACGGAAGTTGAGCTGGTTGTATTTCTCGCGCGCCTCCTGCAAGATGGCGGGGTCGCCCTTGTAGTTGTCAATGACAGCCTCGAGGGCAGCAGCAGCACTGCTCTTGTCGTCCTGTGCCAGATACACATCAGACAGCAAGATGAGGTTGCGGGCTATCCAGTCATCATAGCCGGCACTGGCCTGGTTAGCAGTAGTGATGAAATCTTCTGCCTGCCTGTATTGACGCTGCTTATACAGGATCTGCGCCAGCAGATGGTACGCCTCTGCCATGATCTCCGTGGTCGAAGTCTGTACTACGCGCTCCAGATAAGGTCTGGCACGCGCCAGGTCGCCGTTGTCGTAGGCCATCTTGCCCAAGTAGTAGTTGGCCGTAGCCAATTGCTCTGCAGAGGCCATAGGGGTGTTGGCCACCTTTTGGGCGTATTCATTGAGGGTCGAGTAGTTCTTGGTAGCGTAGGCCGCGCGCATGATGAGCACCTGGGCCTCAAAGCGCGAAGCCTCAGAGGTGGAGGCCTCTTCCCATTTTCGCGCAAACTCGAGCGTTTCAGGGTAGTTTTGGGCGTTGTAGGCCAAGAGGGCCGCCTTTTCTGCTGCGCGCGCGTAAAAACGACTGGGGCCTTTGTTCACTACGTACGCATAGTCCTTGCGCGCCAAGTCGTATTTAGCAATGCTGCGGTGCGCGTAGCTTTCTCCGCGCAAGAAGTAGGCCTGTAAGACGTAGCGCCCACTAGGGTACTGCGCCAGGTAGTTGGTAAAACCCTCGATAGCCTGCTGATAGCGACCGTTTTGGTACTGAATTTCGGCTGCTTGAAAAGTAACACTGTCCTTAGCTGCCGTGCTCACATTGTAGCCCGGTACGGTAGCTAAGAAGGCAAAGTACTCGTCTGGGCGGTTGAGGTCGCGCACATAGATTTCCTCCAGGGCTGCCAGAGCATCCTTGGCCTCGACGGCTTCAGGGTTATTGGCCATCACCTGCTTGTAATAGTTGATGGCAGCCGTGGTATTGCCTTGGTTGTAAGAGATGAGGCCCAACTTGAGCAAGGCCCTGTTGACCAACGAAGAGCGGTTGCGGTAGTCCGTAATGATGCGGCGGAAGGCCGCAATAGCCTGGTCATAGCGCCCCAGGTCAATGTAAGTATCGCCTATGTTGAAAAGAGCATCGTCAGCGAAGCGGCTGTTCGGGTACTTCGAGACCAACTCTTCCAGGGCGATGATCTTATCCAACGGCGCGCCCGTCAGTCCCTTGATGATGGCCTTTTGGTAGAGGGCGTACTCAAAGCCGTTGTTTTTGCGCTCGATGGCTTCGTTGTAATAGGCGAGCGCCTCGCGATACTGGTTGCGCTTGAAGTGGCAGTCGCCTGCGCGTAGGATGGCGTCGCCCAGTACAGCCGTTTTGATTTGGTCAGACTGGATGCTGCGGAAATCGCGCTTAATGCCATCCACTGCAGCCTTAAAATGCGTGAGCGCTCCGCTGAAGTCATTCAGCTTGAGCAGATTGTAGCCCTGTATGTAGTTGGCCATGTGGATGCTGCTTTCCTCTGGCAAGTCGGTATAATTGCGGGCCTGCGTCAGGAAGGAGGCGATATGGTTTTTGCTGAAATTGTACTCGCCCTTCTCGTTAGCGATAGCACCCAACCAGAAGGAGCACAGCGCAGCCGTGCGCCGGTTTACGGGGTTTTCCAATGACTTGTTGAACATGCGCCGGGCTTCATCCGGCTGATTGTTCTGATACAATTGCAAGCCGCGCAGGTAGGTTACTTGCTGATAAATCTCGTTGAGGCGGGCCGTTCGGTTAGGTATTTTTTCCAGGGTAGTGATGGCCCGCTCGTAATCGCGTGTACTGAGGAACATCTCGCCCAGCAGCGCTTGCGCGTCCTCGTAATACCGCGAGGTAGGCGGAATGCTTTGTAGGGCTATTAAGGCATCGCGATCAAACTTCAGCTCGATGCTCAGCTTAGCGTAGTTGATCTGGGCATCCTCCTTGATGGTCGGGATGAAGTCCAACGCCGCAGCTTGGCCGAAAGCCGTGCGCGCGGCAAACTTATTGTTGGTGCGCAAGTAGCAGTCAGCCAAGTGATACAGCCCACTTTGGCCCATGGCATTGTTGCGGTCGTGCTTGGTTTGGGCTTCAAAGTTGGCAATGGCCTGTTGGTAGTACCCATTCTGGTATTGGGCATAGCCCAGCTGATAGAAGTCAGCCGAACTCATAGGTGCGCCTTCTTTGGCGGCAAACTCCAAGAAAGGCAGCGCGCGCTTGTAGTCGCCCTTCTCGAAGTAGGCGCGGCCCACCAGCTGGTTCAGCTCTGGGCGGTTGCGCACCTTGTCGTCCTGGGCTTTGGCGCTTCCGTAAGAGATGACCTGGTCGTACTTCTTCTGGGCGAAAAAGATTTGCGTCAGGTGGTACGGCACAATACGTCCGTATTCGGGCGAGTCCTCGCAGCGCCGAAGGGCCGTGGCCGCCTCATCGTAGCGCCCCTCCATATAGGCGCAGCAGCCGTAGTAATAATTGGCTGCATAATACCAGGCACCTCGCTGGTTTTCGCGCAGCGAACCGAAGGCCGCCTTGGCCTGTGTGAAACGCTTCGTTACGAAATAGCTGTACCCTTGCTTGAAGCGGATTTCGTCGCGCACAGGGCCGGGTGCCGACTCCTTGGGCGCCATATCGTAGTAAGCGATGGCTTGGTCGTACTTCTTGCTGTCGAAGTAATAGTTCCCGATTTCCAGCGCCGCTTGGCTGGCTTCGGGCGAGGGCGCTTGGCTGCGCAAGATGTCGAAGACTAACTTTTCTGCTTCTGGGTGCTCCATGCGCACGGCGCACTTGGCAAAGTGCAGCTCTGCATCGGCCTTAACAGCTACCCACTCTGGCTCGTTTACTGGGCGCAGCAGCTCCATAGCTTCTCGGAACTCCTTCTGTGCCAGCCCGTAGAGGCGTTGATTGTAGAAGTCCAACCCGCGTTTGTAGGCCGCGTTGGCTTCGGTGTAGATAGTCGTTTGCTGGGCGCCCAGCAGCAGCGGCAGCCCCAGCAGCAACAGCAGGGCAAGGGTGTTTCTCCAAACAAATGCCATACAAAAAGAGGGTGTGTTTTATTGATAAACAATGCGCTCCGAAAGACGCACCAGCCAACGCCAGTGCGGGTCATCCCATTTTTTTGCAGGCGAAAAAATGCGGATGGCGGGGCGAAAATAGCGCACTGCATGTAGCTTTGTTGGTGCTTGTTGTCGCCCGCGTCGGCTTAATGCCGCCTCAAGGACAAACGTTACCTTCATCACCCGCACCTATGCCTTCTAATAGCCGCTCTGAACATACTCTTTCTGAAAGCCAAGCCCAGCGCCACACCCTTTGGCTGGGCATCGGCGTGTATTCGGTGCTGCTTGTCTTTGCCGCCCATTTTTACTTGGAGCGCATGGCCACGCTCGACATGGCCTTCCAAAGTTTCCACATCTTGCGCACAGGTTCTCTCCAAATCCAGAGCGGGCGCTTTGGCGCCGCCGCTACCCAGGTATTTCCCTGGCTGGCCCAGGCGCTCGGCTGGCCACTGCGCCAAGTGCTGATCACTTACTCCCTGGGGCATATCCTCTGCTACACGGCCCTATTTACCTTCGTCGCAGGCTACCTGAGGCAATGGCGTTGGGGGTTGGTGCTGTTGTTGCTGGGCACGCTTATGACCACGCACACCTTCTACTGGCTTTCGGAGATGCCACAGGGGTTGGCTTTTCTCACGGCCCTGCTCGCCTGGGTGCACGCCAAAGGACGCCCTGCGCACCTCCGCCTTTGGGAGTACCCGCTCCTGATAGCAGCCTGCGTTACAGCCTTTTACTTCCACCCTCTGGTGTTGTATGCCTTTCTGTTTTGTGCCCTTTACTTCTGGCTGACTCCGCATGCGTCGCCTGACCTGAAGCGCTTCTACGCTTTGTTGGCCCTCATTTTCGGTGCCTGCTTCGTGGTCAAGAACTTTGTGTTGCCATTGGACTGGTACGACGCCATGGCTATGGAGCGCTCCAAGGCCTTTGTCGAACTGTGGCCTCAGTGGTTCGACCTCAAGAGTCAGCACGACTTCCTGCGCTGGCTAAAGGCCGATTACTACCTGCTGGCGTCGGTTGTGGTGCTCAACACAAGCCATTTCCTCTGGTGCCGCCAGTGGCTGTTGGCTGCTTTGGCTGTGTTGGCGCCCATGGCTTTTGTCTTTGCGGTCAATGTGCCGCATCACCACGGAGCGCACCAATTCTACATGGAAAATCTCTACCTGCCGCTGGCCCTGATGGCTGCCGTCCCCTTTGTGTTTTCGGTATTGCCCGCTCGGCTATCTGCCGGGCGCCTTTGGCTACCCGTGGCTGCTTTGGCCACCCTGGGCCTGTGGCGCATCTACCAGGCCCATCAGCCCTGGGCGGCCCGCATACACTGGGAACGCCGCTTCCTCGACCAGACCGCCCAACTGACGCACCGCAAGTGGATACTGGCCGATAGCCAGGTGCCTATGGATACCTTGCTGATGACGTGGGGCTCTGCCTATGAGTTCCTCTTTCTCTCTGCCTTGCAACACCCCGATAGCGCCCGTTACCTGCTCATAGATGAAAACCCAGAGCGCTTCGACTCCGTGCGCACACGCCCTGGTTTATTTCTGGGTGAGTTTAAAAACTACTCCTTCGGCCAATTGCCCGCGCGGTATTTCCGCCTCACCGACAGCGCTGAGTATCGGCACTGGGCAGAGGCCGAGGGCACATCGGGTGATGAGTAAATCTCTTTGTCGGAAGCCTTCCCTCTAAAGATATGCTCGCTGACTGCCGTTGCGACGACTGTTTTTTTGGGAAAAAACGGCTGTTGTGCCTTAGCTCAGTCTCTTTGCGCACTTGCAGCTTCGAGGTCTTTGTTTGGGCCTATCATGTGCCCGTCCCGCTCTTGGCCTCGGTTAATGGCACAGCTATGCTTTGGCGTCTCCGCACATCCATTAGCGGAGGCCCGAGGTAGCTGTCGCGCCATTATTAAGGCCCGAAAGCGAGACGAAAACACGCCCGAGGCTATGCAGGAGCTACACTGCTTGCAGTGCCCGCAATGACTGCGCCGAAGCCGGAGGCCGTTTTCCCCAAAAAAATGGAGGTGAGAAAGGTAGTGCTCACAGAAACAGGTTGCCCGGCTGCTTGCACCACCTCTATCACCTCCACAAGGGCCTGAAGTGCGCTTGGGCCTACTCTTGTATGACGAGCATCCTGCGCGTAGCGCTGTGGGTAGGCGTATTGAGCTGGTAAAAGAGTATGCCTGCCGGCAGTTCGGCTTTTTGCAGCACGATGCTGTTGAGGCCGGCCGGGTAATGGCCCTTGATTCTCTTGACTATTCGCCCTTCGGCATCGCTGATGGTCAGTGTGGCCTCGGTAGGCCGCGGCAGCTGGAAGGCAATAGTGGTGAAGGAGCGCACCGGGTTGGGCGTGTTCTGGAACAGCTCGTAGGCAGCCTCAGCGGCCGGCTCTTGGCCTTGGCGGAAGCGCAAGGCGAGGGCCGATGGGCGGCCGTCGGCGTCGTAGGCTTCGGCGCGGGTGATGTGGCTGCTCAGGTGCAGCATCTGGCTGAGGGCGCCGTCGCGCAGGGCGCGGAATTGGAGCGCAAAGCCCACCGGCGCGTCCATGGCAGCCGTGATGGAGTGCTCGGGGCCAAAGACGGCGAAATGTTCGCGCGTAAGCCCTTCGCCTGGCAGGATGTCCAGCAGTTCTAAGGTGGGATGTGTCAGGGTGAACTGATAGGCCGCCTCTACGTCTTCGGGCTGGAAGCCGACGGTGAAGATCTCGCCTGCTCTGACCTGTCGTTCTTCGAGGGCGAGGAAGGCTGTGCCATGGGTGCGCTCTTCTGTCGCGGTGGCGTTGGTAGTGGCATTGCCGTTGACATCGCCCACCTTAATGGCGATGAAATTTTCGCTCAGGCGCTCGGCCTGTACTCCGGTGAACCCGATAGTTTCCAGGAAACCCGTCTTGAGAGGATTGATTGTGTCTGGAAATTCAAAATCTGCCGGTACGAAGCGCCAGCTGGGCACAGCGGGTAGTTTTGTGTAGAGGCCGAGGATGAGTTTGCGCAGCTCCAGCATGTCGAAGGTGGTGATGGAGCGGCTATTGTTGGCGTCGGCGGCAATCATCTTGTAGGGACTGCTCAGCGGCTGTGTGCCCAAGATGTGCCTGTTGATGAGTACTAAGTCGAAGCTCGTAACGCCGTTGAGTGGGTTGTCGTCTTTGAGTGGAGTAATCTCATAAGAAGAGTTGAGCATTACGAGGTTGTGGAAGTTGAAGTAGCCATCCTTGTCGGTCTGAAGGTTGAGTTCGTAAGGGGGAACTCCTGCGGGTAGAGAGACAACCATTCGCACGTTAGCAGAGGAAAGGCCCAGGCCCTCTTCTGTTTTTATCCAGCCAGCCACACTGACGGCGGGGCTGTTGCAGATGTTTATGTTGTCAAGTATGTTTATCTTGGCAATACAGAAGTCTGCGTTACCCTCTAAGTCTCTGCCCCATCTTTCTATTTCCTGCGCTCCGATGTCGCTGCAGGTGAAGGTTATTGTTCTCTGTGGTTCGCCATTGGGTAGCGTAGGGAAGCCTGAACCTTGGCCTTTACGGCGGATGCCGGTCTGTATGAGGTCTATTGGCAGGTAGTTATCAAAGGTGCTCAGCATTACATCGGCGGCGGTGATTTTGATCGTCTTCGTCGGCTGAATGTTTACGCTGAAGCCCTTGCAGGTTACTGTTGGGGCCTTGCAGTCTTTTATCACGAAGACCCACTCGCAGGTTTCTTCGTTGCCGCAGCCATCGTTCACAAACCATACTATCTTGTGTCGGCCATAAGGCAGGCGTGGAAGGACGGAGTAGGTGTTGCTCTTTGGGGTATTCCAGTACACGCCTGCGGTTTTCTTATTACCATTAGTAGTTACTCGCAGGGTAAAGCCGAACTTCTGATCATCCGGCACCGGTCGGAAGTCGAACTGGCGCGGTTCGCCGCCTTCGTAGTTGGGGTTGAGGGCGTTGCCAAAATTAATGCTGTTCCAGCCTAAGCCGTTCGCGCCTGTTTGTTCGCTATTGACGACAGTCTCCATGACGCCGTCGCCGTCGAGGTCGAGGAAGAGCAGGTAGCGGAAAGAGGCATCGGCCTCCGAGCAAAAATTGGTGGCTGTGATGCTCAGATTAACCTCTGCTTCGCACAGGTCGTGGCTGCCGGTTTTGGGGTCCCACCAGTGTAGGGCATTCCACATTTTGGGATCATTGTTACTCAGGCCGCATACGGTATCAGGGTTGGGTCTACAGTTTTCGATGATGGGTTTCAGATGGCCGGCTGTTTCGAGGCTTGGCTCCCACACGGTGCTGAGTTGGCTTTCAGCGGTGAGGTTGTTGCACACGGCAGTGCATTTGCCTGAGGCGGGCGCGGTGGCTTGCGCGGCAATACAGGGCGCCAACAACCACCCAACAACGGTCTGGGTAAAGTATTTGTAAATCATGCGTTTAAGGAATTAAAGGTTAAACCATAAGGGGTTATCAGGATTATTAGGGGGCGATATCTGCATTACGCGCGGACGAGATGGTCAGAGGGATTTCGCCCTTGTTGCATCAAAAATAATGCCCTGCTTTGCCGTAAGAACTGGGTTGTCATAGCTATTTTTGAGGAAATGTCTCACTGACGTCTGGCGTCAAGGCACTGCAAGCGTTCGGGAAAAAAGGCTCTGGCACCCTTATGCTGTATGGTTGATGCCACAGCGAGTGGCTCATAAAGGGAAGAGGCGAAGGGTGCTTTGCCTTCACCCATCGCCTCTTCCTGTGGCTTTATCAAGTTGGGCTTAGCCCTACTCCTGCACCACAAACATCTTGCGCGTAGCGCTGTGGGTAGGTGTATCGAGCTGGTAAAAGAGCATGCCCGCAGGCAGTTCGGCCTTTTGCAGGACGACGCTGCTGAGGCCGGCCGGGTAATGGCCCCTGATTCTCCTGACCAGTCGCCCTTCGGCATCGCTGATGGTCAGGGTGGCCTCGGTAGGCCGCGGCAGCTGGAAGACGATGGTGGTAAAGGAGCGCACCGGGTTGGGCGTGTTCTGGAACAGCTCGAAGGCAGCCTCAGCGGCTGGCTCTTGGCCCTGGCGGAAGCGCAAGGTGAGGGCCGATGGGCGGCCGTCGGCGTCGTAGGCTTCGGCGCGGGTGATGTGGCTGCTCAGGTGCAGCATCTGGCTGAGGGCGCCGTCGCGCAGGGCGCGGAATTGGAGCGCAAAGCCCACCGGTGCGTCCATGGCAGCCGTGATGGAGCGCTCGGGGCCAAAGACGGCGAAGTGTTCGCGCGTAAGCCCTTCGCTTGGCAGGATGTCCAGCAGTTCTAAGGTGGGATGTGTCAGGGTGAACTGATAGGCCGCCTCTACGTCTTCGGGTTGGAAGGCGACGGTAAAGATCTCGCCCGTTCTGACCTGCTGCTCTTCGAAGGCGAGGAAGGCTATGCCTTGAGTGCGCTCTTCTACCGCAGTAGCATTTGCGATGGCGTTGCCGTTGACGTCGCCTACCTTGATGGCGACGAAGTTCTCACTCAGGCGGTCGGCCTGTACTCCGGTGAACTCGATGGTTTCCGGAAAGACCGTCTTGAAGGGATTGGTCGCGTCCGGGAAGTCGAAGTCCGTCGGTACGAAGCGCCAGCTGGGTGCGGCGGGCAGTTCTGTGTAGAGGCCGAGGATGAGTTTGCGCAGCTCCAGCATGTCGAAGGTGGTGATGGAGCGGCTCTTGTTGGCATCGGCGGCAATCATCTTGTAGGGGCTAGCCAGCGGCTCTATGCCCAGGATATGCCGTTGAATGAGCAAGAGATCGAAAGTCGTAACACCATTCAGGGGGTTGTCGTCCTTGAGTGGAGTAATTTGGTAAGAAGCATTGAGCGGTATAGTGTTGGGGAAAGCGAACAGGCCTTCCTCGTTTGTCTGAGCTTGGAGTTCAACGGGTGGAAGTCCGTTGGGTAGGTGAGCGATGAGTTGTACGTCCGCGTACGAAAGTCCCTCATCCTTTTCTGTCTTCAGCCAGCCGGCCACACTGGCGTTGGTACTGTTGCAAGCGCCCATGTTGTCTTGCACGTCCACCTTGGCCAAGCAGAAATCTGCATTGCCTGCCAGGTCTCTGGACCAGATTTCTACTTCATTCTCGCCTAAATCGTTGCAAGTAAAAGTTACCGTCTTTTGCGGCTGGCCGGTGGGCAACATGGGGAAGCCCGACCCTTGTCCTTTGCGGCGAACGGCGGTGATAAGTTTATCGGTGGGAGTGCAGTTGTCGTAGGTGGACTGCAGGAAGTCAGCTACATTGAGGCTGATCATCTTGGTTGGCATGAGGTTGACGGAGAGGTCCTTGCAGACCACAGTGGGCTTTTTGCAATCCTTCACCTCAAAGACCCGTTCGCAGGTTTGCTCGTTGCCGCAGCCGTCGTCCACAAACCACTTGATCTTGTGCGTGCCATAGGGGAGTTCTGGCACGATGAAATTGTTCTGCGCCTGTTGGGTGTTCCAGCGTACGGCAGCGGTTTTCTTGTTGCCACTAGTGGTAACCTGCAGCGCGAAGCCATACTTTTGGTTGGCCGGCACTGAGCGGAAGTCGAACTCACGGGCTTCGCCTCCTGAGTAATTGGGGTTGAGGGCGTTGCCGAAGTTAACGCGGTTCCAGCCTAAGCCGCCGATGCCCGTCTGGGTGCTGCTGACGACGGTTTCCATGACGCCGTCGCTGTCGAGGTCAAGGAAGAGCAGGTAGCGAAAGTTAACATTGGCGCCGGAGCACAAGTCGGTGGCCGTGATGCTTAGGTCAGTGGGGGCCTCGCACAGGTCGTGGCTGCCGATAGTGGCATCCCACCAGTACATGGCATTCCACAGTGAGGGGTCGTTATTGCTCAGATCGCACACTGTATCGGGGCTGGCCTTGCAGTTTTCAATGATGGGCTTCTGGGTATCCACCACCTTGATGATTTGGCGGTAGCGGTAGCCATTGGTATTGGTGCCCCAGTAGATGGAGAAGTTGGTAGGCGGCGCGCCGGGAGTCAGGGAGACCACTGTGGGCGCCCAGGGTGCTGGTGTGCCCATGGGCGACACGGTCGGACCCGGTAGATTTGAGGGGTGGTTGGCGTTGGCGTTAGGCTCTGGGTTGGGCACGTTGGTGAGGCCCGCGTTAGGGTTGTAGCTACACCAGTTAATGATAGTCCAGGTACGCTCAATGAGGAAGCAGGCGTCAGGCACTACGGTAAAGATGTCGTCTTGATAAGAGACAGCCAATGCTTCGCAGTCTTTGCCAAAGAACTGCGGCTCGCCGTAGTTGCCGGTGCCATCGCAAGCGGTAACGATGACATCATTAGGGAAGCCGACGAAATAGTCCTGCTCGTAGGTAACGAAGATGCGCTGGGTACAGGTGGAGGTATTGCCGCCACAGTCCTCGACGCGGAAGGTGCGCGTGATAGTGCCGCGGTTGCACAGGGTATCGAAGAGGGCTAGATTGACCGTCTGGGTAATGGTATCCACGCAGCAGTTATCCACGGCCGTGGCGAAGCCATAGGCCCACAGGGTGGGGTCGAAGTTTTTGCACGATACCGTAGTGTTGGCGGGCGGGTTGCAGGTTGGCTTGAGTTTGTCTTCCACCGTTACTTGGATCATGCAGTCGTTGGCGTTGTCTTCGCCAAATTCGAGAGAGACCTCGCCGTTAGGCACCGGAATGTCATAGACGCGGAGGATGACGGTAATGGTTTTGCCCACATCTTCGCAACAGAAACGCACTTGGTCGTAGAAGCGGTCGTTGGGCTGACAACCGCTGGCATCCATGCGGCGCGCTTTGAAGCGTACCTGAGAGCAATTGTCGTAAGAGCCTTTATCAAATGTGTTGGCATTGACGAGGGCTACTCCGCTGGCGCCCAGTGCCACCTTGGTAAACTCGACGCACACGGTATTGGGTGGCGTCTGGTCTTCCACAGTAATGTTGAATTGGCAAGTGGCGGTGTTGCCGCAGTCGTCGCGCACGACGTAGCGCATCAACGTATTGCCCAAGGGCAAGCCAGTGGCCACACCCAACACACCCAAGGTGTCAGGGTGCCAGGGGTTGTTGCCGGGGAAATTTTCCAAAGTACCAGGCAAAACCTTGCCTACGCCGTTGATAGTGTACTCAGCCCAGATGTCCTTGATGCGCGAGCAGGCATCCTCAATGATGACGTCGGGTAGGTCTAGGTCGCGCACACAGTTCCAGGGGTTTGTGTTCACGGTGATGTTGTCTGGGCAGGCGATGATGGGGCCTTGGTCATCTTCTACCTTTATTAGCTGGATGTGCTGGCGGGGATTAGTGCCCGGGTTGGTGGGCAAGCACCAGTCGAGCACCGTCCAGGTGCGCAGGATCTTATAGGAACCATCGCATACCGGCAGGGTCTGGTCGGTGTAAGCGATGCTCAGCTCACAGAGCGTATTTTGTGGAAAGAGCGGAAACTCTCGGCCAAACTCGACGATAAAAGGCACGCCTGTGTTAGAGGGGTCGGTGTCTGGGTTTTCGCAAGAAATGGTAATATTGGGAGGGAACTGCACGGCGTTAGCATCGCGCCGCTGGAAGTAAATGAATTGGGTACAGGAGGCAGAGTTGCCGCTTTGATCTACAGCCGTCCAGGTGCGGCGCACATAGGCGCTGATGTTGTTCAGGCCATTGATAGTGCCATTGCAGGGCAAATCGGTGAATTGGTCAATGTAGGACAGGGTGTAGTTGCTGCAGTTTTCTACTACATTCGGATAGGCGGCGCTGATGTTAAGCTCGTTCTGCAGATACTGCGGCGTGTAGGTGGTAATGCCACAGGCTAGGGTAATGTTGGCGCAAGTAATTTGTGGCGCCAGTTTGTCTTGTACCAAGATGTAACCCCAGCAGCTGTTGCCGCTGTTGAGTTCGCGCACACGAACCTGTAGTGTTTGGTTGATGTGGTTGGCATTCACAATACCGGGCACCCAAACGCCATTAACTCGGATTTCAACGGCGAAATTGCCGTTAGGGCAGCCGTTACCCTCTAAAATCATGTCTGGTTGAATTTCCACTTCGCAGTCCTCGTCCAAGGAAATCTGCACGAAGTTGTTGCACGTCATGGTGCATTGGGCCAAGGCAGGCGAGGTGGTTCGGACGGCGAAAAAAGCCAACAGCAACCACCCCAGAACGGTCAGAGTAAAATGTTTGTGCATCATGTGATTAAGAAAAAATAAGGATGAAACCATGAGAGGAAATCGAGATTATGCGGGAGGGCCATTGCCCGTAATTATGAGGATAAAGGGAACATGGTCTTGTCCGTGCTGGCCCTATGTTCCAAAAACAGTGCCCTGTTTCAAAAAACAGGTCTGTCCCCTCCCGCTATTTTTTTTACGGCGGTGAGGACACAGGTTTTGTGTCAATTTTCAGAGGGATTGTCAGAGGAGGTGATTTTCAAAGGCAATCTTGACCACACTGGCTGTGCTGTTCACTTTGAGTTTGCGCATGATGTTCTTGCGGTGCACGCTGACCGTTTGGTCGCTGATATAGAGTTGCTTTGCGATCTCCTTATTGTTCATCACCTGGGCGATGTAGCGAATAACTTCCATTTCGCGCCGCGTCAGGCCGTATTTGCGCGCGAAGCGCGTTTCGGGCAAGGTGGGATCCATACCCAAACCAGCGATTTGCTCATTGAGTGTAAGCCCCGGGCCGAGATAGGTTCTGCCGGAGAGGACTTCTGATATTCCGTGGAAAAGTTCTTCGGGAGAAGAAGATTTAAGCAAGACTCCGTCAGCACCACCGCGTAGGGCGGCTTTCAGCAATCGCACATCATCATTGTAGGTGAAGAGGAGAATGCTCCCTGATGGATTTGACTTGCGGATACTTGCAAGTGTTTGGGCCAATTGGCTATCCAACAGCATCATATCCAATAGCAACAGCTGAGGCTGCTCTTGAGCGAGCACTGGCATCAGGAGCTTAAGTTCGGTTATCACCTCGCGAACCTCAAAACGCCATTGCTCATTTCCCAATGAAAGTACTTGTTGAAGCCCCTCTACAAAAATAGGTTGGGGGTCAGCGATGACGATGCTCAGGGTTCTCACTGCAGGACTGGTCATATCTCGTGTGTGTATGGCGTGCTTTTTTGAGGAAAAGGGGCAATTTCCATACCAAGCGGCCTCTATGATGAGGTGCTATCTGAAGAAGACGCACCTTTGCAAGTGCTCCTGTCTGCTTAACGACAAAAGGGATGCACCCAGGGGTTGGCAAAGTTGTTGCCGCTATGGGTAGGTTGGATTTGCAGCATGAAGGACGGCTTTCCTTTTCTGTTTCGACTTCCTCCTCACATAAGTGCGCCCATATCCTTTGCTAAGGCACTATGAGAAAAAAAGTTGGTTTCCTCCTGTTATTATTGTTTCTGTGGGCAGGTTGTCAGCCTGCCGAAGGCCCCTCTACCCAAACCTATCTAACTTATCAGGCACAGCGCTATGAGGGCGATCTGCTCAACGAATGGGTAGCTCTGGTGCTCAAGACCATACGAGAACAGGAACTCACCACCCCTGAGGCAGCCCGAGTGCTGGGCTATGTGGGGATCACTGCCTGGGAAGCCATCTGCCCCGGCTTGCCCAACGGCAGAAGCCTCAGCGGCCAAATCCGCGACTACCAAAGCCCCGACATAGCGACCAACAAGGTGTACGATTGGGGCATCGTCTTGTGCTCGGCTATGCGCACCGTACTACCCGAAGTCTTCGAACAATTGAGCAATAGCCAGATAGCCGCCTTGGAAACGCTAGCAGCCGTGCAAGAAGATACCCTCTTCAAGCGCGGGCTGACGGAGCGCATCCGCCAAGACTCGCGCTTTCTGGGAGGGCGCATCGGTGCTACCATTGCTGAACGCGCGCGAAACGACGGGCGTCGGGCCATTCGCCATCTTGTGCCAGCGTTGCCCCGACGCGATGCCGAACATCCGCAATACTGGACACCAACACCACCTGAACAGCAGGCTGTCGAGCCGCTGTGGTCCCAAGTGAAGACCTTCGTTTGGGAGCAGGGCACCTTTTGTTCTCCGCCAGCGCCACCTTCTTACAGCGCTATCCCCGGCAGCTCGTGGTATCTACAAGCGCAAGAGGTGGCCAACGTCCCCCAAAACACACCCAACCGCCTAGCCGCCTTCCACTGGGAAGACGGTCCGAGGCATTCTAGTACAGCCGCTGGGCATTGGTTTAACATTGCCCGCCAACTTTTGGAACGCGACGGGAGCAACCTGGCAGAATGCGCCCGCATTTACTGCCTTTTGGGCCTCACCATATCAGATGCCTGTGCCCTTGTCTGGGCGGCCAAGTATCAGTATTTTCTCCTAAGACCCATCACATACATCCACGAGCACCTTGATCCCAGCTGGCAACCCTTGCTTTTTACGCCCGCTCACCCAGAATACCCGAATGAGAACGCTGTGCTGGCTTCGGCGTGCTCGACGTTGCTAACGAACGAATTGAGCGATAGTGGCTTTGTAGATCGCACGCACTTGGGCAGCCTTCTTTACACGCCCGCAGGCGGGCCTTTCGTGTTGCCCGAGCGCACTTTTGGCTCCATCACGCAAGCTGGGCAAGAGGCTGCTTTTGCAGGGCTTCTGGGCGGCATTCACTTTCGGCGCTCCTGCGAAGAAGGGCAGAAGGCGGGAATCTGCCTTGCTCAGCAGGTATTGATGCGAGTGCAGTTTGTGCGTTAGGGCGAGCAGCTCTTTATTTGCCATGGGTAGGCGCGACCGACCGATGTTTGCAGCCTGCTTACGGGTTTTTGTCATGAGTATACCTTTTCCGCATTTGTTCGCTCCACTCGATCTGGGCTTTACCACCCTGCCCAACCGCCTGTTGATGGGTTCCATGCACACAGGACTGGAAGATCATCGTGATCTGAAGCGCTTGGCTGTCTATTTTGCGGAACGCGCTCGCGGTGGCGCGGCTCTTATGGCTACCGGAGGCATTGCGCCCAATCGGCGCGGGTGGTTGGCGCCTTTCAGCGCCAAGATGACCACCGCGGCCGAGGCGCGCCGTCATCGCGTCGTTACGGAGGCCGTCCATGCCGAGGGCGGCAAGATCGCCATGCAAATACTGCATGCTGGCCGCTATGCCATGCATCCCATGTTGGTGGCGCCCAGCCCTTTGCGCGCACCTATTTCGCCCTTCAGACCTTGGGAAATGTCGCCTCGGCTCATCCGGGAAACCATCCGGGACTTTGGCCGAGCAGCAGCCTTGGCTCGAGAGGCCGGCTATGATGGCGTGGAGATCATGGGCAGCGAGGGTTATCTCATTAACCAGTTCATTGCGCCGCGCACCAACAAGCGCACTGACGAATGGGGTGGCTCTGCCGAAAATCGCTTCCGCTTCCCTCTGGAAGTATTGCGCTCGGTGCGACAACAGGCTGGCGATGATTTCATTGTCATCTTCCGCCTGTCCATGCTCGACCTAGTCGAGGATGGCAGCACCTGGGAGGAGATAGTTGCGCTGGCCCAGGCTGTGGAGCAGGCTGGCGCCGACCTGATCAACACCGGCATAGGCTGGCACGAGGCGCGCATACCGACGATTGCCACAGTGGTGCCGCGCGGCGCCTACGCTTGGGTAACCGCGCGTTTGCGCGAGGCTGTTCGCGTGCCGCTCATCGCCACCAATCGCATCAATACGCCGGAGAAGGCCGAGGAGATTCTCGCGGCTGGTTGGGCCGACATGGTCAGCATGGCCCGCCCTTTCCTGGCTGATCCAGCCTTTGCGCGCAAGGCTCAGGAGGGTCGTGTCGAGGAAATCAACACGTGCATTGCCTGCAATCAGGCTTGCTTGGATCACATCTTTGCCGGCAAGGAGGCCAGTTGCTTAGTCAATCCGCGAGCATGCCGCGAGACGTTGCTCCCCCCGGCCATACTCAACCCCCAGCGGGTTGGCCGGCGCATTGCGGTGGTGGGTGCAGGGCCAGCGGGTATGTCTTGCGCCGCAGAATTGGGCGAAATGGGCTTTGAGGTACATCTGTTCGAAGCGGCACATGAGCTTGGAGGGCAGTTCAACTTGGCCAAGCGGATACCGGGCAAGGAGGAATTTTCCGAAACCATCCGCTACTTCGATGTGCGCCTGCGGAAGGCGGGCGTGCAGGTGAACTTTGGGCTACGGGTCGGCGCTGAGGCGCTGCTCGAGGGCGGCTATGAAGCTGTCGTGCTTGCCACCGGCATCGTGCCGCGGCGCCCGGGCATTCCCGGTATTGACCATCCTAAAGCGCTCATGTACACGGATGTGCTCCGCGATATACACCCTGTAGGCGAGCGCGTAGCCATTATTGGCGCCGGTGGCATCGGCTTCGATGTGGCTACGTTTCTCACGGTGTTGCCTCACCACAGCCCCGACGATTACCTGCGCGAATGGGGTATTGACCCTGAATACACGGCGCGCGGCGGTTTGGGCAAGGCCGCGCCGGCCTCTACGGGGCGCAAGGTGTGGATGCTACAGCGCACCAAGGGCAAGATGGGCGCCCGCTTGGGCAAGACCACCGGCTGGGCGCATCGCTTGGCCTTGAAAAACCGCGGTGTGCAGTTTTGGAGCGGCGTAGAATACCGGCGTATTGACGACGAAGGCTTGCACTTAGTGGTCAATGGTCAGCCGCAGGTGCTTGAAGTAGATAACATCGTCATCTGTGCAGGCCAGGAGTCGCTGTGCGAGCTGCAGGCGCCTTTAGAGGCAGCGGGGGTGCGTGTCTATTGCATAGGCGGAGCGCGTCTGGCCGCCGAACTGGACGCCGAGCGCGCCATCGAGGAAGGATTACATACGGCTATGGCCATTGGGCAAGAAGTGCCTTGAATGATTGCAAAAGGTACCATTTCCCGAAGCGTTTGCAGTGCCTGCTATTTTGAAATGATCAATGATGAATGATGAATGATATTTTCCAGATCGCCCTCAGAGCCTACTATTTTGAAGTGGAAAGTGATAAGTGAAAAGTAGAACCAGCCACTTCCTGCCCTCATTGCCTTTCTCACCTCCATTTTTTGGGGTGAAAAAACGGCTGCTAGCTTCGGAGCAGCTGGTGTGGGCGTAGGGGCGGGTGCGCGGTTCCTGTTTGGCCCCTTGCGTGTTTTCATCCCGCTTTTGGGCCTTAATAATCGCGAAACAGCGGCCTCCCACCTCCGCGCCTGCAAACACGGCGACGCTAAGGCACAGCTATGCCATTATTAAGCCCCAGGGCGAGACGGGCACCTGCCAGGCTCAAGCCGAAGCACTATGGGTGCAGGTGCGCCAAAAAGCCGAGCTAAAGCACTGGGGCCGTTTTTCCCAAAAAACGGCTCTGATGAGGGCTGTCCGGGCAGCAGCAGACGCAGAGTGGGTGGTTTGGGAAACAGCCCCTGGACTTCTCGCTCGAAAATGTGTGCCCTTTCAAGGGACAAAAAAAGCGGGGTGATGTCTGTCAGACCAGACACCACCCCGTGGGCTTTTTATCTATCCCTGTTTACGGGTTCGGTATAATCGCCTTGTTCGTGGCGCGTTCGCCCGACGGAATAGGCCAAATGTACTCCGACACGTTCGGCGGCACAGGACCTATTGGGCCTTTTGCCGGGAAAGTCTGCAGCAAGCGCTGAATATCAAAGGCGCGATGACCTTCGCCAAGGAATTCGATACGGCGCTCAGTCATTACGGCGTCAATGAACGCATCCACCGAGGCGAAGTCGCTCATGCTATAAGCCGGCGCTTTGGAGCGCGTCCGTACAGCGTTGAGGGCATCCAAAGCGCGCTGCGTGATGCTGTTGTTGGCGCGAGCTTCAGCCTCTGCCACATGGAGCAGCATTTCGGCGTAGCGCACCACGGGCGCATAGTCGAGGTGCTCTGGGCCGGTAGGGAACTTGTTCAAGTAGGGCTTGTTGTTGCTGGGGTTGATGAACACGAAATTGATACGGCGGTCATCATCGGCCGGGAATGCCGTTGTGTTGCCGATGATACCGCTTGGATTGAGCGAGTAGTCGCCGATGCCGCGCGGGCCGGGGTTGTAGTAGCTGCCCAAGCCGTTCTGGGTGCCCGGGAGGTTGTTCGACGTGAACGGCATGGAGAACATGCTTTCCGTCGTGGTGTACGGCGAGGAAAACACACTCTTGACGTTTGCCTGCAGCTCGTGGGCTACACCGCTGGGCGCCTTAAAGGGCGGTACGGCAGGAACGAGTTTGTTCAGCTCGTTCAGCGCGTTGCTATACTGTTGCATGCCCATGTACACGCGCGCCTTGAGGGCGATGGCAGTGTTGCGGTGGATACGCGTCGTGTTGAGCAGGGCTGAGCCGAGGTTAGCAGCCAATTTTGGCTCCGCCTCATTGAGGTCGGAAAGGATTTGGTTGTACACCTCTGTTACCGTGCTGCGCGGCAAGTCGTTGTTTTCCGGGCCTATCTCTGGGCGCAGGCGCAGCGGCAGGCCATACTTATTGCGATCCGAGTTGTTTACGGCATCAATGTACGGGGGGCAATACATGCGCGCGAGGCTATGATAGCACAGGGCGCGGATGGCTTTTGCCTCAGCAATGTACTGGTCTACCAAGGCGTCATTGCCCACTACGCTGCGGTTCTTGTCGGCGCGGTCAATGTAGATGTTGCAGCTGTTAATTGTTTGATAAGCAGCATTCCATAGGTTATTGACCTCGTTGGAAGATTCGAATACGGAGTGGTTCCACGTCTGCAGGGCCGTTACACCGTTGCCCGTTTCATTGAGGAACTCCTCACCGCGCACGTCGTTGTACACCAAGAAACGGCCGCCATAGAACTGTCCGTTTTTCAGCTGAGCGTAGATGCCATTGAGGTTGCTCAGAAAGCGGTCGGGGGTGGCAAAGGCCGTAGCATCGGCCAAAGTATTGACGGGCACCACATCAAGCAGATCCCGCTGGCAAGAATGAGGAAGGAAGAGCAGAAGTGCGGCCACCATGAGCACTGCTGCTTTTTTCGGTATTTGCAAAATGTATTTCATAGTCGTTGTTATTTAAAGAATTAGAGGCCGAGGTTGATACCGATGGAGAAGCTTTGCGCCATGGGCACCGAGTTGCGGTCTACGCCTGGCGTTGTGTTGCTGTTGCCGTTGGAAGACACCTCTGGGTCGGTGCCGGTATATCCGGTAAACAGGAAGGCGTTGTTCACGTTGGCATACACGCGCAGGCTGTTGATACGGGCGCGGTCGAGCAGGCGAGTAGGCAGGCGATAGCCCACGGTGATGTTGCGGATACGGAGGAAGTCGCCTTTTTCCACGTTCTCCGAAATAGGCAGGAAGGAGCCGTTGGAGACGTTGTCGCCAAACACTACGCGCGGGATGGTGCCATTCTTGTTGTTTTCCGTCCAGCGTTTTTCGTACACCTCAACGGAGTTGTTCCAAAAGCGCTGGTCGCGTTGACCGGCCTTGCTGCCGTTGTACACGAAGTAACCACCTGCGTAGTTCATCTGGATGTTCAGATCGAAACCGGCATAGGTGAAGGTGTTATCCCAACCGCCAAACCACTTCGGAATGGCTGGGCCATAAACCTTACCATCTGTAGCCAAAGAGGGCGCGCGCGAAGTAGAGCCATCGGATACTTTCGTCCAGCGCTGACCGGCCGGAGCGGCGTGGTTGTACTGCACCAGCGTGCCATCGCCCAACACGAAGATGCGGCGGCCATTCTCAGGGTTTACACCGCGGGTCTCGACGGCGAAGATGCTACCTACAGACTCGTTTACGCGGGTAATGTTCGTCGTCTCGAGGTTGGAGGTCGCTGCCAATACGTCGCTGTTCTCATAGAGCGACGTTACCTCATTGCGCATAAACGTAATGTTGGCATTCGACGACCAGGAGAATTTACCGCGGCGGATAATGGTGCCGCTCAGGCCGAATTCATGACCCGTGTTGGTCATAGAGCCGATGTTGATAGCGATGATGTTGCCCGGGATACCTTTCGAAGGCGCTTGCGGGGCGTTCTGTATCAGGCCGTCAATGTTGTTGACAAAGTAGGTGTATTCACCTTGCAAGCGGTCATTGAAGAGACCGAACACGATACCGACGTCAATCTTCTCGCTCGTTTCCCACGAAAGCAGTGGGTTGCCCGCTTGGCTATAAACGAACGTGGGAGCAGCGCCGTAGAGGCCCGAGCTGTATAGGCTCTGGGAGGCAAAGTCGCCGATACCGAGGTTGTTGCCCACTGTACCGTAGCTACCGCGGAGCTTGAAGAAGTTGATGGTGTTGCCCAAGGCCTCTTGCCAGAAGCCCAGCTCTGAGATCGTGAAGCCCGCCGAAGCGCCCCAGAAAGTACCGCGCTTGCGGCCCGGCGCGAAGGCGGAGTATTCATCTTGGCGCAGGTTGGCTGTCAGGTAAACCATGCGGTTGAACTCGTAGTTGATACGGCCGAAGTAAGACAGCAGATAGTTCTCGCCCTGGAAATTGCCCAGCGGGTTGATGGTTGTGAAGTTACCCTGGAAACTGGTGAAGAACGGGTCAGCAATTTGCGAGCGGGAAGCGCCCCAGCCTTCGTCCGTGGTGTGCTGTTCTTCGTGGCCTGCCAGGAAGCCTATCTTATGCTTTTCTGCCAGTGTCAGGTCGTAGGTTAGGATGTTCTGCAGGTTCCAGCGACGCAAGCGGCGGAAAGTATTGGCTGCATAACCGTTCTGGCCAAGACCATCACCGTGGTAGGGGTTCCAGAACGTGTTGTTTTCGACGTTGATGTTGTCAATGCCGTACTGGGTTTTGAAGGCCAGCCCATCAATGATTTCCCATTGGCCATAAACGGCACCTTGTATCTGATTGCTTTCTGAAGAGTGCTTGTTCAGGTCGAGGATGATGGTTGGGTTGTAGAAGCCCGTTCGTTCTAAGTTTTTGCCGCGCCCTAACTGGTTATTGGAAGCGATGTTGTAGCCTGCAATACCCGATAGGCGGTTGCCATTGGCATCGTAGCGATACGGGTCAACGATAGGCGCAGCCACAAAAGCCAGACGGCCGGCACCTGCGGTAGCAAAGGCACCACCCGGCAACGAACCGGAGTTCGGACCGAAGTTGTTGGAATTCGTGTAGCCCAACGTACCGCCTATCTTGATGCGACGGCTCAGGTTGTGGTCCAAGTTCAGGCGTCCGGTCAGGCGACGGAAGTCGTTGCCAATGATCATACCTTCTTGGTCAGTGTAACCCAACGACAGGTAGTAGTTGGTTTGATCTGTGCCACCCGAGAAGCTCAGGGCGTGGTTGTGTGAGAAGCCCTGACGATAGACGTAGTCCGCCCAACGCGTGTCAATGTAGGTGTTGCGCCCAGGAATGGTGTCCAAGAAGAAGCGCGGCGTAGCCAAACCGGCATTGGCAGCCGCTTCGTTCTTCACTTCTATGTACTGCAGGGCGTTCATCATCTCTGGCTCACGCACGACCTGGGTAATGCCCGCCCAAGCGTCGTACTGCACGCGGGTTTTGCCCTTTCTGCCGCGCTTGGTCGTGATGAGCACCACACCTGCGGAAGCGCGCGAACCGTAAATGGCTGCCGCAGAGGCATCCTTGAGGATATCAATGCTCTCGATGTCGTTCGGGTTCAGACTGGACAATGCGTTGTTTGCTGCAGCAGTACCACTTAAGTCGCCCGTGAACGTAGGCACTCCGTCAATTACCACCAGCGGGAAGGAGCTGAGGTTGATGGAGTTGATGCCGCGCACGCGGAACACTGGAGGGTTGTTTACCACACCGTTGGGCAGGTTTACGTTCACACCCACAGCGCGCCCTTGCAGCAGCTGGTCAAAGCTCTGCGCCGGCAGGGCCGCAATGTCTTCGCCGCGCACCGTCGCCACGTTACCGGTGATGGCCCGCTTTTGCTGAGTGCCATAGCCCACGACCACTACCTCTGTAATGGCGCTAGCGCTGCTGGAAAGCGTTACATCATAAACGTTGGAAGGCCCCAGCGGAACTTCCTGTGTTTCGTAGCCCGTGTACGAAAACTTCAGCACGGTGGCGCTCGACGGCACCTCCAAGGAGAACATGCCGTTCACGTCTGTTAGCGTACCAGCTCGAGTACCTGGCGCCGTAACTGTTACGCCCACCAGTGCTTCACCATTCTCATCGGTCACTTTACCGCTGACCGCGCGTTGGCTAAAAGCCATGCTGGCACTGCATAGCAGAAAGACCAGCCCAAGTAAAATCCTGTTCATACTCAGAAAGTTTGGTTAGTGAAACTGATGATTAAATGTCCGGGTAGCTCTCAGCTGGCTCCCAAAGGGCAGGGCAAAAGTGCCCATTTCTCCACAAATTTTCTTAACAAAAAATTTTCGCTGAAGAAAAGCTGAGGACACTTCCCTCCTTCGCATAGCGCTGTCAATCTTCAAACACTACCTCTACAATATCCTCCTCCTTCAGCCCGAAAAGCGTCGCTGCGCGCCCCATATTGACAGCAATTTCGAGAAAACCCGCCGAATTGAACCAACACAAAGGCTCTCCTGCCGGTACATCTGTGTAGTGATTGGACAGGGTCGTTATCGGGTCGTTTCGCTTGAAATAAAGGGCGAAGGGCCGCCCTTGGCCGATGAGTTCGAAGGTTTCGCGCCTTATATTTACCTGGGCGTTGTCGAAATGGTCAATGTGTATGACCGTCCCCCGGATGCGCGAGCGCGTAGTTACGGGCCGCAGCCCAATGCGTTCCACCAATGGCCCAGCTGCAGTGCCCAATTCCTCCAAAGGACGCCCTGCCCCCAGATGCCCTACAGCCATGGCGAAGGCCTCAATGGCTGGGATACCGCCCCCAGTAAGGGGAAGAGCACGTGCCTCTGACACCCTGTCAAACATCAGCATTAGGACTCCATTATCCGGAGCGATAAAATAGTGCTCCGATGCCTGTGCGGCTACGTATCGAAAGTCAGGTGAATAGGCGCAATGCACACCTATTACATGAATGCTGCCTTCCGGAAAATGAGGGTAGGCATTCTGCACCACCAACGCCGCTTGCACAATGTTGTAGGGCCGAATGGCATGCGAGACGTCCACCAATTTAGCCTCAGGGCAAGCGCGCAGCAGAGCACCTTTCAACGCACCTGAATAGTAATCCTGAAGGCCAAAGTCAGTGGTCAGCGAGATAATCGGAGGAGTGGGCATAGAACTTTTAGCAGTATTCTCCTGTTCAGCGAGCCGTTTCCTTTCTCTACATTTGTGGGCGAAAACGGTGTTGCAAAAGTATAGACAAAGCATGGAGGCATCCGTCCGTCGGCCAATAGGGTACACAGGCGCTACACCAAAGCCCTCCCGCTGCTACAAAATTTGATGAGGAAAAACTTGAGCGAAATCATTCTCACCATTGAGGGCGTTGACCCCGTCGAACTTTACGGAGAAAACAACGCCAAACTCAACTTGCTGCGCAAAGCCTTTCCGGAACTCACCATCACCTCGAGAGGCAATAGCCTGAAAATAACCGGCGAAAAACGGCTCACACAATCTGCCAAGGCTAAGTTCGAGCTCATGGTGCGCTACCTGCGCGAGCACCGCGAGCTACCCACCCAAACGGTGGAGGACTTGCTGGAGGGCGAGAACCCTTTCGAGGTACGCCTGCCCGACAACGGCGACTCGGGCAACATCATCCTCTTCGGACGCGATGGGCGGCCCATCAAGGCCAAAACGCGCAACCAAAAGCGCTTGGTCGAGGTATGCGAACACAATGACATCGTCTTTGCCATCGGCCCAGCGGGCACCGGCAAGACGTACACAGCTGTCGCCATTGCCGTCAGGGCGCTAAAGAATCGCTTAGTCAAGAAAATCGTCCTCACACGGCCGGCCGTCGAAGCCGGAGAGAGCCTCGGCTTCCTCCCTGGCGACCTGAAGGAAAAGGTAGACCCCTATCTGCGCCCGCTCTACGACGCCCTAGACGACATGCTGCCCATGGATAAACTCCAGTTTTTCATGGACAACCGCATCATCGAGATAGCTCCCTTGGCCTTCATGCGCGGGCGTACGCTCGACAACGCTTACATCATCCTCGATGAGGCGCAAAACGCCACACCGCTGCAACTGAAGATGTTCCTTACCCGCCTCGGCCCTAGCGCCAAGTGCATCATCACTGGCGACCTCAGCCAGGTAGATTTGCCCGGCCATCAAAAGTCGGGCCTGCGCCAAGCTATGGACATCCTCGAGGGCGTCAGCGGTATTGCCGTGCTCAACCTCACGGCCGAGGACGTCGTGCGCCACCGCTTGGTGAAGGAAATCATCAAGGCATACGACAAGCTCGAGGCCGAGGAACGGGCCAAACGCGAGCAAGCGCGCCGAAAAAAAGAGGAACCGGCAGACCCCGAGCCACCCACTGCCGCCGCTGCAGAGGAGAGCACCCCACAACCTGAGCAAGAATAAGCCACTACCACGCTCAACCTTGCCGCAATCAGGCTGTTGTGTGCCTCCCGCTTTCATTTTTCGCACGTGTCTATGAGCTTCGAACCGGTCTTTTCTGCCCAGCGGCCCATCTTAGTGGCTGGCCCTTGCTCTGCCGAAACGGAAGACCAAGTCATGGCTACCGCTCGCGCCCTTCAACACGGCGGCGTAGCCCTCTTCCGCGCGGGCATCTGGAAACCTCGCACGCGGCCCAATTCCTTTGAAGGCATCGGCTCTGCTGGCCTCAAATGGCTCCAACGCGTCCGAGAGGAAACGGGCCTGGCCGTTACCACTGAAGTGGCCAACGCGCAGCATGTGGAGGAATGCCTCCGGCACGGCATTGACGTCCTCTGGATAGGCGCCCGCACCACAGCTAACCCCTTCTCGGTGCAGGAAATAGCCGACGCCCTGCGCGGTGTAGAAGTGCCGATTTTGGTAAAGAACCCCATTAACCCCGACCTCAAACTCTGGATAGGTACCTTCGAACGCCTGCACCAAGCTGGCATACGCCGATTAGGCGCCATACACCGCGGATTTTCCAGCTACGGCGACTCAGCCTACCGAAATGCTCCGCGCTGGCAAATCGCCATTGACCTCATGCAGACCTTTCCCAACATGGAAGTGCTCTGCGACATTAGCCACATCTGCGGACGCCGCAATACCCTAGCCGAGACCGCCCAGAAAGCCTATGACCTCAACTACGACGGCCTTATGGTGGAGGTACACCCAGAACCCGACAGCGCCTGGAGCGATGCTATCCAACAGATTACGCCCGCGCAATTTCTAGCTATGGTCTCCTCCCTCGTGCGGCGAATGCCCACGACAGACGACCCCGATTTTCTGGCCTCCATTGAAAATTGTAGGAGCGCTATTGATGAAATAGACGAGGAAATCATTGCCCTCATTGCCCGCCGCATGCAACTGGTGCGCGACATCGGCCTCATCAAAAAGGAAAAAAACGTGGCTGTTCTTCAGCCCGAGCGCTTCCGCGCCCTGCGCGAGGCCTTGTTGCTGCGCGGTCAAAAGAATGAACTTAGCCAGGAGTTCATCGCCCTGCTGCTGGAGGCCATCCACCAGGAGAGCATTAGCCAGCAAGAGCGCGTGATGAACTCCACCAAGGCTGAAACGCTTAAAACGACCACACCGCCCGTTCAGGACTGAGGCAGCACCCCAACTGAGTGCTCTTGTTTTCGAGGAATTTGAAGGGGTGCACATTTTCCGGCAAGAAGCCCGGCGGCTGTTTGCCAAACCACCTGCTCTGCGTCTGCTGCTACCTGCACCGCCCTCACCGAGGCCGTTTTTTTGGGGGAAAAGCGGCTCCAGCGCCTTAGTTTGGCTCTTTGGCGCTCTTGCACCCGCAGAGCTCCGGCTTGGGCCTGAGCACGTGCCCGTCTCGCCCTGGGGCTTAATAACGGCGTAGCAGCACCGCAGGGTCGCCGTGCTTGCAGGCGCGGAGGCGAGAGGCCGCTATTTCGCCATTATTAAGGCCCGAAAGCGGGACGAAAACACGCCCGAGGCCAAACAGGAGCCGCGCACCCGGCCACTACGCTCACAGCAGCAGCTCCGAAGCCGGCAGCCGTTTTTTCACCCCAAAAAAATGGAGGTAAGAAGGGCGATAGCGGTAGAAGGTGGCCGGTTCTACTTTTCACTAGAGTTGTTCTGAAATAAGACATTTTTTAAATATAGGCATAGTTTTGGCCTAATTCATTTGAGATTATGCCCTTTTTCTCGTTCTTTGATA
>FWPU01003484.1_pt1 | contig 39553 bp, 39 predicted proteins | sample 2228361 | NCBI WGS metagenome assembly FWPU01 (sample SAMEA103939777, study PRJEB20133) | metagenome | reverse complement strand
TCGGTGACTATCTAAAAGAAAACATCGCCAAATTCGGCGAGAACATCGTTATCAGGCGTTACGCCCGGTTTAAACTGGGTGAGTAAAACCTACCGCCGCGTCCTGCTGAAATTTTCTGGCGAATTCTTCAAGGATAACGCCGTTCTGGACCTGATCACCAGCCAGATTGTCCGGCTCCGGCAAAGGCGGGTTAAACTGGCGGTGGTTATTGGCGGGGGCAATATCATCCGGGGCAGAACCGCGCAAAACTTCACCCCGACTGCGGCTGACCAGGCGGGTATGCTGGCGACGGTCATCAACGGCATCATCCTTACCGACCTGCTAAAGGACCGCATCCCGGTATGTCACCTCGCCGCCTTCCCGGTGGGAAACTTTGTCCCGGCTTACACCGTGGACCGCGCCCAGAAGGCATTAGAAGAAAATAACCTCGTCGTCCTTTCCGGTGGAACCGGTAACCCATTCTTCTCCACCGACTCGGCTGCCGCCCTGCGGGCAATTGAACTGAAGATGGAAATCATCCTCAAGGGAACCAAGGTCCGCGGAGTATTCTCTACCGACCCGAAAAAAGACCCCACTGCCCGCTTCTACCCCCGGCTCACTTATCAAAAGGCGCTTAATGAAAGATTACAGATTATGGACCGCACCGCCTTCGCCCTGTGCCAGGAGCACCGTATTCCGATTGTCGTGTTTGACATCACCCAGCCGGACGCTATCCTAAAAATAATTGGAGGTAAAAAAATCGGGAGTTATGTATGTTAGAAAAACTTTATACCGAATGTCGCAACAAGATGAATAAGGCGATTGAGGTCCTGGCAGGAGAATTTGCCCGGATTCGCACCTCCCGCGCCAATCCGGCAATCCTGGAAGGCATCAAGGTCAACTACTACAACACCCCCACCCCGTTACGCCAGGTTGCCAACATCTCCGTGCCCGAACCCCGGCAACTTGTGGTCCAGCCCTGGGACCGCAACCTCCTGCCCGAGATTGAGAAGGCGATTCTTAAGGCGGAACTGGGCTTGACGCCAAAGGTGGAGGCGAATCTGGTCCGCATCCCCATCCCGCCTTTAAGTGAGGAGCGGCGTCGGGAACTGGTAAAACTCTGCGCCAAACTTGCCGAAGACACCCGGGTGGCAATCCGGGCGGTGCGCCGCGATACGATTGAGGAAGCAAAGAAACTGGAAAAGGATAAAAAGATATCCGAAGACGACACCAAACTGGCGCAGAAGAAGATCCAGGAAATCACCGACGAGTTCATCAAAAAGGTAGACGAACTCTTTGAGAAAAAACAGGCTGAGATTATGGAGCGGTAGCCGGACTGCGCTGCCGGCGCTCTCCGCTCCACCCGCCCCACATCCCGGCGGGCAAGGTTAACCGCAGGAGGCGCTCACCAGATGAAAAACCTGTCCGGGCAGCGTCTCCCCCGGCACATCGCCATTATTATGGATGGCAACGGCCGATGGGCAAGAAGACGCGGACTACCCCGCTCCTTTGGTCATCGCCAGGGGGTACAAGCGTTGCGCCGGGTGGTGGAAGCCTGCGGTGAAATCGGGGTAAAGTTCTTAACCGTATTCACCTTTTCCACAGAAAACTGGCAGCGCCCCAGAAAAGAAATCGACAACCTGATGAAACTCCTCGCCCGGGCGGTGGACGAACAGCGTGCCGACCTGATGAAAAACAATGTCCGGGTGCGGGTCATCGGCAGGTTCCAGGAACTGCCCGAGCCGGTCCGCAACAAACTCGCCGCCCTCATTGACGAAACAAAACAGAACACCGGGCTCACCCTGACCCTGGCATTAAATTACGGTGGCCGCGCCGAAATTGTTGACGCCTGTCGTCAGGCACTGATGTTACAGGAAAAGAAAAAAATCACCGCCGCCGAGTTAACCGAAGAACGCTTCGCCACACTCCTCTATGACCCGCTCCTGCCCGATGTTGACCTGCTGATCCGGACCGCTGGTGAACAGCGCATCTCCAACTTCCTGCTCTGGCAGACAACCTATGCGGAACTCTACTTTACCGAAACCCTCTGGCCCGACTTCGGGCGCAAACAACTCCTGGCCGCAATTGAAGAGTTCTCAAAACGCCAGCGCCGCTTTGGCCGTGTTGTGGAAGAATAGCCTTGCCGGGCGTATCGTTATCGGCACCGGTCTTGCCCTGGCGGTAACCGGCATCATCCTCTTTGCCCGACCGGAGATACTGAGCCTCCTTGTTGCCGCCTGGGTCGTCCTTGCCACCGCTGAATTCCTACAACTCCTCCAGCGGGTAGAGATAAAACTTAACTTCTGGTTAATCCCTGTCCTCAATTTTGCCATCGCCCTCGCCGGCCATCTAGGCTGGCTGCCCGGCTTCCTGCTCGCACCGATTGCCATCGTCTTCATCACCGCCACCACCGCACGCCCCGCCCTGCCCCGCATTCCCGTCTACAGCACCTTTGCCCTCATCTACCTCGGCTTTCTGCCCAGCCATCTCATCCTGCTCAACAACCTCATCCAGCAACATCACCTCTCCCGCTGGCTTGTCCTCTTCCCGCTTGTGCTCACCTGGACCAACGACACCGCCGCCTATGCGGTCGGCAGATTACTCGGCCGGCATAAACTCGCCGCGGCGCTCAGCCCGAAAAAAACGGTCGAAGGCTTCATCGCCGGCCTGGTCGCCGCCACCCTGCTCAGCGCCCTCTGGTTAAAAAAGATACCCCCCTTTGCCAGCCAGCCCTGGTGGTGGCTCGGCTTGCTCGGCACCGGACTGGGCGCCATCGCTCAGGCGGGCGACCTTTTTGAGTCGCTCTTCAAGCGGGCAGCGGGCCAGAAAGACAGCGCCACCACCCTGGGTGAACACGGCGGATTTCTGGACCGTGCCGATAGCCTCATCTTTACCATTCCGGCATTTTATTATCTAACCCTGCTCATCATCCGATGAACCCCCGGGCTCCCCTTGTCCTCCGCGCCGGTGCCGGCATCACCGTCCACTGCATCGCCTTTGACTCCTTCGGTGTGAAGGGGATGTGCGCCCGGGTCCAGAACGCAGACATTGTCATCACAATTGACCCGGGGGTTTCCGCACAAACCGAGGAGTTTCCCCTGCCCGAGGCAGAGCGTCACCAGTTGTGGCAAAACTACCAGGAAGCGGTCTTGAATTCCTGTGAAACATCGCACGCCATCGTTATCTCGCACTACCACCTTGACCACTTCACCCTTGCCCGGGAGCCAAAAATCTACTCCGGCAAGATTATCTTTGCCAAGTCGCCCGCGGACCTGCCCCAGAAGCAAAAAGAGACCGCCCGCCGCCTCTTCCAGACGATTGACGGCTTGCCCCGAGAAATCGTCTGGGCTGATGCCCGGCGCTTCAAATTCAAAAAGACCGAAATCGGCTTCTCCCCCGCCATCTGGCACGGCGCGGCTGATGCGGAACCGGGCCGGGTAATTATGACCGAGGTCAAACGGGGCAGGGAAAATGTCCTCTTTACCTCGGATGTTGCCGGTGTCACCGACGACAGCACCTTTACCGCCATCGCCGCCATCAAACCCCGGCACGCCATCGTTGACGGCTACCCCACCTTTCTCCAGGGCACACCCGCTGATTCACCGGACTTAATCAAAAGCATCATCAACCTCTGCCGGTTCCTTGCCCTGCCCGAACTGAAAACCCTAATCCTTGACCACCACCCTGCCCGTGACTACCGCTACCCTGCCCTGTTTAAACTGGTGTACGAAAAGGCAGGGCAACTGAAAAAGCGGTTCGGCACCGCTGCGGAAATTGCCGGCGAGACCAGCGCGGTATTGGAAGCCCTAAAAAACTACGGCACCACCCGCTGGCACCGCTGGTTTCCGCTCGACGCCACCACCGCCCGCGCCACCCTCGAAAAGGCAATAAACACCGACAAAATCAGCCCGGACTGGCTTACCGCGCTGGAAAAATGGGTGCTCTAAAAAACACCCTCAGAAAATTAATTTTCCCGGGGCAGGCGGGGGGTATGCCCCGGGCTAGCCCCCCAGCAGCCCCCGGGCTAACCCCGTAATTAACCCTGTCCCTGACCTCAACACCATATCCGCAACCGAACTCTGCCCCTGCTCCGTTGCTTACCCCAATTTCAACTATCTTAATAATAATGGCTCGGGCAATCCGGCCAATCCGGAATCAAACACCCCTGCTTATATCCGGCTTTACCCCTATGCCTCATCTACCCGCTGATAAGGGGTGAACACTACCCCCTGCCCGGTTCATTGTGCTGATGGGAAACGCCTTCATCCGGCAGATGTCTGTTTATCCCCTTTGACAGAGCGGTTTGATTTGTGTTATAATCTGGTGGTCAACAAAAAAGGAGGTTGTATGAAAAGGTTCTCTATGCTGCTGCTCCTGCCTGCGGCTGTGCTGGGCATCCCGGATATGAAGTGGTTCGACCTGAACAACTGGCGCTGTTTGTTTTATAACGACGGACGCTGGCGAGTTGATGTCGCTAGAGTTCACCCTGGCGCCTACTGGCCCTACCCTGAAAAGAACTACTATATACTTGGCGCCGGGGTCTGGTTGGGCACAATTCAGGGCAATGATACGCTCACCACTATCGGTTATAACCCCAATACCACCGAAACCGAGTTGACCCCTCGCTCTGCCGTCTATGGCGGGAGAACGACTCACTGGACCGGATTTATAAGGATCCTGGTGACTGGCCTCCACCCGCTACGCGGTTTCCGATGGCACCGCAAACCCCGCTTTCGGCGATGGACCTCTGGACCTGTTTCTGTGATTCCAACCCCGGGGTGCACAACCCACCGGGCACACCGTTAGGGGTTGACATCTATCTCACGGTTTACGGCTTCGCCGATTCGCTTGCCCGGGACCTTTTCTTTTTGAAGTATGAGGTTGCCAACGCCTCCGGCAGAGCGCTCAATCAGGTTTACTTCGGAATGGTGGTGGATGCGGACATCGGCGACCCCACCGATGATATGAGCGGTCTGATTCTGAACAAAAGGTTTCAGGTCGGTTCTGATACCTTACGGGTGAGAAATACCGGTTTCTTTTACGACTACGATAATATCGAGACGCCAGGCGCTCTGTGGGAAGGCGGGATACCGGGTGCGGTGGCGTTGCGACTGCTGGATGCACCCGCTGGCCTGGGTCTGACCGCATTCAAGCGCTTCACCATTGACATTGACCCGATAACCGATGCCGAGCAGTATCTGACCCTGAAGGGCTATAACTATCGCACCGGTGAATACGAACCCTATGCCTCAATTGACCCGCTACCCAGTGACAAGCGCGCCCTCCTTGCCAGTGGTCCGTTTGACCTTCTGCCGGATTCGGTGGTTACCTTCTGGTTTGCGGTGATTGGGGCGCCCCATGGTGACAGTGCCCAGTTGCCGGAAGAGCGGGACACAACCGAACTGGCACTACGCTGCTGGCGGGCAGAACAGGTGTGGCAGCGGCTTCTGGGTATTCTTGAATCCGGTGCGGAACCCCCGATTACCCGCAGGGAGATTATCTATCCCAACCCCTGCCCGCGCGCCGGTGTGCTGCAAATTGCGGTTGAGGGACCGGTATTTATCTATGACCGCACCGGCAGGCTGCTCAAGGTAATAGCGAACCCGGGTAAGAAGGTGTGGGACGGTCGGGATGAACAGGGCAGGCTGGTCCCTGCTGGAGTATATTTCTTAATCACCGGTTTTAACCGAGAAACAAACACCAGAGTGGTAATTCTGGGTAAGTAAGGCGTCGTTTCTCAACAACCGTTTCTGTTGCTATCAGAAGCGAGCGGAGTACATTACTAATCTTCTGGAACCTGATGGACAAATTTCTCGCCATCCCAGATAAACCTCTCGGTAACCCAGCCCCGGAAATGGCGATATTCAATCAAGTTCGGCCGCACAATGGTGGTGGGCGAGTTGGCCCAGCCGGCGTTCTCGTTCAAGAGAAAGTCGGCGCGCAGCCCCCGGACGGTGCGCACCAGGTCAACAACATAGATGCCGTAATCCTCACTGGTGCCCCGGGACAGTTTTACAATCAGGACCGGTTTCTGGGGTGAGATAATATAAGCAGAAGCAAATTCCAGGATGTTCTCATCTGCCTCGATATCACAACCAACAATATCCACTTTCTCGTCATGGTCAAGGCAGGCAAGCCAGTAACCGACCTGCTCAAAATAGATTTTCAGCGTGTCCTTTTTGCCATCGCCGTCAACATCCAGGTAATAGAACGCCGGGTCATTGAACGAGTCCAAACACACCCGGATAGGCTTAACCTCACCGTAATAGTCGCGAATCTGTAACTCGGCATTACCCAGGGCGAAAAAGAAAAGGCTAAAGGCAATGAACTTTTTCATACCTCCTCCTTGTTAAACTATTATTGAACTATTATTGGCAAACACCGTTTTCTCTAATGATAATGGTATAAATCTTAAAGCTGAACTCAAGCAGTGAATAGGAGTGGACGCTGGTTAACATCTCTCTCGAGCTAAAAAATACATTCCGGGTTATCAATCCTCTTTCTCCGATTTGCGCCCGTGCCCTTTCATTCCCTGGCGCTTCCTTAATTCCGCCTCAAAGCCGCGGTCGGTGGGAAAGTAGTATCTCTTGCCCCGCAGTGAGGGCGGAAAGTGCTCCTGCTCAACCTGAGCGTCCGGAAAGTCGTGGGCATATTTATACCCCTTGCCATAGCCGAGGTTTTCCATTAAAGGGGTAACCGGGTTGCGCAGGTGCAAGGGCACCGGTTCGGTAAGGCTGTTCATGGCATCCTGTTTTGCCCGATTGTAAGCCTGATAAACCGCATTGGACTTGGGCGCCAGCGCCAGGTAGATGACCGCCTGCGCCAGCGCGGTGTTGCCTTCGGGCATCCCGATAAAGTGCACCGCATCCTTGGCAGCGTTGGCAATCACCAGGGCGTTGGGCGCGGCAAGGCCAATGTCCTCGGATGCGAACCGGACCAGGCGCCGGGCGATATAAAGCGGGTCCTCACCCGCCTCCAGCATCCGCGCCAGCCAGTAGAGTGCGGCATCCGGGTCAGAGTCGCGCAGGGACTTATGCAGGGCAGAGATGAGGTTATAATGCTCCTCGCCGGCTTTGTCGTAGAGCAGGAATTTGCGCTGGATGACATCCTGGGCAAGTTCCGGGTTCGGTTTGCGGACACCCGCTTCATCGGGTTCGGTGGAAATAACCACCAGTTCCAGCGCGGTCAGGGCAACCCGGGCATCACCCTGGGCGATGATGGTAAGATAGTCAAGAACCTCCTCGCCAACCACCGGGTTGAGCCCTTTGAGGCCGTTTTCCGACGCCAGCGCCCGGTGCATAAGCGTCTTCAGATGTTCGGGTGCGAGTTGATTAAGCACATACACCCGGGTGCGGGAGAGGAGCGGCGCGATGACCTCAAAGGAAGGGTTCTCGGTGGTGGCGCCGATCAGGGTGATGATGCCGGATTCAACATAAGGGAGCAGCGCATCCTGCTGGGCTTTGTTAAACCGGTGGATTTCGTCAATGAACAGGATGGTCTGCCGCTTGAAGAGCTGACGGTTGCTCTCTGCCGTCTTCACCGCCCGGCGGATATCACTGAGACCCGAGGTCACTGCCGAGATGGTGATAAACTCCGCCCTGGTGTAGTTGGCGATAGCGCGGGCGATGGTGGTTTTCCCTGAACCGGGTGGACCCCAGAAAATCATTGAGTGTAACTCACCCCTTTCCAGCATCTTGCGGAACGGGCGGTCCGAACCCAGCAGGTGCTCCTGGCCAACAATTTCATCCAGGGTGCGCGGGCGCACCCGGTCCGCCAGTGGTACGGGAAATTCGGTGTTCGTCATCAGAAAATTATAAACCAGCAGGGATGAAGTCAAGAAATAAGAAAAACCGGGTCAGGTATTACCCGACCCGGTTCACACAATGGAGCCGCCTTTTGCGTATGTGTCAATTGACACATTGCCTTCCTCAGGCATCCACGCCCACTTATTGGTTGTAATTATAACCAATTTATTGCATTAAGTCAAGAAAGTAATTTCCGGGCGATAAAGGAAAAATACAGGGTGGTAAAGATTGCGACAATGCGGGCAGCAATACGGATGGTCGGATAGCGGTTGACCAGAGCGCTCAAAACCAGGGGCAGGAGAAAAATGGTTGTAAAAAGAAAAAAGATGAGAAAGAAGATGATGCCGTTGATGATGCCACCGACTTCCATAACCGAAAACAGGGCAAGGAGGAACGCCGGGCAGGGACTGATGCCGGTGAGGAATCCGAGGGCGAAGAAAAGCCAGCGGGACTCGGTGAAGGGGTGCAGCAGCCGGCAGGGGGCAAACTTCTGGAACGAGGCGATACCGGTAATGCCGTAAACGAGCATAAGCAGGGCAAGGAGAAAATAGACAAAGGGCAGGATGGTGCTATGGAATATGGTGGCACGGGTGAGGGATGTGCCCAGGATACCGAAGATCGCGCCCGAGATGGCATAGGCGATTAACCTGCCGGCAAGAAATGTGATAAAATGAAATCCGGTGGCGCGCAGTCCGGTGCGACCGGTGCCGGTGAACACCGGCAGGGTAAACGGCAGACAGAAGCCCAGACAGGATGGACCGACCGCGATGCCCAGCAGAATTGGGCGCAGGATGGTGTCCGGCATCAGGTGCCGACTGACCCGGGGTTAGCGGACAAGACCGGGGTCAATTTTTACCGTGGCACGGCGGACGCCCGGGGTGTTAATGATTGTGTCAAGGGTAGCGCGTGCCAGTTGCTGGATGTAAGGACAGAGCGGCGAGGTGAGCCCGAGGACGATACGGACCGCACCGGTGGTATCAACCTGCAATGTTTCCAACAGACCGATACGCACCAGGTCAATTCCCAGTTCCGGGTCAATCACCTTATGCAGCCGGTGCAGGATAAAAATTGAGTCCGGTGGTATATCAGCGGCATAGGACCAGCCTGACGCCTCAAGGACAACCGGAGCGGTATTTCTGCCCGAGCGCAGCCAGTGCGGCAGGATGGCAATGGTGATACCAACCACCATCAGGGCAACAACTAGGAAGATGCGCAGAAAACGCTCGGTTCTTTCGGTCACGGGACGATTTTAGTTTATTGGTGATAAAATTCAAGAATGTTCCGCTCGGCAACCCGAATAGAGATGCGCGGGGTGGTGCTTGACAGGACGGTTTATAAGTTTATCTTGAATTATGAGCAATAAAGCAAGCATGTTTGCCTTTATCTCGGGAAGGGTGCAGGGGGTATTTTTCCGGATGTTTACCCTGCGCGAGGCACAGGCGCTGGGTTTGAAAGGCAGGGTGCGGAATCTGCCGGATGGACGGGTGGAGGTTCATGCCGAAGGAGAAAAGGAGAAACTAGAAAAACTGGTGGAGAAGTTACGCCAGGGACCACCCGGTGCGGTGGTGGAAAATGTGCAGGTTGATTTGGGTGAGTACCAGCACGAATACGATGATTTCCAGATAGATTATCGTTAGGTGTTATGAAGGTAGAAAGACGCGGCGAGCGGCGGGCACAGGATGTCCGTTTTATGCAACGGGCGCTGGAGCTGGCAGCAAAAGGGTGCGGAATGGTCTCACCCAATCCGATGGTGGGTGCGATTCTGGTAAAAAACGGCAGGATTATTGGTGAAGGTTACCATCAACGCTGCGGTGGTGACCATGCTGAGGTGGTGGCTTTAAAAGCAGCAGGTGCGGCGGCGCGCGGGGCAACGCTCTATGTCACAATGGAACCCTGCTGTTTTCAGGGCAGGACACCGGCATGCACCGATGCCCTGCTGCGTGCCGGGGTGCAGCGGGTGATGGTGGCAATGGTCGACCCGAATCCCCGGGTCCGGGGGGGTGGCATCAATTGTCTCCGGCGCCAGGGGATAACGGTTGCGGTCGGCTTACTCCGGGACGAGGCAAGACGTTTAAATGAGGCGTATGTAACATTTATGGAGGAGCATCGACCGTTTGTGATGTTAAAGGTGGCGACCACGCTTGACGGTATGATTGCGACCGGAACCGGTGAATCACAGTGGATTACCGGTGAGCAAGCAAGGGCGGAGGGACAGAGGTTGCGACTGGTCGCCGATGCGATTCTTGTCGGGGTCAATACGGTAATCAAGGATAACCCGCTCCTTACCTGCCGGGTAAAGAAAGGGAAACGATTGTTCCGGGTGGTGCTGGATTCAGAGTTACGGGTGCCGTTAAACAGCCGGCTCTGGACCGCCCCGGACCCGGTGTTAATCTTCACCGCCAGTGACAGCGGGGTCAAGCGCCGCCGGCTGGAACGCCTTGGCGCCGAGGTGGTGCGGGTGCGGCGGGAGCGGAAAGGGTGCCTCCTCTGGCAGGATATTCTTGCCGAACTTTATCGCCGCCAGGTGTTGAGTGTGTTAATTGAAGGAGGGGCAACGGTGATTTCCTCGGCACTGGAGTCCAGCGTGGTGGACAAGGCTTATTTCTTTGTTGCACCGAAGGTGCTGGGACCGGGGAAAAGTTTCAGTGCGGGAATGAAACCGCGTTCGCTCCAGGGTGCGCTAGTGCTGAAAAATGTCCGGCACACCGTCCTGGGTGAAGATATTGTTACCGAGGGTTATGTTTACCGGTTTAGTTGAGGCAATCGGAAGGGTCTGCCGGATTGAGGAAAAGGGAAGCAACCGCCTGTTGTTGATCAATGCCCCCTTCGCGGGCGAGTTGCAGCCCGGTGAGAGCGTGGCGGTCAACGGCTGCTGCCTGACCGTGGTCGGAATAGAACGATTATCATTTAAGGTGGAGGTGGTCGCCGAGACCCTGAAACGGACGAACATCTCTGAACTGCGCCCGGGGACGCTGGTGAATCTGGAAAGGGCATTGAAATTGGGCGCGCGACTGGGAGGGCATTTTGTCCTCGGGCATATTGATGAGGTAGGCAGGATAAAGGAGATTGCCCGCCGGCAGGGAGAAATCAGGATGGTAATCAAAACTGCGCGGGAAAGTACCCGGTTTCTCATCCCCAGGGGTTCGGTGGCGGTAGACGGCGTGAGTCTGACTGTAACTGGTGTAGAAAATGGTGCGTTCTGGGTAAATCTGATCCCCTGGACACTGGAAAAGACAACCCTTGGTCAGCGGCGGGTCGGCGAAAGGGTAAATCTGGAGTATGACATCCTCGTCAAGGCTGCCCGACGGGCTGAAGGTCCGGACCCGGCGGTGTCGTTCGGCGCTGAATAAAACCGGCATTCCCGGAGCGGACTTCTGCATCAATCCCTATCTGGGCTGCTCCCATCGCTGTCTTTACTGTTACGCCACCTTTATGCTTCGTTACGCCCGGATTGATGAACCCTGGGGTAGTTTTGTTGAAGCAAAGGTCAACCTCCCCGAACTGTTATACCGCGAGCGAAGGCAGGGACGGGTAATACTGGGCACGGTTTGCGACCCGTATCAACCGGTAGAGGCACACTTTCAGTTGAGCCGCCAGGTACTCGGTATCCTTGGTACTGCTGGTTCCCGGGTGGAAATTCTGACCAAATCGGAGCTGGTTTTAAGAGACCTTGACCTGATGCAACGCTATCAGAGTATCAGTGTGGAATTGACCATAACCACGCTGGACGAACGGGTGCGGGCTTTTTTTGAGCCGGGTGCACCACCGGCGGCAAGCCGCCTAAAGGCAGCCGAGGAATTGGTGCGGACCGGCATCCCGACCACGGTGTTTTTTGGTCCGGTCCTCCCCTATTTTTCTGACTCCGAGGAGAAGATGACCGAAATCCTGCAAGCAATCGCTCGCACCGGTGTGCACCGGGTTTTAATTGACCGCATCAACTATCTCCCGAATAAGTTGCCCGGTTTCCGCTCCCGCTTGCAGGCGGAGTTTCCTCTGGCGTTACAGTCGTTTGTGCGGGTGACGGCAAAGCCAGAAGAGTACTCCGGGGAGTTGCGTGAGCGGGCGATAAGGGTCTTAAATAAGGTGGGGCTGGAGGGCGGGGTTGTTTTTTAGGGATTTTTTTGACCCCCGGGTGGTTTGAAATAGAATTAAGCGATGGATTTAAAGTTCTGTCGTGAACATCCGGAGGAGGCAAGAAGGATACTGGAGTTGCGCCGGAGCCCGATGGTTATTGACCAGATTTTAGAACTGGATGCCAAACGGAGAAAACTGGTCCAGGCGCGGGACCAGGCACGGCACGAACAGCGTGCGGTTTCCGAAGCGATTGCCCGGGCAAAGCGGGAAGGGCAGGATGATAGTCCCCTGCGGGAAAAGGCAAAGGAGATTGCGGAAGCGGTGCGGCGTTTAGAGGCGGAATTAAAGGAGGTTGAAGAAAAAGCAGAAGAACTGGCAAAACTTTTACCCAACCGGGTTCATCCATCAGTAACTGCAAATGAGGAAATCGTTGCCACCTGGGGTGAGGTTCCGCAATTTTCCTTCTCTCCGCTGGCACACTGGGACCTGGGCGAGGCGCTCGGGATAGTTGATTTTGAGGCGGCGGCAAGGCTGGCTGGTTCCCGTTTTGTTCTCTTCCGGGGCGACGGCGCGCTACTGGAACGGGCGCTGATTAACTTTTTCCTGGACACCGCGGTCCAGCGATACGGCTACACTGAGATTATGCCACCGGTGCTGGCAAATCCCCTGACTCTGGAGTGTGCCGGGCAGTTGCCCCATCTTGCCGGTGATATGTATGCGGTAAAGGACGATGACCTGTATCTCATCCCGACCGCTGAACCGCAACTGGTCGCCTATTTCCGGGAAAAGACCTTAAATGCGGATGACCTGCCTTTGAAAATGGTCGCCTATACACCCTGTTTTCGCCGGGAGGCGGGCTCTTATGGCCGGGATGTCCGGGGCATGATCAGAATTCACCAGTTTGACAAGGTGGAACTGGTGCGGTTGACCACACCCGAGCGCTCCTATGATGACCTGGAGGAGATGCGTGCGGAAGCTGAGAGTTTATTACAGGCGCTGGGGCTCCCCTATCGGGTAAAACGGCTGGCAGCCTGGGACATCGCCTTTCAGTCTGCCAAGACCTATGACATGGAGGTGTGGGCGGCAGGTGTCGGACGCTGGCTCGAGGTGTCATCCATCTCCAACTGCGAGGACTTTCAGACCCGCAGAGGCAAGATTCGCGCCCGGGGCACGGGAGGAAAGAGTTTCTATCCCCATGCCCTTAACGGCTCGGCGCTGGCATTACCTAGGACATTTATCGCAATTGTCGAGAACTATCAGCAGGAGGACGGCTCGGTAATTGTCCCGGAGGTGCTCCGGAAGTATATGTTTGGCAAGGAGCGGCTCGGTTAAATGTGCCGGCACCCCGTGGCTAAATGTTGTTCTAATCCTACGGGCGTAATTTAAATCCCAGCGGCAGAAGTTTGTGCAGGGTCAGGGTTTTTGTTTCCCCTGGTGTGGCAAGAACTATCAGCGGGTCAACACCGAATTCGCTAATAACCTGCAGGCAGGCGCCGCAGGGGGGGGTGGGTTTTTCGGTTTCGGTGAAAATCGCCAGCGCTTTAATACTGCGCGCGCCACCATTGACCGCCTTGAATATCGCCACCCTTTCCGCACACACAGTCAACCCGTAGGATGCGTTTTCCACATTGGCACCGGTATAGATTCGGTTATTGCTGGCAAGCACCGCGGCACCGACCTTAAAACCGGAGTAGGGCGCATACGCCCTTTTTCCTGCGGACCTTGCCGCCTGCACCAGCCGGTTGATTGTTTTCTGTTTCATTTTATCTCCTGTCCTTCAGAACGCTTTTAAGAAAACTCGTTCCCGCGGGCGTGGCCCGGACATCAAGATATTCGGCAACCGTCTGCCCCAGGTCAGCAAATGTTTGCCTGATTCCAAGATTTATCCCGGGCTGAATCGGTTCACCGTAAACCAGCAGGGGAACGTACTCCCGGGAGTGATCGGTAGAGACCGTGGTCGGGTCACAGCCATGGTCCGCGGTGATAAACAGGATGTCATCGGGACGGAGTTTTCTGATAATCTCCGGCAGCCGCGCGTCAAACTCGTTTAACCCCCGGGCAAAACCCGCCGGGTCGTTGCGGTGCCCCCAGTCCATATCAAACTGAACAAGGTTGGCAAAGATGAGACCGGCAGCGGTCTCGCTCAGCGCCCTGATAATAAAGTCAACACACTCCTGATTGTTGACCGAATGGAGCGAACGGGTCAAGCCCTGATTGGCGAACAGGTCGTCAATCTTGCCGATGCCAACCACCGGGAAACCGGTATCCTTGACATTGTCCAGCAGGGTTGGCTGCGGTGGCGGGCAGGAGAAGTCCCGGCGCTCGGGCGTGCGGTAAAAGGCACCGGGCACACCGGCAAACGGACGGGCAATTACCCGTGCCACCCGGTAGGGACCACTGAGAAGTTCCCGGGCAATCTGACAGTAGCGGTACAACTCTGCTAACGGAACGACATCAATATGGCAGGCGATCTGAAAGACGCTATCGGCTGATGTGTAAACAATCGGACTGCCGGTGCGCAGGTGTTCTTCGCCGAGCCGGTTAATGATTTCGGTGCCGGAGGCGGCGATGTTGCCGATGACCTTTCTGCCAATCGCTTTTTCCAGTTCCGTGATGATTTCTGGGGGAAAACCATCGGGAAACAGCGGAAACGGCGCCACGGTGATAACCCCGGCGATCTCCCAGTGACCGGTGGTCGAATCTTTACCCGCAGACCGCTCCGCCATCTTGCCATAACTGGCTTTTGGCTCGGGCTGTGCCGGCACACCCGCAATGGCGATGATATTGCCCAGTCCGAGTTCACCAAGGTTGGGCAGGTTGAGACCACCAAAATGGCGGGCGAGATTGCCCAGGGTGTTCGAGCCACAATCATTAAACCGCTCCGCGTCCGGAAGTTCGCCACAGCCCACCCCGTCAAGCACAATAATTAAGGCACGGCGGTGGTGTGACATCAGGTTAAAAAGGCAAACGCTACTGATAAATTAACAAACCGGAACATCGTGGATTGATTCAACCGCACAACCCACCCATTCTTCATAAAAGCACCGCGGGAACCGAGGGCAACAATGCCGGGGACAGGATTTGAACCTGCATGCCGTGAGGCACATGGCCCTCAACCATGCGTGTCTGCCAATTCCACCACCCCGGCGTTAATCCTGTTTATTATAGACGGAGCCGGCTGATTGTCAATTTTTATCCTGGGACGCATCACCACATCCCCACCAGATGCAGCCGGTGCCGGCAGGATTACAACACCGGTTGCCGCAAGCGAAAGTATCCCTGAAACAGGTAGAGCGGTTTAGATAGTGGGCACTACCATACAGGAGCACCCACAGGCTCCATCGACTGCTAACCAGACAACCCCCTGCTCCGCATCACCATTAATTCACACTACCGCTAAAGAAATAACCGGAGATCTACCCACTGGTACTTACCATACGACCGAACCCCGGGCTACCCCCGATACTGCCGGGGGCTAGCCCCCCGGGCAGTCGGAAATCATGATAACTCTCTTAACATCAGATAGTTACAAAAATGACCCGTCTGGACCCTGTCCATCCATTTCCAGAAGGAAAATTATATCCCATCCCCTCGCTGCTTCGCCCCAAAATCACCCTTATGGATATCTGCTCCACAACCAAATAACCGGGGCTGGTTTATTTTGACAGCCGGGCAACTTTTTATATTCTTTTTCTAGCGGAGAGGTGCCGGAGTGGACGAACGGGCATGCCTGGAGAGCATGTGTACCCGAATGGGTACCGTGGGTTCGAATCCCACCCTCTCCGCCAGTTGGAAAAAGAGGTTGCTGGCTCGCCCTCTGCGAGGGCTCGCCAGCCGATGGCAGCTGTAAAATTGAATTTTTCTCTTTGTTTTGCGAAGCAAAACGCCAGAAGCGGGCTTTTCTAAATTAAATAGGAAATTATGAAATACTTTATCTATTGCAGAAAATCAACGGATTCGGAAGAAAGACAGGTTTTATCTATTGAAGCTCAGCTTGCTGAGCTGAAAGAATTTGCCGCCAAAGGCGGATTAGAAAAACTTGAAATCGTCCTTTTCGCTTCCGCTTTCGGGCGAGACGGGCGGAAAGGGAGTTCGGTCTTTGCCCTTCCGCCCGCCGAGCCCGTTAATAAAATCGGTTCGGATTTTCTAAATACACACCGTTTTTTTATCTATGAAACCGCAAAGCCCTGCTCCTGTCCCCTCCGATTTCAACCACGCCCTGAAAACCCATCCCGAAATCTATAATAAATTTAAGCGAATGCCCCCTTCCCATCAGCAGGAGTATATTAAATATATCAACGAAGCAAAGACCGCACAAACCCGGACAAGGCGAATCGCCCGGGCGTTAGCGATGATTACCCGATATGCCCCGCGCCCAACGAAAAGAAAGTAATAGCCACCCACCGGCTTCTACAGGAATACACCGGTAGTCTAATATTTATGCCGGAGAAAAATAACCCCCAGCGCCAGATAATCAGTATTGGCGGGATGCATTGCGCCGGTTGTGCCGCCACAATTGAGAAAAGACTCAAGCAACTGCCCGGTGTTGTGCTGGCAGAGGTGAACTTCGCCACCGAAGAGGCGGTGGTCGAGTTTGACCCGAAATCAATCCGGAGCGAGGAGATTAAAAAGGCGATAACCACCGCCGGCTATACGGTGCGCGAGGAGAAAAAGGATGAAACTGCGCTGGTGGCGAAGGAACTGGCGCAGGCAAGGACAAGGATGGTGTGGGCGTGGCTTCTGGTTGCACCGCCAATGCTATTGATGATACTCCACCTCGCCCACCTCGTCCATCCACCGATGAAACTGATGACCGGTATTGAACTGCTCTTCGGTCTTGCGGTCCTGCTCGGTCCGGGTGCGAACACCCTGAAAGGCGCCTTTAACTCCCTGCGCGCCGGCGGCGCAACCATGGATGTCCTGATTATCCTGGGCACAATCTCCGCCCTGCTTTCCGGTGTCGCGACATTTGCCGGTCTGGAGGTGGAAAACCTTGGCCGGGTTGCCGGTATGCTGATGGCAATCTACCTGACCGGCAGATACCTCGAAACTCGCGCCAAAGGTCGGGCAGCAGATGCGATTCGTTCCCTGCTTACACTCGGCGCCCGCACCGCCCGGCTCATTGTTGATGACCGGGAGATGGAGTTACCGGTGGCACGCCTCAAACCCGGCGACATCCTGCTGGTCAAACCCGGCGAAAAGATTCCCACTGACGGAATAATCATTGAAGGCGCCACCACCGTGGACGAGTCAATGGCAACCGGCGAGGCGATGCCGGTGGAACGCCGCACCGGCGATGAGGTAATCGGCGCCACCATCAACCAGACCGGGGTCATCAAAGTCAAAGTCACCCGGGTCGGCAAAGACACATTTCTCAACCAGGTCATTCGGCTGGTCGCCGAGGCGCAGAGCAAAAAGATTCCCATTCAGGCGCTGGCGGACCGCGTCACCGCTTGGTTTGTGCCGCTGGTCCTCGGGCTGGCACTCCTTACCGCGCTTTTCTGGTTCATCTTCGCACCCAACCTGAAGCCCCTGCTGGTTTGGGCGCACACCATCCTGCCCTGGGTCAATCCCGAGCTCTCCCGCCTCTCCCTGGCGCTATTTGCCGGGATTGCGGTTCTAGTCATCGCCTGCCCCTGCGCCCTGGGCTTGGCAACGCCAACCGCCCTGATGGTCGCAACCGGCATTGCCGCGGCAAAAGGTATTATCTTTCGCTCGGGTGAAGCGCTGCAAACCCTGCGCGCGGTGCGGGCGATTGTCTTTGACAAAACCGGCACCATCACCCGGGGCAAACCCGCAGTCACCGATACGATTCCCATTGCCGGCACCACTCAACGAGAACTCCTCGCCATTGCTGAGGGAATCGAAACGGGCTCAGAACACCCCATCGCCCGGGCAATTGTGGCAGCAGCAAAAGGTGCCGGTATCCCACCCGCGACTGTGCGGGACATCACCGCCATCCCGGGTAAAGGCGTAACCGGCAGGGTTGATGCGGAAACTGTCTATGCCGGCAACAACGCACTCATCCAGGACGCGGGCATTGACCTGTCTCCTGTCGCGGGGATAACCACCGAGTTAGAAAAAAACGCAAGAACTGTGCTTTATATCGCCCGCGGCAAACAACTCCTGGGCATTCTCGGCATCGCCGACACCCCGAAACCCGACGCTGCCCGGGTGATTGCCGAACTGAAATCACTGGGCATTACCCCGATTATGCTCACCGGTGACAACCCGACCACCGCGGCGGCGGTCGCCCGGGAGGTAGGAATTGAACGGGTGCTCGCCCGGCTCCTGCCCGCAGAAAAACAGTCAGCAATTAACGGATTAATCCAGGAGTTCGGCACCGTGGCGATGGTGGGCGATGGCATCAACGACGCGCCGGCGTTAAAATCCGCCTCGGTCGGCATCGCCATCGGCACCGGCACCGATGTTGCGATTGCCGCCGCCGATGTTACCCTGATTCGCGGCGACCTGTCCGGTGTCACCACCGCGGTCCGGCTTGCCCGTGCCACCTTCACCAGAATCAAACAGAACCTGTTCTGGGCGCTGTTTTACAACATCCTTGCGATACCGCTGGCGATGCTGGGACTCCTGCACCCGCTCATCGCCGAAACCGCAATGGCGCTCTCCTCAATCAATGTCGTCACCAACTCCCTGCGCCTGCGCCGGGTCCGGCTGGAGCAGTAGCGACCCACTTTGAATTAATCCCGGTATGGTTTAGGAAGCAAAATTAACAAAAAGGAACGCCCTTAAGAGCTTTATCTCTGAACGCACGGTTACCCGGAAAGGTAGTTAAACCTCCTCAATTTAAAGCGCTTTATCTGGCTTTACTCTATCCGGCACACATTGTCCCCTGATTTACACCCGGCACATTCCAGTTCCAGGGTGGTGTGGGTGATGTTGAAGCGCTCTTTTAAACCGCACTCCAGCCGGGACAACATGGGATAAAAACTGCTCACCGGCGCATCTTTAACCACCAGATGCGCCATCAAAGCCCTCTCGCCTTCACCCAGGGTCCAGATGTGCAGGTCATGAACCCCATCAATCTCCGGTGCAAAACCGACAATAAACTCCCGCACCTCCTCAAAGTTCACCCCCGGGGGTGTTGAATCAATCAGGATGCTTACCGACTGCCGGAACACCCGCCAGGTGCCATAAAGAACCAGCCCCGCGACTGCAATGGAAAGCAACGGGTCAATGACTGACCAGCCGGTGAACCGAATCACCAGTCCGCCCACCAGTACCGCCACAAAACCAAACAGGTCGTCAAGGAGATGCCACATCGCTGCCCGGATGTTTAACGACTCCCGGTGCCGCTGAAGAATCAAAACCGCAAGCCCATTCACCCCCAGGCCGATTACCGCCATCAGAATCAACACCGGACTTTTTACCGGCTCGGGCCGGGCGATTCGCAATACCGCTGCCCGCAGGACAAACACGGTGAAAACACCCAGGGCAAAGGCGTTGAGCATCGCCACGAGAATCCGCACCTTGCGATAACCAAAGGTCCGGCGATAATTGGGCGGTAATAAGGAAATACGATGCCCGATATAGGAAAGCAAAAGCGCCACCGCATCGCCGGCATCGTGCAGCGCACCGGCAATCAACACCAGCGAGTTGGCAAATAAGCCTGCAACCGCCTCGGTCAGGGCAAACCCGAGGTTCAGCACCAGCGCGGCAAGCAAACTCCGCCCTGCTAACCGGGCACTGTGCTTATGGTTATCCATCCGCTAAATTAATTTTAAAGAAAAAAAGGCGCGGGTAAACCCCGGTGAAAAGGTGGATCAGGTTTTCTATCTGTTTTTTACAGGCCCCGAATCTTACTCCGGAATGCTATTGCCTCCTCTTCATCCACCGCAATCCGGTTAACAAAATAGTCAATCCGCTCCTCTTTCAGCACATAGTTACCATTAACCGCTACCAGCCCCTGTTTTGCCCATTCTTGGATGATACTATCATCATGTTTAAACTCGGTATAGATGCGCAGGTTATTGGTCGGCTTCATCGTATCCGGATTAACCAAAAAGAGAATCAACACAAACGGGTCACGGCGCAGCGTGACCTTTAAAGCCGGTGGCGAATCCTTTGTCCCGAGTAGCACCGCCAGGTCGGTAATGTTATCACCCCGCATCACCTGCTCTAAATTGAGTTCCGGCGTAAAGCCCAGCCGTAACGCAATCACGCCCATCCCGACATTCTGCAACTCCGCACCGTTGTCACCCGATTTTACCGAACGCACCATCCGGATACGAAAAGTCGCCCGGTCCTGCACAGAAAGCAGTTCCCGGAATATAATCCAGGTCATTATGGCACTGAGCCCGTTGCGCCGGTAAGCCTCTTTCACACCCGCATCCCAGAGGATAACACCCTGACCGGGCGGGTCCCTTTCTATTGAAACAATTCCAATCTGGTTTTTGCCGTCATAGAGCGACACCGTTGCCGAATAGCGCAGTAACTCGGTCTTTACCCCGAGTATCTTTCCTGCCAGTCCGCCTTCCAGCACCCCGATGGTATCGTGGTCAAGCCATTCAAAACTTGGCCCGATCTTTGCCGGCTGCCAGACAAAGGGCTTTACCGTGCCTGCCCTTCGGCCCAGTATCCCTCCGCCTGGTAAGTTCTTAACCGCCATCTCGCCTCCTTTTTAGCGTCTGCTGAAGCGACAACCAACCTGCACCAGCGCCCACCTTACATTACCGCCGCAAACTGCGGCTCATCTAACTGCTCTGCGCCGGTGCAGGCACTAACCAACGATTTTGGGAAATCGGACTGAAGGTAGTGCCGCTTCAGTTACGCCTCTCTCAACGATTCCCCAATCCTTGGGTTAGCCCTACCTGGTTAAAAATAATAAAAAAACACCCGCCTGTCAAGTTTTTATTATAAAAAAACGGGCAGGACCTTTCAGCCCTGCCCGCAAGACAAAAACACCAGATTAGTGCGCAAGCACGATTCTACCGGTATAGGTGTTGCCGCTGGCATTCAACCGGTAAAGGTAAACACCCGCTGGCATCCGCGCGCAGTTCCAGACCGCCCGGTGCGCACCCGCATTCCGGTTGCCCCGGGTCAAAACCTCCACCTGACGCCCGCTGACATCGTGAATCACCAGTTCCACCAACCCCGGTTGATTAACCGTCCAGTTAATCTCAGCCCGGCTGCGCACCGGATTCGGCTTCACAATCACCGGCAACTGCTCCATCTCAGCAACTTCATTAACACCGGTCATATCCCAGGAGTCAAACCACAGGTCAGATGGACCGGCACCGGCATAAAGCACCGTGGAATAAGAAAAAGAGCCGGTCGTTTTCCAGCCTGCCTGGGGCGGGAAGCCACCGGTATGGATGTTGTCATTGACCTTAATCGGCCTAATCCAGTTGGTATCTCTCGAACACCAGGTAAACATCAAAGACTCAGAAGGCACAATCGCGTAGCACACCGTGGGCGAGCCGGATGGACTGGTAGCAATACTCGGCATCAGCTCATTGTTGTCGGTGTCCGCATGCCCAATTCCATCATCACCACCGAAATTCCAGGTAGCGCCGTTGTCGGTTGAGTAGTAGTAAAAAACACCCAGCCCCATACCATTCCAGGGCTCCATATCTCGCACATGCACCAACCAGACCGTCTGGGTGAGATGCCGGGCAGCACACACACCGTCAAAAACCCGCACCGCGGGCGTGCCCACCTGAGTTGACGGTCCCCAGGTGTTTCCCCGGTCAGTAGAAATCTTCACCCGAAACGATGCCGAGTCAACCGAACTCTGCCGCTTGTCAAGGCAGAAAAGATAAATCCGGCCGTTCTCGCCACAGCAGATATCCGGTTTCGGCTGTACCACGGTATATCCGATTGTTCCCAAGGCGTCTGTCCAGGTTCGACCGTAGTTTGTTGAACGCCAGGTGTAGACACTGGGATAACCATCATTTTTCTCAAAGGTGACATACAGGTAATAAAGGTTACCCCGGTCCTTGCAGGCAGAAAGGTTAACAATCGTATCGCTGTCCACCTTTACCGAAAATACCGTACCGACACCCGCAAGGGTGTAACGAGCACAGTAGATATCACCGTTGCCAGCTGAACTCTTGAAAAAGAGAAACACAAAACTGGAATCACCTTCTGCTACCACCAGTTCTGGCGAACTTAACACATTACCGGAATGAATAAGACCGCCAAAAAGCGTCCAAGTATAACCGGCATCAGTAGAACGATAGAGCCAGAAGGTATCGCCGGAAGCAACCACACCACCAGCAAAAAGCACGCCAGAACTGGTCTGGTCATAGGCAATCATCCGCTCCGAACCAAAGGGTGTGGGAGACCTCAGCCCGCCCGGCCGCACCAGCACATCCGGACCCCACAGGGTTCGAGGGTTTTCTCCTGGTGAACCCTCATCCAAACCAGCAATCACCCGGGGCGGTTCATAAAACACCGGCTCGGGTTCGGCTGGTTGATAACCCGCCGGAACATCACCCTCATTCACCACCCGATAAGACACCGCACCTTCGGAAGAACCCTGCGCCGGGAATGGTCGGGTGTTATAAGGCACAAGCACATTGCGCGCATTCGGGTCGCTAAGCGCCCACACACCCACGGTAAAAACCACGAGGAGCATTATGGTCACGGTCTTTTTTGTCATAAGACGACCTCCTTTAAATTACTGTTGACCGTTAAAGACACCTCTCAGTTCTCCTCACGGGAAATAACTGCGGCGTCTCATTATTAGATTACCAGAACCATTTCATCAGTCAAGGAATATTTTTAGTTTACATAAAAGGCAACAAATTAGCATCAAGGGGAAATCATTTATCTTTCGCTATACCGTAACTTATTATTGATAATCAATTTTTCCGGGGGCTAGCCCCCCGGCAGTCCCGGTGGCTAACCCTGACCTGACCGCTACGGTGGTTGTTTAATCTGTCCCGCTCCCATCCTCTCCGGTGATTGGCCGGGTGATAATGCTTCCAGCCCGCCCTGTCACATCACCCGGAACCCGCAGGCATAAACTGGCGGTAGCCGAGCGGCTCGCCTGAGTTATTACCCGGACTTCTGCATCATCTTCAGCACTCCCGAAAGCCCTCTGCGCGCTCTATCCTGCCCCTGACCGCAGTAAACACCCCGGAATTGAGAAAAATTTTTGTTGACCGAACCGGGTAAAAGTATACACTCTAAAAAAGGAGTGTTGATGACTGTCAGCGAAATCATTAACCAGCGTCGGGCGTATCGCTCCCTTGACCCGACCGAAATTACCAGGGAATTGATTGAAGATTTAGCCCGGCACGCCCAGCTCGCCCCAACCTGCTTTAACAACCAGCCGGCAAGGTTTGTATTTGTTAAAGACCCCAGCATCCTAAAACAACTCAAACCCGCCTTCAGCAAAGGCAATGAATGGTGCTACGCCGCCTCAATGGTTATCGCGGTATTTGCGGAAAGGGAAGCGGATTGCATCATCAAAGACCGGGAGTACTACCTGTTTGACACCGGAATGCAAACCGCCTTTCTCATCCTGCGGGCAACCGAACTCGGACTTGTTGCCCATCCGATTGCCGGCTACAGCCCGAAAATGGTGCGCGAGGTGCTAAACATCCCGGAAAAATTCAATGTCATCACCCTGATTCTTGTCGGCAAACACTCTGCCACCATCAGCCCCCTGCTCTCGGAAAAACAGATTGAATGGGAAAAGACCCGGCCAGAAAGACTGCCGTTAAACAAAATTATGTTCATTGACCGCTATAACCCTGAAGAATAGCCGATGAAACAACTTCGCAACACCCATATCATCATCGGAATGGTCATTGGGCCATTCGTCCTCATAACCGCAGCCACCGGCGTCTTAATCCTCGCCACTGACCGGTTCTGGGAAACACTGCGCTGGCACTCCTGGTTTAAATGGGGCGGCATAATTGTCGGGACCTGCCTGATATTTATGTTCATCTCCGGCGCCATCCTCAGAATCAGAGAGGTCAGCCGGAAAAGACGCACAGCGAAAAAATAACTTAAGATTATAAAAATCAAATAGTTAAAAACAGCCATCAAAATAAACTGCCACCCTTAATAGCGTAACTTACTATTTATAATACATTTACAATCTTGATTCGACTTTAAAGAAATTCCCTAAATTTAGCGACAGAAATTAGTATATATCTATAGTTGCCAACAAAGATAGTAAACTTAAAAAGGAGTAAATATGAACGAACTAAATGGTAAGTATCTGGAAATCCAGCGGTTAACACTCAAGAAAAGATGCCGGCGGATATGTCTGGACGAGGAGGAAATGTTGTGGCAGATAAAAGAGCCGGGTCAGGAAAACCGACCGGTGTCAGAAAAAGAGCAAAATCCAGCCGACTATATTAAACAACTGGAAGAAATAGTGGCCGAAGCGCAAAGGCTTACTTACGACATCCCGCTGGAAAAAAATCGCCCGGGAAAATGTTCTATCGCCCGATGAAAAGGAACTGCTTATTGCGCTGTTCTTCAATACTTGAGACGGTAAGGAATTTCGGACGAGAACTGTTACAGATGGTCGCAAGAAATATGACCGAGACGCTGGAAAAGTTGCGTTACCTTCACCCTGAAGCCAGGTTAATTAAATCAGGCCTGGTAAAAATTTCAACCCCATTCCACCGTCATTCTTCTTGTTTCTCACCACTGGATGTCAGGTACTCCCTTGCCCCGGAAACATTCTATCCAAATCTGCGGGCTGGAACCGAACGGCTACGAACCGCTGGAACTGGAAGAGGAAACGGAAAAACGCCCCAGAAATCTGTCCTGGTGCTGCGCGCACCCGAGGTAACCTTTGACCATCTCTTTCTCCCCGAACCCATCAAAGAGCAGATTGAATGCGCGCTCTGGCAATATCAGAACGGCGAAAAGGTATTTCAGGAGTTCCGGCTCGGTGAAAAAATCGCCTACGGCACCGGCACAATTATCCTCTTCTACGGTCCACCCGGAACCGGCAAAACCGCCACCGCCGAGGCGATCGCCCACCGTCTGGGCAGAAAGATTGGATTTGTTGACTACCCGCAACTGTACGACTTCTTCTTCGGAGAAAGCGAGAAAAACATCCAGCGGGTCTTTCAGAGCGCCAGAGAAGAAAACTGTGTCCTGGTGTTTGATGAAGCGGACGCCTGCTTTGTTATCCGGCTCGCAGAACACCGATCTGCTGACCGCAGCTACAACCTGATGACCAATATCCTGACGCAGGAAATCGAAAGATTCCGCGGGCTCTTGATTCTTACCTCCAACCGGGAATTCGCCATTGACCCGGCATTTGACCGCCGCATCCTGTTAAAACTTAACTTTGCCCTGCCTGATGAGAAAATCAGGGAAAAAATCTGGGAGTATTTCTTAAAAGACTGTCCCAGACTGGCGGAAGATGTGTCGCTTTCCGAACTTGCCCGGCGCTACCCAGTTGCCGGCGGCAGAATCAAAAATGCGGTGCTCAAGGTGATAATCAGATGCGCTCGGAATAATAAACCGATTACGATGGCTGACCTGGAAGCGGCTGCCCGCGAGGAAATGCCGGAAAGCAAAAATCAGACTATCGGCTTTTGAGCCGGCGACTATCAGGTTTGACAAATCCGGTGAGCGGGTTAACATTTCTTTATGCCGCCACTGACTGGCATCCTGGCACTGATTCCCGGAATAACCATCTGCTTCTTCGGCTACCGTCTTTTGCGCTTCACCCTGACTGTTGCCGGTCTGGCGCTCGGTGGCTATCTCGGCTATTTCATCAGCACCAAATTAAGCGCGACCGCCTGGTTAACTGTGCTGCTGATTGTTGTCATGGGCATACTGGGCGCGGTGGTAACATCTTTTCTCTATAAAGCCGCAGTGTTTCTGGTGGGTTTTGCCGCCGGCGCCTTAATCGTCGCCGTCTTTCCCTCGGGCAGCGGCTGGAACCATCTCCTTTTTATCGCCCTCGGTGGCATCATCGGCGGCATCCTGGCAATTTTCCTGCAGCGTCCGGTCATCTCCTTCTTAACCGCCTTCCTTGGTGCCTGGTGGATAGTTATTGGCATATTTCACCTCCTGGGCAAAACCCGCATCCAGCTACCCGCAACCTATGACCTGCCGGTAATGGCGCTCTCCTGGCTGGCGCTCGGCGTTACTGGCTTTATTGTCCAGTTTTCTCTCACCGGCAAGGAAAAGAAGAAATGAGCCGCAACGAAACAGAAGTTACCACCTTGGAGGAGAACATCGCCGCCGTTCACGAGGAAATCGGCGTTGTTAAAAATGTTACCGGCAATCGGGCGGAAGTAGAAATCACCCCTGCCGGCACCTGTAATCACTGCCCGGCTGCCAGTATGTGCAACTGGACTGGAGAGAAAACCCGTTTAATTGTCGCTCATAATCCGGTCAACGCCCACACGGGCGACACCGTTGCGCTCCACCGTCATCCGGCAACCAGCACCGGCACCGCCATCGTCGTCTTCGGTCTGCCGGCACTGTTGATGGTTCTCGGTATCCTCCTGGGCAAAACCCTGTTTAATGATACCGCGGCGGTGATATTTGCCGGCATCGGACTGCTCCTGGGCGGCGCGCTCATCGCGGTAATTGACCACCAGCGAAAAAAGTCCGGTGCCAGTCTGCCGGTAATTGTCCGTATATTAACCGAAGAAAACCGTCAAGGAGGAACAAATGATAAAACAAACACTATGTCTCTTTGCCCTGATAATCAGCATCGCATATCCCGCGGAGAAAAAGATGACACCGAATCCTGAACCGAGAAAGAGTCCATTCTGGCACGATGTCAAATTCATCCCTGACCCGGCGGACTCCACCGGCAAAAAGGGCACCTGGCAGGGTTGGTTCCGTCAGGACAACATCGACCTGAAAAAAATTGACGCCGGGATCATCCGGGCAAGGGTGGAAGGCAAATGGCAGGAGTTCAAAACCGTTAACCTGCCCGAAGGGTTTCTGAAATGGAACTTCAACCGGCGCCTCGGCCAGTTGCAGAAGATTCGGGAAATGCTCAAAGACCCCCAATCCGGCATGCCCGAGATTGCCGGACCGCACAACGGCATTGTTGCCAGCCATGGCTTAAGGCGGGATGATGCGGACTTCTCCCTTAACAATGCGGTAAAAGGGATGGGCTGGCTGCCCAAAAAGGAGAAACTACCCGAGTTAATTAACCTCCTCCGCCAGACCTATAACGACTCCACCGAAAGGAAAATCGCCATCCTCGAAAGCCTTTATGAAAATGGTGCCGAGATATTTGACCTGACCAAACAGACCTCACTGGAACTTTACTCCAATCCGGGTTTTGAAACCCACACCTTCCTCAACCAGATGACCGACCCGGGTGTTGCCATCGTCTTCCTCGACCTGCCCAAGTCCTATGAGTTACGCTGTATCGCCCAGATGCTCCATCCCCATGACCCGAATCTAACCGAATATGAAAAGCAGGTTGTTGACTATGTCAATCTGATACACGACTACTTTCACGGCGAATCACCCTATCGCTCGATTGCCGTTATCTACCATGTGATTCAGGTGTTTGACAATTCACCCGGGAAATGGCGCGGGCAACGGGTCGCTCCGTAAATAAGCGAGCGGGTTCGCTGATTGACAGTTAACCCGCGGATTAATATCTTATTAAGGTGGCTGAGACGAAAAGCCTGCAATTAGCCGTCCCCGGACTACCGGTATCAGACGAGGAACTGGTGCGCCGGGTACAGAAGGGAAACCAGGCGGCGTTTGAGGAACTGGTGCGCCGTTACGAGCGCAAGGCCTATAACATCGCCTATCGTATCCTGGGCAACGAGGATGAGGCGACCGAGGCGCTGCAGGACACCTTTCTCCGTGCCTATCGCTTTATCCACCGCTTCAAGTTTAAATCCAGTTTCTACACCTGGCTCTATCGTATCGCCACCAATGTCAGCCTCACCCGATTGCGCCGGCGTAAGGCACAGGAAACCATCTCCCTGGACGAGCCAGTAAAGAACACCGACGACCTGATGTTTGACCTGCCGGACACCGGCCAGACGCCGGAGCAGGTGTTTCAGATGAAAAGGCTGCGGGAGAAACTGCAGGAGGCGGTCAAGTCCCTACCCGAGGAGTATCGCGCCGTGGTCATCCTGCGCGACCTGGAGGGTTTAACCAATGAAGAGGTCAGCAAAATCCTCAAGCTATCCATTCCGGCGGTAAAGTCGCGCCTGCACCGTGGGCGGCTGGCACTGCGGGAAAAACTGGCAAACTTCCTGTAAGGGGGTGCAATGAAAAAGAAAAGAACGCAAAAGATAACGCAACCCTGCGACTGTGCCGAACTTGAGGACTGGATTGCGCTTTATATTGAAAATGAGGCGCCAGCCGCGATAAGAAAGGAGATTGTCCTGCACCTGCAGACCTGCCGTGCCTGCGCCACCCTTGTCCGCACCCTGCGCCGTACCATCGCCTACTGCCAGATTGAGACCGACTGGGAAGTTCCAGCTAACGCCCATAAACGGCTCTGGCAGAGGCTGAATAACCTGCTCACCAAAGAAGATTAAGACCGACGGGAAATAGGGATGCGGGTGGTTGTGGCGATGTCCGGCGGTGTTGACTCCAGTGTTGCCGCCGCACTGTTAAAGGAACAGGGATATGAGGTCATCGGTATCACCATGCTCCTTTTTAATGAGCCGGCGCCCTACCCTCTTGCTACCAGCCGCACCTGTTGTGGTCTGACCGCGGTCGAAAGCGCCCGCCGGGTTGCCTCGGTTCTAGACATCCCGTTTTACACCCTGAACCTGCAGGCAGAGTTTGAAAAACTGGTCATCGCCCCCTTTGCCGAGGAGTATCGCCAGGGACGAACCCCTAACCCCTGCATCCGCTGTAATGAACTGATTAAGTTTACCATCTTCCGCCAGAAGGCAAAGGCGCTGAACGCCGACTTCATCGCCACCGGTCATCACGCCCGGCTGAAAAAAGACGAAAAGGGCATCTGGCACCTATACAAAGGCGTTGACCCGCTCAAAGACCAGTCCTATTTTCTCTACATCCTCAACCAGGAGGTGATGGCGGAACTACTTCTGCCGGTGGGCGAATGGACCAAGACGCAGGTCCGGGAACTGGCACAGCGCCTCGGTCTGCCCAATGCGGCAAAGCCAGAAAGTCAGGAAATCTGCTTTGTCCCGGATGACGACTATGTTCGGTTTCTTAAAAAATACCGTCCGGAACTGTTTCGCCCCGGACCAATCTACGACCGGTCAGGTAACCTGCTCGGTGAGCACGACGGCATCGCCGGCTTCACCATCGGGCAGCGCAAAGGTTTGAAAATTGCCCTGGGTGAACGGCGCTATGTCACAGTAATTGACCCGGCGAGAAATGCGATTATCATTGGCACAGAAGAGGATGTTTACGCCCGGATTGTGGAGGGTGCCAGCGCAAACTGGCTTGCCGGCGCACCACCACCAGGCAGAGTGCGTCTCTGGGCAAAGGTTCGTTATCAGGGACCCGGTGGCTGGGCAGAAGTTGAACCCCTGCCCGACAGGCGGGTCAGGGTGGTTTTTGACACTCCGCAATGGGCACCAACACCCGGACAGGCGGTCGTGTTCTGGGATGGTGATGAGGTGCTGGGCGGAGCAACGATTGAAAAAAGCCAGCATTAAGGAGGTCTTATGGGAACTTTGCTTGCCATCTTAATGGGGATAACCGTAGCGTCAAAAATTGACACGGTCATCATCTATCCCAATCAGGTAATCGTCATCCGCACCGCTACCGTCAATATCAACGGTACCGAGGAACTGGTATTTCCGGAACTACCGGGTGCGCTAGATGACAATTCGGTGCGGCTGCGCGCACCGGGGCTAAAAATCGGCGAGGTCCAGGTCAAACGTGGCTATCTTGCCGAACCAACACCCGAGGTCAAACGCCTCGAGCAAAAAGTTCAGCGCCTGCAGGACAGCGTCCAGCTCCTGGAGGACGAAAAGAATGTCCTGCGCGCCAAGGAGGAGTTTCTCAATTCGGTGAAACTGGGCACACCGGAAATTATCGCCAGGGAACTCCAGCAGGGTCGGGTGGCACCCGAGTCCTGGCGCGGGGCACTAAACTTCCTTGCCGAAGAACTCACCCGTGTCAAAGCCCGGCAACTAACCCTGACCCGGGAACAGGAGGCGGTGAAAAAGCGCCTGGACGCGGCGAAAAGAGAACTGCAGGACGCCCGTGCCCTGATGGAAAATCGCAAGGAGGTGCGTCTGGTGGCTGAAGGCACCGGTGCCAACTACCCGCTCACCCTCACCTATGCGCTGCCCCGGGCAGCAGAGTGGCGACCGGATTACGAACTACGAGCAAAACCCGGCAACCAGGAGGTTACCGTCCACTACGCCGCGCTTATTACCCAGCGCACCGGTGAAGACTGGGAAAACACCAAAGTCATTCTCTCCACCAGTACACCGATAACCGGACTGCAGCCACCTCAACCCTATCCCTGGTACCTCGGGCTGGCTGATGAGCCACCAAGGAAGATGTCCTTGATGGCACCAGGTGCGCCGATTATGGCAAGGGAGGAAGACGCAGCGCAAGGATACCCTGAGGCAGAAGCCGATGTCACAACCGTAGAAACCGGTATCTCGTTGCAGTTTGTGATTCCTGGACGGGTGAACCTGAAATCCGGCGCGACAGCAAAAAAACTACCGCTCCATCAGGCGACCCTGCCGGCAAAATTTGACTATTACACCCTGCCCCGCACAAGCGAAAACTCATTCCTGACCGCCAGTTTGCAGAACAACACCGACCTCATCTTCCTTCCCGGCAACGCCCGCACCTATGTTGGCGATGAGTTTACCGGCACCACCGCCCTTCCCTCGCTGGCGCCGCAGGAGTCAATCGCCATCGGGTTCGGTGTTGACGAACGGGTAAAGGTAAAAAGGGAACTGGTAAAGACCTTCAAATCCCGCACCGGTCCCTTTGGTAGAACCGAAAGGGTCCAATTTGTGTATCGCACCACGGTAACAAACTACCATCCCCGGCCAATTAAAATCAAAATCGTGGAACAGGTGCCGGTGTCCCAGCAAAAAGAAATCCGGGTTACCGTCACCAGCATCACCCCTGGCTTTTCTGAACACAATGAAAACGAAGGCACCTACACCTACTATCCGGAGTTAAAACCGAACGAACGGTTCGAGGTCAATCTGGAGTTTCAGGTGGAATATCCAGCAGGAAAAATAGTAACCGGTCTGTACTGATTGTCCGAAAACCACTGCCCCACCATCCTGCCAGTTCTACCACTATGGTAACGGTCATCGGTGCCGGGCTCAGCGGTTGCGAGGCGGCGCTGCAATGTGCCCGCCTGGGCGTGCCGGTCCGGCTCTATGAGATGCGGCCGCAAAAGATGACCCCGGCACATCAGACCGGCGAGCCGGCAGAACTGGTCTGCTCCAACTCCCTTAAATCCGAAGAGATAACCAACGCTCACGGCCTCTTAAAGGCAGAACTGAAGGCGCTCGGTGCGGTGCTGCTTGCCTGTGCTGAAAAGGCAAGAATCCCTGGTGGTAAGGCGCTGGTGGTTGACCGCCAGCGCTTCTCTGCCGAAGTGGCATCTGCCCTGAAAAGTGCCGGAGTGGAAATCATCCATCAGGAACTCACCGCACCACCAGCCACCCCGACTGTCATCGCCACCGGTCCCTTGACCTCAGCCGCCTTGACCGAATTCCTCCAGAAATCGCTTGGCGCCAATAACCTCTTCTTTTACGACGCCATCGCGCCGATTGTCACCGCCGACTCACTGAATATGGAAAAGATATTCCCTGCCTCCCGTTATGGCAAAGGCGCTGACTATCTCAACTGCCCGCTGGGGGAAGATGAGTACAACCGCTTCGTCTCCGCCCTCACCACCGCGGAACTCTATCCGGCCCATGAGTTTGAAAAAATCCCGTTCTTTGAAGGTTGCCTGCCAATTGAAGAACTCGCGCGCCGGGACCGACTTGCCCTCGCGTTTGGACCGCTAAAACCGGTCGGCCTGATTGACCCCCGCACCGGCAAGAGACCATTCGCAGTTGTCCAGCTCCGCCGGGAAAATGCCGCCGGCACAATGTTCAATCTCGTTGGATTCCAGACCCGACTCAAAAGACCCGAGCAGGAAAGGGTGTTCCGGCTCATTCCTGGACTTGAACACGCCGAATTCCTCCGCCATGGCAGTATTCACCGCAACACCTTCCTTAACAGCCCGGAACTTCTCCTGCCCACCCTCCAAACCCGGCGACGTCTGGACCTTTTCATCTGTGGTCAACTTGCCGGTGTTGAAGGCTATGTTGAGGCAATCGCCACCGGACTTGTTGCCGGCATCAACATCACCCGGCTTGTCCTGGGCAAACAACCACTCACCCTGCCCGAAGAGACCATGCTCGGCGCCCTGATAAAGTACATCACCACCCCCAACCCCAACTTCCAACCTATGAACGCCAATTTCGGACTCCTTCCCCCATTAAAAAACCGGCTTTACGGGTTAAAGAAACACCAGGCGCTTGCCCAGCGCAGTCTCGCCCGGTTAAGAAAATGTCCCTCAACACCTTCGGACCTGAAACAAAGAGCCCGGTAATTACCCCGGGGTTAGCCCCAGGCATACCCTCTGAATAAAATCTGCCAACCACGCAATATCCGACAACTATATTACAAATCAACACTTGCACGACAACTGCCTTATTCTGCGCATTAAAAACCCGTTAATTTTTTCATTTTTCTCGCTCTAATAATAAATGGGGCACCGGCAAAAATCATCTCAGCAACCGGATGCCCGCGGAGAAAATCTAAAAATATGGCGCCGGCATAACCGATTGACCGGCGGATAGTGGCTGGTTATAATTTACTATGGCGATGTGGAATGGACCACTAGAGAGGATTGACGACACCCGGCTTTTGATTCCGAAAACCTACAAGCCCGGGATGAATGTCGACGGCATCATCTATGCCGATGCCAATCTGATTGAGCAAATCAAGGCGGACCAGGCGCCTGAGCAGGTCGCCAATGTTGCCACCCTGCCCGGTATTGTCGGCTACTCGCTGGCGATGCCGGACATCCACTGGGGCTATGGCTTTGCCATCGGTGGCGTTGCTGCCTTTGATGTGAACAACGGCATCATCTCGCCCGGTGGCGTTGGCTATGACATCAACTGCGGTGTCCGGCTCCTGCGCACCAATCTGGAAAAGAAAGACCTGAAGCCGGAAATCCCGGAAAAACTGGTCCAGGCGATATTCAACAATGTGCCCTCCGGTGTCGGCTCCAAGGGCAAGATTCGCATCTCACAACAGACCGTTGCCGAGGTCCTGACCCGTGGCGCCCGCTGGGCGGTGGAACAGGGCTACGGCACCGAGGAGGACCTCATCTACACCGAAGAAAATGGCGAGATGCCGAGTGCGGACCTCGCCGGTGTGTCTAACCGGGCGCTGGAAAGGGGAATGCCCCAGCTCGGCACCCTTGGTGCGGGCAATCACTTCTTGGAAATTCAGGAGGTGGTCGAAATCTATGACCCGAAGGCGGCGGCAGAACTCGGCCTCCACCTCGGGCAGATTACCGTGATGATTCACACCGGCTCCCGGGGGCTGGGCTATCAAATCTGCGACGACAATGTCAAAAGTTTAGTTGCCGCGGCGCGCAAATACGGCATCAACCTCGTTGACCGCCAGCTCGCCTGTGCACCGCTGGACTCACCTGAGGGCAAACGCTACTTCGGTGCCATGGTCGCGGCTGCCAACTACGCCTGGGCAAACCGTCAGGCGATCACCCACTGGGTGCGGGAGGCGTTCGCCCAGGTCCTGGGTATCCCGATTCCACGCCTGGGGATGACCCAGGTGTACGATGTCGCCCACAACATCGCCAAGATTGAGGAGCATACGGTCAACGGCAAAAAGATGAAACTGTGCGTCCATCGCAAAGGTGCCACCCGTGCCTTTCCGCCCGGCCATCCCGCGCTACCGGAAAAGTACCGCCACCTCGGTCAGCCGGTGCTCATCCCCGGTGATATGGGCAGCAGTTCCTATGTCCTGTTGGGCACCGAGCGCGCCGCCCGGGACACCTTTGGTTCTGCCTGCCACGGTGCTGGCCGGGTCTGGTCAAGAACCCGGGCGCTCGAAGAGACAAAGCGGCGGGATGTGGCGGCAGAGTTGCGTGCCCGGGGAATCATCGTAATGGCGGCGAGCCGGGAGGTGCTCAACGAAGAGGTCCCGGATGCCTATAAGGATGTTGACCAGGTGGTTGAGGTGTGCCATCGCTCCGGCGTCGCCCGCAAGGTTGCCCGGATGCGCCCGCTGGGTGTGGTTAAAGGATAGATGAACACCAGCGTTGCCGGGAAAATCGCCCGCGCACCCGCTGAACCTGGCGTCTATCTCTTCAAGGACAAAAACGGTCGGGTCATCTATATCGGCAAGGCACGCTCCCTGCGCGACCGGCTCCGCGCATACCTCCAGCCCCAGGAAAGCCCGCGCATCCAGGCGCTCATCCAGCGCATCGCCGACCTGGAAACGGTTATCACCCGCTCGGAGATTGAGGCGCTCCTTCTGGAAGAGAGCCTGATCAAAATAAAAAAGCCTCGCTACAATGTCCGCCTGCGTGACGACAAGAAATACCCCTATCTCAAAATCACCACCGGCGAAATTTTTCCCCGCATCTTCATCACCCGCAACATCAAGCCCGACGGCTCGCTCCTCTTCGGCCCCTACACCAGCGCCCGGGAGTTACGCCGGGCATTAAGGGCGGTCAAGCGCATCTTTAAAATCCGCACCTGCAAACGCTCGCTCCCGGAAGAAAAACCCGCACCCCCCTGCCTCAACTATCAACTCAAGCGTTGTCTTGCCCCCTGTCAGGGAAAAATCCAGCCCGAACACTACCGTCAGCGGGTGGAGGATGTTATTCAGTTCCTCTCCGGACGCTCGGAAAACCTGATTACCGAACTGGAAAACCGGATGTGGCAGGCGGCAGCAAAACAGGACTACGAACAGGCGGCGATCCTGCGCGACCAGCTCCTTGCCCTGCGCGAGGTCATCCGCAATCAGGAGGTGGTAACAAAGGACCGCATCGCCCGGGACTTCATCGGCATCGCCCAGGACAACAACAACGCGGTGGCGGTCCTCTTCCGGGTCCGGGAGGGCAAGATTGTCGCCCGGGAGGAGTACCACCTTACCGCTACAAGCAACGCACCCACCGCGGAAATCCTGGAAGGCTTGTTGCGCTCGGTCTACACCCACACCGCCGACCTGCCGGACGAGATCGTCCTGCCCGCACCGATAACCGAAACCGAACTCTTCCAGCGCCTCTTCCGGGAAAGACGCCAGCGCCGGGTAACCATCATCGCGCCGCAACGGGGCGAAAAGAAAAAACTCCTCCTCTTGGCACAGCGCAATGCCGAAAAGACGCTTGCCGAATCCATACCCGCAGAACAGCACATCCCCCTGGCGAACCGGGAACTCGCCCGACTCCTCAACCTGCCCGCGCCGCCCCGCCTGATTGAAGGCGTGGACATCTCCAACACCCAGGGCACCAATGCGGTTGGCTCGGTCGTGGTGTTCAAAGACGACCACCCGTTGAAGAGCCATTACCGCCTGTTTAAAATTCGCACGGTCAGCGGTCCTAACGATTTTGCGATGATTGAAGAGGTGCTCGCCCGGCGCCTGCGCGGGTTACTGGAAAAGAACCTCCCCCTGCCCGACCTGGTGCTGGTTGACGGCGGCAAAGGACAACTTTCCGCGGCACTGCGTGCCTATCACCAGATTGATGCCGAAATCCCGCTCTTGGGCCTTGCCAAGCGCACCGACACCCTGTTTTACATTGACGGCCGGGAAATCTCCATCCCCGCCTCCTCACCCGCACTCAAACTCCTTAAACGCATCCGCGACGAATCCCACCGCTTTGCCATCACCTTCCACCGCAAGCTGCGCGGCAAAAAGATGCTCCAGTCCGAACTGGATGCTATTCCGGGCGTCGGACCGGTCCGGCGTCAGGCTTTAATCCAGCACTTCGGTTCCATCGCCCGCATCCGCGGTGCCAGCATTGACGACCTCGCCCGGGTTAAAGGCATCAGCAAAAACCTGGCAGAAAAAATCTACCAGCACCTTCACACCTCCTGACCTACCATACCGACAGGACAAACAAATCGTACTGATGACCATTTCATCCGGTCACCACAACCTTCGGAACGGATTTACTCTCCACGCCGGCGGGGACGAAATAACCCCCGGGCGCAAACTCAATCACCTGACGACCGTGATCTTCTGCTGCTGCCTGCAGGCTCCTGCCTGAAGGAAACAGAAGTACATACCGCTTTGCACCCGCGACCACCAAAAAATAATTATCCGAGTCCTCCCGCGAGCGTAAGGTCCTGTAACTGCAGTTTTAGATTACTGAAGCAGTTAGCGGTGCCAAAGAAATAAAGCGCCGGCTACTCCTGAATATGAAATTCAATTATGTCCTTATCCGCTAATATGTGCTCCCGCTCCACCCTCTGGCCACTAAACCCGGCGGAGTTCCAGAGCCGGGCATAGGCAAGTTTGCGGGCAAAATCTTTGTGCAGATTATAAGCGGCATCCAGCACCGTTGCCGGCACCTTCAGTATCACCGGCTCGTCCATATCCGGTGGTTTACCCGGCTTCTTGGTATAGACCCGGATTATCTTTAAACTCTCAAACACCACCCGGCGAAAATCATCCAGCCCCTGACCGGTGTTTGCCGAGACCAAAAGCACCGGCACATCACCAATCAATTCCCGCAGGATGTCAAGCCGGTCCAGAGCACCGGGGTCATCTGCCTTGGTCCCAACCCGTATCAATGGCAACTGCCGATATGCACCGGCACCGACAATCCCGCGCTCCTCCAGAAGCCGTCCTACCGTCTCGGTGGTCTCCAGCACCGCATCGTCCGCCAGGTCCAAAAGCCAGCAGAGCGCATCCGCGGTGCGCAGGATATGGAACAGCCAGGGTGGTGAATCCGCAACCAGGGGCGGCGTATCAACCAGTTGAATCTGGATATCCTCAAAAGCCATCATCCCGGCAAGGGGCCGGGTGGTGGTAAAGGGATACGCAGCAACCTCGGTGTTCAGCCCAGTCAGCGCCCGCACCAGTGCCGACTTGCCGCAGTTTGGCGCGCCAAATACCGCTACCTGGCCGGCGCCCTGTTTTTCCACATGGAACCAGTCCGACCGCTTGCCACCACCTTTGGACTCGGTCAACTCCCGGCGCAGACGGGCAATCCTGCTTTTGATGTCCGCCTGCATCTTCTCGGTGCCCTTGTGCTTGGGGATGGTGGCAAGCATCTCCTCCAGACAGACCAGTTTCTCCTCTGGTGTCTTTGCCTGGCGGAACCGCTCTTCTGCCTGTTTATACTCCGGGGTTAAATTTGCCGGCATCGGGTCATCTTAAAACCGCGCCCTCCCCGATATCCATAAACACCATCCCGGAAATCAGTTTCGGATAGAAGTCGGTTGACTTCTGGGGCATCCGTTCCATTTTGGCTGCCAGCGCCTGCACCTGCTCGGGTCGTGTGGGGTTCAGAAAGAGGGCGCACTGCGCCTCGCCTTTATCCACCCGGGCAGTTGTATCCTGCCAGTAGCGCTCATAAAGCACCCTGCCCTCTACCTGGTCCGGAGTGATGCCAAACACACCTTCAATCACCAGGGCGTGCAGGATTGCCACATCCAGCTCCTTATAGTCCCGGCTCTTACCTACCGGGATATAGCGCTCAACCGCATCGCTGTCGCGCAGCAGCAATAGATAACTGTTACCCCTGCCCCAGTAAAGCACAAAGGCGTGCCCATCTTTATGCCTTTCCAGTTCCCCCTTTGCCTTTTCCTCGGGCACCGGCTGAACAGTAAACCACTGCTGTAATAGCGCGAGCGCCTCATCCTTTCCTATCGCAATGCCTTTCAACAACCGGTGGGTGGGAAGGATTACCAGCCCGGGGTCGGTAATCTTGAAAAATGCCGCACTCTTGAACCTCAACGCCGCATCCTCGGGCAGGGGACCTTTTCTCTCCATCCCCTGCTGGTAGTTGAGCGCGGTCTCGTACCGGTGATGACCATCCGCAATCAACACCACCCTGGACCCCATCGCCTGATGCAGCGTCTGAATCCTTGCTCGGTCCTTAACCAACCACAACCGGTGCACAACATTATACTCATCAGTCGCCACCATATCCGGCTCACGCTCCGTCACCAGCAACCGGTCAATCTCACCTTCCGGGTCAGGATAAAGGAAAAATATCTGTTCATAGTCTTTCTGGGTTGCCCGCAAAAGTGCCAGCCGGTCTGCCTTTGGTCCAGAATGGGTGAACTCATGAGGTAGCACCGTACCCTTTTCAAACTCCTCCACCCGGATTGCCGCAATAAACCCTTTTCGTTGCAATCGCCTGCCATCAACTTCAAACTCCTCCTCCAGAATATAAAAAGCGGGCTCTGCCTCCCGCACCAGCACGCCACTCCTGAGCCACTCCTCACAGGTCCGGGCAGAACTGGTGTAAGGGTCTTCCCCACCCGGTAGAATCAACCGGACGAAGTTAAACGGGTGCCGCTCCAGATAGCGCCGCTGCATCTCCGGTGTTATCTTATCGTAAGGCTGAGTAATCACCTCGCTCAGATTGGCAACCTTTGCTGGATTGTAATGGATACCTGGAAACGCCCTGACATCAGCCATTAAGCCCCCTTTAACGCATCCCGCACCCGCTCGGCGATCTGTACGCCAGCACGATACTGCCCCTCTTTTGTCTGGGCGCCGATATGCGGTGTGCCAATTACCTGCGGCAGGGAAAACAGTTTATAATCATCAAGCGGCTCCTTCTCAAACACATCCAGCGCTGCCATTGCCACCTGTCCGGACTGCAACGCCTCATAAAGCGCCTCCTCATCAATCACCCCGCCCCGGGCGCAGTTAATAATAATCACGCCCTTCTTCATCTTCGCAAACGCCTCGCGATTAAGGATATGATAGGTCTCAGGCGTCTTCGGAATGTGCAGCGAAATAAAATCTGACTCTGCCAGCAGCCGGTCCATATCGCACCGCTCCCCATAGCGTACCTCTGCATCGGACCTTCGCGCCACCAGTACTTTCATTCCCAGTGCCAGCGCCCGCTTCGCCAGTTCTGAACCAATCCGACCCGCGCCGATAATCCCCAGCGTCTTCCCGAAAAGTTCAATCCCGTGAAACGCCTTCTTCTCCCATTTTCCCGCGCGCAGCGATGCGGTCGCCTGTGGTATGGAACGGGCGCAGGCAAACATCAACCCCAGCGCCAGTTCTGCCACCGAGATTGATGTTGCCTCGGGAGTATTCACCACCTTAATCCCCCTTTCCTCTGCTGCTTTCCGGTCAACATTATCCAGTCCAACCCCTGCCCGACCAATAACCTTCAAATTTTTTCCCGCCTCAATCACCTCAGCGGTAACCTTGGTCGCACTGCGCACAATAATCGCATCGTAGTCGGGAATCACCTTAATCAACTCATCGGGCTTCAAACCGGGTCTTTCATCAACGGTAAAGCCGGCATCGCGCAACAACTGCACACCTGCCGGTGCAATCGGGTCAGTAATTATCACTTTCATAGTTTTTACTCCTTTGGTTTTGATGTAACACAGCCTGTTTTATAATAATAAATTATTCCGTCCGGTCAATCACAAACCCGTGACCGCCCGCAAAATGGGCATCCGGTCGAACAAACAAACAGGTGCTGGTTGTCCTTAGCGCCCGAGAATCACCTTCTCGCTCCGCTGGTATTCGCCCGCACTGAACCGGCAGAAATACACCCCCGCCGAAAGCCT
>FWPU01003483.1_pt1 | contig 39571 bp, 31 predicted proteins | sample 2228361 | NCBI WGS metagenome assembly FWPU01 (sample SAMEA103939777, study PRJEB20133) | metagenome | reverse complement strand
AACGCTAAAAATGCTATTCTGAGAACACCTCAGAGACTTTTAGGGGGTCTCTGACCCCTTCATATCCCCCGGGAGAGCCCCCTAATCCGGTTCCAACCCCTCCTCTGACCCCCTGGCTGATTTTCATGCAGGAAGTGGGATATAATTTGCGTCCGGCTCAGGAGGAGCCGTAGAGTTTAGGAGGCGTCATCATGAACGGACTGGCAAGAGCGCTGTTGATGTTGACAGCGACGGTTGCCGCGGCGTGGGCGGCGGGCGCCCTGCAGGGAGCGATCTGGAGGCACGGCCAGACATGCAACTTTGACACCGGGCCTCTGGCAGGAAGCTACACCGGGTATGTGACCGCGACGAGGGAATCCGACGACAAGCAATGGACTACCGAGGTATTCGTGGATCCGGAAAACGGATATGTGCGCTACAGGTTCCCGCTCCCAACCGAAGGCGGCCCGGAGTTCAACTACTGGTATAGGATGACTGGCATGGTCGGGAACCACCTTCTCTGCCTGAGGCGATTTTACTACTCATACGGTTCCTATGTTTGTCACCTTCAGCAGGCTCCCGATGTCGGAGCCAGTGGGCAAGAGTGATGACCGGGTTCATCCTCGCTAACCTGTGTGCCATCACCCCTCGTCTTGAGGGGGGATGGCCGCTCCACCTTCCCCCGAACCTTGAACTATACTCCCATGGCTGGGGTTATCCGGCCCAGCCCTTCGGGGGCGGGTGGGCTTACTACGACCTTTTTTACCCGGATTCGGTCAGGATGTTCGCGTGCGACGGGAGAGACCTTCCTGGCTGGCCCAGGCCCGCGCTTGTTTCCAATAACCCCTATTCCTTGTGCCTGGGGGACATAAACGGCGATGACAGGCTTGATGTGATCTACTCAGGGGATTGGGGGAACCCCACGAAGATATACGCGAGGGACGCATCAACCGGAGAGGTTCTTCCGGGATGGCCCGTGACCCTCGGAAAGTATCTGAGCACCCCGTGCCTCTGGGACATGGACGGCGATGGTTCTCCTGAGGTTATAGCGATAGAGGATTCAATAGTGGGCGAAGGCCCTCACAGGATCAAGGTCCACATCCTGGACTCTGATGGCTCCGAGCTTCCGGGCTGGCCCCTGGTGTTGCAGGGCTATAGCGCGTGGCACCCCGCCGTTGTCGGCGACCCGGACGGAGACGGGGTCGGAGAGGTGATCTTCCCGGCCAGCGGCCTATACATGGCTGACGCCTACGGCAACATAGAGCCTGGCTGGCCCTTTATCCTGGGCCAGGACCTCCCTCCCCACTGGCGCGAGTATCTGCCCTACCCACCCATCTTGGTTGACCTTGACCGGGACGGAAAAGGGGAGATAATCTTCTCAACCGAGATATACGACAAAGACTCCTCCAACGACACCATGACGGTCTGGGTGGATACATCAAGGGTTTTTGCCCTGAAGCACGATGGCTCGGTTGTTCCTGGCTGGCCTGTCATCTTACACGAGGGCCGGTTTCCCATCACCCCAGGGGACTACGACGGAGATGGCCTGCCAGAGCTCTTCCTCAGGTATAATGGATACACCTTCCTCGGGCCCGGGGGAGAAATAAAGTTCTCCTTTGACAGGATACCCTTCGGCCACATAACGAATCCCAACTGGCGGGGCGCGGCTGATACTGACGGTGATGGCCGGGCGGAGCTCGTTTTTTCAGGGGTTCAGTTTATCGGAGACGAGACCTCAACCCTTGATACGGCCGCGCTGAGGCCATATACGGCAGGAGCGGTTTCGGTTGATTGCGACGGCCGCGAGAGGTGGAGGATCAAAATCGGCTCCCTCCTTCCCCCTGAGAGCATGTCCACCCCATACTCCTTCTGCACCGGAGCCACCCCGAGCTTCTCGGATGTTGACCGCGACGGATACCTTGAACTTTTTCATGATTTATTCGCGCTGTGCGGTGAGGGGTGCGGCGTCTACCATCACCTTTGGCTTTACACATGGGAGATTCCCGGCACAACCAACTGGAGAATAGACTGGTCCGGGCGCTCGCACGACCCCTGGAACACCCGCAACTACGACTTCTGGCCGGACAACCCGCCCCTGGTTTTCGAGTCCGCCGGAAAAGCGGGAGGGGCTTTTGTCTCGGTGTTTCCAAATCCGGGGAAGGGTGCCATAGCGGTGAACATTGATGTTCAATCGCGCTCTCCCGTTATCCTTGAGGCCTATGACCCATGCGGCAGGCTCGTTTATTCGGAGAACTTGGGAATCCTTGAGCCTGGTTCGCACCGGCTCCGCGTTGGCCTGAAGCCAGGAGTGTATTTTCTGAGAGCCCGGGCCGAGGAGGGGTCCGGCCTGATCAAGGCCATCCTAGCAAAATAGGCTATTAAAGTGGTGTAAATCGCCCCAAATTTTGATTCCCGGGATTTTTGATGGTTAAAGTCCTTGTGTGACAAGGACTTACGAATTTTCGGCTCCAGCACATATCTTTCTCGCATTATTGGCCATAAGTGCTTATGTATCAAGGACTTACAAGCACGCGTTCGCCTTAACACAATCCGGCCGCGGAAGGCCGCTTCACCGGCCCGGGAAAGGCCACATTGGCCATATGAAACTCGGTATCAACCGCGGAAGTCCTTGATACGCAAGGATTTAAGAGGCTAAACCTGTAATTAAGGCCAGGCCTTGATCAGAGCTTGACACAGCCCGCGGAACCGCATCATACTTTTCGGTATGAAGATAACCATAGACCAAGTCGGGGGAATGAGGAGCCTCTCCCATAAAAACCGCGGCGCGAGCCAACCGCTCCGCCTCAAAAACAAAACCATAGGAGGCTAGATAGATGAACAAGCAGCAGTTGATAAACAACATAGCCGCGAAGGCAGGCATAACCAAGAAGGACGCCGGCAGGGCGCTGGACGCTTTCATAACATCAGTCAAGGACAGCCTGAAGAAGGGTGAGGAAATAAGGCTCGTCGGCTTTGGCACCTTCCAGGTGCGCAAGAGAGCCGCGAGGCCTGGCAGGAACCCCAGGACCAAGAAGACCATCCAGATACCCGCGAAGAAGGTTCCCGCTTTCAGGGCGAGCTCCGAGCTCAAGAAGATCGTCAACAAGTAAAAAGGGGTTGGTGGGGCTCCTCTCCCCCCTTTCGCATACAAGCCGGGCAAAAGCCCGGCTTCTTCTATTGGGCTAGGAATCCGTCTCCCCTCCAAATCCCTGAGAACCCAACCAGGGGACACCCTCCCCATTTTCCATTGGAACACCCCGCCTGGGTTGTGTTTTTGCGCGTGATCTGGCCTGGAGAAAACCCGTTGCCTGGCACTTAAAAAACGGGCCCGGGATGGTCCCTTGAGATTATAATATCACCCGTGCGGAACGCCCTTCTATTTCTGGCATTTTTCCTATTCAGGCTCATCCTCGCTGTCCCAGCCTTAAAGGACCCGGATCTGGCGATCCGGATAAACCCGGATGCCTCGTTGTATCGTGAGCTCGGCGTCAACATATCCAGGCACTCAGCGTTCAGTGGCGCCCCTTCGCCGCCCTACTCCCCGGAGGGACTGAGAACACCCCTTTATCCATTGATGGTAGCCTTTTCGGACAGGCTGACCGGAGACCCGGTGAGGCTTGTAATCATAATGCAAGCCATCCTTTGGGCCCTGACGGGGATTGCCCTGTTGGTTTTCGCGGAGAAAAGATGTGGGTTTGCCTCTAGCATCACCGCGGCCCTCCTCCTTCTTGCCAGCCCCGTTGGCCTTAAATACGGCCCCTCCCTCATGTCAGAAAATCTCTTCGTTCCCGTGCTGGTCGCGTCCGCGCTTGTTTTCCTGTGCGCTAAAGAAAAAGGCTCGCTAAGGCTCTTCGCGCTGGCCGGGCTTCTCGTGGGCCTCTCGGCCCTGGTGAGGCCCTCTTCCCTGCTCCTGGGGGCGATCCTGGCATTTCTGGTGGGGCGGCCCCTGCTGAAAAGGGGCCTCGTCTACGCTGGGTTGTGGCTCGCTCCAGTCGGGATGTGGGTTCTCAGAAACTATTTCACCTTTGGTTTCCCCTTCTTCTCAACGATCTTCTCCCTGAACATCACCGCGCAGAACGCGCCAAGGCTTATTGCCCTGACCGAGGGTATATCGCTTGAGGAGGCTGAAAACGCTGTCAGGCATGACCTTCAGGAGAGATATGGAGCGGATGAATCCTGGTTTTACGATCCCCATCATCTTAATATTATGTTACCCTATGGACTAGAAGTAATAAAAAAACATCCGAAAGAATATATCATGCTCCACGCGAATGGCGTCCTGATGTGTTTTGTGCCCACGGATCCTGGTTCGCTCGGACTGAGCCTGGGCCTGTGGGACCAGATTCCCTCTGACCCATTTGATCTTATAAACCAGACGATGATCAGGCCATCCGAGGCCGCAAGATCACTCAGAAAATCCATTGGCAGGATGGGGGCCATGGAGCTCTTTCTCCTCGTGTTCATACTCCTGCACACTTTCGCCCTGTATGGCCTCGCGGTTGCCGGGACAATAAGACTGAGGCGGGAAAAAACCCTACTCCTGCTTTGCCTTGTTGGGACCGTCGTCTTGGTTTTTATGGCGGGTCTCCTGGGATCCCCTCGCTTCCGGCTTCCCGCGGACCCATTCCTAGCGCTCCTGGCAGGAGGGGCATTTCTCCGAAGAAAAAATTAGCATCCCGGCTGTAATTTCAGTATTAAGGTTAACATTTTCTGCCGGATGGGCCCCAGGGTCCTCATGCGCCCTTTCTATAGCGCCGGTAGTTTCAGTGTGAAGCTCGTCCCCTCGCCAACCCTGCTCTCAACGAGTATCTCGCCCCCGTGCGCGGATACAGCCCACTTCGCTATCGCCAGGCCGAGTCCAGTTCCGGGGAGCTCCTTCTCGGATGTGAGCCTGCCCTTGTAGAACCTCTCAAATATCCTGGGGATGTCGTCCGGAGGGATACCCGGCCCCGTGTCGGAGACCCGAATAAAAAGCCACCCTGATTCGGCCCACGCGCTCACTTCCACCCTCCCGCGCTCGGTGAACTTCACCGCGTTGTCCAGGATGTTATACAGGGCTGTTTCTATCATGCTGGCATCCATACTGACCACCTCCGGGAGCCCGGTTGCCCTGAAAACGAGCTCAAGCCCTTTTTGCCTGGCTTTTGGCCTGAACATCTCCTCGGCCTCGGCAAGTAGTCTCCTGGGGTCGGCTGGCTCAATCTTCGGCGGAACGGACTCTATCCTGGAAAGCGTGAGGATATCCTCCACCAATGCTGAGAGCCTCCTGGCATGCCTGGTAGCGGTCTCTATGGCGTTGGCTCTGGCCTCACTGCTCGCGGCCGGGTCAGCCGCCAGCTCAAGGTATCCCTGGATCACGGTCAGGGGCGTCCTCAGTTCGTGCGATGCCGAGGAAACAAGCCGTGATTTTATGCTCTCGGTTTCCTTTATCGGGGTTATGTCCTCCAGGATGACGAGGAAGCTATCCCTTGAGAACGGGGACATGTCGGTCCTCAGCCACCTCCTTTCCGGGAACAGGGTCAGGAATTCTGCCCTGGCTGTTTTCCCGGATTTCACCGCGGCCTCGGCCGTCTCAACCAGCCCCCTGCTAGCGCCCTGCGCCTCCCAGAGGCCTTTGCCCTCGGTCGCGCCCATGAGCTCCCTCGCTCGCTCGTTCGCCAGGAGGATTTTTCCATCCCGGTCAATGAGTATGACGCCGTAGCCGGTTGAGGCTATTCCCCTGGTAGCGTCAGACTCTGCCTTGCGTGATTCTTCAAGCAGAATACCCATCTCCCTGATCGCTCTGCGCATACAGAGGAGATAATACCTCAAGCCTATTCCCCTGCAACGCAGGTCGCGGCCCGTGAACTCCCTGAAGGCCGCGAGCGCCCTCTTGACCGATCTCCTTACCGAGATCTGATAGGCGATGTTCATCGCGATGACCGTTATCGCCAGAAGGCCGATCAGTCCAACCGCCCACGCTGGCGCGCCCGAAAGCCAGGCAATGGCCGGCATGGCCAGGACAATCACTCCCTCCCAGAAACCCAGACTCGTCAGAATGTTTCTCATTTACTCGCTCCTCAATCTGTATCCCGTTCCCCTGACGGTTTCAAGCAGTTCCCCGAACCTGCCTAGCTTCTTTCTTATGGACCTTATGTGGACATCTATTGTCCTTGGCCCCCCTTCAGAGCCCGCCGCGGCCAAAAGAGCGGTTCGCCTAACCGTCCTGCCCCTGGCCTTTATCAGTTCAATGAGTATGGTGAACTCAGCAGGACTGAGCCTTAAAGGTTTTCTGTTAACATAAGCCTGACCAGTCTCAGGGATGATCCTGAAAGGCCCCATCCTGATCTCCTCTGGCCCCGCCGGCCCCTTTTCCCTGAAGATGCGCTTTATCCTGGCCACCATTTCCTGCACAGAGAATGGTTTTTTTATGTAATCCTCCGCGCCGAGTTCAAAGCCCAGCAGTGTGTCCGCTTCTCCCGTTCTCGCGGTCAGTATGACCAGGGGAATGTCCCTGGTGCGCTCTGATGACTTGAGGCTTTTTGCTATCTCCATCCCGTCTCCGTCAGGGAGCATGAGGTCAAGCACTATGAGGTCAGGGAGCTTGGCCTGCATGGCAAAGAGGAGCTCGCCTCCCCTGAAAAATCCGCGCGTCTTGAACCCAGCGGATTCAAGCGCTTGCCGGACGAGCCTGTTTATGTCCGGCTCATCCTCAAGGACGAAGATGGTCTTTGCCAAAGCCGAGAAAGGATAAAGCGGGAGGGATTGAGGGATCAAGGGCAACGATGAATTAAGCCGCAGGTCCTCCTTCTTACCTCCCCTTCACCACCTTCACCCTTTGGGGGCCTGAGCCGATGAAATACACCCCTGGCTGGAGATCCGCACCAAATCTCCCGTCCTTGATCCTTCCCATCAGCCTGCCTGAGGCATCGTATAGCTCAGCCTCACCCTTTATTCCCGAGACCATGGCCTCGGATACGAACGGGTTGGGAAAGACCCTGATGCCAATCTTCGCCTCAGGCAGTTCCGCGGTCGCGGCGTTGTTGTTCAGGAAGAGGTAATTCCCCATCCCGTCTTCCCAGTTCGTTATTGTCAGGTCCTGAGATACCGAGTATGTGTATGTGACGATTATGGTGTTCGTGCCCGTGGTGGTGTAGCTGGTGTCAAAACACACGAACCCCTCCTCCGGAGCCGCAAAGAGCTTGGAGACAGGGACATCCGTGCCGTTTATCCTGACTGAAACGAGCTCGTGAAAGGGCATTTTCGGGAGTTGGACGACATTTCCCCTGCCAGAAAGGGTGAAGGTGTCCGTTAGGGTTACCAGGCCGCCCGAGTTCACCCCGCCAAAGGTTATCTTTTCGTTGACCAGGCCCGAGCGGAACCAGCTCCAGGCCGGCGGCCTCTGCAGAACGCCGCCTATGTTCTCAAATATGACGGCTGGTTCCCACCATCCGCCGGCCGCGAGGTCAAGGTCCCCGTCCGCATCTGGATCCCCGAAAGCGACCGTGGAGTAGTAGCTCCTTGAATCCTGGGAGTTCCAGGAGGGAACGCTCTCAAAAACTCCTCCCTGGTTCATGAATACCCAGACCCTGCTCCTGCCTTCAAGTTGCCCGTTCTCCGCTATTGCCAGGTCAAGCCACCCATCCCCGTTCACATCCCCAAGCGCGCACTGGATGACCTCGTAATCATCCGAGGACTCCCAATCAGGGGTTGCCGAATAATAGCCCCCCTTGTTCAAAAACAAGCAGACCGGCATGTAGTTCCCCGCGAGGACCATGTCCAGCCAGCCGTCGCGGTTCACATCCCCGAATGTCACATCGTAGGCAGTGTATGTCTCGTTGGATTGCCACCATGGCGGAGAGGAGTAGCCACTGCCGTTGTTCCGGTATATCACCGCTTTCTCGTAGAACCCGTTGTATGCCTCTCCGCAGGCGAACGCGAGCTCTGGCCTGCCATCCCCGTTCACATCCCCGAAAGCGCACGCGAACGAGTGCGCGGAGTCCGAGGTCCAGGAAGGCGCGGTTCCCAGTCCAGTGCCCGTGTTCATGTATAGCGCGGAGACCGTTTCCCCCCAGCCAGCGCGTATGTAGTTTGAGACAGTGAGATCAGGATGCCCATCCCCGTTGACATCACCTATGGCGAGGTGGCCAGAATACCTTGAATCCGTTGATGACCAGGATGGATTTACCGAGAATGTGTTCCCGTTGCCATAGTAGATGTGGTTTGGCGCGGCCTGCATGTCATTTCCCTCAGCGACAGTGAAATCGGTTATCCCGTCCCTGTTGAAATCAGCGTGTCCACCGCCTGTGGAAACATAACCTGAGACTGATTCCCAGCTCGGATTGCTGGGATAGGGTATAACTGACACGATGGCAAAGATGGTTAACATTGGCAAAGCTTAATCCCGCGAGCCGGAGCGTTTCAAGTCCAGTTAGGCCATTGAAAAATCACGCGCGAGAGCGCTTCTCCCATGATCAGACCGAAAAACGGAAGAGGATTCAATACCACGCTTTCCGCGCGCCTGTGCTCCTTCCCAATGCACTATCTCGGCAGGAACAGGTCAAAGAACCCCCGCTTGAGCTCTATGTCCGGCAGGTTCTTTATCACGAAAGAGAGATTATAGACCCACGCGTCCCCGAAGGTGTTCCAGCTGAAATCCAGCCTCCAGCAGTGCAGGTCTCGCGTCAGAGACAGGGACTGATCGAGAACCTTGCCCTCCGTGATGTTGTATCTGGTGGAGTAGGAAGCGACCCAGCCCACGGACAGGTTTCCCCTGACGGAAAGGTCAATCGTGTGGATGTCAGGGACGCCCACGGAATCCGAGGGCGAGAATGTGTGTCCCAGCGAGAAAGACCAGGGCTCGGTTCTTGGTTTGTTGGCCTCTATAACCTCTGTCTCGGTAAGGGTCGTGTCAGCGAGCGCGCTATCCTGCGCGGTGGTGTCAGTCCCGGTTGTGTCAGAGCGAGGGACCAGGCTGAACGAGAGCGCGTTCGTCAGGGTTATGTTCTTGATCCTCCCGTCGTAGACCCCGTAGCGGCTTGAGATCCGGGAGCTCATTCCCAGGCCACCTATTCTCCCGCCGGGGAATATCTCAGCTGACATCCCTACATCCGAGAAAGGCATTGAATCCGCCAGGAAGTTGTAGCTCTGGCCGAGGTTAACGGTCGCTAGCTGAACCCTGCTGAAACCCGTGTCCTTCTGCCACTTACCCTCAAAGGTGTTGGATAGCCCGTATCCAAGGTAAAACTCCTCGGAGGACTGGCCTATCCCCCCCACGGGTTTAACCTGGAGCTCTTTTGGTTTCGGCGAATAGGTTAATGTCGCGGTTGGGGTAATGGTGTGCAGGAACTTGCTGAAGCGCCAGACCCTGAACTGGCCGAGGCCATACAAAGCGGTTGATGCGGAGACCGAGAAGGAGGACGAGAGCTGGTATGGGTTGGGATTCCCCAAGGTGTCCAGAGCGAACCAGACCGCCCTGCCAGAGATGCCCGGAGTGAACCTGAGATACCTTAGAAGGCTGAACTGGGGCAGGTTTGCCGAAAGCGAGGCGTCTGCGGCCTGCGCGTCCTGAAGGGGCGCTCCGGTCGTGTCCCGCCAGCTTGAGCGCCTGAACCTGGAGGAGCCGCCGAAGCTGAAAGGGCCCCTTGTCTGGGTGTTGAGAACGAGGTCAACCGCAGGAAGGTTTGAATACATCGCCCCCCTCACGAGGTCATCCCTCCTATCAGCAGTAGCGCTGAGCGCGGTTGGGCCGATTACCCTGAAGACCGAGAGGTAGGAGTAGCTTTCTGACCTCAGGAACTCGGTCTTGTCTTCGGAGTAGTCCTGCCGGTAGTTGACATCCGAGAGGAAAGAAGCCTGCGCGCCGATGTCAAAGCCAACCAGGGTCTGGGAGTGAACTCCATCCAGGCTCCACCGGTATGTGCTGTCCCTTATGTCGTTGGCGTAGGTGAACAGCATATTCCCGCCGAAGCTCTTGTATCTGTTGTAGACCAGGTTAGTGAACACCCTCGGCCCGCGCTTTTCCAGCAGGTCCGTCCCGATGGTCATATCAAGGTAGTTGTTGATAGCCCAGTAATACGCCACATTCCTGAAATACTTTCCGTCCTGGGAGTGGTATCCCACCTTTGGCGTCAGGAAGCCCGACGAGCGGTCCCTTTTTATTGGGAAAAACCAGAATGGCGCGGCCGCGACCGGGATGTCCCCTATCCTGAAGACCAAAGGCCACACGACCGCTATATCATCCCGGAGGACGCGCATCCTGTAGGCAACGAAGGTGTAGTGCGGCTTCTCGTTCTCGCAGGTGGTGAAGTCCCCTGCTTGCAGGCACAGCTCGGTCTTTGACATCTTGTATATCTTTTTGCCCCTAACCCACCCCTTGTCCACGAAGGCCCTTGAGGTGAACGCCATGCCCCTGTCCGTTTTTATTGAATATTTAAGGCTGTCGCCCCTGGTTGTGTTCTTGCCCGTGACCAGGGTGAAGTTGCCGTGGGAGTGGACTATCTGCGGCTCCTGCCAGAGGATGACCGTATCAGCGGTAAGGGTCACATCCCCGGTCTGGACCCATGACGAGTCGGTGAGGTAGACGATCTTCGCCTTCGCGTCGTAGTGAAGGTGCTTGCCAAGGAAGTTAACCGGCTGTGAGCCGGTTGTGTCCCCGGCCTGGGAAATTAGCAGGGCCAGAACGAGCATGGGGAACGAGATTATATTCTCGCGGAACGGCCTGGCGCCACCGCGGGGTTGGTTGCTCGTGATCGCTATGGGACAGCTTCTGATTTGGGGAAGCTCAGCCAGCAGGAACCAGGATCGGAACGGGTGCTATGCGCTCAGATTCACTCCCAGGGCAATTCCTTGAAATAAATGGCTCTTGCTGTGTCAGCCTCAACTACCAGGTATACCCAGGCTCCAGCATATACGGGGTGATGCTTCCGCAAGGGGCCACCGAACGCGGGGAAAAAGAACCAGAATATCCTCGTTTCTCCCTCAAACGCGATGCCCCTGAAGTCCGGCTCCCTCAACTTGAAGCCCAGGCTGTCCTCCAGCTCCCCGCGGACCGGATTGATGAAGTTTCTGACAGCGACCCTGGCGTCCTCGGTATAGTAGGAGGCCTCACCAAAGATGAGGGCTTTTGGATAAGGCCCTCTCATGATCGGTATATCCGGTCTGCCCGATGCGCAGGCCAGCAGGATCAAAGGAAAGAGAAGTCCAAGCTTCCTCATGCGCAAAGGATAAAGCTTTCATACACGCTGGATCAGCTATTGTCTCGCGAGCGTCGCGCTGTCGTCTATGGAACATGTTTCTAGAAACTTAGATCTAGATATATAACCTACATGTTCCTGAGCGACATCCTGACGCCCTGTCCCACCAGACTCAGACGAACGAGGGCTCATTCACCGGTCGCGCCCGTTCACCTTGTTTCCTGCCAACGCCCGGAATTAAAATTTACCCTTGAACAAGGTATTCTCTGTCCTCCTCATTCAGGAACTCTGCAAAGGGTGCTACATTTGCGTTGAAATGTGCCCAAGGGAGGTCTTCTCAATTGAGGATACGCCAGGACCCGGCGGGTTCAAGCCCGTCAGGGTCGCCAGGCCCGATAACTGCAACGGCTGTCAGCTCTGCGTTATATATTGTCCTGATTTCGCTACGGAGGTGAATGAGCTTGCCACTGAGAAGGTTTGAGACCCCGATAAAACACGGCCCCGGCTTCATGCAGGGGAACGAGGCCGCCGCGGAGGCGCTCTTTTGCGCTGGGGTCAGGTTTTTCGGCGGGTATCCCATAACCCCCGCGTCCGAGATAATGTATACGGTTGAGCGCAGGTTCAGGGAGTCCGGCGGGACCTTTCTCCAGGCAGAGGACGAGATAGCCGCGATATCCGCTGTCATCGGGGCTTCCTGGGGAGGAGTGAGATCCGCAACCGCCACCTCCGGCCCTGGATTCTCCCTGATGATTGAAAACCTCGGCTACGCGGTGATAACCGAAACCCCGATGGTCCTCATAGATGTCCAACGCGCTGGTCCAGCCACTGGCCAGGCAACAAGGCCCTCCCAGTCTGACATATACCAGGTCAGATGGGGAACACAGGGGGATTATGAAATAATCGTTCTTTACCCCTGGTCAGTGCAGGAGCTATTTGACCTGACGATAAGGGCGGTGTCTTTATCCGAAAGGTTTCGCGTCCCCGTCGTGGTCCTCACCGAAGAGAGCGTTGGCCACCTGAGGGAAAACATCACGGTTCCCCCGGAAATAGAGGTGTATGAAAGGGATAAGAATGGAGATGGACCGCCTTTTGAGATGGATGAAACAAAAGTGGCACGGATGCCCTCTTTCGGCGATGGGGAATCCCTGCTTGTCACGGGTTCAACCCACGACCCCTGGGGCTGGCGAAAGACCCAGGACCCGGATGCTCAGGAGAAACTCATAAAACACCTCGTTGGCAAGATACTCAACAACAGGGCGGAGATAGACGATTGGGAGGCCTACATGTTTGACGATGCGGAGGTATTGATATTCTCGGCCGGGGTTTCGGCCAGGTCCAGCCTCGCCGCGGCCAAGCGTCTCAGGGCCGAGGGCCTAAAAGCGGGTCTCGTCCGGCCGAGAACCCTCTGGCCATTCCCGGAGCTGGGGGAGGTCTTCTGCCGGTTTGAAAAGATCTTCGTCCCTGAGATGAACACCGGAAGGCTTTCCGAGGAGGTCAAGAAGCGTTTTGCCGGCCAGGTTATAGGCATAAACAAGCTGAACGCCAGGGTGATAACCCCGACCGAGATAGTCTCCGCGGTCAAGGAGAGCCTCTGATGTGTGGACTTTTTGGCATTTCCGGCCCCAAAGCGAGATACGCTGAAACAGTCTCGCAGGGGCTTTTCGCGCTCCAGCACCGAGGACAGGAGGCCGCTGGAATGGCTCTTTACGATGGGAGGGACATCATGGCTCACAGGGGGGTTGGCCTTGTCCCGCAGGTCATGTTCAATAGCCCCCTGAGGGATATTGAATCTACCGTGGCAATTGGTCATACCCGTTATTCAACCCACGGCGCGTCCGCGCTGGCGAACGCCCAGCCCTTTGTTGCTGTTCACAAGGGAACGCGCTACGCCATAGCTCACAACGGAAACCTCTCAAACGCGAACGATCTCATCGCCAGGCTTGAAGAACTGGGAATGATATTCACGACCGATTCGGACACGGAGGCCCTCCTGAAAATGTATGTTACTGCCGAGGGCGAGCCTGCCGAACGCCTTAACACGGTTGCAAGATCTCTCACTGGGGCTTATTCGCTTTTGATAATCCAGGACGATCTCCTGGTGGCCGTCCGCGACCCCCACGGGTTCAGGCCCCTCTGGCTCGGGAAGCTTGGGGACGCGATCGTGCTGTCCTCGGAGGATTCAGCCTTTAACCTGGTTGGAGCAGAACCCATTCGCGAGCTAGGTCGGGGCGAGATACTCGTTTTCAGGGAGGGCAAGCAAGTCGCTTCCGGCAAGATAGACCTTGAACTGCCGGAGGCACAGTGCGTTTTTGAGCTCATATATTTCGGGAGGCCGGACAGCAGGATCTTCGGGCGCAGTGCCTATGAATTCCGCAAGGCATGCGGAAGGGCCCTTGCATCCCGAGAGGACAGGGAAATAGACCTGGTCTCGCCGGTTCCGGATTCCGGTTTGCCCGCGGCTCTGGGTTTCTCAGAGGCCTCTGGTAAGCCCCTTGAGATGGCCCTCATCAGGAATCACTATGTTGGCAGGAGCTTCATTCAGCCAACCACCGCTTCCCGCAGGGATGTCGTCAGGAACAAGCTCCTTCCCCTCCGGGGGGTGCTTGAGGGCGCGAGCATAGCCCTGGTTGACGACAGCATAGTCAGGGGAACAACGAGCAGGCTGATAGTTGAGCTCCTCCGGGACTTCGGCGCGAGGGAGGTTCACCTCCGGATAGCATCGCCGCCCTTAACCCACCCTTGCTTCTTCGGGATAGACATGCCAACAAGGGAGGAGTTGTTGGCTTCCAGCCGTTCAATAGAGGAGATAAGGGATTTCCTGGGCGCGGATTCGGTCAGGTATCTGGACATAGAAGACCTGAGAGCCATACTTGGCGAGGATTCCGCTAGGTTCTGCTACGCCTGCTTCAGTGGGGAATATCCCCAGTATTCTCTGCCCACCAAAGAGCCTTACAGGAGGATAAGGAGGTGAGGGCGCGACGACCGGCCCGTTTCCCGGGATACGATTACACCTCGCCGGGGTTTTATTTTGTGACAATATATGTAAGATACAGGAGAGAGGCCCTGGCCAGAATAGGGGATGATGATTTTGACCTGTGGCTGGATTCGTTATCAGTAAAACGCCGCACGGGTGCTCGCGCGCGAACAACCCAAGGAGTTTGAAGATGCTTTACAAGGATTCCGGCGTTGACATATCAAAGGGCGACGAGCTCGTTGAATTTCTCAGGAAACTGAACCCTGACATAGGCGGGTTCGGGGGCGCTTTCCCGGCTCATTTTCTAAAAGATTATGTTAACCCGGTTCTCGTAGCCTCCACTGACAGCATAGGCACCAAGGTTCTTCTTGGTATAAGGACAGGCCTTCTGGACGGGCTTGGCTACGATCTCGTTGGCATGGTTGTCAACGACATCGCGGTGATGAACGCCAGGCCCCTGTTCTTCCTGGATTACTACGCGACCGGAAGGCTTGATCTTGAGGTTGCGAAGAGGGTCCTGAAGACCGTTGTGGACGCCCTTTCGGGGATAGACTGTCTGCTCCTGGGAGGCGAGACAGCGGAACTGCCTGGCGTGATGGAGGACTTTGAGATAGCCGGGTTCGTGGTCGGGGTGGCTGAGAAGGACGCCATGCCGAAAAAGGAGAATGTGGGGCCCGGAATGAGGGTTCTCGGCCTTCGGTCCTCTGGCCCGCACTCAAACGGCTATTCCCTGATAAGAAAGGTCTTTGAGGGACGAGAGATTTCCCCTGAGCTAGCTAGGGCCCTGATGGCCCCAACAATAATTTATGTTAACCAGTGCCTCAGGGCATTTGAACTCGGAGCAGTTGCGGCCGCGCACATAACGGGCGGTGGGATCCCCGGAAACCTGGTAAGGGTGATTCCGGATGGGCTTAGAGCAGACCTTCGCTTGCCCGATATTCCAGAGGTGTTCAGGGTAATCCAGAAGGAAGGAAACATCCCTGACGAGGAGATGGCCTCGGTTTTTAACCTTGGCTGGGGGATGCTGTTCGTTGCGCCTGAGGGCAAAGCCGAGGGGATAATCCAGGAGCTGGGCACGGTTGATCTGGGGGCGATAACCGAGGGGGAAAGGGGCGTAACCCTTGACTGGCCGCGATTCAAGGAGGGCAAATGATGGATTTGGAAGAGAATCAGGAATTGGGGATAAGCTTCTCGCCCGACACAGGCCTGGTGCCCATAAGGACGCCGGCGGGCACTTATTGCGTGATGATCTTTTGCGGGGATTATTTTTGGTCCGCGTGGGACATCCCCCCGCGCGTGAGGTTGTCCCGGCCCACCGAGATGTCCGATGACGCCCGCAGGCTGATAAGGGAGCTAAGAAATTATTTCAAGACAGGCTCTTTGGACCTCTCGTGGTTCGCGTTGCCGAACCCCTTTATCCCAATTCCAGAGGAGATCATGGCCGCTTTTGTCTACCTGAAGGACTTCGTGAAGTCGGGCCAACTCATCAAATACAAGGAACTGACGGAAAGATTTGGCGTTGACCAAAGGGTGCTCAAGGCATACCTTCATTATAATCGCTGGCCGGTCGTGGTGCCCTGCCACAGGGTCATAAGGTCGGACGGCAGGATGGGGGGATACTGGCGCGGGCACGCCGAGAAGAAATACTGGCTTCTGAGGCTGGAGGGGATCAGGTTCAAGGGAGACCCTTATTAGTTCAAGGGATCACACGGACACCCGTGGCCTTTATGTTCTCGTCAAAGGTGAAGACCCACACGTCCTCCTCCCTTGCGGCACGAACGAGCGACCAATCAACGAGGGAAAGGTTCTGTTCGGGAGAGGATTCGGCCAATCTCAGGACATCGTGAAGACCATCCTCGCCGAGCCAGCGTATGTTTATGTCCGAGAGGAGCCAGCGGGCCGCCTTGATGCCGTTCGTTTTGCCTGCCCTGTGCCACACCAGCGCGACCAGTTCCTCAAAAACCAGGGAGTCTATCCAGAGATCGTCTTCGCTATCTATCAATTCCTGATATTTAGCCACGGCGCGCTCGTGGAACTCGTCTCCCACAGAGAGTATCGCGTATAGGGCTGAGGTATCAAGGTAGGTCTTCATTATCCGAGCCATAAAGGAGTTCGTCATGCCTCACCGAGGCCAGGGGATCAGGGTCGCTGAAAATCCCAATGATTGAGAGCATTCTTTCCCTCTTTTCGTGTTTCTCAGGGTCAAACCCGATCCAGTATATGTCCCAGCCCCTAGTTACCCCAACCTCAAGCCCGAGTATGAGGGGGACGATCGCGTCCTCACCCTTTGTCTTGCCCTTTCGGATCTTCTTCCGGGCTTTTCTCTTCGGCAGGCCCTTTGGCCAGAGCTGGGCCATGAGCCTGTCCGCAGCCGCGTAGAAATCATCGCCCCTCTTGTTCATGTAGGCAAGCATGGCAAATGCCCTTATCAGATCTGGCCTTCTGATCCTCTTTTGATCCCCCCAACCCTTGCCACATAAGCAGGATCTCAGAACCCATGATGGCCAAAGAGATTGAGTGGGGTATTGACTCAGATTTTCTTATCTGACAAGGTTTATAATCCCGCTCCCCGCGTAAAAGCCCCTACCAGGCGAGCCCTTATAGGCCCGCGGGCGACTGGAAAATCGCCTCTGGTAATGATCCGGGATAGGATTTGGCCCCTGTGCCTACCGCGATTGGCCATAAAATTCTCGCCGGAATTGAGTTCCAGATTCATGCAGGAAGAAGGTTCTGCGCCAGGGTGTGTTCGTGATCCTTCACTCGGATGGCGTTGAAACCGCTGAACTCAAGGCTATACTTCAGGTTCGGAGGTTTCGTTGATTGGCCAAATTGTCTTCTGGCGCTGATTTCAAGTCCTCAAGACCATCCAGGGAAAGGCTCTCAGTGTTCTCACGGTGGCTGAGAGGGGCTATTACAGCGTTATAACCCTGGGCCGATTAAAGCTGTGTGCCTGTGCCATAAATGGTTTGACCGAATCCCTTGCCCAGCAAGAACTTACAGGGGGTCAGGGATGGGCCAGGTCAGTTATTCCAAGCATTTGCCCCTCTCCCTCCTCCTGCCCCATAATATCAAAGCTTGCTGGAGGCCCTCGGGCCGATTGAGGACTTGCCTCATCTGGACTCCCGTTGGCCGTCCGGGTTCAAGAGCGTTCTGCTCGCCCGGATAGCCAGGGAGAAGGGGGGTGTTTTTTACTCGCCGGAGGGGGAGCCTGCAGATGTGAGCCGAGAGATAGAGTCTTTCGGCATTTCCGTAGCTTTTGCGAGCGAGGGCTGGGAGGATCTCGTCGCTCCAGGAAAGCCTATCGTTTTCATCGGGGAACCGAAGAGCCTGCCGGCCGTTCTCAGGAAGCTTGGTTCCCTCAGGTTCACGCGTATAGCGCCCGGCGAGAGCGTTTCCCCCGAAGACTTTACCCGACTTCTCGCGGAAAGGGGCTTTTCCAGGGTTGATTTCGTTGAACTGCCAGGGGAGTTCTCCCGCCGCGGTGGCATTATTGACCTGTTTCTCCCCTCAGGGGAATCCCCTGTCAGGATAGAGTTCTTCGGGGACAGGGTTGAGTCCATCCGGGAGTTCTCGGTAGTCACCCAGAGGTCAACCGGACCAGCGGGCGAGCTCTGGCTCCCTGACCCGCGCGGTGCGCCCCTAGGCCTTGGTGAGCTCCTTCAGATCGGGGAGGAGCCCTCCAATCCCCTCCCCTTTGATGTCCAGGCAACCCCGGAGTTCGGCGGAGATGTGGCGGTTTTCTACAGGGAGGCCAGGGCATTATCCGGAAGGGGCTACGAGATACACTTCTTTAGCCTTGAGGAGTGGCGGTTCAGGAGGCTTGACGAGATCGTGCCGTGCAAGTGGATTAAGGGTGAGCTCAGGCACGGGTTCATTATCCCTGACCTGCGTGTTGCAGGGCTGAGCTCCGGTGAGATAGTTCCCACTGAACGCAGGGTGGATGGCGGCGGTCCGCGGATAGAGAGCATTGAGGCCCTTCAGGAAGGGGATTTCGTGGTTCACATGGATTACGGTGTGGGGAAATACGCTGGCCTGGAGACAGTGGAGGTTGGCGGCGGGCTATACGAGTGCGTCGCGGTTGAATACGCTGACGGCAGACTCCTCGTTCCCTCACAGGACCTTTCCAGGCTCTCCAGGTATGTCGGGCCAGAGGGCTTCTCCCCCCCCTTATCCCAGATATCAAGGCCCACGGTGTGGCTGAGAAGGCGCGCCCGCGCGGCCGCGGATGCGGCACGAGTGGCAAGGGAGCTGGTCTTTACCGCGGCCCTGAGAAAATCTCGGCAGGGCCATGCATTTGGACCGGACACGCCCGAACAGCGCGAGCTGGAAATGGCGTTTCCGTTTCCGGAAACACCGGATCAGGAAAAGGCCATAGAGGATGTGAAGAGGGACATGGAATCCCCGAGGGTGATGGAGCGCCTGGTCGCGGGGGAGGTCGGTTTCGGCAAGACAGAAGTGGCCCTGCGAGCGGCTTTCAAGGCGGTGATGGATGGCAAACAGGTCGCGCTACTCGTCCCGACAACCCTTCTCGCGCTTCAACACACCAGGACATTCCGAGAGAGGTTGGCCCGGTTTCCCGTGCGCGTTGAGATGGTCTCAAGGCTCGTTCCTCCGAAGAGAATAAGATTCATACTGGATGACCTGAGGACCGGAAGGGTTGACATAATAATAGGGACTCACAGGCTTTTGGCGAAGGATGTCTCTTTCCGCGACCTCGGATTGCTCATCATTGACGAGGAGCACAGGTTTGGCGTCAGGCAGAAAGAGCGCCTGAAGCGCCTGAAGCTCACCGTTGATACCCTGCTGATGACCGCGACCCCAATACCGAGAACCCTCTCAATGGCGCTCGGCGAGATCCTTGACATGTCAGTAATTGACACGCCACCCCTGGGCAGGCAGGAAACCGAGACCTGGGTTGGGGAGTTCTCCGAGCGCGTGGTGAAGACGGCGATAAACCGTGAGCTCAACAGGCATGGCCAGGTCTTCTACATACGCAACAGGATAGAGGGAATGCCTGAGACCGAACGAATGCTCCGAAGGATGTTCCCGGAGGCCCGGATCAGGGCTGTCCACGGACGGTGCAGGCCAGGGGAGATAGAGGCCGCTTTTACCGATTTCTACGAAGGGAAAATAGATATATTGCTCTCAACAGCCATAGTTGAATCCGGCATTGATTTTCCGAACGCGAACACCCTCTTGGTGGAACAGGCGGAGCTATTCGGCCTCTCGGAACTGCACCAGATCCGGGGCCGTGTGGGCAGGGGGACGACCCGCGCGATGGCATACTTTTTCACTACCAGGGAACCACGCGCTGGCACGCGGGCAAAAAGAAGGCTTGAGGCCCTCGCGAGATACCACCACATAGGATCAGGCATGAAGATAGCCCTGGCGGACCTGGCAATAAGGGGAGGGGGAGACCTTCTGGGCGTGGCCCAGCACGGCCACGCGAGGGGAGTGGGATACAGCCTTTACTTCAGCCTGATAGCCGAGGCAATAGAGCGGCTTACCGGCAGGGAGGCAAGGCCGTCTGCCGTGCTTGAGCTCTCCGCGCCAGCATTCATCCCGGAGCCATACCTCTCTGATCCAACTCTTAGAATGGCATATTACACCAGGTTATCCGAGGCCAGGACCATCCACGAGATAGACGAGATAGAGGACGAGATGAAGGACAGGTTCGGGGCATTGCCTCCGGAGGCTACTAACCTCTTAGATGGGCACAGGATAAGGGTATGGGCCTCTGAGAGGGGATACGACCATGTCATATACGCTTCTGATGTGGTCAAATTGCGGAAACATGGCGCGGAGGAGCTCTGGCCGACCGCGGATATACTTAAAGAGATGGTGTAGCGTTGCTGGCGAACGATCCTTGTGTTTTCTCAACTTCGGACCGCAAGGACCAAAAAAGCCCCGGCATGTCGCCGGGGCTGTGTTTTCAGTTGGGGAGGGCTATTTAACCACTGTCACCTTCTGCGAGAGGGTTTTGCCGTTCACGGTGGCCCTGAGGACATAGACGCCACCGGATCCGGGGTTGACACCGAAGCTGTGATTTCCAGCCTCCATCCTGCCCTCAGCTATGACCGAGACCAGCCTTCCTGTCGCGTCAAAAAGCGCCAGACGGACATCAGCGTCCCTGGGGAGGGTCATGGTTATCCCGAATCCGCCCCTGGCAACCGATGGCGCGGACACGCTTACGGGAGCCTCCGCCTTGCCCTCGCCGACATCAACATTTGCTTCCAGGATCCAGGTGCCGAAATACTGGGGGAACCACCAGCCGTCATAGTCCGGATCGCCCGGTGCCTGCGGCCACCCACAGATCCAGGCGCCCGGCTCGCCATCATCGTAGTAGTAGATGAAGACCCTTATGGTGTCAGGCCAGTCAGGGCCAGCGCCGAGCTTCTCAGGGAGGACATCCGAGGCCGGGTCCGCGATCTGGATGCGAAACTCGCACTGGACATGTCCTGTCCCGTTCCCGAAGGCGTAGTCAGTGAGGCCCGTGTTATACCAGCCGTAATAACTGCCGTCGTTGAACCTTGCCATGGCATACCAGCCGTTGAAGGTCCCTATGCCGTTGACGCCCTCGGAGTGGTTTCCTGGAGGTGGCCAGTCCCCTGAGGCGTCATCGTCCAGGCATATTGAGGGCTGGGAGTGATCACCCATATTCATATCCTTGAACGCGTCGTAGCCAAGGTAGAGGAAGGCGTCATCGTGCTTGATGTAAAGCAGGCAGTCTCCGGGGTTGTTGGGGTAGCCGTCCCAGGCCAGGGTATCCGAGACATCAATCACTACAGCGTCGGCCCATTCGCCAGCAACTATAGAACCGTTAATGGTCGGCGGGCTGGAGGTGTATGGGATGTGAACCACATAGGGGTTGGTCTGGGGCATGAGGATAAGGTCGCCATAATTGGCTATGTCGCTCCACCAACCGGAAGAGAAGTTCCAGGTCTGGGGCCAGCAGGCTATGGTTGCCCAGCCTGCCTCGCCGTCCATGTAGGCTATTCCTATGCCAATGGTGTCGCCAGCCCCGGAGGTCGTTATGGTGGCTGGATCGTTGGGCGACTCCGGATTCTGGATGGGTATCTTCATCTCCATGGTGGCGTGGCCAGAGGCGTCGGAATAGGCAAAGAACCCGTCCCTGTCAGTCCTTGGATAGACCCAGCTCTGCGGCCCGGACGGCAGGATAACCCTGCTCGCCCACCTGTATATGGTTCCGGGAATCAGATCGTTCTGGCCCTCGGAGCCGCTTTCGTTCCATGAGTGAGAGTTGTCGTCGTCCCAGAAGCTTATAAATTCGTCGTTGTCCGGCTGGGACGCGTTATCCGCGAAGAAATCAAATGCCAGGTAGATGAAGTTGTTATCCCACATGGCGTAGGCTATCACGGAACCAGGCGGATTCGGGGCGCCATCACCCATTCCAAGGGTATCCGAGACATCCCAGCTGACAGCGTCGGCCCACTCGGAACCCAGGACGCCATCTATGACGGGTGGGGTAGAGGTGTAGGGCACGAATATCTCGTAGCCCTGAGGAACCAGTAATGGCTCCTTGCCCACGCCGCCTGCATTGACCTCCCTGAATTGAGAGGTCGGCCTTGCTTGCTGATCAGGGTTCGTGTTCTGAACCTGACCAGCACTAGTCACGCCGGGCGCGAGGCCCAACAGGGTTGTGAATAGTATGTCTATAAAATCACCTCTCTGTTAGATTTTGTGTGGTGAGTGTAATATTATAACGCTCCGGACCCGCCGATAACAACCGCACGCGTTCCCTTCCGAAAGCTCCATCAAACACAACCCTCACCGGGCAAGGGTTTTACAGATTACCCCTTGACAGTCCACGCGAAAACCGTTATTAATAGAGACTGATTTTGAGGAAAGGGTTCGGTGAGAGATTGTCCGAATTTTTCCGGGGCATGGCTGAAGAGCGAAACCGTTACAAGAATGCGCTCGCGAGGGCCATGGCTGACTTGGAAAACTTTCGGGCGGAATCCCGGCGCCAGGCTGAGGAGGCAGAACGCCGTGGCGCTGAGAGGGTAATTCTCGCGCTCCTGCCGGCCCTGGACAGCATGGAAAGGGCCCTTGAATACGCGACGGACAACCTGGATCCGGAAGCCCTTTTGGCCGGAGTGAGGATGATAAAGGATGAGATGAGCCGGGCCTTTGAATCAGCGGGCGCGCGCCGGATAGAGCTGGTTCCTGGCCAGGCCTTTGATCCCCTCATCATGGAGGCGGTTGAGACCAGGGGGGAGGGCAGGATGGGCCTGGTTGCTGATGTCCTGACCCACGGATACGAGTTCAGGGGCCGGGTCCTGAGACCAGCAAGGGTGGTGGTGGAACTTCGCCACGGGGAAGAAAAGGAAACGGAGGATAAAACGAGATGAGCGAGAGGATAATCGGAATAGACCTTGGAACCACCAACTCCGCGGTCGCAATAACGATGGGCGGTGAGCCGATCATCATACCCAACCCTGAGGGCGAACGCATAACCCCATCGGTAGTCTCTTTTGACGGAAAGGAGACCCTGGTTGGTTCCCTGGCAAAGCGATCCGCGGTGATGAACATAGCCAACACCGTGTATTCGGTGAAGCGCCTCATGGGGAAGAGGTTCTCCGAGGCGAGGGAGGATGTTGGGAAGCTTTCCTACAAGGTGGTTGAAGGAAAGGAGGGTCGCGCGGAGGTATTCATCCCCGCGGAGGGCAGGAACTATTCCCCGGAGGAAATATCCGCACGGATACTCAAGTATCTGAAGGAGGCGGCTGAGAGCTACCTCGGCCAGAAGATAACCAAGGCCGTAATAACCGTCCCGGCATACTTTAACGATGCCCAGCGTCAGGCTACGAAGGACGCTGGCACCATAGCCGGGCTTGAGGTGATGCGTATCCTCCCGGAGCCAACAGCGGCCGCGCTTGCATACGGCCTGGATAAGACAGAGAAGTCCCTCCGGGTTGCCGTGTATGACTTAGGTGGGGGCACCTTTGACATATCCATACTTGAGCTCGCTGAGGGGGTTTTTGAGGTGAAGAGCACATCCGGGGACACCCATCTGGGCGGCGATGATATTGACCTGCGGATAACGGATTGGCTTCTTGAGACCTTCAAGGCCCAGTCAGGCGTTGACCTTCGCGGCAATCCACAAGCCTTCCAGCAGATAAGGGAAGCCGCGGAGAAGGCGAAAAAAGAGCTCTCCTTCAAGATGGAGACCCCGATAAAGATACCTTTCCTCCACGAGAAGCACCACCTTGATGTGTCTTTGACCCGCTCAAGGCTTGAGGCTATGGTTCAGGACCTGATTGACAGGACCATAACCATATGCAGGCAGGCCCTTGAGGATGCCGGTCTCTCCCCGTCTGAAATAGACGAGGTCATCCTGGTCGGCGGCCAGACCAGGATGCCAGCGGTCCAAGAAGCTGTGAAAAACTTTTTCGGTAAAACCCCCCACAAAGGCATAAACCCGGACGAGGTCGTCGCGGTTGGGGCGGCCATCCAGGCCGGGATAATAGCGGGCGAATACGCTGACAGGGATATTGTCCTTCTTGATGTCACGCCCCTTTCCCTGGGCGTTGAGGTGCTCTACGGCGGATTTGATGTTGTGATTCCCAGGAACACCACCATACCCACGAAGAAAACCAAGATATACACCACCGCGGAGAACAACCAGCCCTCGGTTCTCATAAAGGTCTACCAGGGCGAAAGGCCCATAGCTGGCGAGAACCGATTGCTCGGCCAGTTTGAGCTCACTGGCATTCCACCCGCGCCCCGTGGCGTCCCGCAGATAGAGGTTACATTTGACATAGACACGAACGGTATCCTGCATGTTCACGCTAAGGAGAAGGCCACGGGCAAGGAATCCCAGATAAAGATACACGCGAGGTCCGGCCTCACGGATGACGAGGTCCAGAAGCTGGTTGAAGAGGCTGAGCGCCACGCGGAAGAGGACAAGCGCCGCAGGGAGCTCATTGACCTCAAGAACCAAGCCGATGGCTATCTTTTTTCCGTTGAGAGGTCAATGAAGGACTTCGGCGATAGGATGACGAAAGACGAGCGAGACGAGATAAACCGGCTCTCCGGAGAACTCAGGGAACGCATTGTTGGGGATGATCCTGAGGCCATCCGATCCGCCTACGAGAAGCTCCAGGAAGCCTGGAACCGTATAGCCACGAAGATATACCAGGCCGCCGAGACGCCCGGTAGCGGAGCAACCTCATCCCGCGAGGAACCGGACAACGACGAAGGAGGTGATGGCGGTCCCCATGACACGGACTACAAGGTGGTGGAATAGGTAATGCCTGCAAGGGATTACTACGGGATCCTCGGCGTTGACAAGAGCGCCACTCCTGATGAGATAAAAAAGGCCTACAGAAAGCTGGCCCTGAAGTATCACCCGGACCGGGTTCCACCCGAGAAGAAAGCCGAGGCCGAGGAAAAGTTCAAGGAGATCTCCGAAGCATACGAGGTTCTCATGGATCCGGACAAGCGTCGGGCCTATGACACCTACGGCGATGTCTCGTTTGCTTCTGGCGGCCCGAATTTCACCTGGCAGGATTTCTCCCACTACGACGACCTCAGGGACATATTCGGGGACCTCCTGGGCGATTTCCTCGGCAGTTTCTTCGGGTTCCAGGCCCAGCCGAGGCACAGGCGCGGTTCAAGAGCGAGACCGGGGGAGGACCTGCGCATAACTGTCCCGCTGAGCCTGGAGGAGATGGCAAGGGATACTGTAAAGCGCATAAGGTTGGTCAGGTTTGAATCCTGCGGGGCCTGCGGGGGCACCGGCTCCTCAACCGGCAAAACGAAATCATGCCCAACCTGTGGCGGGCGCGGCGTCATCCAGATGGCCCAGCGCACCTTCCTCGGCCAGATATACCACACAACGACATGCTCGGAGTGCGGTGGCGCGGGCGAGGTGATTGAATCGCTGTGCCAGAAATGCAGAGGCAAAGGGCGGGTTAAAGAAGAGGTTGAGCTTGAGATCAAGTTTCCCGCCGGCATCAGGAAGGGAGAAACCCTGTTGATCAGGGGCCAGGGTGGTGCAGGCATCCGCGGAGGCCGGAGGGGAGACCTGCAGGTCCTGGTTGACGAAAAGCCCCACCGCGTCTTCAGAAGGAATGGGGATGACCTGCACCGGGACATCCCGGTCTCCCCCCCGCAGTTGGTGCTCGGAGATAAGGTGAAGTTTTCCGGCCTTGGCGGCCAGAAACACGAGATCAAGATTCCGCCAGGAACCCAAACCCATACAACCTTCAGGATAAGGGGCGCTGGAATGCCCAACCTGAAGGGTGGCCGCGGGGACCTTTTTGTCAGGGTTATAGTCAGGACTCCGGAGAACCTGGGAAAGACGGAAAAGGAACTCTACAAAAGGCTTATGGACGAGGAAAAGCGCAACGGCTTCTTTGAGAAGATAAGAGAGGAGGCGGAGAAATCGGAATGATGGATTGCGTATTCTGCAAGATAGTCAAACGGGAGATCCCCGCTGATGTCGTTCACGAGACCGAGAATGTTCTGGTGTTCCGGGACATAAACCCCCAGGCTCCGGTCCACCTTTTGGCGATCCCAAAACGCCACGCGGAGGAGCTGGCTGATATCGTTGACCTTGCTGGGGAAATACTTGAGGCAATCCGCGAGGCCGCGCAAAAGATCGGCCTCACCGACTACAGGATCGTCCTGAACAAAGGGGCGCAGGCGGGCCAGGCTGTTCCCCACCTGCACTTTCACATACTCGGCGGCAGACAGATGGCCTGGCCACCCGGATAGGACCATGGAGAGAAGCCCTGATTTTCCGGAATCCGCGGGTTGGAAAGCCCGACTCTCGCTTTTCGGCCTGCCCCGAAAAACAGGGTCAAAAGGTGACACAAAGGAGGTGATAAAAGCATGTCAGGAGTAAGTCTTAAGGACGGCGAGTCCTTTGACTCCCTCGTGAAGCGCTTCCGTAAAATAGTTTCCAGGGATGGCATCCTGCAGGATGTCAAGAAGTTCCAGTATTACGAGAAGCCTTCCGAGCGGAAGAAGAAAAAGGCCATCGCGTCGCGCAGAAGGACAACCAGAAGAACAAGGGAGCTGTAGTTCGTATGTGCCTCTGGAACGAGGAATAAATATGGACGAGAGGGCCCTCTTTCGCCTGGAATTCCAGCGCTTTCTCCAGATAATCGGGGAATTTCTGTCATCCCCTCCGGGTCGCGTTGCGCTTTCCAGTGTGCGTCCGATGAGTTCCCCAGAGGCCATCCGGGAACACGAGCTCACCCGGAGGGCGCGGGAATTGCTCGCGGAGGAGGTTTCCCCTCCTTTTTACGATGTTCCAGACGCGGGGAAGGCCCTTGATAAGCTGGCCATCGGTTCCGCGCTGACAGGGAGGGAGCTCCTTGATGTCTCCCAGCTCATACTTGCCGGTGCGAAGATATACGATGCCACCGAGAGCCTCGGCATCCTTCCCGATCCCTATTACCTGGTTCCTCTGGCCAGGGACATCCAGTCAACATTTGACCAAGACGGCCAGGTGCTTGACGACGCAACCCCCAACCTGAGAAGGCTCAGAGAGGCAAAGCGCAGGCAACGCCAGAGGGTTGTGGCCCTCATGGAGCGCGTCGCTAACAAATACCGGGACTCCCTGCGCGAGGAAGTGGTTACCGTCCGTGGCGGTAGGTTCGTCCTCGCTTTTTCCTCGTCGGTCAAAACTGACGGCATAATCCACGGCTACTCGCGGACGACAGAGACCCAGTATGTTGAACCCCTTGAGTGCGTTGAGGAGCAGAACCGACTCGTCCGGCTTGAGGATGAGGAGCGCGAGGAGGTCTCCAGGATAATCTCCGAGCTTACAGAAAGGACAAGGGCAAACGCGGGGTTCCTCCGCGAGCTCTACGACTCAATTGGTAGGGCCGATCTCGTCTGGGCGAGATCTCGCTACGCTGAAGCCGTGGGCGCGTGCGTTCCGGAGATCATGAAGGAAAAGGGGCTTGTGCTCCGTGGCGCCAGGCACCCCATCCTCCTCTCGGTCAAGGGCAAGGATGACACTGTTCCCCTGGATCTCAGGATAGGCCCTTATGTGAAGGCCCTCATCTTCACCGGGCCCAACGCGGGCGGCAAGACCGTTGCCATGAAGACCGTTGCCCTCGCTTTTCTGGCCGCGGCTTCCGGCCTCCCTTATCCGGGCGAGGAGGTCAGGATTTGGCTCCCGGAGAAGATTTTTGCCATAGGTTTTGAAGAGGAACAGAGCATAGAGCGTGGCGTTTCCTCGTTCACGGGACTCCTTGAGGAGGTTGGCCAGGTGATAGAGGAGTCCGGGTCCGGAACCGTTGCCTTCTTTGATGAGGTTCTGTCCTCCACTGACCCAACAGAGGGCGGCGCGCTCGCTTTTGCCATCCTGAAAAAGCTTATGGACAAGGGCGCGATAACCTTTTCTACCACGCACCTTTCGGTCCTGAAAAATCTCGTTTCTGGCCAGGAGGGGTTTCTCACCGCGGCCGCGGAGCTGGGCCCGGACGGGAACCCTACCTATTCCTTCAAGCTAGGCGCTGTAGCCGGGAGTTACGCGATAGAATCGGCCAGGAGGGCGGGTTTTCCGGAGGATGTCATATTGCTGGCAGAAGCGTCAATGGAGGGATACGGCGAGGAGATGGCGAGAGCCGCCAGGCGCGTCGCGCAATTGGAATCCGAGCTCAAGGCCAGGATCGCCGAGCAGAAGACCATCCTGGCAGACGCAGAGGCCGAAAAACAGCGCATCCTTGCTTCCGCGAGGGCAGAGGCAAAAAGGATAATCTCCGCGGCCAGGAAGGAGACAGAGGAGCTGGTTAAAAGGTTGAAGGAGGAGGCAAGAACCGAGCGCAAGATCGCGATGGCAAAAAAGGCCAGGACAGAGCTCAGGAGAACAGAAGCCTCAATGGACAGGGCCTTTTCGGTTCCAGCGGAGAACCCAACGCCCGGAAAAGAATACAGGGTCTCCCCGATGGGTTTCGTTGGAGAACTGCTGGAGCTGAGGGGCGACAAGGCCCTTCTTTTGGTCGGGAACGCGACCGTTGAGGTTGAAAGCTCGGCTTTATACGAGGTATGAGGATGAGAGCGCTAGGCCATTTCGTTTCCTCAGGCCTTGTGAATGCGGTGGGCCTTAGGACAGCCAGGGAGCTAATTGTGGGCCTAGAAAAGGAGCAATGGAAAGGGACTTCATAGAAAAGGTGCGCGAGGCCACGGACATCACCCAGCTGATGGCCGAAAGGGGCATAAAACTCGTCCGTTCTGGCAGGCGTCTCAAGGGACTCTGCCCTTTCCACAGGGAAAAGGCTCCATCGTTCTATGTTGAACCTGACCTCGGCCTCTATCACTGCTTCGGGTGTGGCGCGTCCGGTGATGCCATAAAGTTCGTTATGGAGACCGAGGGTATGTCCTTCCCTGAGGCCTTGGATTACCTGGCGGAAAGGTTCGGCGTTCCGAAGCCAGCGGCCGATAGGCCGCAGGAAAAGCCCAGGTCGGTCTCCGCACTTGAATTCGCGGTAAAATTCTACCACGAGAGATTGCTTTCGGAAGACGGCAGGGCCGCGCTTGAATACCTGAAGTCACGCGGAATATCTGGTGAAAGCGTCAACAATTTCGCCATAGGCTACGCGCCCGGCGGCAACGCCCTCATCCGGGCCGCTCACGGGGAAGGCCTGGGCATTGACGAGCTCGCGGCGGCCGGCCTCGTCCACAGGAGCCAGGAGGGCAGATGGTTTGATTTCTTCAGAAACAGGGTGGTTTTCCCGGTTTATTCGCCCTCAGGTAGGAACATACTTGGATTCTCTGGGAGGACCCTTGGCGACGAGGAACCGAAATACCTGAACACTTCTGAAACCTCCTATTTCAAGAAAGGTGAGCTCCTCTACGGCCTCTGGAGGGCAAAACAGGAGATACGCAAGGCCGAAAAAGCAATCCTGCTTGAGGGTAACCTTGATGTCGTTCTGGCGCACCAGGCCGGTTTCACGAACGCCGTCGCGCCATTGGGAACCGCGCTCACCCCTTCACAGGCCAGATTGCTTCGCAAGTATTCCGAAAGGGTAACAATAGCCTTTGACGGTGATTCGGCTGGGGCCGCCGCGGCGAAAAGGGCCATTCCCCACCTGGTTCAGGAGGGTATGGTGGTCAGGGTCGCGCGCCTGCCTGAGGGAGAGGACCCCGCTAGCCTGCTGGCCGGAGGAAAGACTGATGATCTGCGTGGGATTCTGGATTCGGGTGAGGATTGGCCGGCATTTCTTAGGGGTTTTTACCCGGATTCCCTTGAGGGCAGGAAAGGCTTTGAGGCAGAGCTGATGGAAATACTGAAGCCCCTTCCGCCGGAGGAGCGCGAGGCATACCTCCATCGCGCGAAGGAGATTCTCGGCTACTCTCAGGACTGGGTTATCGGGGTGAACCGTCGGCTTTCTGAGGAGAAAACTGCTGAAAAACCTGCCAGAGAAACCGAAAAAGGACAAGTAGATAGAGAGGTTATACTGATATCCTACGCCATAGCCCATCAAGATGCCGAGCCATTTGCCCAGGGCCTCTCGTTGGTTGATCCAGCCGACCTATCCAACCCGGTGGCCAGAAGACTCCTTGAGCTTTGGCGAGAAGGAAAGTCTTTCTCCGAACTGCTTCGCGAGGAGGGTATAGGTGAAACCATATCAGCCGCTTTGACCGAGAACAACGCCACCGAAGAGGACATAAGGATGTCCTTTGTTATAATGGTTATGGAAACGAGATACAGGGGCCTGGGAAGGGTAATAGCGGCGGCTGAGGCCGCGGGAGATCGCCCTGCCGCGAACGCGGCCCTGGCCCAGAAGCCCTTCCTGCTCCGAATGGTGGACATACTAAGGAAAATAAAAGACAGGAAAGCCCTCCGTTATCCGGAGAGGCGGAGCCTCATACTGAAAAAGCTGTGGTCTGCATGGGAGACAGTTAATAGCGGGGAAAACGGCAAACTAGCCGAAAGCGAACTGGACAGGCTTGACAGACTCTTGTCCCGGATAAACGAGCCTGTCTGGGATGATGAACAAATACAAGAAAACAAAGGGGCCGAGACCCATGGAAGAGAGAAAAGATGAGAACATAGAGGAGCTGATTAAGAAAGCCAAAAAGAAGGGCAGGATAACCTACAAGGAGATAACCGCTTTGCTGCCCTCGGTCGGATACTCCCTGGATTCAATGGACGAAATAGTGGTTGCCCTTATGGAGGTTGGAGTGGAGGTGGAGATAGCGGGTGTCCGGACGAAGAAAAGGGCTCTCCTTTCGGAGGAAGAGTTCCCGGGCGCGGGCGGCGATCCCGCTAAGGCTTACCTGAAACAAATATCAAACCTGCGCCTCCTGAAAAAGGAGGAGGAGGTCATATTCTCAAAACAGCTGGACGACGCCAGGCGAAACATCATCAGGATACTTTTCTCCACCAGGTTCGGCCTGAAGAAATTCTTCAAGGCCATAGAGCTCACGGAAAAGGACATAATGCAGATAGAGGACCTGGTTCAGGTTGATTCCAAATACTGGACGAGCAGGCAGAAGAACCAGGACGAGAAGGCCCGCGTTGCGGAGGCCTTCTCTTACCTGACCGAGCGTTTTGAGGTCGTCCGAAGAACCTGGTTTGAGGAGGTGAGCCAGGCTGAGGCCAAGCGCGCCAGGCGTTGTCTCTTTGAGATAGTCAACAAGATAGACGCACTGAAGCCAAAGACAAAGCTGGTGTTCCGGTGGCTTGACGATTTCATGGGCCTGGTCGGGAAGGCAAAGGAGCTGGATAGCCGGATAAAACGGCTTGAGCACGAGATACTTCTCCTGGAAGGCTCAAAGGACCCGGATGCCGCTGAGAGGGCTGAGTCAGCGCGCCAGGAGCTCAGGAGACTTCGGAACCGGCTCAGGGAGGTCACCAAGACCCTTGGGATGGAAGCCCAGGATGCCTCTGATTACGCGGCCAGGTTGAGCGCGGAATACGAGCTCTTCATGGACGCGAAGGAGCGAATGACATGCGGAAATGTCCGGCTTGTCATCGGCATAGCAAAGCGCTTTCTGAACCGCGGACTTGATTTCATGGACCTGGTCCAGGAGGGAAATGTCGGCCTTATGAAGGCAATAGAGAAGTTTGATTACCGAAAGGGCTATAAGTTCTCAACCTACGCTACCTGGTGGATAAGGCAGTCCATAACAAGGGCAATTGCTGACCAGTCCAGGACCATACGCATTCCCATCCACATGATAGAGACCATAACCAAGATATCAAAGGCCTCCCGCTTGCTCATGCAAGAATACGGCAGAGAGCCGACCGCGAAGGAGGTCGCGGAATACATTGATGTCAGGGTTGAAAAGGTCAAGCAGGCAATGGACGCGGCGCGTGAGCCCATATCCATTGACAAGCCCATAGGCAAGAACGAGGACACCTACATGGGCGACCTGCTGGTGGACACCATCCAACCAACTCCCTACGAGGACGCCAGGGATATTTTGTTACGGGAGCGGCTTGACGATGTCCTGTCAACCCTGACGAAACGCGAGAAGAAGGTGATTGAGCTCAGGTTCGGCCTGAACAACGAGCCCCCGAAAACCCTTGAGGAGGTGGGATACATATTCGGGGTAACCCGCGAGCGCATCAGGCAGATAGAGGCAAAGGCCCTACGGAAGCTCCAGAACCCGATAAGGTCTGACCTCCTCAGGTCTCTCCTCGAGGCGGACAGGAAATACTAGGGCGGGTTGGGTCCTGGCCGGATCCTGGTAGACTTCGTTAATTGCCTTGGATAATCGTTTTAAAGCTCTAATCAGTGGGCAGGCTTTGCCTGCCCGTCGGGTTAGAAAACCCGACCTGGAAAAATAATGATGTGAGAGCTCTGATAAAGTAGCAATAACTTACTGGCCTGAATCAGAGCCGTCTCATCCAGAGGATCAAGGTTCTGAGAGGGGCTCCCCTGAAAATCCCGTCATGAAAGCGTTTCCATGGAGGCTCGGCCTCTATTCTGCGGAGGCCCCCATGGTCAGGCCGAAAGACAAAGGGGGGATTTTCAGGGGTCTCGATGTGTAAGAAAACCCGACCTCCTCTAAGGTCTCGGTCTAGGCGATACCGATCTGAACGGACAACTGGCAACTGATCGCTGGCAACCGTATAATTTGTTACTATGAGAAAATCCTGGATTCCATCCATAGCGATAGCGGCCGGGTTTCTTCTCGCCTGCAACATGTGCGGGCTTGGCGAGCTCATAGAGCGCCTCCAGGAAGGCGTGGAAGAGAACGGAGGTTACACCACCCCTGAAGGCGGCGAGGCCGCGCGCGAACCTGACTTTGAAGGATTTGGCCTCTCAGTTGTCCTGCCGGAGGGCTGGGAAACTCTGGAATACCAGCCATCAGAGGGCCCCTCGGAGATGGAGGTGACCTGGATCAAGTTCGCGCATGTGGAAGGCCTTGAGGCAACGGTGACCTGCATCATGGCCCCGGAGATGTTTGAGGGCAAGACAGCGGACGAGGTCGCGCGCTACATGGTCTACGCGCCGGATGTTGAGCGCCCACCCACGATAGACGAGGGAAGGATAACCATATCCGGCCTCCGCGGCTACGAGGCCACCTATGTGATGGAGCAGCCGGGAGAAGAAACCTACACCTACCGCTACATAGCCCTGGCGAGCAAGCGCCAGAGCCGGATGTTCAGCATTGACTTCGCGCGCTACGGGAGGAGGAGCTTCACCTCCGCGGACAAAAGGGAGATGAGGAGGTTCCTGGACGGGGTGGAGATAGATTAATTTCTGGCCGAAACAAGAATCGCGGGCGGTGCAGTTAGCCTACAACCGTGGACGGAAAATACGAGACGCTTGTGCCGCGCTTGCCTCCGGCTCTCAGACTGCTCTGACCGTGGCCTTACCGGAGGGCAATTTTGCTTTTATAGTCTCCCCACCTGACCCCTGAGCCGTTCCAGCTTCGCCTCCATGTCAGCCAGACGGAGCTTCTGCTCACGGACGACCTCCGGGGGCGCCTTCTGGATGAAATCAGCGCTGGAAAGCCGCGCCTTCATTCTCTCAACCTGCACGGACAGCTCGGCAATTTCCTTCTCCAGTCTCGCCCTTTCTTTGCCAGTATCAATAACGCCAGACAGGAGAACATAGGCCTCAAAAGCCTTTGAGGGGATCAGGGCAGAGCCAGCGGGTGCTTCCCCAGATTCTGATATTTCCTCTATTCCCGATAGGAAGCCCAACAAAGCGAGGTTTTCCCTCGCGAGGGTCGTTGCTTTCGGCGAATCCCTGAAAACCAGGTTCAACCTTGCGGATTTCGGAACGCCAAAGGTTCCCCTTATCTCCCTCGCGCCAGATACGATCTCCATGATTACCTGGAAATCAGCCTCAGCCGTTGGATCATTTTTGCCCAGAGGCTCTGGCCAGGGCGCGACCATAATTGATTCGCCCCGTCTGTTTGGCATTGCTTGCCACAGCTCCTCGGTTATGAAGGGCATGAAGGGATGCAGGAGCCGAAGGTAGCTTTCAAGAATAAAGAGAGCAACATCAACCCCTGACCTGTTCCCAGCCTGTGTTCTGGGCTTTATGGCCTCAAGGAACCAGTCGCAGAATTCCCCCCAGAAGAAATCGTAAAGCGTCTTTAGCGCGGGGTTGAGCTCGTATGATTCAAGCAGTTCGGTTGTCCGGGACACGGTCGCATCCAGCCGAGACAGGATCCACCTGTCCTCAAGCCTGAGATCCTCCGGCAGGCCCCCGAATTCCCCTTTTGCGTTTGAGAGCACGAACCTGGCCGCGTTCCAGAGCTTGTTGGTGAAGTTTCGGCCTATCTCGCATGACTTCAGGGAGAAAAGGACATCCCTCCCCTCCGGGGTGATGAAGAGGATCCCCATCCTGACGCCATCAACCGAGTATTCCCTGAAAAGATTGAGAGGATCAGGCGAGTTCCCGAGGGACTTCTCCATCTTTCGGCCCCTCTCATCCCTTACTATCCCGTGCAGGTAGACCGTGTGAAACGGCATCTGGTTCATGAACCTGGCGCCCGCCATCATCATCCGAGCAACCCAGAGAAAGAGTATCTCCCAGCCAGTGACCAGGACATCGCCGGGGTAATACTTCTTAAGTCTTTCGGTCTCGTCCGGCCATCCGAGTGTGGCGAACGGCCAGAGCCAGGACGAGGCCCAGGTATCAAGCACATCCTCGTCCTGCCTTATGTTTGCGGAACCGCATCTCCGGCACGCTCCGGGGTTTTCCGCGCTCGCGAATGTTTCCCCGCAATCGTCGCAGTAGTAAACCGGAACCCTGTGTCCCCACCATATCTGCCTGGACACGCACCAGTCCCTTATGTTCCCCATCCAGTTGAAGAATATCTTCTCGCCGTAATCCGGTATTATCCTTACCTTTCCGGTCTTGACTGCCTCAATCGCCGGCCCAGCGAGCTCACGCATGTTCACGAACCATTGCTCTGAGAGGAGGGGCTCTATCGCGGTTTCGCACCTGTAGCATGTCCCCAGAGGAACCGTGTAGTCCTCAACCTTCTCAAGGAATCCCCCTCTCTCAAGCTCCTCCACGACCCTGCGCCTCGCCTCTTCCCTGCTCAGTCCCGCGAAAGGCCCGGCGTTGCCGGTCATGATCCCATCCTGGTCTATGACCTGAACCAGAGGCAGGCCCTCGTCCTGCGCTATCTCGTAGTCAGCCGCATCGTGCGCCGGAGTCACCTTCACCGCTCCGGTCCCAAACTCCGGATCAACAGCCCTGTGCGCTATTACCGGAACCTCCGGCGGAATGGGATTCCCGTTTATGTCCCTTCTCTCCCAATCCACTAAGGGTAATCTGACCCTCTTTCCAACCAGGTCAGAGAACCGCGGGTCCTTCGGGTTGACCGCGACCGCTGTGTCTCCCAGGTATGTCTCTGGCCTGGTTGTAGCGACGATCAGGTAGCCATTTCCTTCTGCTAGCGGATATTTTATATACCAGAGGTGTGAGCCGGTATCCTCGTGCTCAACCTCGTCATCCGAGAGAGCGGTTTTACAACGAGGACACCAGTTTATCAGCCTCTTCCCGCGGTGGATCAGCCCGGCGTTGAAAAGCTCAACGAATGCAGTGATAACGGCCCTGGAGTATCCGGGGTCCATCGTGAAGACGAGGTTTTCCCAATCCGCTGAACAGCCAAGGCGCCTCAACTGCTGTATTATTGTGCCGCCATACTTCTCCTTCCACGCCCAGGCCCTCTTGATGAATTCCTCCCTGCCGATGTCAAAGCGGGTCTTCCCCTCCTTGGCTACCTCCTGCTCCACCTTGTTCATGGTCGCTATGCCCGCGTGGTCAATCCCGGGTTGCCACAAAGTTTCCTCGCCCCTCATCCTGTGCCACCTGACGAGGACATCCTGTATGGTGTTGTTGAGGACATGCCCCATGTGCAGGATGCCCGTGACATTCGGGGGAGGCATCATCAGGACGAACTTTCCCCTGCCCGGAATCGGCCTGAAAAGCCCCTTCTTTTCCCAGAACTCATACCACCTCGCTTCCGAGGACGCGAAGTCATACCTGGACGGGAGAATCTCGCTCACCCTGAAATTATAATGTAAGTCGATCTCGTTGTGCCCTGATTGTTCCCGGACCCGGGTGAGCCAACCGGCTGAAAACGGTCGGAATCCGGCCGAAAATACCCCCTTCGCCCGGAACTGAGATCTGCTACAATCCCTGTAAATCAAGGGTTTTCTCCGGATGAGTTCCCGAACCCGTTGTCCAGACTGCAAAACATCGTAAATTCATATCGGACAGAGGGTTAGACGGGATAAAATATCTCAATTTACCCCTTGACAAAACAGGGTAAAATGGTTATAATATATTGCTTATGTTTGCGCGGAGATCCTTACGAGGTCAACAGAACACGAGATCAGAATTATCTCAGAGCTTAAAGATATATCGCGCGTTTTCGCGCGCGCGACATATCTTGAAAATCGCGCGCGTTATAACGATCGCGCGCGACGAGGGCCGCGCTCGCGCGTCGGCTTGCGAGCTCTTCATTTCGTTTAACCAAGCTCGTCATATCGCGACGAGCTAAGGGAGCTGTTAAGCTCTTAGTTTGAAGCTAACCTCCAAAAAGGAGTTAAAAAACATGAAAGAATTATCAACAAAAACAGAGATCCTCTATGGAGAAGGGGATCAGGCCGGATTCATACTCTACGCGGACTGCACGGCTTGCCTTAAGTCCTGGCTGGTCATCCACGGGACTGGTAGCGGAAACAGGGTGGTTGTAGTGAATGGGAGTCCCGGGGCAGAGTATGATTTAGTGGGAACCCCGCGGTTTTCCCCGGACGGCTCTCGCGCGGTCTACAGGGCGATGAGAAAGGGAAGGGGATACATCGTTGTTGCCGGCGCGGAAACTCAGGAATATGAGGTTCCGGGAGAGGTTTTCAGGATAAGCCGCTCCGAAAGGCCAGCCCTTGGAAGGGAAAGGTCCTGGATACCCTGCACACGGGCCTTTGAGCCCGATATGTTTGGTGACGCGGGCATCGCTCATGAGGAACCCGAAACCGATCCAGAACCCTCCCGGGAGATCGTGGGGGGAAGGCCATTTTTTTCGCCGGATTCATCCCATTTCGCCGTGGTCTTCTCGCGCGGGCCGAACCGTTTCGTTGTCTGGGACGGCAAGCCAGGGCCCGAATAACACGAGGTAGAGCATCTCGTTTTCTCCCCTGATGGAGAACACCTGGCATATGCAGGCGCGAGGGACGACGAGCTCTTCGTGGTCGTGGATGATAATGAGATCCCCGCCCCAGGCCCTCTGGCTGAGCTGAGGCTTTCCCACGGAGGAAAGCACATTGCCTGGATAACGAAGAGCTCCTTCAGAGAAATGGTTGTGGTTGACGGCTGGACAGGCCCATGCTTTGACAGGATAGTTGGCCTCGCTTTCACGCCCGAGGGGGATGGCCTCGTGTATCTCGCGACCAGGGACGGGAAGCTATTCAGGGTTTGCCTGGAAACAAACCTAAGCGTTTGAGAGCAAGCGATCCCGATGGTTACTCTGAGGACTCCTTCGGGAATCTCGCCTGAGAACGGGTTGTTTGCCTTGTTCACCCAACCTGCTTGGGTTTTATGCCCATCTCCCACCTGCCCTTTGAAGCGCAGTGCCTGGAGCAGAATGTTCTCAGTTTCCCGTTCTTGACCAACTCTTTCTTGTATACGCTGAAGGTTTTTCCACAGACAGGGCAAGCGAGCTCCTGCCACTTTGATTTCCTCGGCCCCATCATGCTGATGTAAAGGCACCTGCGCGAGCAGTATTTCTTGCTGGCGTTCCACCTGTTCAGCTTGAACCTGATCTTCTTTCCGCAGACCGGGCACTCCCTTTCAGTCAACCGCGAGCGGCAATAGGCAGAATAGCAAGGGACAGAGCAGAAACGGGATTTCTCGCTCCTGGGCGTGAATTCCTTTCCGCACCACAGGCATTTTTTTACGAGCGGTTCAATTCCCAGGGCCTTCTTGGCGCATTTGTAGGAACAGAACCTTGTCCCCGTGATGGGATTCCTCTTCAACCACGAGGGGAATGTCTGGAACTCCTTTCCGCAAAGCTCGCATTTGTATCTCATGTCTCGTTCTCTCCTATTACCCCCAGCAGGTCAGAGATCTCCTCAAGCACATAATCCGCCTCCGGTGGAGGTTCCTCGCCAGGCGACAGCGCTGTCCCGTATCTCGCAAAAGCGGTCTTCATTCCCACGCTTTTGGCCCCCTCCATGTCCCTTTCGGCCCAATCGCCGACCATTATAGCCTCACAGGCCTGAACCCCTAGCTTTTCCAGAATAAGCAAAAAGGGTTCGGGGTCAGGTTTTCTCTTTCCCGTATCATCAGGGGTCACCACGGCCATGAAGTAGTGGTGAAGACCCAGCTCGGCCAACCTCGTCCAGGCCTGGAGCGCGGGCGCGTCCGAGAGAATGCCCAGCCTGATTCCCCGTCTCAGCAATTCAATTATCGTATAGCGGGCCCCGGGGAAGAGGTTCATCGCACCGGCTTTTGCCCTCCTGTATGCTACGATGCCGGCCGCGAGGATCTTGTATTCCACCCTACCCAGCTTCTCAGCGAGGAAACAATCAAAAACATCCTGGGCTTCTATGCCCTTGCGTTCGTAGACCTCGTATATTCCCCTCGTTATCTCCTCGCGCGTGCCCTCAAGGCCGGCATCAATCATGGCCTCCGCGGCCGCCAAGACCGAGGACTCCTTCATCCTGTTGAAATCCAGGAGGGTGTTATCCAGGTCAAAGACCACAGCCCTAATCATCCTGATATTATAAGCTGGATATGTGAAAAAAATCAAGAACAGCGAGAGATCGTGAGCCTTTACCCGGCTGGTCCTGGCACTTTAAAATTCAGTAGAGAGATCCCCGCAATCCGCGTCGCTTTCTGACCAATGCGGGCTTCAGATCTTCCCCAGCCTATCCTTCAGTATATCAATCCTGGGTATGGCAAAGGGGTCTTCCCTGTAAGCGACCGCGAGGTAATAGCTGACCAAATCACCGAAGAGAAGGGTCCAGAGAACCTGATGGAGCGTGCAGTTTCCCTCCGGCCTGAGGTGGGTTATGCCCATGACCGAATCCCTTATGAGCTCTGATGTTATATCAGCCCTCGCGGATGTCCTCTCGTGGTCTTCTGGGAACCGGAGGAAAACGACCCATGCCTCACTGACGAAACCCTTCGGGTTCACTATGCCAGAGACCTCATTGTGGTTCATTTCCGGCAGTGCCGCTGGGTGGGCAATTGATTTCGCGTTCTCGTTTATCTGCGCGCACCACCTGAACGCGACCGGGTAAAACCTGGCTGAGGCGTATATGAAGGGTAGCCTGTTGTAGAACTTGTCCGCGAGGTCAAGGGTTGGGGAATCCGGACCCTCAAGGTGCGGTAGCTGACCGCGGAGGAAATCAGGAGCGGTTTTCAGTTCCTCCTCCAGGCTGGCCGGAATCATCCCAGCCCTCGCCAGTGCCAGGAGCAGTGGGGACATGAGCCAACCCAGCGCGGAACGAGGCGGCAGGCCGCCGGGTATCACGATATAAGGGACACCGTCGGCTTTCGCGGCGTCCAGAAGCTTTCCGCCTGAGGCAATAGCGAGGATCACGGCGCCCTTTTCAATTGCCTGAGTGTATGCCGAGAGGGTCTCCTCGGTGTTGCCGGAATAGCTGACCGCTATGACTACATCGTCCTTTCCCAGGAATAACGGCAGACTGTAGTCCCTGACCACCTCTATTGGCGCTTCCGGCGCGAGCGCCCTGAGGATGTCCCCGGACGCGGCTGAACCACCCATCCCGCAGATGTAAATTCGGCCTTTGGCGGGCCTGATCCGCGGTATATCCAGCCTGAACGAGTTTTCCACCTGGTCCGGAATCTGCTTGATGAGCTCAATCATGCTGAGATTTTAAGTCCGGCCTCCCCTGGCCCGCAACCTCTTGAGTAGACACGGATGCGGGTTGCCAAACAAAAGCCGCGCGAGCTCAAAATACAAAGCTACCCAAAACTCAGGAATGAGATCCGTAGTAAAGCTACCGAAGCTCTCG
>FWPU01003482.1_pt1 | contig 39622 bp, 32 predicted proteins | sample 2228361 | NCBI WGS metagenome assembly FWPU01 (sample SAMEA103939777, study PRJEB20133) | metagenome | reverse complement strand
TAGATTTTAGTAAAAGCGATGAAATTAAGGGTTTTAAAAAAGTATTTACTGGTGAAAAATGGGGTTATTTTTTTTCCGTTTTTAAAAGAGAATAAAAGCTTTTAAAAATATTCTATCAGTTTTTCAATTTGTAATTTTCTGGATGCTTTTAAAAAGATAAATTTACATTTGGAAGTTAAAATTACTGGTAATGAATTTATCAATTCCTCAACTTTTGAAAAGTAATAATGGTCTATATTATATTTGCTTAAAAAATCTGAGCCATTTTTAAAATTTTCTCCTACGAGGATTTTTAAGCCATCGAATTGCTTTATAATATTGGTGACTTTTTTATGATAAAAAGCGCTTTTATCTCCCAACTCTGACATATCGCCAAATATGAATGCGCGTGTAGGTGGTGTAACCTCTTGAAATTGTTCTATTGCTTTTTCCATAGAATATGGGTTGGCGTTGTAGCAATCTACGACAAGGACTCTATCGTTTTTTTCTATAATCTGAAAACGCAGTTTAGGTAGTGAAAATTCCTTAAATGCATCGTAAACTTCTTCATAATTTAGTCCGTATTCTTTACCGAGTGCATAAGAAAACATTGCTGGATAGATAATCATATCAAAACAAGTCGGTATTTCGAAAAGTTGGTTGTTTATTGTAAATTGTGTTTTATATAGATTTTTTTTTACAAGAAACCCACTATAATCTAAATTTTGTCTGGTTCCAATTTTTACCAATAGTGGATGAGTAACTCTATTCAAAAGAAAGCTATCGGCATTGACAAGCACCTTTTTGGCGTATTTCACAATCTTCTGTTTTTCTTCAAAGATAGTAAATATAGATTTCATACCTTCCAGGTGAACAGGGGTAATGTATGTTATAATTGCAATATTTGGTTTTGCAATTTCTACGAGTTCGTCCATTTCAGCGGGATGATTTACACCAAGCTCTAAAATTACTTTTTCTTCATTATTGTAATTGAGTAAACTAAATGAAAGCCCAAGCAAGTTATTATAACTTTCAGGTGCAACTAAAGTAGAAAACCTCTTTGATAAAAGATTAGCTATCAAATATTTTGTAGTTGTTTTCCCAATGGTTCCTGTAATACCTATAATATCTGCTTTTATTTTTTTTCTATATTCTTTAGCCAAATTGGTCATATACTTCAAAGGGGAACTAACGCGTATTACAGTTTTATCAGATATATTTATGAGTTGAGGAAGGACTTTTTCAACAACAGCCACAGAAGCTCCTTTATTTAAGGCATCAACAACAAAATTATGACCGTCTGTATTTTTTCTCTTTAATGCAAAAAAAATGGAATTCGGTAAAACTTCTCTTGAATCAAAAGTTACATTTGTAATGTTACCTTTATATTTATTTACTATTACATCTACTTCTGGGAGTGCTAAAATATCAATTTTATTTTTAAAAGTAATTGTAGACAACTATGAATCCAAATATTCCAAAACAACTTCTTTATCTGAAAAACGAACAACTTTTTCTTTAAAGATCTGATATATTTCATGACCTTTACCTGCAATAATAATTACATCTTCCTGTTTTGCCAGTTCAATAGCTTTTTTGATTGCCTTTTTTCTATCTAATTCTTCAAAAACTTTTTCATTCATTGTTATACCTTCTTTTATATCTTTTATAATATCTTCGGGATTTTCGCTACGAGGATTGTCAGATGTGATTATTACAATATCAGAAAGTTCTGATGCTATTTTACCCATAATGGGTCTTTTTTCTTTGTCTCTATTTCCACCACAACCGAAGATACATATAAGTTTACTGTTTTTGTTTTTCAAGTTTTTTAAGGTGGCAAGAACATTGTATAGTGCTTGTGGTGTGTGAGCATAATCAATATATACATGATATTTTCTATTCTCTACCTTTTCTAATCTTCCAGGTGGATTTTTACATTCTGAAATTGCTTTTATTATACCAGGTGTATCCTTTACTAAATCATTACAACAAACGAAAGCAGCAACTGTATTGTAGATATTATAAAGCCCTATAAGTTTAGTATTCAGATGATAATGAGAATTACGGAAAATTAAATCAAAAGAACTTCCATCAAGTGACAAGTGTTCGTTAAAAATACAAGCATCAGCATTAATGTTTTTCCCGTAGGTTATAACCTTTGCTACAGAAGCATTTATAAATTTATTACTATTCTCGTCATCTACATTTATTACCGATCTACCGGCTTGGTCCATAAATTTAAAAAGTTTTAGTTTGGCATTCAAGTATTCTTCAAAAGTTTTGTGGTAATCCAGATGGTCATGACCTATATTAGTAAGAATGGAATGTTTAAAATTACTAATATTTAATCTTTCCTGAACTAAACCGTGTGAAGACATTTCCATAACAACATACTTTGCTTTTTTCTCTTTTGCCAGTGCTAAAATTCTATAAATATTTAAAATATCAGGGGTAGTTAAGATACTTGTTTCAATATAATCAGAAACTCTATATTCTACAGTGCTAAGCTTTGCACATATATGATTACAACTATTTAATACGTGTTCTATAATATAGGTTGTAGTTGTTTTGCCATTTGTTCCTGTTATACCGATAAAGTAAAAATCTTTTTCATCTACATCATATATTAACGATGCGATAGTTTTTAAATGGTATTTCAAATTCGGTATTAGAAAAATAGGAGGAGAATTATCTAAATTATCAGGGGGAAAAGAGGAATCTGTAAATACGACGGATGCTCCATTTTGAATCGCTTCTTTTACATATAGATTACCAATACTTTTTTCACCTTTTAATGCCAGAAACGCCCAATTTTGTTTTATAAACTTGCTAGTTAAGCTCGCACCTGTAATTTCTATATCAGCTAAATTATAAGCAGGATTGGAAATAAGAGAATAATTTATTTTATTTTCTTTTAGTTTGTGTAAAAGTAATTGAAGTCTCATTCTCTTCAAATTCTATAAAAAGTTTTTGCAAAGATTTTTCAATAGATTCTTTAACATAAGGAGCTGCAACAGTGCCTCCGAAATATGCTCCCTGTGGCTGGTCAAGTTGAAAATATATCAATAAGCGGGGTGATATATTAGGTGTAAAACCAACAAAAAACGAGCGATGTCTCGCAGTTGTGTATCTTTTGTTTGTATCCAATAGTTTAGATGTTCCGGTTTTCCCCATAATAATATATAATTTTGATTCTGCTCTTCTGGCTGTTCCAATTTTAGTTACTAATTTTAATGCTTCTTGAACTTTTGCAACAAGTTGTGTATCTAAAACATGTTTTTTAGATAATTCCCTGTTCTTCAATATTGAAAGATTAACAGAATATCCACCGTTTGCAAGCATTGCATACGCTCTTATTAGATGAAAAGGGGTAGTCAATATTTCATATCCCATGGGAAGGGATATTAAGGTATGGTATGACCAATTATTGAATGGTGTTATTTTAGTTTTCAATGTATTTTTAAAACCAATGGAAAATTTATCTAATATTTGAAATGTTTTTAATGTATGAATGTAGTCATTTGTGGATAATTTCTGGGTTAGTTTTGTAATACCGATATTACTTGAATACGCTATCACTTCTTTAGCGGATAAAATTCCGCGTGGGGTATGGTCATAAATGTGTCTTGCCCGAATTTTGAAGTGACCATTTTCGCAATCTACTTTTGTATTATCATCAATTATTCTTTTTTCCAGAAGAGTGTAATAGAAAAATGGTTTAAAAATAGAACCTGGTTCCACCGGTGAGGTTAAAGCAATGTTTTTCATAATCTCTAATGGTTCTTTATTGTATTTTAAAGGATTAAAGGTAGGTATTTGAATCCACGCCAATATATCACCTGAGTCTGAATCAATAGCAATCGCTACTAAATTTTTTGGTTTCCACTTTTCGTATGAAGTTAAAGCGATTTCATATAAAGTTTTTTGTAATTTAATATCAATTGTTGTAATGATACCTTTGTTCTGTAGGACGGGATGATGATAAGAATCAAGCAAAAACCGCTTACCGTCGGCACTACGCACAAACCAAATGATCCGTTTGGTCGTTTGTAATCTACTATTCAGCGATAATTCCACACCCCCGAGGGCATCATTTTCTATATTCCTAACACCTAAAATATGGCTAGTAAGATTTCCATATGGATAATATCTGCTAAATTCTACTACTTCAAATACACTCCTGAAGTTGTGCACTACTTTTTTTTTACTATTTCGTTTTAGCCATACAAATTTTTTCTTTTCCTCATATTTTCTAATAAGCTTTTGTAAAGGATAATTAAACATCCGACTTATTGTGCGCAATTCTTTTTCGTCCTTTATAAAAGTAGTGTCTAAAAAATAAGAATATCCTGGAACTGATACTGCTAATACAAAACCATTCCTATCATATATATTTTCCAAAGGAGCATCTACAATAATTTTCTTTATGTATTGTGCTTTTTTTTTATTCTGATATATATCCTTATATGTTATTAATTTATATGTATATACGCAAATAATTGTCATTAATATAACGAAAATAAGAACTATAACCTTGGGATTAAAATTATGGTTTTTTGCGAGCATCTCTTGCTAAAGGATTAGTTTCTCTTGAATTCTTAAACATTTTTATACTTTCCATATCTTTTAAAACAACTTTATGTTTTAATGCTAATCTCTTTATATTTTGGTGATTTGTTAACCACTCAAACCTTCTCATCTTATTGGCAAGTTTTATATTTAAATCTTTGCTTTTTTCCTCCAATAAAACAATTTCTTGCTTCAATTTAAAGTTTCGTAGCTTGATGTTTAGTGCAGTAAAAAAAAGCCAAAATATTAAAAATGCTGTTGTGACTTTTAAATATATGCTCATGATTTATAGTTATGAATTGTTAATTTCTTACTATAAGTCAATTCTTGAGTTCCATTTTGGCTTAGTTTGTGGTATAGGTTTTTCGTTTTCATCTCTATATAATATTCGTAGTTTTGCAGAACGAATATACCTATTTTCTAAAACTTCATGAAATGTTGGTTTGATAACTTTCTTATTAAATAATGAAAACTTTCCAGAATTAGAATAATTTTTAAAATAATTCTTGACTAACCTATCTTCGATAGAATGATAAGTAACTACAAACAACAAACCAGCGGTATTGAGAGTATCAGGAATGGTTTTTAGGAACGATTCAATATTATCTAATTCATTATTTATATAAATCCTGAGTGCTTGAAAAATAAGTGTGGCAGGATGTAACCTACCTCTGATTTTCCTTAAATTTTGTTGTAAATACTTTCCGAGCGGAGTAGTATTTTTATTCTCTGATATTATGTACTTTTTCAACATATCTATCAATTTAGATGGTTTTTTAATATCTGCATATTTACTAAAAATATTTTCTAATTCTTCTTTAGAACAGTTTTTAATTACATCGATTGCTTTTTGAGGTAACTTTTTATCATATCTCATGTCCACTATTGGCGAGTCAAAACTAAAACCACGCTCTTTTGTTTTCAGATGATATTGAGAAACACCTAAATCCAGAATAATTATATCCGCTTTATTATCTGTAAAATAGCTCTTTAAATTTTTAAAGTTATCATTTAAAAAATAAATCTCGGGAATATTACCGCTACATTGCTGGACAAATTCTTTTATACGCTTTCTTGCAATTTCTAATATTTCACTATCTATATCAATGCAGAAAAATTTTTTTATTTTATCAGAAAAATTTTGCAGGATTGCCAAAGTATGTGAACCGGTACCACATGTTCCATCTACTACCACATCTTTCTTTTCCTTGTTTTTTAATATACCGACGATTTCATTTATAAAAGCAGCCTTATGCACTACTCCCATTGTCCCGATACTAAAAATTGATTTATTTAACGATATTAAACTTCGTTTTCTCTGGTAAAAAATAAAATGTATGACATGGTAAGCAAAAATCCTACGGCTACCGCTGCTGTAATATTAATGAGAAGATTTTGATAGGCAGGATTTTCAGTAACCGTTGGTTCAATAGAAATATTTATGGTGCCTATACCCGATGTTATTTCCAATAATTTGTTATATTTCTCAGTTAATACATCTGCAAAAAAATTCTGTATCTCCTTCATTACATTTATATAAGTTTCAGTTTTATAAGCTTCAGAAAGTTCTTTTGCCATTATTTCTTTTCTTTTTACTATATATTCTTCATATTTTTGAGTAGTATCATCATATATCTTTTTATATTCCTTTAAGAATTCTTCAGAGTGTAAAAAATTCAGTGATTTGGACTGAATTATTTTCTTTATATTTAGTATGATATCTATGATAAAGTAATATAAAAATTCAATATTTTGAGACATTATCTTATATTTATTCACTATATCCAACTTTTTATTATTTATTATAATATCAAACATATCACTTGCAATCTTGCGCTCAATAAGATGTTTATTTGATTCTTCTAAAAAATTAATAATATTCTCTTCTACAACTTCAATGGGTAATTTATCTATAGGACTACCATTTTTTGATATTTTAGTTGAAAGTTCCTCAATTTTATTAAGTAACATTTCTTCTATTTCTTTGAATGCTTTTTCCAATTGTTTTTTCTCTATGGTATAGAATTTTTGCCTTTCTATTTTGTATATGTTTACAATCTCTTCTACAAATTTTTTTGCTTTTTCTCTATCCTTATCATAAAAATAAAATTCTATTATATTGCTATCCAAGTATGGAGATATTTCAAAATTATTAGAAATATACATATATGGTTTAGCACCTTTATATAAACTGCCGATATAATTCTTAAGTTCAATAGATAAATTTTCATATACTTTTTTGTGGAATTTTTTATTTCTCAACAATTTTATCTGTGCTTTTAAAAGAGAAGCCCAGGGTATCCATCTAAATCCTTGAGAATACTGCCATTGTTTATCTTCCTTTACTATAAATGTGGGTTTTTCAGGATATAGTTCCACTAACGCAAAACCTTCGTAGAATTTACCTTTACTAATAGTATATAAAAGCGTAATCAGAATCAGAGGTAGCCCAAAAATCAAATATAATTTTACAAATCTACCCATAAAAATTTTTCTCTCATTAATTAATTTCTAAAGACCATTAAGGATTATATTTTTAAGAACTTCTACGCCAATCAAAAGAGCATCTTCGTCAAAATCAAATGTTGGAGAGTGATGAGGAGAAATAAATCCTTTACTTTCATTTTTTGAACCAATAAATATATAAGCTCCAGGCACCTTTTCTAAAATATAACTGAAATCTTCTGCACCCATTGTCATTTGATTATCTTTAATATTTTTTTCAGGTATAACTTTTTGCAGAATACTTCTCGTTTTTTTCACAACTTCAGTATCATTTATCGTAGGCGGATAATATTTTGTATAATGGAATTTTATATTAACGCCCCAACTTTTGGCTATAAAGGTTGATATATCTCTAAGTTTAAATTCTATCTCCTCTCTAATTTTAGGAGAAAAAGTTCTAAATGTTCCTGTAACCTTTATTACATCAGGAATAATGTTGAAAGCATATCCGCCTGAAATAGTGCCAAAACTTAAAGCCAAAGGTTCAAAAGGAGAATACATCCTACTTACAACAGTTTGGTATGCATTTACAATATGCGCTAACACAATCACAGGATCTGATGACAAATGTGGGGCTGCACCATGTCCACCTTTCCCTATAATTTCTAATTCAAACTTATCCCCACAAGCCATTATGGCTCCTTCTTTTAAACCAATTTCTCCAGTATTTAATTCATTCCATAAATGTAAAGCAAAAGCGTAATTAACTTCAGGAGATGCCAAAATGCCTTCATTTATCATAGGTAAAGCACCACCTGGTCCTTCTTCAGCAGGTTGAAAGATCAGTTTTACATTAACTTTTAATCTATCTTTTAATTGCAATAAAAGTCTTGCAACCCCTAATAACATAGAAACATGCCCATCATGTCCACAAGCATGCATAACACTTCTGTTCACTGATGCATAAGGAATATTATTCTTTTCTTCAACAGGTAGTCCATCCATATCTGCACGAAGTAAAATGGTTTTATCAGAACCCACTAAAAAATTGCATACTATACCAGTTTTTGCAATTCCTGTAATTGGTTTTAACCCGTATTCTAAAAGTTTAGTTTCAATAAATTTTGCAGTATTGAATTCATTAAAAGCAAGCTCTGGATGCTGATGAAGATATCTTCTATTCTCAATTAGTTCATCTTTAATCTCAAATACTTCTTTAGATATCACAATATTTTCCATTACAATCGCTATCGACTGGAAACCAAATTTTTAGGATGTGGTAACAAAGTTAGTTTTGCATTTTTCCAGTATATTTTTTTTGCATCTATCCACAAATCCTCAATATTGTAATAACTTCTTAGTTTCTCTGTGAAAAGATGTAACGCCAAAAACCCCCACTGCACAATGGTCCAGCCTGACTTATCCATACCTTCTACATTTAGCACCTTTGCTCCCAATTCTTTGCTAATCCTTTTTAACTCACTTACAATAGAAATTGAATGTTCTGATGTTTTCACAGTTCCAATAATAAAATAATCAACCACATAATTTTCTTTGTTCAGTTGTAATATTACGATATCTTCCACTTTTTTCAAATACAAAAATTTTGCGAAAAATATAAGCCACTCCTTTTGCTTTCTGTCAGGATTCTTATTATCTATTAAATTTTTATTTTTTTTCAAAATTAGTATTGTTTTAAAGGTAAAGTTATATGTGTATATGTTAAAATACAACTGCAGTGTAAAACAAAAGAAATTTTTCTTACATTTTCATATCCAAACTTGCTGATTTTATGCTTTATATTATTGTAAAGCAACATTTTATACAAAAATTTTCATTAAGGTAAAAGTATCCAATTCCCAAAAATATTAAATTGCATTGTATCTGAAAAAACCGTTTGCCATATTGATGTTGTTAGACAACTATCACTCTACACTTTTCACAATCAAAAAAGAGGAAGATTGAAAATATTTTTTATTCAATACACTTTTAGTATGACAAAAATTTGATGTAACAGCTAAATAGTTATTCTTCAATTTCTATAGTTATTTAGTAAATTTTTCAACATTCAAAAACTTATATATTGGATATTTTTTTATAATCTCTTCCACTTTTTTTGCTGCTTCTTTTATTTTACCTTCTTTTTCATACTTTACAACCTCAATATTTTCTTCAATAAATATCCTATGTAGTTCCCAAGTTTTATTTATAGACTGTTCGCTACCTGTAGAAAAGTCATGAAAAATATTTTTTAATATTTCCAATATTTTTAATGACAAGTCATAATTTATATTGTCTTTGTAAACAGTATTATTTAATATAGTAGCAAGTAATGCAGTTATTCTATTTTTGAACCACTCAAAATTGATATAATTCAAAAATTTTTTAGAGATTTGTAAGTATTTTTTTAAGATTCTTGCTCTTACAAAATCGCTATTTTTAGTTGAGGCAAGCTCCTCAAGTTTGAGAACATAAGAAAGTTTTTCTGCTAATCTCGCTCTTTTTAAATATACTGTTACATTATACTTTCTATATAAGTATACTAAGTATAAACTATAGCGTTTAGCATTTATTAATGCTTTTTTTGCTGCTGCGAAATTATTCATTCTGATTTGAAAAAACACATCCATGAAAAATAACGAATTGACAAATCCTTCATAATATATTCCTTCTGGATTTATTTTTCTTTTTTGGCGAGAAAGTTCACTATAAATTAACGTAGCTACTTTATACGGACTTTCATTAAAATAATCGTAGAATTTTTCCTCATAAATAGGATAATGTAAAGCCCTATTATAAATAAGCAAGGCATACCAAGTAAGTAAATATTCACTTCCGGGATTAAAATTTAATCCTTCACGCAGTGTTTTTAATCCTTCTTTTATCCATTGCCAGCTTTTATCAACATCTTCTTCAGTTCTTGAAACATTTGAAGCAAAATTCCAGCCATGGTGTGCCCAAATTTCTTCATACTCAGGTGAAAGAGCAGTTAAAACCTTCAGAAGAGGTATATTATCTATATACTTACTTTCTTCCTCATTTTCACTGATTTTTAACCATAGTATATTATTAAAATAAGGTCGCCAGCCATTTACTAATATCCCAAGCATAAGATTCCTAAAATATTCTCCTTTGGCTTTACTCACAATATTTTTTATATCTTCACTTCTTTTCTTTACCGCTTCATTATGTATTGCTATCCTGCTTGAAAAAAATTGCAATATTATTATTCCTGCTACTATTATTATTTTAAACATATTCTTATACGGGAAACTCGTATAATCTAAAAAGAAATGAAATGATGATAACCACAATAGATATGGTTACAAGTGTTTTAAATACTTGTGCAAAGAAATCAGAGTCGTTAATAGTTGTTCCTTTCTCTATAAATGGTACAAAACTAAAACTTTTAAAATCTGGGATTAATGCGTCGACAAACTTATTTATAGTTAACGATAGTCTTTCAAGATACAATGGGAAATTAACTGGGTCATGACGATGATGCCTGGTTTCCTCCTCATGTGAGAGTATTTTCGAAGTAACATGTTTTCTACCTGCTTTTAATAAATCTTTAGAATTTGCCCATATCCAGAACATTAGAGAACCAATTATTGCTGTAGGAGGACTGACAAACGCTGATAATAAATATGCAGGCATTACAGATTGTAAACCAACCAACGATTGAAAAACAGCTTCTTTACCAACTGTCTTGAACACATTTTCTATTTTATATAGTATTCGTGGTTCAAACTGGTCAAACCTCATGTATATAGAACTGTCCAGCCGTTTTATCTTCACATATACCCTTGAAGGATGTTTGAAAAATTTAGACGGTAACCTGAAGAAATGAGATTTCATTGAAACCACTTTTTCATCAAATTCGTATACATCTTCTTCATCACGGTCAGAATAAACATTAAATCTTATGTAAGTATAATTTTTTACAGCAGATATTTGCACCTTAAAATATAAATAATACTCTTCCATTTTTGTATATTCTGGAAATACATTAAACTGCAATTCAACTTCTCCAGTATTTTCAATATCCGCTATCAAGACATTTTCCTTCAATTTGGCACCAAATGGTGTTATCCCTTGCACTCTAATGTTTTTCCCTTCATAGTCATTAACTTTTAAACTATATAAAAGTTTTTTTGTATCCAGAAATGTTTTACCGTATAAAGCCATACCTAAAATTTGTGAAGTAATACTCAGAAATAATGAAATTGAAATAAAGATTACTCCAAAACATAAAAATTTTATTATAAAATACAAGCTTCTGGAAACAGGTTTTGAAAATTCAATCTGGGCTATTTTTCTTTCTCTTATTATATCCCAGCTCAAGGCAGTAAAAGAAGAAAAAACTAAAAATAACAGTGTCGTATTTACACCACTTGACCATTTGGAGAAAATTATTGCTCTTTCAAGAATGTTATCTACAGAATTAGATATAAATAAAACTATTAGGTATGCAGTTGAAAAAACTACAACTATGGGTATTAACAATTTTCTCTTTACTTCCAGAAATGTTTGAAATAAGAAAATCTTAAATAGATGCACCTTAAATAAGCGAAGTTTTTAAATTATCCATTCTTCTTTAAGATAAATCTAATCAATTCTGTTGTTGCTTTGCGAATGTTTTGTAAAAGAACTCTTCTAATTTTTCTAAGGGTTGTTTCATTTCAATAACATCCATACCATTTTCTTTTAGCAAATTACTAATTCTTTCTAAATAACTTTCATCTTTACATGATAAAGTAATTTGTAACCGATTTTTAAGTGTTAAAAAATCACTTACAGTTCCTTCTTTTAACACATTACCATCATAAAGAAGAACTAATCTATCCGCTAACTCTTCAATATCTTGAAGCAAATGACTACACATAATTATTGTAGTCCCTTTACTTTTAAGATTTTTAATTATGTTTTTTAAAGAAATAGAAGAAATAGGGTCTAATCCAGTTGTTGGCTCATCTAACACCAAAAGTTGGGGATCATTAATTATAGCTTGAGCAAATGTCGTTCTCCTTGCTAATCCTTTTGACAATTCTTTTATTTTTTTCTTACGATGCGGTTCTAAATCTAACAATTTTATAAGTTCGTTTACTTTACTTTTAATTACAGACCTACTCTTATAAAAAAATCCCCCATAAAAGTATAATGTTTCTTCAACTGTTAGATATCGCGGTAAATATGATTCTTCCGGCATATAACCAATTTTACTTTTAATATCAGTATTCATTGGAGAGAAACCAAAAACAGAAACTTTACCACTTTTTACATGTAAGAGTCCCAAAATAATTTTTATAGTAGTAGTTTTACCTGAACCATTCGGTCCTAATAAACCAAATGTTTCCCCTCTATATATTTTCAAAGATAAACCATTCAATGCATTTACTTTTATTAAACAAAAAAATGCCCTATACTCTTTATATACTTTATCTAATTCTACAACAATATCTTCCATCTAACTACTTTTTAGACTAATATAAATATATATTATTTTACAATAAAAAATTAAAGTTTATCTTGTAGCTGAAACATTTAAATGCGGATGATGGTAAAAATGACTACATTTTCGGAGCCATTCTTACAATATCCATATCAAAATAATTAATAGGATTATTTTGAGTCTTATTAAATTGTTATTGTTTATCATTTTAAATGTTAGTATATTTTATTATAATAATGAATATAAATAGTAAGTGAAAAACCAAGGAATTGTCTTAAATAAAATCCGGAAAAATAAGAGAATTCATATCGAATAGAAGATGTTTTTAAAATACATTACAAGAGAAGCAAATTTGTTTTTTCTCTTATGTATTAGGCGATTCAAAAGATGCGCTAAGCCTTGAAACTTTCTTAAATGACTTAACCGCAAAATAATCATGGACAAAAATAAACCTATTCAAAAGAAACTACCATTTGAAAGTTATAGAAATCCACTTTATAAAGAAACAACTGATTTTAAAACAAATGGGGATTTTTCTAAAAAAGTTCACATCCAATTTCGAAATACAATTCCAGAAATTCCATCTACTACTTACGGAACTTTTTCTATTTATAAATATCCAGCTAAATTTATTCCTCAAGTAATTGCTTATGTTTTGAAAAAATACGCTCAGCCTGGAATGAAAATATTAGACCCTTTTGCCGGTTATGGCACCGTAGGATTAGTTGCAAGAATATATGGATATGATTATGAGCTATGGGATTTAAATCCAATGATAGATGTAATTCATAAAACTGCAACGATTGAAAAATCGAACATAAAACTTCAAAATTTAATAGATTTACTGGAAAAGCTTAAAAAATCACAAAAGCAATTTATCCCTAATTGGAGTAATTTACATTATTGGTTTCCTAAAAAATTTCTTCCTATTCTTTCAAAAAGTTGGGGATTTGTTCTTTCTCTCCCCGAAGATATCAAATACTTCTTTTCAATTCCTCTTTTAAAAACTACCAGATATTTTAGTTGGAGTGATGAAACAATTCATAAACTATATAAATCTAAATATTCAAGAAAAAAAATTGAAAATTTACTAAAAGGAAATTGGGAAGTAAAATTTTACAAAATGTTGAAAGAAGAGGTTTTTAAACTTTTTAATAAAATATGTAAATATGAAAAACTTGCTCCTAAACCAGTAAATTACAAAATTAGAGCAGGAGTGGATACATTAGAAACTCAAATAGAGACACCGGTAAATATTCTAATTACTTCTCCACCTTATCTTCAAGCTCAAGAATACCTTAGATCCACAAAACTTGAATTATTTTGGTTGGGTTATAGTGAAGATTATATTAGAAATTTAAGCAAAAAAGAAATTCCTTATCGTGATGTTAGAGAAATTGAGATCTATTCAAAAAAATACCACGAATTTAGAGAAAAAATAAATGAACACCATCTTATAACCCTATACAAGAGATACTTTCACTCAGTTTTAAGTTCCTTTTCAGTTCTTGGCAAGAAAGTTGAAAATTATATGTGTATTTTTGTAGGACCGGCAAAGATAAGAGCAATTCCTATTCCAATAGATGATATTATTGTCGAGCATCTTCAAAATTTTGGTTGGAAACATGAGATTACATATGTAGACAAAATTTTATCCCATGTAATGTTTGAATCCAATATTAATCCTGCCACTAAAATTAAAGATAGCAGGATAAAGACAGAACACTTAGTAATATTAAAAAAATAGAAAAAAAGATACCTAATACTCATCGCATTTTAAAAAGTGAACTTAGGAAACCTTCCACATTTAAAAAGAGAGAGGAAGAATATATTAAATCTCTTCATGAATTCATAAAAAAAACGGGGATAATTTTTGACATAGAAGAGTTAAGCGAATTACTTCTTTGTGTGTGTAGATGTAACGATTTTAATGTAATTAAATCAAACGGAAACAAAATAATTCTTAATGAAGACAAGGTTTTAGAATGGGTGGAAAAAAAATTAATTCCAAATACAGTGATTATAAGTATAGATGATGAAAATATAATAAAATTACTAATATTTTGTCTTGAAATTACCTACAAGATGTTTTCGGGTGGAACAAGAGCAACAGTTACTCAAAAGGGTTTTAGGGAAAGAAGGAGAACTTTTGAATCTATACTGACAGATCAATTTGTCGGAAAGTTGGGCGAAGTTATGGTTAAAAAATTTCTTGAAAACAATTTTCACACTAAAATTGAGTTGGACTGGGATATTTCTCCTCAGATTGAAAAACATAGAAATGACATTATAAATGCCAAAAAGAAAGTTAGTATAAAAACATCTACCTCTTTAGCGGGAATTTGGGCCGAAGCTGACATAGGTTATGACTACGGTATTAATATAAAATGTTCTATTTCACAGCCTCCCATCCTTCAATTTTTTATTGAAGTTTGCGGATTTTCAAAATTGCTTGATTTTGTTGACACAAAAATTTCATCTGACGATAAAATATTCCGAAATTATCTTCAAGATATAAGAAATAGGATAAAAGATTATAAATGTGAAGAGATAAAAACAAAATTAAAAGGATTTATTTGTGGATATTTTAAAACATCCGACCACAGGCCTATATATAAAGGAAAAACTTTACCTTACCTTGGGAAAGTTAGAGAAGAAAGATATTTAGCTCCAATCAATAAACTCAAATATACAAAAGATGATTGGGAAGTGTTTATTTTGGAAGTTGAGTTACTCAATAATAATAAATGATTTTTCACTTTATTCTTGCTTTTTGTTGTTATAGAGTTGTATCTTTATTATGATAATTAATAGGAATTTTTCAATAAGGTATATTTACTTGGTTTTTTTTCGCATAGAGCGAAAAAAAGATATTAAACCGTCTATGGAAAGTGGACCTGCACCTGTCAAGATAAGAGTGCTAGATATTGTCCAGTAAGATAAAGCAAGTTCTCTTTTACTAAAAGGGTCACCACCATGAGCGATAAATGCAGCAACAGACATCGTTACGAAAACAAGAAATGCTGCAATTTTTGTTCCAAGCCCTAAAACAATTAAAATACCACCCAAAAACTCTGAAAGAGCTGCTAACCACGCAAAAAATATTGGTACAGGAAATCCCATCTGTAAAACACTTTGAGAAAACTTTTCAACACCAAAAACAAATATCTTGCTATATCCGTGACTTGCTATCCCTAATCCCATCAAAACCCGAAGCCATAATAATCCTATTGCTATAAATTTTTCACCACTTAATCTCACTATTCTTCTCCTTACTAAAATTTCTTAGTCATTCTCATCTTTCTTTCTTCTAAATAATTTCACAATATTTCCTATAATTCTTTCTCCTTTCTTTTATTAAGTTCACTACCTAAAACTATATTTTACTTCTAATTATAAAATTACATATATACATTTTAAGAATAAAAATATATTAATATCCTGTTTTCTAACCTTATATCAAGTTTTAAATTAGTTAAAAAGTGATTTTTTAATAGCAAAGTTATATTCTTCACTTATAATACATTTAATTTTTACGCAGATGAGAACGGATTTTATATTTTCTATCAACAAAGTAAATAAATCTACAATTACAACGATTATTGTAAAATAGTATTTGTTGCTAAAATATTTTACTGGTTTATTAAAATATATCATCAGCTAATTTAAATATAACACTGTCAATAAAAAAATAAATTGCATCGTAGATAAGACAAATCCATTTTTAAAAAATATAAACAGATTTTTTTGGTTCTGGTAAAATGCTACATAATATAAGCACAAATGATACCAAAAAAATACAAAATTATTATTGGTAATGCAAAAAATAATTGGCTTAAAGGGTCAGTAGTAGGAGTTAATACCGCAGAAACTAACAGAGCGATAACTATGACAACCTTCCATTTTCTTAGCATAGCTGATTTATTTACAACCCCTAACTTTATCAATCCAAAAGTTACAAGTGGTGTTTGGAATGTTATTATTAACCCTAAATTTATGGAAAAGAAAAATACAACATAACGCTCCAAACTATACTGTGTCTTTATGCCTTCTGGTAATAATTCTATTAAAAATTTTAGAAAATATGGAACAATATAAAAATATCCACATCCGATTGCAACATATGATAGGATAAGAGATGAAAATAATATGAACCCTAATATTTTTTTTTCATTTGGATATAGAGCTGGTTTTATAAAAAGCCATATCTCTACAATTATATACGGAATAATCAAAAGTAGTGTTATCCATAAAGACATTTTAAGATATGTTAATATTCCTTCTGTAGGAGAAAGCACTACTAAACCACTGGCATTATTTACTTGAATATTATTAATAGGTTTTATCAAGAGGCGAAATATTTTTTCTTCAAAAAATAATGTTCCAATCAAAAATATGCAGAAAACAATACAAATTCTTATAAGAACTTTTCTTAATGCTTTAATATTCTCTGTAAAATTTATTTCATCCATGAAGTGATATTATAAGGAAAGTGGAGATGAGCGGGATCGAACCGCCAACCTTCGGCTTGCAAAGCCGACGCTCTACCAATTAAGCTACATCCCCATTTCAAAATCAAATCTTTGATATAATAAATTCAGATAATATATTCTTGCTTTCATTAGTAATTTCTGTGAATTCTATCCCCATATTATATAAGTTTATATTTTTGTCTAATATCTCAATATGTCTCAAAGAAGCCAACGCTTTTATTGGTTCTGTTAATCGTGGAAGAAATATATAGGTAAGTATCGCTATTTCGTTTAAAAACATACGAGATATATATTCCGGATTAGGAATTATACCTTTTAACAATAACCCTCCGACAGAAATATTATTACTTTTACCTTCGTAAAACTTATCCTGTTTAATTTCTATCATTTGTGATACAAACTTATATCTTACATCAAGCTCGAATGTCAATCTGTAATATCTTCTCCTCTCTCCAACAAAGTCTCCCATCACAAATATTACTTAAAAAATCCTATTCTTAGTGACCACACCTTCTTCATCGCAATATTATATTATCGTGTAAGTCATTTAAGAATTCAATAAAATTATTACTTTTTTCTATAATGAATATAGACGAATGGGCTTGCGAAGGATGAAAGATAAAGTTTAACGATATATTATGCCGGCGCGCAATACCTAAAATATCTTCATACAACAACCTTTTATTGCCCATATTCTCTCCTATTACCTTTACTGCCACTTTATTAATATGTGTATATATTATATAATGTTTGGAAAATGTATTTATTAAATCTGATACTTTTTCCTCATTTGAAATAATAGTCAATATCTGGGTATTTCTTATATCTAACCATAAAGGATAAGTATTATTTTCATCAAGATAATTTATCAGCATTTTTGCTACTTTAAGATATGATGATGTTGTAGGAATTTCTATTGTATTGATAAAAATATCATCTCTAAAAACAATGATTTTAGGAACACATTCTGCACTTTTATGTGATATCTTTGTTCCTGCAAAATCAGGATTATTTATGTTTAATAATAATAGTGGGATATTTTTTTCTACAATATTGCCAAGCATATGAGAATGTATTCTTTTTAGCCAGTATTGCAGTTCCTGGTATTCCGATAAACTCAATTCATCTATGGCTTTTGCATTTTTTATAAAATGCGGATTGCCACTTAATATACCATTTACATTACTGTATATTTTTAGGCATTCTGCGTTGCAAGCGTAACTTATTATTGCAGCTGTATAATCACTGCCATTTCTACCGAGAGTGGTATAATTTCCGTTGATATCTTTAGATATAAATCCAGCAATCACGGGGATGCAGTTGATTTCCCTAAAAAAACTAGGAATCGCAGTATAAGTTGTAGGTAATGGAGTGGCTTTACCAAAATCACTATTAGTTACCAGACCTATTTGATGCCCCTCAAAATAATGCGTTTTCATGCCATTGTTATTCAAATATTCAGATATTATCCTACAAGAAAATCTTTCTCCAAATGCCATTATGTAGTCCAGAATCTTGGCATTTAACTCTCTGTATATTTTTACACTTTCAATAGCTTTTAAAAACTCCTCAAAAAGATCGTTTAAAAGATTCTTCCTAATACCTCCACTCTCCATAATATCCTGATGTTTTTCTATTATTTCAGAAGTAATATCATTATTTCTTATTATATTATTAGCACATTCTATAAGTTTATCCGTAATACCATAAAATGCTGAAACAACTATTACAAGTTCACGAGATTTTTCTTTAGATATCGCTTCATAAATTTTAACTAAACTTGTAGCGTCCCTCTGGACTGAACCGGCAAATTTTACAACAATCATAAAAAATTGATTATAAAAGTGTAAAAAATACAGGAAAAATCCGTTTAAATCTTATAAACTTCTCTACATCATACTAATGAAAAAGCATGTATACAAAAGTAATAAAATAATGCATTGTCTAATAAATGAATATTTATTTAATTTTATAAGTATACACATCTTAAGTTAAATTTGGGAAAATATATAACAACTTAAAACAAATAAGTTTTTATTTTAAGCAAATTTATAATAAACTTTTAACGATGAGTAAGTTAATATTTCTCGTTATAAATCTGGCAATTGTAGCAACTCCTTTGACAGCCATATATCTTTACTTTAATTTAAAAATACAAAAAATAAAAGTTGGTAAGACTAATGAAAAATTAAAATCAGAGATATTGCGCTACGAAGAGGAAGTAAATCAAAAACTTTTTCCGAATTATGACACATTATTGAAATTTTTTGAAAAACCAAAAGAAGAGCATGTAACACAGAAAATAAGTAGTTTAGAAAAAGACTTTGAAAAATATCAGTTAATAGGTATAAGTTCAAGCGGGGAAGGAAAAAGTATGGCAATTATAAAGAATAAAATGACCAATAAACAAATATTACTGAAAATAGGAGGAATGTTGGAACATGCTACTTTAACACACATTGATTTTGAAAATGAGTTTATAAAATTTGAAAGAGGAGAGGAAAAATATATTATGGAATTAACAAAATTAGCAGAGAAAGCAACCTCCCCTACCCAAAGAGCTGATGGTCCAACTTCACGAACAGGGCAACCGCATTTTGGTTATAGTAAAACAAAATTAGACAAAAAAGCTGATTGGGAAAATAAAAAGCCAGTGGAAATCATAAAAATTGATAAGGACCTATATACAGAGAATCTATTTTATACAGATAGCCAAAGTGTTGAATATGTAAAGCAAAATTTACATAAAGTAGCTAATGAAATATACTTAAGACCAATCTTCACAGAAGACGCTAGTAAACTAATAGGATTTAAAGTGGAACAAATTAAAAATAATTCTGTATTTAAAAAAGTAGGGATTAGAGAATCGGATATAATAACTAAGATAAACAATACATCTTTAACTTCCTTACAAGAAATGACAAAACTTTTTTATAGCCATGAGTTATATGCGAGGAAGGATTTTGAATTTTATATATTAAGAGATGGCAAGGAAATAAAAATCCAGATAAAAGTTAATGATTAAAGATATAATAGAAGTCGCAAAAAATTTTAACATACCTGCTGATTATTTAATTTCTTATGGTAAATATAAAGCAAAAATTGATTTAAAAATATTAGAAAGGACGAATAAAAATGCAAGAGGAAAATACATAGTTATAACTGCGATGACACCTACACCATTAGGAGAAGGAAAAACATTAAATGCTATTGGATTGTCAATGGGATTGAATAAATTAAATAGAAAATCATTTTGCATTTTAAGACAACCGTCTATGGGATTGGCCTTTGGTATAAAAGGCGGTGGCGTTGGAAGTGGTAAATCATTTCTTTTTCCTGAGGATGAAATTAACTTCCACTTCACAGGTGATTTTCACGCGGTTACTTATGCACATAATCTAATTACCGCTGTTATCTATAATTCTTTGTATTTTGGCAATTCACATAAATTTCGTAATTTAGAATGGCACAGGATATTAGATATAAACGATAGAAGTTTAAGAAATATTCATATCAGTTCAGAAAAAATAAACATTCAATTTGCTAAGAGTCGATTTGATATTACACCTTCTTCTGAAATTATGGCAATTCTTGCATTAGCTACTGATTACACCGATCTCTATGATAGAATAAAAAATATAATATTAGGTTTCTCAGAAAACAGCAATCCCATACATTTAAAAGAGTTTAATATTCAGGATAGTGTAATAGGAATTTTAAAGGATGCTTTTTTACCAAATTTAGTACAAACATGTGAGGGAACGCCGGCAATACTTCATACGGGACCATTTGGGAATATTGCTCATGGCTCATCATCTATTGTTGCCGACTATATTGGATTAAACTACAGTGATTATGTTGTAACAGAAAGCGGTTTTGGCAGTGAGTGTGGATATGAAAAATTTGTTGATATAAAATGCAGAACAAGCGGACTAATCCCTAACTTGGCGTGTATAGTTGGAAATTTACGTGCTATAAAATTTCAATCAGGAAAGTTTGGTAAAAAAGATTTACACGATAAAATATACCAACCTAACGCTGAAGCAATTGAACAAGGATTACCTAATTTGCTTCATCATATAAATAATGTGAAAATAACAGGAATCCCTTATTTAGTTTTAATTAATAAATTCCCTCTTGATAAAAATGAAGAAATAGAGTATTTAATAAAACTTTTAAGGGAAAATAACATATATCAATATTCAGTTATAGATTGTTATAATTCAGGTTCTGAGGGAGCAATTGACGCTGCTGGCAAAGCTATGGAAATTGCAGAAAGTTCCCCTCGGTTGAATCTTACTTACGATTTATCCGATACTATAAAAAATAAGTTTTTTGCAATTTCTAAAAATTTCTATAACTCATCAAACATTAAGATAGAAGAAGATGCGAATAATAAGATAGAAATGTTATCACAACAGCGATTGTCTAATATAGCAGTTTGTGTTGCAAAAACCCAGTTCTCAATTTCATGCAATCCAAAAGCATTTGGTGCACCAAAAGATGAACCGTCTATCGTTAAAGATGTGAGAATATTCAATGGCGCAAGATTTATCGTATTATTGACCGAAAATATAGAAACAATGCCTGGTTTATCAAAAGAACCTTTAATATATAGATATAAATTTGACTTTGAAAAAAGAAAATTATACCTACCCTAATATCAAACATATATACAACAAAATTTTTATATTTGTATTATTTTTATGGTAAAAATTAAAATAGACGACAAGGAGTTTGAAGTAAATCAGGGGGAGTATGTCATAGATATAGCATTAAAAAATGGTATAAAAATCCCATCCTACTGTTTTCATCCTGCTCTATCACGACCTGCAAATTGCAGAATATGTTTGGTAGAAGTTGAAAAAGCACCTAAGCCCATGCCATCATGCATTCTACAAGCACAGGATGGTATGATTGTTTACACAAACTCCCAAAAAGTAAAAGAAGCAAGACAATTAGTTATGGAGTATATGCTGTTAAATCATCCTATAGACTGTCCAATATGTGACAAAGCAGGTGAATGTTTACTACAAGATTTCTATTTTGATTACAACGCTAATTTAAGGAGAGCACCAAAAGAGCGAGTAAGGAAAAGAAAAGTGGTAGACATTGGCCCTACAATCATCCTTGATAGCGAGCGATGTATCTTGTGTACAAGATGCGTAAGATTTATGGACGAAATTGCAAAATCTCCTTCTCTTGGCATTGTAAACAAAGGAGCACATTCAGAACTAACCATCTTTGACGAAATAAAATTTGATAACCCTTACAGTTTAAATACCGTGGATTTGTGTCCTGTTGGAGCATTAACAGGCAAAGATTTCAGATTTCAACAGCGAGTTTGGTATTTAAATAGAAAAAATTCTATTTGTAATCTATGCGCTACAGGATGTAATACCCAAATCGAGCATAAAAACAATAAAATTTATAGAATAACACCAAGATTAAATTTGGAAGTTAATTCTTATTTTATGTGCGACTACGGACGACTATGGTATAAAAAAATACAAGAGAATATTCTTCACTATTCTATCATAAAGGGTAATAAAACAAATAACAAACTTGAAATATTACAATTTTTAAAGATGATTGCGAATGTAAAAAGTGTCCTTTTAGTCATAGGTCAAAATATGACAACTGAAGAATTACTTGCTACTTACTTTTTAATAAAAAATAGTAAAGTAAATTACTATATATACTACAACATTATTGATAAAGGATTTCTAAATACTGGATTTTCAGATGATTTTTTAATTGATAAGGACAAAAATCCTAATACAAAAGGATTAAAAATCATTGCAGATAAGCTACCAGATAAGGCAAAATTAAGTGAAGATGCAATCTTGAAAAATGAATTTGATAATGTTCTAATTTTTGATGAATTTTTCTATATAAAATTTAATCAAAACTTTTTAATAGACTTCATAGAAAAATTTTACAAAAGAATAGTATATTTTTCATCTTTGAATAATGAATATATTTCAAAACTTAGCAATGTGATAGCTGTGCCATCCATATATTTTAAAAGTGGTTCATTTATAAATAGAAATAATATCCTGCAATACTTCGAAGGTATATCATATAATATAAATATAATTTCCCTATTAGATGTATTTAACTTACTGGGATTAGAAAGAACACAACAGGAAGATATATGGGAAGCTGGAAAGAATGAATTTACACACTTTAAAAACATTAATTTCCAGAAATTAAAGTCAGGAAGTATATATAAGATACCGTCATAATAATCAAACAATGAATAATATAAAAAAATGAAAAAACAAACTGCTCCTCTGATTCTTGCGATTATAATATGATACTCACTATATATGCCATTTTACTACCCGTTATAATATTTCAACTTGTTCCAATTTTGGGATGGATTGAAAGAAAAGCAAGTGCACTGATACAAAATAGAATAGGACCTAATAAAGCTACCCTCTTCGGATTTACTTTAGGTGGCTTCCCACATATGATAGCTGATGCAATAAAATTTCTGACAAAAGAAAACTTCATTCCTAAAAATACATCTTATTTTTTATATACGCTTGCTCCTGTTATTAAATTACTTCCACTTTTTATTCCTTTTATTTTTATCCCTTACATTATACCTATAGCGTCCGAAGACAGAATATATTCGCTTACAATTTTTAAAAGCCGATATTCCCTATTATACATAACCATACTTTTAGAATTAGCAATATATGGTATATTTCTCGCAGGTTTTACATCAAAAAGCAAATTTTCTATGTTAGGAAGTTTGCGATCTGCTGCAAGCATGCTTAGTTTTGAGGTAGGGCTTGCTTTTTTATTTTTATCAATCGCTGTTTATTTTGAAACTTTTGATATCGAAGAAATCACAATAACTCAAGATTTTCCTTTATTAGGATTTATACCGCACTGGGGAATTGTTATAAATCCTTTAGGCTTCTTCTTGTTTCTAATCATCGCATTTATTGAAACTCAACGACTTCCTTTTGATGTGCCAGAAAGTGAATCTGAAATTGTAGATGGTTATAGAACAGAGTATTCAGGAGTAAGGTTTATTTTATTTTTAGCAGCGGAATATGTAGGAATAGTGCTTATGTCCACTATATTAACAAGTATATATTTTGGTGGCGGTTCACTTGGCTTTATAAGTGCCAATACTTTAAATAAAATTTTTAATCCTATATTGACAGCAGTTATTACCTTTACTGTCTTTTGGGTAAAAGTATTGTTATGGTGTTTATTTTTTATCTGGGCAAGATGGACACTCCCCAGATTTAGATATGACCAACTACTGGATTTTGGTTGGAAAGTAATTTTACCGCTATCATTTATAAATTTCATTGCGACGATTTTATTAAAAAAAGATATTTACGGATAATAATATACCTCTTTTTAGCGTTTATTTATTTTGTTGCTATCGTTGATAGATGAGTAATAACCTTTTTGCCCATATTGTGATGTGCATAAATAGAATAAGCAACAAAAATAATTTCAACTAAAACTGAAATAATCAACCATAAAGGAAGAAAGTTGCCTACAGTATCTCCGGCATAACTGTGAAGCCCTACAAATATGAAACTTGCACCATAGTAAGTTACCCCAACAAGGTAAAAACATACAACAGCTCCAATAGCAATACCAAATTGTTCAATTGTCCTTGCTTTTTTCATATGAATTATTGCTAAGTAACCTAATAAAGTAATAAGCGCCCAAGTTTCTTTTGGATCCCAACCCCAGTATCTACCCCATGCTTCTGCCCCCCAAATACTCCCAAGCATTATACCTACCAATAAAAATACTACCCCAACCTTAATCATGTTATATATGATAGTAACTAATTCATTATCCAAAACTTTCCTTATAAGATATTTAAGAATTATCCAGTGTGACAAAATAAAAGCTATAGCAAAAAGTGCATAACTTAAAGTTATTGTGTGAACATGATAGATAAGCCATGGTGAACGTAAAGCAGGCATAAGTACTTTTATATGGGGATTGAGCCCAGTATAGGGTAGAAGCATTAAAGTTAGTGTATTTAATCCTATACCCGTACACAAAACTTTATAATTTTTAAATATCACATAATAGATGAATGAAAACAAAAATGTAGCTGATGATATGTAATAAAGAGATTCGTAAAAACTACTGACAGGTGCTCTTGAACTTATAATAGTTCGCAATATGATATCCATTACCTCAAACAAAAAGCCTGAAAAACTAAAAAGTATCGTTAAAACTTTAAGTATTAATCTTTTTTCAGAAATAGCAGAAATCACTGCAAAAATCAGTGCTATAAAAAACAAAAAGAAAGATTTTTTTAGCAAACCGTATTTTATATAAAAATATTCTAATTCCACGGTATGTTTGTTATCAACATAACTATTCATATAAAGCAACTGCGTTTTGATTCCTTTCTCTATTATTTCATTGGCTTTTTGGTGACTTTTTCTGCTTAGAGAAATAGATAATGCAAGAATGCCTTTATACAAATTAGTGTATTCAGCGTCATTTTTCAATGCTTCTAATTCATTCATTTTATGCCATATCTTTTTATGCTTATCATATACAAGATAAAAATCACCGTTTATTATTTTTAGTAGTTGATCAACTTTCTGATATACGACATACAACTGGTTTTCAAAATTAGTTAGATTATTTTTTTGCTGTTTTTTCTGTTCTATGCTTGTTCCAAGATTTATAATAGTTTGTAGTCTTTTATGTAAGTTATCTAATGAAAAATAGTTATCATCGGTAGGAAGGCCAAGTTCTTTTTTAACCTTGTAGTTGCTTATATTGATAATCTCCAAACTCTTTGCGTAGTTGAATCCTAATAAAGCTACTTTAAATATGATACCTAATGATGATTCGTCTTTATATTTTGTTTTACCATATATAAAAAATAATATGTCATTAGTAAAAGTTATAAAAGGGACAACTCTTCCATCGTAAGGCACTGGTATTCTTTCTAATGGTGTCCAATTTATTCTAACATCAGGAGTTGGTGGTAAAAGTTCATCAAGTTTCTTTATAGCATCCTCATAGTTTTGGGTGTATAAAAATGTTAAAAGCAATAATGAAAAAATAAATGACTTAATGCCATTGTTTAAAAATACTTCACTTTTCACAACGATGGCATTATAATATTGGAAATATTTTTTAAACGGTTCCTACTTAATAAATTGAAGTTTTATATTTTTTAAATATACTTTTTGCCCAGGCAAAACACCAAAACCAAAATATCCTTTTAGATTAGTATCTACTTGTTGTTCCACAGGAGTTATATCTTCAGCAGAGAATTTTGTTACAATTTTTTCAGGTGTTACAATTACTTCAGCTTGATACCATTTTCCAATTTCAAAAAACCTTTTGTTAATTTGCGTTCCAGATGCTGAACCTTCAATTGGAAATTTACCGAAAACTAAAAATCCATCCTCTACAATTTTAAATTCAAAGGAAGTAATGTAATTTGTCCATTCTGGTTTAAAATTGTTATCATTAAAATAAAGAACACTTATAGCTGACATATCTATTGTATTTGTATCTTTGTTAGAATTATTGTTTTCACCATAAATCATCCCCTCTACAACTTTCCATTCCCCTTTAGCGCCAGATTTTACCCAATTTTTAATGTCCAGTCCATTGAAAAGTGGGACTGAAATAGTTTTTTTTATATCTTCGGGAGCTTCAGTTATCTCTTCAACAACAATATCCTTAAAATAAATTTCTGTTCCAGGAGCAATTAAAAAACCAATAAATCCTTCCTTAAGCGATGGATTTATAACAACATCACCATTTTTCCCTTTTGGAGCATTGACCATACTAATAGTATCAAAAACCTTGGCAGTAAAGGTGGCGTATTCATCTGTTTTATCATAAGAATTAAGATATATATAGGAAAATTTTTCTGATGGCTTGTCTTGAGATATGTGATAACATACGAAAAACATACCACTTAATAGTTTATATTTGAAAGATATATAGAAGTTTTTGAACTGTTTCTTGGTAAAATAGAGTATAGAATGATCTTTTTCATTTGAAAGTAATCTACCATATAAGTTTTTGTGCCATACTTGCCAAGTAGCGTTGTTATTAATTTTTTTCCAATTATCAAGATTTTTGCCATTAAATATCTCAATTTTTTCAGTTTCTTTTTCTACTTGTTGAGTAGGAGCTGTTGAAGGTGGTGTTACTGAGTGTACCTCCTTTTCATCTTCAATTTTTACAGCATCTTCAGTTTTTACAGTTGGTAAAGGGAAAACTTCTTGCGTTACATAAGTGGTAGACTGTTCATCAACTTTTTCATCTTCATCGCTTGGTTGTGTGTCATCTGTTTTAGCTTTGCAATTTTGCTTAATATCTTCTTCCAATAATTTAACTGCGGTATATGCATTCGTTCCTATGTATTTTTCAGGAAACCCTAATATTTTCGCTTTAGCTGCATCACATTCTCCTCTTTCTGTCAACGATGCAACTTCGGATACCAATAAATCTCTTGATTTTGACGCTGCTTCTTCAAATTTATTCTTTAATTCGCTCTTAAATGTTAAAATATGTGGAATAATTTTAGACCTTGTAGCATCGGAAATAAAATCTCCTGTTTCTATATTATTTTCTTTTACAAACTTGTCTATTTCTTTTTCGTAATCATTCAATGATAATAGGGAGTTTTGATATTCAGATTCTATTGTTTTTGATAAGTCCTCCCACAATCTAATTATTACGAAATCACTAACCAAGTGAAATGCGTCTACTATATTGAACCATATATGCCTATATTTATTGTATATGTCCCTTAATTCCAAAATAGCTACTTGAGGAATAATTTGACCATATGATACCTTGTTTTTTATATCATCCATCCTACTTATTAAATTCTTCTCTTCTGTTAATTCTTCCACCCTCTTTTTCGCATTTGCTCTAAAAGTAAATACCTCTTTTTCGCACCTTGAACCTCTAATTATATTTTCTGCGTCGTCTATTATATTGATTAAATGTTGTAGAGATTGTAACTGATCTTCCTTAGTTAAATCTTTACTTGATATTTCTTTTAGTAATATATCACATTTTTGTTCGGATATCATTTTTAGACTAGGTTTATATATAGCATATCTGTATACAATATACAATGTACTAAAGATTATTATAAAAATAGACCCGAGATATAATATGTAAGTCATTTCTTTTTTATATTTTTCGAAAAATGTCACACGAACAGGAGCTTTTTCTATAGATATATCCGGTATTTTACTAAAATCTACCTTATGTCTTATAGGTTTTTTAATCACCTTCTTATTTTTGTCAGAAATTTTTATATTCAAACTCTGAGCACACTCTTTGCAATAGTAAGAATCCTGAACCAAAATTGCATCCTGTAATAAAATAGACTCAGCGCTTATTGATTTCCCACACACAGCACAATATACTATTGCCTTCCCCATATATGTACTACTCTCCTAATCACTAAGCAAAATCTATTCCTTTATATTATATGTAACTTTGTTACAAAATAATGGAATATGTTACAAAAACGAAACACCTTCAATTCACCCATTATTTTTTAAATGTTGTTATAATAATTATTAACTTAATTGTGAAAATAGGTGTGAAAATAAAAGATAACAAAGGTAGAGTTCGAGGATATGTATATGTACACACATCTAGACGAATATATAAAGTAAACATAGATGGATGGGAAAGTCAGGAATATCTGGAAGTTCGGGATTTAATTTTTATTGACGATAGTAAAAAATTCGTGTTTGTAGCACGAAAACTAAATAATACCGAAGTTGTGGTCATAGATGGCAAAGAAAGTCAGGAATATATGAAGGTTTGGAATTTCACTTTTAGTCCTGATAGGAAAAAATTTGCATTTATAGCACTAAAAATAAATAGTAAATTTGCGTTGTGGATACTAAAACTATTTGGTATACGAGCATATCTTCCCATGAAACCACAAAATAGTAAACAGATTGCAATCATAGATGGCGAAGAAATTCGGGGATACAAAAGAGTTGATAATTTAGCTTTTAGTCCTGATGGTCGAAGATTTGCGTTTATTGCACAAAAACTATATGGTAACGAAGTTGCAGTAATAAATGGTAAAGAAACTCAGGAATATCGGAAAGTTCGGAATTTCACTTTTAGTCCAGATAGTCAAAGATTTTCGTTTATTGCACAAAAACTATATGGTAACGAAGTTGCAGTAATAGATGGTAAAGAAACTCAGGAATACGTGAAGGTCGATAATTTCACTTTCAGTCCAGATAGTCAAAGATTTGCGTTTAAGGCACGAAAACTAAATGGTAAACAAGTTGCAGTAATAGATGGTAAAGAAACTCAGGAATATCGGAAGGTTTGGAATTTCACTTTCAGTCCCGATGGTCAAAAATTTGCATTTATCGCAAAAAAACTAAATGGTAAACAAGTTGCAGTAATAGATGGTAATGAAAGTCAGGAATATAAAAAAGCTGATAATTTCATTTTTAGTTTCAATAGTCAAAGATTTGCGTTTAAAGCACGGAAACGAAAGAGAAAATGGGTTGTGGTCGTAGATGGCGCAGAAAGTCCAGAATATGTAGAGGTTTGGCATTTCGTTTTTAGTCCAGATAGTCAAAAAGTGGCATTGATTGTAGTAAGTAGAATTGTATAGGAATAGGCTGAGATCCTGGACGGCTATGAAAGTTACGAATAAAAAAGGTTGATGAGTCTACTCTTACTCCCTGAAGTAAAAAATTAAACTTTTACCAGAAGATAAAGATGAGAAAAGATGCATCAGAATAAATGGTGTTTATAAAATACCCTGTCTCTATAAATAAGATTTACTGGAATAAATGAATTTTTACTTGAATGTAGAATATTTATTTAATCCACCATTAAAGATGAAAATAAATACGCCGGCAATACATAAAATAAAGCATTATTGTATTCTACTCCTTAATTTTTAATCGCAAATTTTTTAAGTATGCAAATTTAATTAATATTGTTAGACCTACTACTTCTTACAAAGATTTTATAGCGCAATTTTATATTACGGAACTTTATTTTATTCAAAGTTACTTAATAAGATAATAAAAAAGTTATAAACTGAACATATTTTTTATCATTAACTAATAAAAAATGAAGATAAAGGAATAAATTATAGATAGCGCAAGGACACGTCGAGGATATTTTTATAAAACAGAAGCAGGAAGATATAAAGTAAGAATAGATGGCCGGGAAAGTCGCGAATATCTTAAGATCTGAAGTTTTATTTTGAGTCCAGATAGTTAAAGATTTGCGTTTAAGCACGAAAACTAAATGGTAAACAAGTTGCAGTCAGAGATTGCAAAGAAAGTCAGAAATAAAAAAGGGTTTATGATTCCAATTTTAGTCCTCAGAGTAAAAAAATTTATCTTTTTAACAAAATGAGATTGTAAAAGTATGGTAGAGCAACAAATTATTAAAATAGAATACTTACTTTTCAAAAATATATTAAAATTTTCAATATCCTATTGTGTTATAAAAGCATATTTGATGTAACATAGTAGTTCCAAGATGAAGAAGAGATAAAACACAAATGTAAATCAAGCGAAAGAAATATCTTGGTAAACCTTTGTTTTAAAAAGTGAATTGTGGGTTATATCTAACTTGCTTGCGCTACAAATTTATATGATTAAATCTAAAAGCCTAAAAATCTTTAAGGTGAATTACCCTTGTAAATGGTTTTAAAGTTTATTTCTTCTTCTGGTATTCCATATAATTTATTTGCATACCGGGCTAAAATAAACAAAAGGTCGGAAACTCTATTAATATATTTCAAAATTATGGGTCTTAAATGTTCTTTTTCATTAAGATGGACAATGCTTCTTTCAGCCCTTCGGGCAACACTTCTGGAAAAATGTAACATTGCTGAAATATTGCTACCCGTAGGCAGAATAAACTCTTTTAATGGCGTAAGCTGTTTTTTGAATTTTTCTAATGCTTCTTCTATATATTCAAGATGGGAATTTTCAATCTTCGGAAATTCATCAGGCACCTTTGAGTAAGCTAATTCTGCACCATAAAGGAAAAGGTGCCCTTGAATCGTTTTCAAAATTAAATTTATTTCTTCATTTTTTTCAATACTTCTACATATACCTAAACAGGAATTTAACTCATCTATATCACCAACAGCTTTGATTCTACGAGACGCTTTACTAACTTTTTTTCTATTCGCTAAATAAGTCTGTCCCTTATCTCCTAAACAAGTAGTTACTTTAGTTATTCTCGGCATTATTATTAAACACTAAATGAGAAAATCTGTTTAAATAGTAATAGTTAGCTGTAAGTTTAAACAGTTTTTCTTTGAATTTATTAAATATTTCGTTTGCCTTATTTAATCCTACACACTTTACAATATTAGGTTCTAAAGTATCTTTTCTATCTTCTAAGTCGTCTTTAATTTGATATGTTATACCGAAGATGCAACCTATATTTTGGAAAAGTTTTATCTTTTCCAATTTTAAATTTTTAATCATTGCAGGGCCTGCCACAGCTAGTTGAAAGAGAGCGCCAGTCTTTAATTTATATATTTTTATAAGTTTTTTCAATGTTGGTATCTTTAATCTATTTTCTATATCATAGATCTGCCCCGCTATCAATCCTCTATCAGCCGTCAAGGAAAAAAACGAATCTATAAGATTTTTATTTTTTGAATAGTATTTATAAAGAAGGTGATATGCTTTGTTTTGTAATAAGTCTCCAGTCAATACAGCAGTGCTTTCTCCAAAAGTTAAATGGAGTGATTGTTTACCTCTACGTTCTAATGCATTATCCATAGATGGTAGGTCGTCGTGAATTATGGAATATAAATGTATAAGTTCTATAGCTCCATTAAAAGGGGTTATTTTTTTCAACGAAAGATCAATCTCGTAAGCAGTCAGTCCCGATAATACCGCCCTGATATTTTTACCCTTATCTAAATAATAAAAACATTCCTTTCTTAAAATTTTTATATTTCTTAAATATTCTTTTATAAGTTTATTTTTATTCTCAATAACAAAATTCGCAACTTCTTTTAACCTTTGTTCACCATCTTTCACAATTGTTCTTTTGCCCTCGCTATTAGGTATTCAAACTCTTCTCTGTTCAATCTTCTCTCCACAATTCGTCTAAAAAATTTTATCGGCTTCTTCTCTTTTTTATCCTCTGATATTTTGCTCCCTAATTTTGGTTTGATCAAATTAAAAAATCGTGCTCCCGTTTCATCAACTTCTTTTTTTAAATTCTGACATTTGTTTTTTAGTGTAATTAATTCTAATACTTCTTCTCTATCCAACCTTCTTTCTACTATTCTCCTAACATAGTATTTATTAATATTGTTTCTACAGTCATTAGATATTTTTACTTGATTTGCATTTATATCATGCCCAAATTGTATTGATATAAATGGTTTTGGTATAATACCCATTTTTATATTATTGCTCTCAGATATAAGATTTTTCAACTTCCTTATTTGTTTTTTCAACTGCTCTATTTGCTTGTTTTTCCTTTTCACTATATATCTAATTTCTTTAAGCATATGCAGCGCCTTATCACCGTTCCCTTTCTTCTTTAGCTCTTTTTTTAAACTGTCAATAATAATTTTATATTTTTTATCGCCTGTTAAACTAAATAGTTTTTTATAACATTCAAGCGATTGTTTTTTTAAATTCAGTTGAAGATAGGAAAAACATTTGATTTCTTTTGTTCTTTTTTCCAGTGCAGGTAATAAAACCATTCTTTCAAGTTTCTCGGCAAAATAAATAGTTTCTATAAAATTATCTTCTTTAAAACTTTCATTTGCTTTTATAGCCAGAGAAAGTATTTCTTCGGAAATACATGGAAAAACATTCGATTTTATTTCTTCCACTTCAATCCATGCTTTATTATTATAAACATTTCTAACAACACCTTTTAAATATAAACATTCAAATTTTTTTGTTTTAATTATCTTTTTAGCTTCCTTTGTATCTTTTCTAACATAAAAATAAGGATAATCGTTGAGTAAGCTCTTTTTAAACCATATCTTTTGTTCATATCCCCACACCGCAAAATTTATAAATTTTTCTGAGCTAAAAAATGTAAAAACCGGTGCCCAATACTCAGTTATGGTATTAAATATTACCTTTATTTTTATACCCATATTATTGTATGCACCAGGTGATTTTTTTATTCTACTAAGGGTCGTTCCCTCATACGTAACCCCTAAATCACCATAAAGTTTGTAATACCCCATACAGCACACTAAAACTATCAACCATCTCATTTTCATTGTCTTTTGCTCCTTAATATGTCAAATACAAATTTATTTATCTTATCAAAATCTGATATTATAATTTTTTTCGCTTTTATATCCACAATTAGTGGAACATAAAAAGGTATTCTCCTGTTAATTTTTATTTCACTCCTTAAAAGTGTTGTATAGCTATCCCTTACTACATTAGAAGTGCCCTCTAAAAATTCAATTTCGTAACTCTTTATACAATCTTCTCCCTTGCAAAATGGATAATTTACAATACCTTCGCTTTTTAATACATCCAAACTGCTAAAATATAGATTTTTATCAGGCTGAATATAATGGTTAACCATACTTAGCGCTATAGGAAATAATCTTATTATCCTCCTGAAAAGTTTCTTGTATTTTTCGTCTAAATTACCACTCTCAGCAATGTTAATAATCATTTGTAAATACCTCATAAAAACATCAAATCTTGCAGGTAGATATTTGCATATATTTTTGAAAGCTTTATTAATATATTTGAAAACTTCTTTTTTGAAAAAAATGCTTTTGAAGATAATATTATAGCCTGCCTCCTCCATTTTAACTATTTCTATGAGTGGAAATTGATATCTTTCATAGTATGGGTATCTCATATTTATATACAAAAATTCTTCTATGATACCATCCCTGATCTTTTTAAAGTTATTGTTAAAAAGCTTGCGTGAGTTCATTATTAATCTCCTTTGTATCTTCGCATTATTTATCCCCAACATTAAGGTAAAAAATGCAGCTTGTTCTTTAATGATATTTCCCTCTTGAACTATTACATTGCTTGTTACCCTTAATAAATAGTCCATTATTATCTTATGTGTTACTAATAATGAAAATAATTCATAACCATTAAAATTTCTTGCAACTTTAGTAAGAGTATTTCTTAAGCTTAAAGAAGTCTTGTCTATTACCTTCCATAAAAAATCTATATATAAAAATCGCCTTATGTTATCTACTTCCAAAAATGCACGGAATAAATCTAATGTATCTTTTGTATTTTTACTCTCGACAAAAGCTCTGTATATCGCATCTACTATTACAAACACTAAATGTGAAATATCAGTATTTTTTTGTATTACTTTAGAAAAATTTTTTATGTATTGTGATACCAATTTACGCATTATATTAATGGTTAATCGTTTCTTCCTATTTTCATCCAAATAAGATAAACTCATAGTTATCTCTACTATATAACTATCCATAGCACTAATAAAGTTTCTACCATCATTATAAGCACGTGGATCACCGAGTTTTATTATACTACTTATAATACCATTTAGTCTATCTTTAATAATGTATGGAATATTCATTTTTATTTTCCCTAATGATTTAAGAAGTTGTAGATATTCATCTGGCAGTCTAAAATCATATATTACCCCCATGCCAGTCCTACAATTTTTCACATAACTATTATAGTTTATAAGCCTAAATATAAGGTTTTTTATCAACCCTTTGCTTTTACAAGATAGTAGGGCTATTCTAAGAGCATATAAAGGCATGCTACACGATAGTTTAATTAATTTATCAATATCACAAGGAGTAAAAGGTGGTTCATTTGTTACTACTACTCCTAATCCAAGTCCTCCACCTCGGGGATTATTTGCCAACAATAATAACATATTGTAAGAATATCTTTCGTATTTCGTGTAAAGAATTAAACACATTGTTGTTATTCTATCTATTATCTTGCGATACTCATTAACTCCTTTTAGGTATTTCGTTATATTACTATCCTCTACTGGATCCTTGAATTTCAATATCCTATCTACTCTTTTGCATATATTCCTTATCTCATATAACTTCCTTTTTATTTTACTCCTAATTATGCTCTGATACACAGACGCCTGAGGAAATACCTTAAATTTAAGTATTGCACTTAAATTTCTGTCTAATACCACTAAAGGTAGTAATTCGTTGCCAAAACTTCCAGATTTAATTTTGATGATAATTCCTTTATATCTATCTTTTAATCTTGATTTAAACTTCTTAGATACATAACTGCCAAATATATTAAGAAAATTTTCACAAACATTAATATCTCCAAGATCTCTTTTATAATCATATTCTCGTATAATCGAATATGTTGTAGTATTCAAACAAGCCACCTCCAATAAATAATTTGCTACTTTTCTCGTTGCTTTTTTATTCCTGCTTAATAAATATAAATCCACCACACTATCTATCATGAAATCTATATATACGTTCTTAACTGGGCCTCCAAATTTCGCCACTTGCTTATAACTACTCAAAATCTCATTTATCGTTCTTTCATAGTATTGTAACCTACCAGGCTCTAATAACAAAAATTTACCTGCCTTAGTAAATCCTATATAATAAAGAAAAAGCTGTCTCGCCCGCTCATACTCAGAAATATTTTGCTCTCCACCTGCAAAATTATCATCATAAAAACTTTTAGTTCCAGCCAAAAAATCTAAACCTATTATTTTTTTATCCGGACACTCTTTAAAAAAATTATTCCCCTCTACTTCACTCCTATGCACTAATAATTTAGTAAACTTCTCTATAATATTCTCCAAAGCCAATTTTTGTTCAAGTGGCACTCTTTTTGTCCTGTTTTTAAGTATATTTAAATACTTCTTCTCAGGATTTAACATAATAAAATATACGATCCTTTTATAAGCATCTGCTCTTTTATGTCTTTGAATACTATCTAATTTCCTCAATAACCTGAAAAACTCTCTGTCTTTTTGTGATAAATCCCCATATAAAAAAATACAGAAAGTAAAAAATATCACTATTAATATATCCCTATATTCCTTAACTTTCGTCTTATTCATAGTCACCATCCTTTTTTTAAGATTTTAAGATTAATTTACACATATACTTGTAAACTTTCATTTCACAATACTATTATAATATTTTTTGTTATAATTTTTGTCAATAAATTAAAAATAGGTAAGGAGAAAAAAATGGGCATGTATCTACTTCTTATATTCCTGGGAATTATCCTGTTATTATTAAACTTCGGTTATAATGTATGGAAATATTGGCCAGTTATTTTGATAGCAATTGGTGTTTTAGGTATAATAGATAGATTTCGCAGAAAACAAAAATTACATTTCTGGGAAAGATTTTATGAAAAAGTGATAAAAGTGAAATACTTAAATATAGAAGTAATTCGAGAGAATGGTGAGGTTGTTAGTAAGATAAAAATGCCTGTTAGTGTGATAAAATTGGGTGTAAAATTTATATTACCTTACCTGAATATAAACAGCATAAACATAAGTTCGGATGACTTAAAAAAGGTTTTTGAAACACCAGAAGAAGTATTTACATTCACTGATAAACATATAACTGTTAAAATGTGGGTAGAATAACAAAAGTCTAAAATCTAATCGTTTAATGGAATACAAAATAGTAAGCAAATTGTTTGAAATTCCCAGTGCAAATAAATTAAGCGTTTATGTTGAGAATGGTGGTTACAACAGTTTGAAAAAACTTTTTTCAATGAAGCCTGAAGAAGTTGTAGAGGAAGTAAAGAAAAGCGGACTACGAGGCAGAGGGGGAGCAGGTTTTTCTACGGGTCTTAAGTTTTCTTTCATTCCTAAAAATGTTTTTCCTCGATACCTCTGTGTCAATGGCGACGAGGGAGAGCCAGGCACATTTAAAGACAGGTTGATAATAGAAAAAATCCCTCACCAACTACTTGAAGGTATGATAATAGCCTCTTATGCAATAAGTGCCAACATTGCATACATTTACATAAGACCTGAATTTCATACGGAAATTAAGATACTTGAAAATGCTATCAAAGAAGCATACAATAAAAATTATCTGGGTCAAAATATTTTAGGAACAAATTTCTCTTTAGATGTTATTATTCACATTGGTGGTGGACCTTATATTGCAGGTGAGGAAACAGCTTTAATAGAATCAATAGAGGGTAAAAAAGCCATGCCACGTAATAAACCACCATATTTCCCAGCAGTTATAGGGTTGTATAACAAACCTACAATTGTTAATAATGTTGAAACTGTTGCAACATTACCACCTATAATAAATAACTCTGCCGACTGGTATCGTTCTATTGGCTCGCAAAAGAGCCCTGGGACACGTCTTTTTTCTATCAGTGGTGCTGTAAAAAAACCCGGTGTTTATGAAGCACCTTTGAACATTACATTAAAAAATTTAATATGCGACTATGCTGGCGGATTCCTGAATAACAGAAAAATTTTAGCAATAATTCCTGGTGGACTTTCTGCACCACCTTTAACTTTGGAGGAGGCTCAAACCACTACTATGACATTTGAAGACCTATTAGAAAAAAAATCAATGGCCGGCTCAGGTGCAGTGATAGTTATTGATGACAGTATCTGTATATTAAAAATTATTCATAGATTAGCATTATTTTTCGCAAGAGAATCATGTGGCCAATGCACACCCTGCAGAGAAGGAACAAAATTCGTTGCCGATGGTATAGAAAAAATCGAAAAAGGTAGTGCCGATGAACATACCATTAAGTTTATTCATGAAATATCTTCTGGTATGATTGGAAAAACCATCTGTGTCCTCGCAGATGCTCAAGCACTTCCCATAATAAAATTCTTAAATATGTTTAAAAAAGAAATAGACGAACATATAAAACTAAAAAAGTGCCCATTTAACACCACACGATAAACATTTTCACACAAAAAATAAAAAATTAAAAAATCATTTCCTTAAAAATTCCATCAAAGTAAAAAATTTTTCTTAATTAACAATCTCTATCTTTAAAAATCAATACTACCATCTACTCTACTTCCAATGATCAAAAACCTTCAGATACCTTCTAATTATTTTACGATTGATTCAATGATTTTACTTAACCTTGAAATAAATTTACCAATTCTAATAAAATATTATATTCCTCTGTTACTTGCTAATGAGATACTAATACAAAAACCTAGCCTAATAAAATATACAGTTATGCATAATATTTTATCGAATATATGTTTTTACTTCCTATGGTATGCTGGAAAAATCTTGAATATACTAGTTAAGAGTAGCATTAATCTTTATTTGCACTTGTAATATAAATTTTTGTGTTGACAAAATGCTATTAATTTATATAATATACATATGTATAGATAAATAAGGAGAAAGATATGGATGAATATATAATAACAGATAAAGAAAAAATTAAGGAAATATTCAAAAAATATAACCTGTGTGCTCTCTCAACAGAAAAAATGATTTCATTTGTGAAATTATTAGGAGAATTGTGGCGCATCATCCCCGATAGTAAAAAAAGTGTTTTTGAAGTAAGATCTGATATATATAAGAAGAAAAATGCTTATAACATCCATAAGAGAAAAAAGTCTCCTAATATTACTAAACTAACAAGCAGATCCCTGGCACCAATCGGTTTCGGCTTCCATATTTTTCTTAGACATAATTTATTAGGACTTCAACGCGGTATAATGGATACCCCACGAATTGATATTTCTTTAGATGCCGCTCCTCCTGTTCCTCCCATTATTACCAACCACGAAATCTCAAATGAAGGTATTACAATATTCTGGCAAGATTATAAACCCTTCCTTGATACTTATGCCCATTTTAAAAATATCAAGCTTTTTACAACCATTTACTACTCTTATCGAGCATTCCTCCCTAAAAAATACTTAGAAAACAATAAACAGCAAATTCTAAAACATTTATACATTGAAACGGAAACAAAAAATTATTATCGTTTGCGAAGCGACGGCAGAGTAATTTCTGTTCAAGCAGTTCCAACTCAAGAAAAACTACACGTCAATTACATAATAATAAATCAAGCTTTAATACCTTTAAAATATATATCATATGCAACTATAAGATTTCAGATGGATACACTGCTTTTACCTGATGAATTCCTTCCAGAAATATCGTTTTTAAGTAATGTGAAAAAAGTAGTCTGGCAAAATAGCGAAACAAATAGTTCATATAACGATATTTTCGAAAAATGCAAAAAACTCACTGCCACAAACCCCGACCTTGTAGAAAGTAAACAACCTGTTTTTAAACAATATTCTAAAGGAATTTTCATACCAGGGATGGAAATATACAAAACTGAAGACACCCCTTAATTGCTATATATTTATTTATTGAATGTAAATACTTCGTTTGGCGTTTCCAAAACCTTCTTCAAATCATATGTTTATACCGTTTAATATTCATAAAAGGTTGTATAAATTTTAAAACTAACCTTATCATACTAAATGGCATTTTTATCTTACTAACAACTTCACTATTCTCCCTGGTTAATTCTATGTTTATGTATTTCCCATTAGGTGTTTTTTCGGAAAATGTTTTATTTATTTTTTCGTAGAATCTTTCCCAAAAATATGATTTTTTTCCCCTACGAAACCTATCTATTATACCTAAAACACCAATTGCTATCAAAATAACTGGCCAATATTTCCATACATTATAACC